>Ga0172378_10000018_pt1 | contig 120577 bp, 82 predicted proteins | sample GrowelOW332metaG_FD_119755 | JGI IMG/M metagenome (GOLD analysis project Ga0172378, IMG submission 119755) | Groundwater microbial communities from an aquifer near a municipal landfill in Southern Ontario, Canada - Pumphouse #3_1 metaG | ecosystem: Environmental > Aquatic > Deep subsurface >... | reverse complement strand
CCGAGAACAAAGACTCATTTCTCTTGAAGGCTTCATCTATTATTTGGTTTTTCCGGTCAATATTTATAGTAAGAATCTCTTTTATGCGGTCGACAAGGCTGGTTGGGCTATCAAAAAAGAAGCCAGTTGAGCCATCAATGATTAAATCAGCAAGGTTAAAATCATACTTAGCTAAGACCAAGGTTTTGCTGGCCATGGCTTCCGAATAAGTGAGACCTTGAGTCTCACTGGTGGAAGCGGAGACGAAAACATCGGCTAACTTATAGTAGAAAGCCGTATCGTCATGAGGGACCTGACCTAAAAAGATGATCTTGTCTTTGCATTCAGAAAGTTTGACATAGCTTTCAATCGATTTCTGATCAGGACCGTTTCCGATGATCATAAAGACGGCCTTTTCATCATGATATAGCTTCTGGTAATTTTCAAAGCCTTGAATTAATTCTTCAACGTTCTTTTCTTTTCCTAATCTTCCTAAATAAAGAAGAATCTTTTTTCCAACCAAATGGTGTTCCTTTCGGAAAACATTTTCTCTTTCGATATCTTTAGGCTGTGTGAATTCACTTAAAGAGAGCATGTTAGGAATCACATTGATGTAGTTATTGACGCCATAGCTCTTTAATAAGAATCGGGTTTTTTCACTAGGGGTGATGATTTGGGCATTGGAGGAAGCAATCTTCTTGATAATGATCTTGATAGTGCTTTTAGTGAAGGTGTCTTTAAAAGGATCGGAATGGGAAAGAGAATTGAAGTAATCCTCATAGGAAGTATGGTAGGTATAAATCAGAGGAATTCGGAAACGCTTAGCACAGAGTCTTCCAAAGATTGAAATGCCGAATTCCTGCTGAACATGAATGACATCAAAAGGAATCTTCTTTAGGATATTGTAGGCTTTGCGGTTGTAGATGAAAGCCATGCGGTAGTCATATAAGAAGCGGAGTGATTTGCCTGGTATCCGCATGATGCCGTCTTCAAACGAAAAGTGCTTCTGCCCTTTTAAGCCGGTAGTCACGAGTATGACTTGATTGCCGTTTGCAATCAAAACATCACGAAGATTCTTCGTGGCGGTAGCAACCCCGTTGATATCCGGAAGATAAGTGTCTGTGAAAATACCAATAACCATTATTTCTTCTCTTTATCTGCTATTGTATTCTTATTGGCTTGATTGTCCAAGTCTGAATTATCAGGTTCACTAGTAGTAAGAGTTCTTTCTTCATTCATTTCAGGTCCTTCAAAGTCTAAGCCTTTGTGGGAATCATATCTAATAGTAGTGCCATAAGGCTGCAGCTTTTCAAGCTTTTTCTTTGCTCTTTCAGCTCTCTTATGAGCTTTGTTTTCTTTTCTCTTCTCTTTGCGAAGACGGTGAGCTTCCTCAAACTTTTCAGAGTTTGACAGTTCTTCAAAGGATTCTTTCTGAATCTCCGGATCCAGGGAGAGGGATTTACTGATGGCTTCGCTTTCTTTCAACGCCTGAGCCAATTGCTTCTTTTGACTGGCTAGAGTAAGTGAAACTTCTTTGCTGCTTGGCTTTTCATCCACCCGTTCCTGACGGTTGTTTTCCATATTCTTCTGAATTCTTTTTAAAGAGTCTTCGACTTCAGCTTCCGTAAGAATCGGTTCATTATTGTTATTAGTGCGGTTTTTGTCTTTGGAAACGGCTCGCAGGAATTCCTTTGTGGAATCATCGTTATCATTGCTGAGGTTCACTAATTCCAAATCATAGATAGTAGCCGTATTGCTCTGAATCTCATATCTCTTAGGCGTGCCTTTATAGAGTAAACAAGTCAATCCGCCGACGATTAAATTAAAGTAGAGAGTCAACGCTCTCCAAAGAATATTGCCAGCACTGGCAAAACTACTAGCAGCATTGGTATTCGCTTCCAATTGGCTTCCATTTGCAAGTATGTAAGAGAATATTGCTTGAAAAGCAACTTCAGGAGCACCCATTGTTAAGTAGGATGAAATCAAAGAGATATAACTGGAAGCACCAAGACTGGTTAGGAAGCTCAAAGAAGACATATCAACTCCTAAGGCCCAAAAACAAATATAGGGAAGAATGTTTACTAATAATTGCTTAACGATATTGATTGCAAAGAGAATAATAACAATATCGAAATGCTTCATTAAACGCTTGGATTCAATACGGTAAGTGGTAAACTTCAGAATCCATTTCTTCCGGGTGAGTTCGGGGTTCTTGATTATATGTAAAGCACTTAATACTCGGACTCCGATATTGACTACAAAACGGTGCAATCCCTTCCACCAAGCCAATAGAAAAATCAAGGCTAAGCAGACAGCGTCAATGATGAAGCCAATCAAGGACAAAGGAAAAATCTTCATTCCTCCTAGTAGATCAAGAGGAACATCTTTTACAAATGGGTAACCGACGAAAACCATCACCAAGGAATATAAGGTCAATGTCAGCTGATACATTAGAAAGTTCATCGTTAGAATGGAAGCGGCATTCTCGCCTTTGATGTCTTGCTTCGTGAAAGTGTAAGCTTGGATGAAGTTGGCGGACGTCTTATTGATGCAACCCACAAAGGCGCCTATCTGGGCATTGATCAGGCCTTGGTAATAGTGGTAATCCGGATTATAGATTTTAGCTAATACAGTAATCGATATTCCTTCTAAAAGATTGGCGGCGATTACTACAAAGATAGCAAGCAGCAAGGGGAAAAAATTAGCTTGCGAAAGAAGACTGAAAGTTGTTTTCGGGTCATCTTTCAGGACATATATCAAAGCCAGAAAAGTTAGCAGGACAAAAAAGATGATGTTGAAGACTGTTTTAAGGGTGCTTTTGGTTTTTTTGCTGACAGTCATCGACTTTTTGACCTACAAAGTTGCAACAACTTCATTAATACGTCTTGCAATCTCGTCTTTTCCAAGGATCTCTAAGACATCATATAGCTTAGGGGCCTGAGCTGAGGTGCTGATGGCAATTCTGATTAAAGAGATGCAGTCAGCATACCAGCCATTATATTGACTGGGATTGGCTTTATAGACTTTACGGTCATTGGCAAAACCATGCTTGACTCCTAAAGTCTTCATATCATTGAACCAAGTGGATTCATCATGAGTCAAATCCAAAGTGGCTACGAAATCATTCAGGAAAGCCTTGATGATTTCCGGTGTAATGAATTCATTGAATGGGAGCTTAGCGGCTTTAAGCATCTTATCGTATTGATCGTTATAGAAGAAACGGATCTTGGGAGTGACATCAGAAAAACGCTCATAGTCTTTACGAGGCTTTTCCTGTTCACGTTCAATGTTGATGATTCTTTCGAACTTGGCTTTATCAGAGGTGATATAGCCGTATAATTCCGGATCATAGTCCTTAGCCCACTCCTCAGCCTGAGCAGTGAAGGTATCTTTATCCATATTGGCTAAGAGTTCTTTAGAGATATTGTTGAGCTTTGGTAAATCAAACAAGGCACCATCCAGAGAGAATTTATCAAAGGAGAGATTGAAGTCATCCATATTGCCCTTGGGGTTAGCCATTAACCAAGCTTCAAAATTGGAGTTAGCAATGGTCATCAAATATTCGATGAATCCCTGAATCGGGTAGCCAGCCTTTAAGAAGAAGCTAGTAGCAGCTTCCGGATCCTTACGCTTAGAAAGCTTTCTCTTATTGCCAGTGTCCTTATCATTGATCATAATGACCGGAAGATGAGCATACTTAGGATGCTTCCAGCCCATGGCTTCAAACAATTCAATATGAATCGGAAGCGAAGAAATCCATTCCTCGCCACGGGTGACTAAAGTCGTTCCCATATAATGATCATCGACTAAATGAGCAAAGTGATAAGTAGGAAGACCGTCACTCTTCAAAATGACGATATCCTGATCGTTTTCGGTTAAATCCATATCGCCACGGATCTCATCATGAACCTTGATGTGGTTAAGATGGTTGCCTTTTGACTTGAAACGGATGACATAAGGCTTGCCAGCCTTAATCATTTCGATTTCTTCATCAATGGTATAGTGACGGCATTTAGCATATTCGCCGTAGTAGCCAGGAATAACCTTATTGGCTTCCTGAACTAAACGGAGCTGATCCAAATCATCCTTGGTGCAGAAGCAAGGATAGGCTCGGCCTTTTTTAATCAATTCCTTGATGACAATCTTATAAATGTCACCACGTTCCGATTGGACATAAGGACCATATTGGCCTTCTTCATGGTCACCGCAGTATCCTTCATCAGCAACGATTCCGAATCTTTTCAGCTGCTTGACTAGATCCATGCCGGTTCCGGCAATTTCACGCTTCTGATCAGTGTCTTCCAAACGGAAGAAATAGATACCATGTGTTTCCTTAGCAAACTTATGGGCAACCATGGCCGTGAATAAAGAGCCGGTGTGTAGGAAACCAGTCGGAGAAGGAGCGAATCTGGTTACTTCAGCACCCTCCGGTAAGTTACGGGGTGGGAATCTCTTATCAAGATCCTTTGTCGTTTCCTTGACGTCTGGGAAAATCAAATCAGCTAAGTCTTTGCTTGTTGCCATAATATATAAATCTCCTTGATAACTATTCTAGCGGTCGGATATAGAATCGACCATAGACCTGCTCAATATCGGTGACAGTGATGAAGGCTTTTGAATCAACGTTATGAATCATGGTGATGGCTTTCTTCTTCTCATTCTTTGAGACCACCATGTAGACAATCATATTCTTCTTGCCAGTGAAGGCACCACGGGAATCAACAACGGTACAGCTATGAGGGAAGGCATGAACTAACATCATTGGCAGGTTCTGATCATTGGTGAAAATCTGAATTTCCTGTTTTCGGTTCTTGGTGTTCATGACATCGAGAACCATGGAGGCGACAAAGAAGTAAATAATGGTGTAAAGAGCCATAGTCACGACTTTACTGATTGACTGAGTATTGATAGTAGGATTGACTTTGATGCCTATCAAGGAGAAGATCACGTAGCTTAAGACGATGCAGGTATTCAAGGCTAAGGAATATTTACCAACGGAAGTGGATTTCTTTTCGGAGATGAAGATAGTGATGACATCAATACCACCGGATGAAGTTCCGACAATCATGGCAAGACCTGACGAGATACCGGTTAACACACCTGCGAACAGGGTTCTTGCCAAAGTATCCGAGTAAAGATTAACGACATTGTAGATCCAGGAATCAGGAATGTAATAGTTGAATAAAGAGACGAAGCCGACGTTAATTAAGGTGAAAACCGTAAACTGTCTAGAAATCTTGAACCAGGAAAGAATCATGATTGGGACATTGACAGCAAAGTAGCAGATAGAGACAATCAAGCTTTCATATTCCCGAATATCGGTGAATATCAAAAGAAATTTGTTTACTGCCTGAGCAATACCGGAGGCTCCTCCGGAAATCAAATGGACCGGGTTTTCAATATCCGCTTGTGAAATAGTGGAACCGGCTTCACTGGCCCAGTGAGCCACACAGGCTGAGTTTGGAGCTATGAAGGCACGGAATTCATAAGCAAAAATAAAAGCCGAAAGAACCTCAACCAAGAAAATGACAATCCATTTCAGCCATTGTCTCAAATTCGGATGATCAACAAGATAGTCATGTGTATCAGTCTTAGCTTTTTGTTTCCAATCCATAATTATTGGTCTTGCTGGTTTTAACTGAACCAGCGCCCTATATATAATACTAGTAACATAAGTTTTTGCAATAAAATTATTGTTATAAAAAACACCTGTTTTCCACTACAAAACTGCTTTAAAGAGGCATATAATCATATTGACAGAGCATCTCTTGTCCGGGGGAACCAATGACAAACGAAATTTTAAAAAGCAGTTTTGAAAAAATCTATGGCAAAGGTGGAGACATTCGAGCTTATTTTGCTCCTGGAAGAGTTAATTTAATCGGTGAGCATATCGATTACAACGGCGGACATGTTTTTCCCTGTGCCCTGACGGTTGGAAATTACTGTGTTGCTAGACCTAGAACTGATGACAAACTCCGTTTCTATTCTGAGAATTTCAAGAAAGGCGGAGTCATTGTTTCTTCAATTGAAGACTTGATTTTCCACTCAAATGCCGGTTGGACTAATTATCCTAAGGGCGTTATGTGGGCTTTCAGACAAAAAGGGATGATCATGACTCATGGTTTTGATTTATATATTTACGGAAACATCCCTGGATCTGGTTTATCTTCATCAGCAGCTATGGAAGTTGTCATTGGAGTCATGCTGAAGGATTTCTTCGACTTTAGTGTTTCTCAGACTCAGATTGCCTTGATCGGTCAATTCTCTGAAAACAAATTCAATGGCATGAATTGCGGAATTATGGACCAGTTCGCTTCAGCTATGGGCAAAAAGGATCATGCCATCTTTTTAGATTGTGCTACATTAAAGTATGAATATGTACCTCTTAAGCTAGATGGCTATAAGATTATCGTTACTAATTCCAACAAACCTCATTCCTTATGCAACTCGCATTACAATGACCGTCGTGAAGAATGTGAGAAAGCTCTTAGTGATTTACAGTCAGTTGCTAAGATTAAGAATCTTTGTGAACTGACTCCGGAAGAATTTGAAGCTGACAAACATGTCATCAAGGATCCTGTCAGTCTTAGAAGAGCTTATTTTGCTGTCAATGAAGAAAAGAGAACTAAGGATGCTGTTGTTGCCTTAAAGAAGAACGACATTCTTACTTTTGGAAAACTGATCAAAGAAGCCGGTGAATCTCTTCATAAGGACTATGATGCAACCTGTGAGGAAATTGATGTCTTAGTTGATGAAGCCAACAAGCAGAAAGGCTGCATTGGTTCTAGAGAAACAGGCGGCGGCTGGGGTGGCAATACGGTATCTATTGTCAAAGATGAAGATATTGAAGCTTTTAAATCCAATGTTGGGAAGACTTATAAAGATGAGACGGGACTGAACGCTGATTTCTATGAATTGGAAATCGGTGACGGCGGAAGGAGGATATTCTAAATGGATATCAATGTTTCGATTAAGAAACTAGCTGATTATGCTTTAGATAAGAAACTGATTTCTGAGAATGAAGTCTCTTATTCCATTAATCTCCTTTTGGATGTTCTCAATCTCGATGAATATGTTCAGCCTAATGAGACTTTTTCCAATGTTGATTTGGAAAGTACCTTAAAGGATATCCTCGACTATGCTGTCTCTAAGAAACTGATTGTGGAAGATACCACGGTTTATCGTGACTTGTTTGATACTAAAGTCATGAACTGCTTTACTCCTCGTCCGGATACGGTCAGTGACAAGTTCTGGAGATTATACAAGGATTATTCAGCTAAGGCCGCTACTGATTGGTTCTATCAGTTCTCGAAGGATACGGACTATATCCGTGATTATCGAGTCAAGAAAGACCTGAAGTGGAAGACTGACACTGAATATGGTGTCATGGATATCACCATCAATTTATCAAAACCGGAAAAAGATCCTAAAGCCATCATGGCTGCTAGAACCATGAAGCAGTCCTCTTATCCTAAATGCCAACTCTGCAAAGAGAACATGGGATATCGAGGAACTCTTAATCATCCTGCCCGTGAAACAATCAGAATCATTCCGCTTCGTTTATATGGGGATGATTTCTTCTTCCAGTATTCACCTTATTCCTACTATAACGACCACTGCATTGTTTTCAATAAGAACCATATACCGATGACGATTGATGAAAAAGCCTTCCGCCATCTGATAGCCTTTGTTGAACTCTTCCCACACTATATGTTAGGTTCAAATGCTGATTTACCGATTGTCGGCGGCAGCATCTTGACTCATGACCACTATCAAGGCGGCAGTTATGAATTCCCTATGTTCAGAGCTAAGAAAGTTTGTGATCTTCGCTTCAATGGCTTTGATGATGTCAAAGCTTCCTTCCTCAAATGGCCGTTGACTGTCATTCGTCTGGCTTGCCCAGACAAAGAACATCTGGTTCGCTTAGCGACTAAGATCTTGAATGTCTGGCGGGAATATTCCGACAAAGACAATAATATCATTGCTAAGAGCGATGGTGTCTTGCACAACACGATTACTCCTATCTGCCGTAAAGAAAATGGCGATTTCATTTTTGATTTGGCTTTACGAAACAACCTCACTACGGTTGAATACCCATTAGGTTTATATCATCCGCATCCGGAATACTGGAATATCAAGAAAGAGAACATTGGCTTGATTGAAGTCATGGGCTTAGCTATTCTTCCTTCCAGACTTAAGAATGAGCTTTCTCTTGTCAAAGATCATCTCCTTGATTCCACAAGCCTTGTCAGTGATCCTCTTACTAAGAAACATGCTGAATGGGTCAACACTTTCAAAGACAAATACAAATTCACTTCTGACAATGCCTATTCCATTTTGGAGAAGGAAGTCGGACTTACTTTCACCAAAGTCTTGGAATGTGCCGGAGTCTATAAGCAGACCGCTAGCGGATATGAAGCCTTTGCCCGTTTCATTGATACGGTCAACCGCTCTTAATTGTTAGTCCCTTGCCTTAGCCATTACCTCCTAATAACTAAGGCTTTTCTTTTGGTCATTAAAATTAAAGGGCTAATCCTCTTAGGCTTAAATTAAAATATTAAGTGAATCAGTGAGGCTATCATGAAAAAGAACACAGAGGTATTTAAAGAATTCTATACCCATCAGCCAGGAACCTGGTTTTTTACTCCCGAAGAAGACAAAAACTTTCATCCCGGTTTGCCTGCTAAAGGCTTTGGCTCTATCTGCTATGATGAAGGTTCGGTCTATACCGGTGATATTTATTATGATGGCAGAAATTTTAATAAATTAGGAAGAGGCATTCAGGATTTTTCTCTTTCTTCTCTTAGTCAAGTCGATCCGGTCACCAAAGAAAGAATCTATTTGTATGCGGGAAGATACGATTATCGGAAAACGGATTGGATATACGGTAATGGAGTTTTGTATTTCACTGACCGGGATTTTAATCCCACCCATTATGTCAAAGCCTTCTTTAATGCGTTAGAACCTATAAAGCCATACGTAGGCAATTTCAGCAATGACAGTCTAATGAAAGGCTATACTCCTTCCATGGAAAGAAAAGACTATCATCCACGTCGGGACCTATTAAAAAAAGAGTTAGGAAACAACCTTGATTCTAAAACCATCTTTATTGGTGATTCTTATTTTGAATTCTGGAATTACCCTCAATACTGCAAGACTTGTTCTTTTACATCCGCTTTTCCTTCAACCTCTTTTTTGAATTTAGGTTTAGGTGGATCGACCTTTTTGGATTGGTCAGTCTTTGTACTTGGATTAAAGAAATTCTTTAATGACGATCCTCAGAAACTGGTCATCAATTTAGGATTCAATGACTTAAATATTATTTCTACTTCGGTAAAGTCAGTTCTATCCTGTGCTAAAAAGGTGATTGCTTTGATTCATAAGTGCTTTCCAAAAACGGTTGTTTATCTTAATACTGTGGTTTCTGCTCCATTTAAACCCCAATTCTGGAAGAAAATTCAGGAGTATAACGATGAATTGCGGAGACTTGCTAAAACTAGGTCTTTAATTTTGATCGATGTAGCTACAATCTTTGACGGCTATAAAAACAAAGACTATCTTTCTTATTTCTATTTAGATCATTGCCATTTGAATGAATCAGGCTATGCTATTTTCAGTGATATCATCAAACAGGAACTTAATAAGTAATTAGGTAGTGGAAAAGAGGGAACTAATAATGAACAAAGATGAATTGTATTCGACTTGTCTTTCTTTGACGGCAACTGATTGCTGGCATATCAGTTCACTTGATAAGACCAAAAATCCGATTACCGTTTCGGATGGGCCCTGTGGAGTAAGACAGGTTCTTCCTTTGCAGGAAGGATATGAACCTTCCATTTCAACTGCTTTTCCTGCGCCCAGTGCCTTAGCCTGCACCTTTGATGAAAAGATTCCTTATGAGGTAGGAAAGCTAATTGCCCATGAATGCACCTATCGGAAAATTGATGTTATCTTGGCACCGGGAGTAAATATCAAAAGAAGCGCTTTATGTGGGCGTGATTTTGAATATTTCTCGGAAGACCCTTGCTTAGCCGGTGTTTTAGCGGCTAATTGGATTCGAGGGGCAGAAGAAAACGGCATTGGCACTTCCTTAAAGCATTTTGCTTTAAATAACCAGGAACTGGCTAGACATATTAATTCCAGTGAAGTCAGTGATAGAGCCTTACATGAAATCTATCTTCGATCTTTTGAATATGCGGTAAAGAAGGGGAAACCTTCTTCGGTGATGTGTTCCTATAATCGTTATGAAGGAGAGTTAGCTAGTCAAAGCCAGTATCTCTTAGAAGATGTTCTTCGTAAGGATTGGAAATATCAAGGATTGACAATCAGTGATTGGACAGCCGTTGGAGATAAAGCCGCCGTCCTTGCTCATGGAGTTGATATTCAGTTTCCGTATGCTCATCTTGATAAAGATTATTTATATGATAATTATCAAAGCCAGGTTTTTATTGATGCTGATTTAAAAAGGCATCTGGACCGGCTTAAACATTTTGAGGATACCCTACACTCAAAGAAAAAGAATCTTGCTCCCATAGATTATAAAAAACAGTATCAGCTGACTTTGAAATTAGCTGATGAAACACCGGTGCTTTTAAAGAACGAGGGACTATTGCCACTGAAGAAAAAGGACAGGATAGTCATCGTCGGTTATTTAGCAGATCAGCCTCATATTGGAGGTGGAGGAAGTGCAGAAGTGAATGCTTATGCTGTTCCTTCCATGACTAATCTTATTAAGCAAAAGAAAATAAATGCCACCGTCATTCAAGGATATGACTCTACTAACCTAGTTGCTCTGACTAAAGACGATAGAAAGCTGATTCAGGAAGCTGACAAGGTTGTTATTGTTCTTGGCCTTTTGAAAGATGGTGAAACTGAAGGCGGAGACCGTAGCTCCATTGATTTAGCTGATGGACAGTTGGAAACAGTAAAACAAATTGGAGAACTTAATCACAACCTGATTGCTATTATTGAAAGCGGTAGTGTCATTAATCTTTATCCAATCAACCAAATTGCTAAAGCTATTATTGTTTCCTATTGCAACGGTGAATGCACTAATCAGGCTTTGTTGGATAACCTTTATGGGCTTCACAATCCTTGTGGAAAATTACCGGAAACTTGGATTTCTAGTTTAACTTCTAACCCTTTGTATGAAGACTGGGGTAAATCCGTTTTTACTTCTTATTATGATGAAGATATCTATGTTGGCTACCGCTATTATGACGAGAACAATAACAAGGGTGTGATGTATCCTTTTGGATTCGGACTTTCTTATTCCAAATTTGTTTTTTCTAATATTAATCATATTCATGTCAAAGGAAACGAAGTCTCTTTTAAATTCGATTTACGGAATTCTTCCAAGATTTCCGGAAAAGAAAAAGTTCAGGTTTATGTCAGCAAATTAAATTCTGCACTTTATCGGGAAAAGAAAGGCTTAAAAGCTTTTAAGAGCATTGCTCTTCAACCATTGACTTTTAAATCAGTCTCTATGGTTTTAGACAAGTCTGCTTTTGAAGTTTATGATATCGTTACCAAAAAGTTTGTGGTTGAGGATGGCACTTATCTGATTCAGATTGGTGATTCATCGGTTAATCTGCCTTTGTCTTTTAAAGTAACTCTTAAAGGCAAGAAACTACATGAAAGCAAAGAAATCCCGGTATTGAAAAGAAAACATTATGCGTATGAAGATACTTTTTCTTTTTTATCACCGAATCTTTATATTATGCACTCACCTTTACTTCAAAAAATCATCAGACCGTATTTCTCCAATGAGCAATCTGCAAATTGGAATTTGACAATCAATAACTACGAGCCTTATTTCAAATGTGTCTATGAAATGTCTTTTCATCTTGAGGCTTTCAAAAAGATTATCGCTATTGCAAATAATTTTAAAGTGGCGCCTGATTTCTTTAACGGAATATCATTTGGTTATTCTTCAAAAGATGATTCTGACAAGTTCAGTGCATTTAATTTAGCTAAAGCCATGGATAAAGACTTGCCTTTGTTTATTCCTTTACAGGCCAATACTGACAATCAAATAGGCTGTGGTTCAATTTCCGGCAAGTTTTCTGTTCTTTGGAAGGATTATGTTTCTTTGAATAAGAATCGGGTCTTTTCTTTAGTTGATATCAGTAATCTTAATCCTGAACAGACCAATTTCATTATTGGAGTTCTTAAGAGTGAATCCGGAAATACGAAAAAATATGCGTTTGTTTCTACAAATGAATCCAATTTGAAGATGATACCAGACGATTATGAAAAAGGATTACGTGTTTCTGATACTTCTATGGTCAGCAAAGCCTTGTCTTATCATTTGATTTTCATTACTCCTGAATTAATTAATCAAGAAGACATTCAAAAAGCCTATCAATCAGGTAGTTTCATTGTCTGTGGAGTTGCTTCTCCAGCTAAAGAACTTTTGAAGCAACAATATTTGTGTTCCGCTTTTGTCTATAAATCTAATTAACTCAGTCTCTCAGTTTTAAAAATAATGCTCTTTAAAGTGCTGATCCTTCTTTATAATTAAATTAGCGTTAGCGCTTACAAGGAGCATTACTATGAAAAACAAGAATTTTATTTTATCTACCTCTTGCCTAATTTCTTTATTAATGATGACTGGTTGCTCAGCCGGCTCTTCTTCCTTATCAGCTTCCAGTGAGACTTCCTCTTCATCGTCTTTAGTCTTGCCTGAAGAGGATAAAGTTAAGCCGACATCTACTTCTTTAGAATATACTGATTATGCTGAATCAGGTGATGGTTCCTATAATGAAAGCAAATGGTATCGTAACGATCTTAAGGATAAAAACCTTCCCGATCCTTTTGTCTTGAATAATGGTGATGGAACTTATTATTTATTCGGTACTACTGATCGAACTGGTGCTATGTGCTTTGATTGTTATTCCACTACTGATTTTATTAATTTCGAGCTTCATACCAATGTCTATACTCCTAGTAGCAACGGGTGGGCAAAATCAGCTTTCTTTGCTCCGGAAGTCTATAAGTTCGGCGACACTTATTATCTTTATTACAGTGCCAGCAATTCCTCCGGTAGACGTTATTTGAATATCGCTACCTCTGATTCTCCGACTGGACCATATCAGGATTATGTCGGCAATGATGCAGATGGCAATGCAGTAAATTATCTGACTACGCCTTTCTTAACTGAGAATAATAATGAATATAAAACCGAACTAGGGCCTCTCGATCAGACCCTTTTAGTGGATGGCGATGATATCTATCTTTATTATTCTATCTATGATGATCAAATAACCAAGTCTCAGTATATCGTTGGTATGAAGATGAAGGATCCCGTAACTGTTGATTATGACACCTACACGAAACTGATAGTTCCTGGTGTTGCGACTCCTGATACGACTCAGCTGGAACCTAATGAGATTTATCGTTGGGAAATTTACACTTCGAATCTGAAAGTCTGTGAAGGACCTTGTGTCATTAAGTCTCCTGTCAATGGCAAATACTATATTACTTATAGTGTAAATCATTATGACAATGTCTATTATTCAGTCTGTTATGCAGAAGCGGATTCACCATTAGGAAACTATGTTAAGCCATATACTAAAGGACAGTTATGGACTAACCTTCTCTTTGGATATGGCGGAGGCATGAAAGGAACGACTGTCTATAATCAGTGGGCAGGGTTTATGGCTGGAACCGGTCATCATTCGATTTTTAAAGTCGGTGATGAATATATGATTGTTTATCATGCTTATACTAACCGTGGGTCCAGTGATTTCAATGGTCGGAGAGTAGCTTTTGATCACGTCTATTTTAATAAGACTACTGGAGTTCCTTATACTCATGGCCCCTCATATTCCTTAGAGCCATTGCCAGCAGAAGTATCCGGATATCAAAACATTGCTCTGAATGCTACGGTCCTGACTGAAAATGTCACCAACCCTGAAAACATCAATGACAATTATATTGTTGAACATTACAATCTAAAGCAAGAAGCTGATAAAGAGGTAACTTTGAATAAAGGCACTTCTTATATAGAACTACAGTTTGACAAAGAATATTCAGTCGGTGGCCTAAGTATTTATAATTCCGCTTTCTATGATAAATATCAATCTGATATCAGCTTCATTAATTTCTTCAATGGCAATGCTATCATGGATACGGCTTTTCCAACTCGTTATCTGAATGATGAGAAGTCCTTCATTTATCCTGACAGTGCCTTTACATATGATTTCGATGATATCAAGGCTACCAAAGTGATTATTGGTTTCAATAATCCAGATGCTGCTAAAGCTATCAATGAGATAGCAGTCTTTGGTTATTAAACTTTGTTTTTATGATTCATGAAATAATCCATTTGAATCAATATTATCCTCTTCCTTACGATCCGATATTGGAAATAAATCTAGCTTACTATGAAGACGGTGATTTCAGAAAACCGACCCCCGGAATAATCATTGTGCCTGGAGGCGGATATGAATTTGTTGCTCGAAGAGAAGCCGACAGTGTCGCTCTGAAATTCATGGAGAAGAAATATTCAACCTTTATTCTTTATTATTCTGTGAAGCAAGCTTATCCAGTTCCTCAAAAAGAACTGTTAGCTGCTTTTGATTTTGTTAAACATAATTGTCAAAAATACTCTACCTTAGCAAATAAGATATCCTTGATTGGTTTTTCAGCTGGCGGTCATTTAGTGGGCTCTTATTCTTATTTGTGTCAAAGAAAAGAATTTCTGGATCTGCTTCCTCATAAAGAAAAGAATTGTTGTCCTAACAGCATCATTCTTTCTTATCCGGTTATTACGATGGGCAAAAATACTGAAAGACAGACCCGTTTTAATATCACCGGTGGAGATTCAAAACTAGATGATCTTCTCTCAATTGAGAAGAACATCACTCCTTCTTATCCTCCTACTTTCTATTGGGCTACTATTACTGATAACTGTGTACCCATTGATAACGGATATCTTTTAAAGAAAGCCTTGGATGATAATCATGTTAGGAATGAATGTCTTTTCTATCCTTTTTTAGATCACGGAGTTTCCATAGGCACTGATATGGTTAATAAGATTTCTCCCAAGGATGAAGAATCATATAAAGAAGTCGCAGGCTGGTTTGAGAAAGCCATTGAATTCATTAAGTGTTTTTAGTTTTGCTTACATCCAGTGGTTTACAAAATCAGATATTGATAAGCTATAATTTAAAATCTTTTTGAATAGTCATTATTCCAGAAACTTCTTCAGTCCCACAATTGAAATAGAATATTTCCAACATAAATAGGATTACTAGATGAATCTTTTAGTCTAATGGACGGCACACACCAAGAAGTTTTCCTTCATCATCTGTTGTCGTCTTTGAAGTAGATATCTATATAGGTAAAAAAGATTCTTTTGAATGAAGAATATGTGAGAGACTATTGTTATCTAGTTCTAATAGATTGATTAATTAGTGTGATTAAATAAAAAGCTTACTTGAAATCAAGACAAAAAGATTCTTTCGTTTCCTTATTCATTATTTTTAATGATTGATACAAGAAGCGATAAAAAATAAAATTAGAAGTGTGAAAGGGGTTACAGCCTTTACTGCTTACAAATTAAGCATTCCTTAGAAAGCTTAGTAGGTAAGCAACGCAGTTAATCTACGTGGTCCAAGGGGGAACCATAATGAAAAACAAATTACCACTGCTGGCGTTAGTTTCTTTGCTTTCAATCAGTTTGGGTAGTTGCGGTCAGACATCCTCTGTTAATCCATCTTCTTCAACTTCTTCCTCTGCCGGCTCATCTAACCCGGCTTCTTCTACCTCTTCCATTAAAAGTGTTGTAGTAACTGGCGTTACTATCACTGGTGCTGATGACAATACAACGGTTTTGGATGGATCTACTGTTACTTTAAAAGCTACAGTCAACAGCACAACTACCGGTTTAAAAGTAACTTGGTCTTCTAGTTCTGAGACGGTTGCTAAGGTTGTCAATGGTGTAGTTACCTTTAAGACTGTCAGTGCTGATACTCCTGTTAGTATTACTGCCACCAGTAAAGACGACACTACTAAGAGTGCCACCCTTCATTTTACAGTCAAGCACTCAATTATTGATCTCCAGAATTCCCGCGGAAACAGTTTGGATTCTTCTTTATTAATCTCTGATGATACGATTTCAGCCGATGTCGGTGATACTGCCATGGTCTTCGCCGATGTTCATTCCACTAAGTGGTATGTCCAGGCTGATATCTCCTTAGATGCTTTCTCGGAATCTGACAGTTATCCGAAGTTCGGTATTATGACTGGCACTAATGCCGGTTATTGGAATGCTACTACTGATACCCAAACAGATAAGAATGCCTTCTTCTATGTGGATGCTGTTTCTTCCACTAAGAATTCCGGTTGGACTAACTTCAACTTTGTCCCTCAGAATGATACACATACTGATTGGAACTGGGGTGGACAGTTAGGCGCCTTCACGGTCGGCAATGATGATAAAGTTGTTCAAAGCACCGATTTCACAATGGGTTTATTAAGAGATGGCGTTGATTACTATCTCTATATGTTTAAGACCAATGCCGAGAACAAGCAGGTAGTCAGTTGCTACAAGCATCTTACCTATTCCGATATTGCTGCTGATGATGCTTCCTATGTCTGGTTAGGTGGTTGGTCTACTGGAGTTACCTGCAAGAACTTCATAGCTAAAACTGGTGATGCGGTTGATTCAATCTTCACTACTCCGACTACTTTGACCGTCGTTAATGAAGCTCCGACTATCTATATCAATAGTGAATATCAGTTGAATGTCTCTGCTGATGTCATTGATTTCAATCGTGGATCTTTGACTTATACCTCTTCTGATACGACAATTGCGACTGTTGACACGAATGGTTTAGTTAAAGCTACTAGTAAGACTGGAACTACGAATATCACTATTACTTTAGGCTCATTGACTAAGACGGTGGCCTTGACGGTCAGTGATGATACTGCCCTGAATGTCACTTTAGATGGCAAGATGGATGATGTTCTCTGGTCTGATAGTGTTAAGACAAACTTTTATGTCTTAAAGAACAATGACACCAATTACATTAACTTCTATGCCGCTAAGAATGACTTAGGCGTCTATCTCTTTGCTGATTATCACGTCAGTGCTGTCAAGAGCAGCGACAATAAGGATAATTGGTGGGAACAGGATAACTTCGAATGCCGCTTTGGAACTGAAACTGAACCGGCTAAGGATACTCAGTATTGGGCTTCCACAACTAAGAAGTTTGGAACTTTCACTGATGGTTTCATCAGTGATGAGACTCAAAACGCTACCACTTCTCTTTACGATATGACTTTCGAAATGTTTGTTTCTTATGATGACTTAGGACTTACCAAGAATGATGTTGTCACTTGGAGAGTCGGCTTTAATCCTGCCGCTGGCTGGAAATCATGTGCCTGGTGGGAAAGCTCGACTTTAGCTGACTTCTTAGTCGTCACCAGAACCGGTTTTGCTTCTAATTATCCGACTAGCAATCAGTGCACTACCGCTCACACTTATGGCGATTATGTTGTCTCTAAGGCCGCTACCTGTGCTGAAGATGGTGAAAAATATCATGTCTGCAAATACTGCGGACATAAGGAAACTGTCACCATTCCTAAGGGTGAACATACTTATGATATTGCTGATGCTAAGGTAGTAACTCCTTCCACTTGCTCTACTCATGGTTCGGGCACTGTTGAATGTACGACTTGTCATCAGACAGTTACTGTTGAATTACCTCTGGATGCTCATAATCATTCCGCTTGGGATGATGCTAAGGGCTATTGCACAGCCTGCGGCGGTTGCTTAAAAGAGGATCTTGATGGCACTAGCACCGCCTGGGATTCTTCAATCGGTAAATTCGGTTTGGATGGTTCTAAGAGCTGGGAATTCAAGACAACCTTTACTAATACCAAGACTGCTACTGATACTGATTGGAGTCATAACTGGGTCTCTGAAGTCTTTAGTCCTAATTGGGCAAACGGTGGTTGGTCATTTAGAAGTGATTGGTGGGGTTGGGGTGCTTGGAACGTAACTGGTAATGCTGCCAGCTGCGGTAATAAGGATTACAGTGCCTGGGGTGATGATGCCGCTTACACTTCCGGCATTGTTAATACTACAGTTGTACTCGACTATAAGTTTGATGCTACTACCGGAATCATCAAGGTTCATGGCGATACTGTCTCTCATGTTGATGGAATCACTGGAACAGCTACTATTGATTATGCTTCTCAGTCCTTCACCTATCGAGGCGATATGGTTGTTGGCTTAGGTGTCAATATCTCGACTATCAAGATCACTAACGCTCAGCTCATCTCTGGATCCTATACTTCGACTCCTCATATTACTGCCTAGTCCTCCTTTCTAGGCTCTTACATTGGGTCCTTAGTGTTATTGCTAAGGACCTTTTTATCTTTAATACTAAAAAAGGAAGACAAAGACAGGAATGGTTGGTAAAATAGAATTATGACAAATAAAGCGGCATGTTTGAAAGATATTGCTTATGAGCTGAAGATTTCGATTAACACAGTATCAAGGGCCTTACGAGACTGTGATGATATTTCTGATTCAACTAAGGAAAAGGTACGCCAAAAAGCTTATGAATTAGGTTACCTTCCTAATTCGGTATCACAGTTCATTAAGAGAGACAACCGGAAACTGATTGCAGTCATAATCAATAGTTTCAATAACCCTTATTTTTCTATTGTATGTGAGAAATTAGTAAATATCTTCAATGAAGGCGGATATGATTTTACGATTGTCTATTCTTTCAGCAAGAAATTCAATCTAGATACTTTGAAGCAATGTATTTCTCAAAGAGCTGATGGAATCATCACCCTGCTTGAACCTGATGATGATGTCGTCGATAATGCTAAACTGAACAAGCTTCCTATTGTTTTGATAGGGCGTAACATTGATAAGGATTTCATTGATACGGTTTATACGGATGATGAAATCGGAGGTCAATTAGTTGCCAATTATTTAGTCAATTATCATAGCATTGATAAGTTCATCTATATCAAGATGCCTAATGCTGAATGCTCCAAGAGACGTCAAAAAGCATTTGAGGATACTGTCAAGAAACTGAATTCTCATAGTGATATTTTGATTTTTGAACCGAAGCAGATCAATGACAGCCTAATTAATTATATCAATCAAGGTTATCTTGGTATTTTCTGTTTCAATGATGAGTTGGTATATTTAGTTCTAAAGTATTTAAATGGTGGTATTCCGAATGTTCGAAAAGTTTACCCACATTTGCATATTGTTGGATATGATTGCCTAAATACGAGAATGAGTGGCTTGATGGATATCACCAGCGTTGATTTTGACTATGATGGAATTTGCAAGAAAGCCATTGATATCATGAATGACAGGTTTGCTAATATTAATGCGCCTAAAAAGTCAGTTATGTTTCCGGTCAAGCTTCATCAGCGTCATATTTTCTAGGCTATTTCTTTAAACTGACATCAGTAGGTTCCTTTTCTAATGAGGAACCTTTTTTGATATCCATGAAATCCATTTTTTTAATTACAAAGAGATAAATGACACTGCCACCCATGATGAGAACTGATACTAGCCAGGCAACCGGAGTACTGAAACAAATGGCAATATAGGAAGTATCACTTAAAGGATCAGCAGGGTTGAACCAGGTTGGGAAGAAGAAACAGACAAAGATTCGGGCTATTAGTTCCCCGATTCCGGAAAAGAAAGGAATCAAAGGCTTTTTGATTCCTTGGAGGACTGATCTTGATAATTGCAGGAATCCCTGCAGAATCAGGGAAGGCGTAATAATCCTGATATAAGTTGCACAATAGAAAATTATACGTGGCCCATTAGTAGGATCATTGACTTCCGAAGCTGGTAAGAAGATATAAGGAACATATTTGGCAGTCGATAAGCCAACGATTAGAATTCCTGCATAGAAAATCACATCAATCAATAAACAGGCTTTGATACCGGCTTTGATTCTCTCTTTGTTTTTGGCTCCGAAATTCTGACCGACATAGCTTAGTAAAGCCGATGACATAACACTTAAAGGAATGGTTAGATAGTTTTCATATGATCCATAACAGGAACTGGCCTTAGTCGCTATGCCATTGCCAAATAGATTGACGCGGCTTGATTGATAGAAAGAACCTATAAAAAGTATTGACCATTGGAATCCTAATGGTAATCCCAGCCACAATAAATCCTTACACATTTTACCATTAAAACGAAAAGCATCTTTAGTAGGACGTAAATAGGTGTATTTCTTCATCAAGTAAAGTAAAGCTAAAATGAAATGAACCAAGTTAGCAACTAGGGTGGCTATAGCCACACCTTTAGTATCAAGAGTGGCTACTCCAGTAAGAAGGAAGCCCAAGACAATATTCACTAGGGTGGAGACTATGGAAATCAACAAAGGAACGGTGGAATTGCCCATGGCATTGATGAAGTGATCCATTAAGTTAGTTAAGAGAATCAGACCGAAAGCCCAAAGGATGATTACATAATAATCACCGGCCTTTTCATAATATTGTTGTCCGATATTAAGAAATGATAACAACTGTTTGTAGCTTAATAAACCAATTACCGTAATTAGAAAAGCAATTATCAATGAGATAAAGACAGAATTGTAGAACGCTTTTTTAAGTCCGGCATTGTCTTTTTCACCGCATTTGTTAGCGGCTATGATTCCAAACCCAGTTGTGCACCCATAGGCGAAATTAAAGAGGATAGCCGAAATAGAACCAGTGGAGTTCATGGCAGTCACACTGTCGCCACCAACCGTAGTTTTTAAAATCAGAGAATTGATCAATGAAAAAGCATTGCTCAGAATAGTTGAAATCATAATTGGAATAGCAAATAGGATGATGGCTTTCCAAGGAGTGCCTTTAGTTAAATCAATCGGCTTGAAAATTTTCTTAATTAGATTCATAAACAATAGTGTCAGACACCTATAGTCTTGGCCTGATTTGATTGTATCATGAAGACTGAAAAAATCATTTTAATATAGCCATTAAAAATAATGTCTAAATAATTAAATATTGCCTGAGCTATCGAAAAATCAAGAATTATCTAGTGGCGAAGAAGTACCTTTCAATTTGATAATTGTAAGCTCTTTCCTTTATTATGGATAGCGGACGAAAAGAGGAGCAACAAAATGAAAAGTCTTAAAGTACTTTCGGTTCTGATGTTATTAGCCGGTGTGACGATTTCTTCTTGTGGGAATTCCAGTTCTCAGGGAATCTCTGGTGGCGAGTCCCAGACTTCTGAAAGTGCATCTTCAAATGATAAAGATTCCACTTCCAAAGCAACTTCTTCAGCTTCTAAAGACGTAATCAAGTCTTTGACTGCTAAGAACGCTACTGTGGCTGTTAAAATTGATGAGTCGCATCTTATTTCTGAATACTATACTCTGACAGCCACTTCCGGTTCTTTGACTGCTGCCCAGAAGATCTGCACTTATTCTTCTTCGGATGCCACTATTGTTAAGATTGTCAACAAGACCTTCAAAGCTGTTGCAATTGGTTCAGCGACCATTACCGTGACTTCTAAGATTGATACAACTAAGACCTGCAGCTTTGCAGTTACAGTTACAGATGTTTATTTTGACCGCAATGTTTCTCAGTATTCCTCCTCAGATGATTTTTCAAAGGAACTTCCGGCTGATGGCGGAATCTTTGAAACTACTTCCTCCTCTAGCGGTGAAGTATATGTCAAAGGCATTGAATCAACTAAGTGGTTAGTATCAACTACAATTAATATCAAATCAACTATTTCTACTGAAAAATGGCCCAAGTTTGGTATAGTTTCCAGTACTGTCAGCAACACTGACCCTAGTGATAACAAGGTCTATTATTTCCTGAATGCTCCAGTGACTAGTGATGATCCTGCTTCTAACAAATGGACTGATTTCGGTGTTTGCGAATGCGCTAATGGAACTGGCTGGGCTTGGAATGCCGGTATCACTAATGCTACTGCCCGTCACAAAGACAATCTTTATTCTTTGGATAACGATCATACCCTTACTTATGGATCGACTTTCACTCTGACTGAAGCTCGTGATGGCTTGGATTTCCATTTCTGGTTTAATGATACTTATATTGGTTCTATGACTACCTTAGAAGATTTGTTCAATTCCAATGGCGCTGCCGCAAATTCCATGGTTGGTTTCTTCCAATTCAATTCTGATGTTGTTTTTTCCAATTACAGTGCCACTGCCGATGCTGCTACAGTTAAGACAAAGATTGATTCAATAACTACAAAATCCTATATTACTGAATGGGCAGATGATTAATTTGCCTGATAATGAAATTTTTCAAAAACAGAAACGATGACCTGCAGAATGCCTTCCCGGCTAAACCCGGGAAGCGTTTTGCGTCTTTTTGCATCGATTTCATTATTGTCTGTCTGTTTTCGTTTCTCGTTTTTCTGGCCGGTCAGGCTATTGCCGAGAATACATCATCCTATGTTTCTAGTGGTGAAAAGGTTCAAGAAGAAATCGCTTATTACAACAACATGGTTTCGGATGCCAAACTAGTTGAATTCGAGGATGAGGAAAAAACCATTCGGGATGACAGTGATGTCATGATTCTGAAAAACGTTCTTCGGGCTGTTTATCATTCATATAATTCTTATGGCGGAGATGCTAATGCTCCTTTTGATATTTCCACTAAGAGAGAGGAACTTACCAAATGGGGAGAAGCCAGTCCTGAAAATGACAGCATTTCTTATTTCTATCTGAAGTATGTTCCTCTTCATAATGAAAATTCCGAAATCGTCTATATTGGTGACAAGACTTATCCCTCATTCCTTTATAGTTATTATCAACAGAAATTTGACACTAATTCATCCATGTTCACCTTTCCTAGCGATACATCAATTGATGATGTTCCTCTCCTGACTAAGGAAGTAGCGTCTTGTATCTATCATTATCTGTATATTTCCGAAACTGATACTTTAGGAACTACTGGTAAGACTTTCTATGATAATTTCTATTCCGGCTATTCTTCTATGCTTGATAACAGCGAAAGCGTCTTATTAAAATCCGAACCTTACTATACTGATCATTATGTGGTTTATCGCTCTAATCTTTATACTCAAGGAAGAATCATGGATGTGGCCTTGATTGTCTCCTGTTTCATTGGTGCCTTAATTGGAGTAGTAATACCAAAATTCATTTTCGGGAATGACCGAACCATCGGAAGGCTGTTGCTTTCTTTAGGAACAGTCAGTTTAGTAGATAAAAAAGTACCGCTGAGTGAAACTATTGTGATTTCTTTATTTTCCATTATTGGGTTCCAAGTAGTTGCGGTAATTCTATTTTTATTCAAGCCTTTCAATGGTGTTTTTGACACCATGATGATGCCTTTAATTGGAGATAAATTCTTATATCTTTACTATTTGCTGATTATTTTCCTGATGGGAATAGTAAATAATGTCTCTACTTTGTTTTCTGCTAACGGACAAAGCCTGCTTGAAATGGCTTTTAATGTCCGTGTCAATGATTTAAAACGGACTGATATTGAATCCGATTCTCAACCTGAATCACGTTCTTATTAGTCCTTGAATACGGCCTTTTTGACGATGTTTTTTAGTTTCATCCTTCATTAAACTTAATGTTACTTTCTTCTTTCACTTTTAGGCTGAATAAAATACAATACAATTGAAAGCGATTTCAGCATCTGCTTTCACTAAAGGAGGGCGATTACATGTTTAACAAAAACACAAGAAAATTAGGACTTGCGGCATTGGCTTTAGTGGGTTCTATTTGTCTGACTAGCTGTGGGGGCACTAGCGGATCAGACGGCAGTGAGAACACTGGAAACACTTCCGAAAATATCAGTGTTGACCAAGGAATTTATGATACTTCCAAATTGGCCGATGACCTAGTTAAGGGTGAAGACGGAAAAGTCACCTTTGATGAGCCAATCACTTTAAAAGTTTGGTCTATTATTGGTTCTCCGGATGATGTCATTTATAAAAAACTTATTTCTCAGTTTAATCAAGAATATTCTGGCATGATCAATTTGGATGTCACTTATGTGGGTCATTTTGATTTCTACAAGAGTCTTGATGACACTTATGCCACTGATTTTGATGCTTCCTTCCCGGACATTTGCTTCATGCATAATGAGAAGACCATTGAATATGCCGCCAAGGATTACTTATATTGCTTAGATGACTTATTTGATAAGACTACTGTTGATTTTGATTTTGACCAGGTTTATTCCAACATTGACCGTGTCACAAAACTGGATGGTCATCGTTTTGCTATTCCTGTTGATGCCCATGGCTTCCTTACTTCCTTCCGTCAGGACATAATTAAGAAGAATGGCTTAGGTTTTGATGATAACGGTGATGGAACCAATGACCGTTATACTCCTCAGTCCCGTGCTGAATATCAGTCACTTCTTACTTCCTTAAGAACCAAGGCTGATGCCGGTACCTTACTTACTAGAAACATCAACAAGGGTTCTAACCATGCTTGGACAAAAGCTTCTTCGGCTTCTTTCTATCCGGAATTCACTCAATCCACTGACCCGGATGGCTTATCTGCCTTATATGCTAATGGTGGAACCATGGCCAATGGACAGACTAAGGTCAATTTCCAAAATAGTGAAGGCTTCCAGACTTATCTTACTGATCAGGTCAACTACTATAACGGTCGCTTGATGGGTGAAAGCGGAACGAACACGGAAATGTTCGGCGCTGGCAATACGGTAATGTTCTCCGAAGGACCTTGGTGGATTTCTGAGACCTATAATCTCAGCTACAATAATTCTGATTTGAAGAAGGCTGGTACATTAGGTGTTACCGAAGAAGATGCAACCGATCCCGTTTATAACACTCCTTATGTTGCTTCCCATCCTCAGGGTTGGTGGACTTTGGATGCCAATAAGAACTCAGATACGGCTCAAAAATGGTATGGTAACGGGCATGCTATCTCTTTGACTAAACATATTACCTCTACTCAGAAAGCTGCCGCTGCTTTGACCTTTGCCAAATGGTTTACTCAGGGCGGCGATTTCACCGATGAGACTAATCCTCAGTACAATTTAGCCACTTGGGCCAATGCTGGTCATTTACCGGCTTGGAAGAATGTTTTCGCCTCGGCTGACTATAAGTCCAAGGTTGCCAATAATATGACTCTTTCTGCTTTAGGTGATCCTAGTGACATCATTGCTATGGAAGGCTTGACTTATGAGACCACTATCTTCACTGGTGTTGTTAACTCCGTTTCGGCCGTTCAGGCTGCTTTGAAGTCTAGCACTGGCTGTACGACTAGCAAAGCCATCGAGATTCTTAATCAGTCGGCTCAATCTGCTCAGGATGCCCTTGATTTGCTCAACATCTAAAGAATTCTTATGGAAAGAACTCTCACTCTTGAGGATTATAGTAAGAATCAATCCAGGCGTAAAAGCACACTGAAGAAATACGGAATCGTAATTCTTTTCCTCTTGCCGTTCTTGGCGGCCTTCATTGTCTTCTTCATTTGCCCATTGATTTACGGAATCTATATTTCCTTAACTAACTTTGTCTATGGTAAACCAGGAGTCTATGACTTCAATGCCATGAAATGGTATCGAATCATCTTTGATGGTTCTTACCAGCCCAAGGTTTTCCATGTCTTCTGGGCTTCCTTCCTACATTCGTTTGTCTTTGCCCTGATCATGGTTCCGATTGCCATTCTCTTGCCTTTAGGTTTAGCAATACTTGTCAATTTGAAGCCACCGGGATACAAGATCTTCCGTGCTTTGATTTATATGCCTTCCATTGTTCCGTTAACTGCTAGTGGCACGATCTTCACGCTTTTATTCATGCCGGCTAGTCAGCATGGTCTGATTGCGGAAATATTTGGCTGTCAGATTAATTGGTTTACTGATATTTGGTTTTCCTTTTCTATTGGAGGAACAACTTTCAGTGTGGCCTATGCTTGGATTCCAATTTTCTTAATGTGTCTTTGGGGAGGCTGGGGCTCAAATTTCATTATTCTATCAGCCGGTTTACAGAATGTCCCTAGAAGCTTATATGAAGCTTCTAGTATTGATGGCTGCTCTCCGATGCGTAAGGTCAGAGCTGTTACTCTTCCTGGCATCAAAGGCCAAATGGTCTTATGTCTATTCACGACCATCATTGGTTATCTAGGACTATATGGGCAGAACTATGTTTTATCCTCCGGTGGACCAACTATTCCTTCTTATTCATCACTTCCAGGTGGTGGTTCTACTTCCACGATTATTTACTTCATTCAGGATATTGTCGCCAACAATGCTAACTTCCGAACTAAGCTGTATGGCTTAGGTGCTGCGGCTAGTATAATCTTTGCTATTTTTACCGGAATTGTTTCCGGCATTCAAATGTATTGCACTCGTGATCGTAAGCCTAATAATAAACATGCAGAGGAGTACTTAAAATGGTCGCAAATAAAGTAACCGTTGAACAATACATCGGACTAAGAAAATCCCGCTCTTTTGCTAATAGAAAGAAAGTCCAGTATGGCAAAGTCATTGCTTTTATTGTACTTCTGGTCTTCTGCATTTTCTGGATTTTGCCTTTCCTGATTATGATTACCGGATCTCTTCGTGGTCATACTGACACGATGCTCTATCCGAAGGAACTTTTTTATCCGCATAGCGGCTACACGCTTGAAAACTACTCCATGCTTTTAACCGGTGTCTATCCTGACGGAATTGTTCACAATAAGACCCAGGAATATGCAATTGGCTATTGGTTCATGAATAGCTGTTTCTCGGCTATCGGGGGCACACTTCTTTACTTGTTAGTGGCTTCCTTAGCAGCATATGCCTTTACCTTCATTGACTTTAAATACCGGAATATTATTTTTGCCATCCTAGTAGCTTCCATGGTTGTTCCAGGAACTGCTACAGCGGTTGGCAACCAGTCCATGGTCTTCTCTATGCATTTAAACAAATCAATTCTGGCGTTGATCATTCCTGGATTAGGTGGCGTCTATGGCATGTATTTGATTAAGACTTTCTTTGAATCAATTCCTAAGGATTTGATTGAGTCAGCCAAGATGGATGGCTATTCTCATCCAAAGATTTTCTTCAAGATTGTATTGCCCTTAGGCAAGACGGTTCTCTTTGTTCAGGGCTTGTTCGGGTTCATGGGTGGCTGGAATGACTTAGTCTGGCCGCAGATGTTGTTTGGAACTCAGGATACCAAGCTTTGGACCTTACAGGTCGGTATGGCTTATGTTATCAATAACTCTAAGACTTCTGATTTGATTGGTACGGCTTTAGCCGGTGGTGTCTTATGTCTCTTACCGGTCATGATTGTCTATTTGATTGCGTCCAACAAGATCATTGAAGGTATGGCAAGTGCAGGCATTAAGAGATAAAGAGGTTAACAACATGAGAAACGAATATCCTAGACCTGATTTTGAACGTAAAGGCTTTACTTCCCTAGATGAAGAATGGGATTTTGATTTCGATGACCATAATATTGGCCATCAAGACCGGTGGTTTGAAAAACATAATTTTAGCAAGAAAATAAATGTTCCTTTCTGCTTTGAATCCAAACTAAGTGGGATTCAAGATGTTTCTTTCCATGATTACTGCTGGTATCATAAGACACTTAAGAATCTTAAGTTGTCAAAAGATGAGGCTTTGATTCTTCATTTCGAAGGCATTGACTATCACAGTGAAGTTTACTTCAATGGCGCTTTTGTTAAAGAACATTATGGTGCTAACTGTGGCTTCAAAGTTGATGTCACTCCTTTTGTCAAAAAAGGCGACAATGAAATAACGGTTTATGTTTATGATCCTTGCCAGGATCGCTCTATTCCGAGAGGAAAACAGGACTGGGAACTCAACAGTCATGGCATCTGGTATACCAGAACCAGTGGCATCTATAAACCGGTTTGGATGGAAGTTGTCAATAAGAAGCATATCAATAATTTCTATTTGACTACTAAGCTTGATAAATATCAGGTCTCCTGTGATTTGGAGACTAGTGTCAATGAAGGTAAGATTGAGTTTGTCGTCAATGATCATGCCTTTGATAAAAAATTCATTTTTGATGTCAACGAAGAAAAGCATACCTATGTCTTTAATCTTCCTAATGACTTTGTCAACGAAAGAGTCTGGTCGATTGAAAAACCGTTCTTATTTGATTTGACTATTAATCTTTATGACATTGAAGGGAAAAAAGTTGATTCGGTCAAGAGCTATCTAGGAGTCAGGGAAGTAACAACTAAAGATGGCTATGTGCTTTTGAATGGCAAACCGATTTATCAGAAACTGGTTTTGAATCAAGGCTATTATCCAGACGGTATTTTGACGGCTGGCTCTATTGATGACTATGAGAAAGATATTGACGCCATGATAGCTATGGGCTTCAACGGCTGTCGTATACACCAGAAGACTGCTGATCCTTACTTCCTTTATTTATGTGATAGGAAAGGCTTCCTGATTTGGCAGGAATGTGCCGCTAACTATGGCTTCAACAATTATTCTCAACGAAGAATGATGAATGAGTGGATTGATATTGTAAAAACCAATTACAATCATCCTTCTATTATTGCCTATACTCCTTTTAATGAATCATGGGGTATTGAAGGCGTTCCTTTTAATAAGGAAATTCAAAACTTTGTTCTTTCCATGTATTATTTGATTCATTCTCTTGATTCTTCAAGATTAGTTATTTCAAATGATGGCTGGGAACACTGCAAGAGCGATTTACTTACAGTCCACAATTACTGCCATGGTCAGAAGGGTGATACGAAGACCTATGAGACTTTTATCAAAGCCTTATCAACAAGAGAGAACATCGAAAAATTTGAAAACATTCAACGATATATCATTAATCCTGGCTATGAAGACGAAAATCAGCCGATTATTCTTTCTGAATTTGGAGGAGTGGCTTTTGTAAAAGACACCAATACTAAAGCTTGGGGTTACACCACCTGCAAGGATGGAAAAGAATACCAGTCAGAATTAGAGAGAATCTATAAAGCCATCGAAGAAAGCAAATGCATTACTGGCATTTGTTATACTCAGTTGACTGATGTTGAACAGGAAGTCAATGGATTGATGACCTATGACCGGAAGTTTAAAATTGATCCGAAAATCATAAAGGCTATTAACGATACGTTAACGATAAAGGAGAGGTGAACAAAATGAGTGATAACGAAAAGCAAACACCGTCTTCAACTAATGAACAACTTACCAAGAAAGAGATGAAAACCATCTTAAAAGAAAACAGTAGCAAAATTAGAAACGAAAATGTTAAATCCTTTGTCTGCCTGAAGGATGTTAATAAGATTTATCCTAATGGAATTCAAGCTGTTTATGATTTCAATATTGATATCAATGAACATGAGTTCATCGTTTTAGTTGGGCCTTCTGGTTGTGGAAAATCCACTACTTTAAGAATGATTGCCGGTCTTGAAGACATTACCTCTGGTTATCTATATATCAATAAGGTCTTATCCAATTACCTTGCTAGTAAGGACCGTGATATTTCCATGGTTTTCCAAAGTTATGCTTTGTATCCTCAGATGACGGTTTACGATAATATTGCTTTCCCGTTGAAAGTCAGAAAATATGATAAGATTAAAAAAGATGAGGTTCTTTTAGGAGTCTCTGAAGTCTCTAAAGCAATTGAGAACCCAGAATCATTAGTTGACGCTTTTAATGAAGCCAAAGAAAAGAACCTTAACTACACTAATGTAACTGGCTATTTAGCTGTTAAACTTCATATTTCCGAATATGGAGCGGGCCTTTTAAATAAGCATCCTATTAAGAAGGCAATTGAGATGACCGCTGAATTGAAACAGCAGATTCTTTCCGAAATGGATGTCTTAAAACAAAATGAACTCACTAAACTTAAAACAGCCAATCAGACTGTCAATGAGAACTTTGAAGTCTTAGAAAACGGTCAAGTTATTCATTACAAAGCTAAACTTACTAAAGAAGAAATTCGGAATAAGGTCTTTGAAGCCTCTTCTATTTTGGATTTAGGGCCCTATTTAGATAGAAGACCTAAGGAACTGTCCGGTGGACAGATGCAGCGTGTAGCTTTAGGAAGAGCTATTGTTCGAAACGCTAAACTGTTCTTAATGGATGAGCCTCTTTCTAACCTTGATGCTAAATTACGTGTCCAGATGCGTAGTGAGATTGTTAGAATCCATGAACGTATAGGTGCCACCACGATTTATGTCACTCACGATCAGACCGAAGCAATGACCATGGCTACAAGAATTGCTGTCATGTCCAAGGGGTGGGTTCAGCAGATTGGTGTTCCTCAGGAAATTTACGGCCATCCGAAAAATATTTTTGTGGCTACTTTTATTGGTTCTCCGGCTATGAATGTTTTTGATGGCACTTACAACAATGGCATCATCAGCTTATCTAATGGATATCAGATTCCAGTTCATCAATCTTTCATTGATCAGCATAATGCCTTCTATAAGGCCAAGGTTTTGGACTGTGAGAGAATGCTTCAGGAAGAAAACTTCAAAAAGCTTCACGCTCTAGCAATTTTTCAAAGAATTTTGGATTATGACGCTGACCAGAACAAGACCCATGGTTTTAAGACCAAGTTCAATTCTTTGTTTAAGTCTAAGCAAGCTAAAGCTGCTATTCCTGTGGTTAAGAAGGAAACTAATTTTGATGCCGCTAAGGCTTTCTCCGAATTTAAAGAAGTTGCTAACACTTTAACTGGTGATGATGCTAAGAGAATTCAAGAACTTATTACAATTATTGATAATAAGGATTCTAAGCCACTCGTTATTGCTAAAGCTAAGCATGAAATCAAAGGTCTGCTTTTAACTATTGATAGTATTTCCACTTCGGATTTAGCAAAGCTTCATAACGCTCAGGCTTTTAACAAAGACAAGGCTCAGAAAGAGGACACTTTGTTCTATCAGAAGAATGCTCATCATAAGAAGGAAAATAAACACAATCTTTTGCATGTTAAGAACAGTCATATCGTTTTCACTAATAACCTCTACGATATTGTCGTTAACTTATTAAGCAAGTATCAGTCTGCTTTGGTTGGCCCTCATTCTATCCGAGTGGGAGTCAGACCCGAATTCATCCATCTTGATAACGAATTTACTGGAAACAAAACTAAGCCTTTTAATTGTACCAGCGATGTCGTGGAATTGATGGGCTCGGAGCTGCTTTTGCATTCTTCTTTTGCAGGCATTGATATGATTGCTAAAATTTCTACTGGCACTTTAGTTAAGCCCCACACCAATGTTGAATTAACTTTTGATGACGATAAGATTCTTTTCTTTGATCCTAATAGCGGTGACACCATTAATTATTAGGCAGATATATTTATAGGGGGAGAATTATATGAAACATGGTTCTTTAATTTGCTTATCGATGCTTTTTGTTTTAGCGGGATGCTCTGAGAATTCATCTTCAAATTCCGAACTTTCCTCTAATCAAAATTCTTCAAGTGTATCGTCTACTGAAGAATCTTCTTCAGACCCTCATTCATATGTTTCCGGAACCTATTCCAATCCTGTGAATGTCACCAACAGCGGTTTTTCTTATAAAAGTGAAGTCGCTGATCCTAGCATTGTTAAAGGTGATGATGGGTATTTCTATATCTTTGCTACTGGACGTGTCGTTTTGCGTAGCGAGGATGGCTGCTCTTTCTCAGTTTACAGCAACAGTATTATTCCTGTCCCTTCTTGGGGAAGTGAACTTTATGACAACACCAATGGTATTGAAGTCTGGGCACCCGATGTGAAAAAAATCGGTGACAAATGGATTTATTACTATTCTTTGAGTGGCTGGGGCAAGTGTGTCGGCATTGGCTATGCAACAGCTGACAATATTGCCGGTCCTTATACCGACCAAGGGAAATTATTCACATATAAGGAAATCGGGGTCGAAAACGCCATTGATCCTTGTCTTTTTGATGACGACGGTTCTATCTATATGGCTTTCGGTTCCTTCCAGGGAATCTATTTGGTTCAATTAACAGCTGATGGAATGGGTTTATATGACGGTGTTGATGGAACTGATTTAAAAGCTGGCGTCACTTATCAGAAAGAAAATAAGATTCTGATTGCTGGAAAAGTCGGCAACTGGGATGGCTCTACTTATGAAGGCAGCTATATCATCAAACATGATGGCTATTACTACTATTTTGGAAGCTCAGGCACTTGCTGCGAAGGCAAGAATTCCACTTACCGAGTATATTGTGGAAGAAGCGAGAATATCACCGGACCCTATGTGGATTCTAAGAATCGTGTACTGACTGGAAGCGGAAATGGCGTCACTAATGGCGACAATGTCATCTGGGCCGGAACTAATTCTGACAAAGAAACTGTAGGACCGGGACATAACTCAATTTTACAGGATGATAAAGGGGAGTTATGGCTTTATTATCACGCTTTCTCATCTGATGATAATTTCAATACTAGGCATTTGTTTATGGATAAGCTTATTTTTGATGAGAAGACTGGATTTCCTCATGTTGAAGGCTATAAACCTACTTTCCAGGAAGAAAAGGATGGACCAAGTCTTTTAGCTGATTGATTTCTGCTTATAATAAGGAGGCTCTATGAAAAAAACTTCGTGGATTGTTATGCTGTCGCTTTTGTGTTGTCCTTTAGTTGGATGTGGCAGCACTCCATCTACGGGTTCTGATAATGCTTCTACTTCACAGTCTTCTACTGATGATTCTTATCAGGAGGAAACACCTATTATGGCAAGTGATGAAGAATTGGGAAAATATGATGATATCGCAACTTTTTATGATAACAAAATAAAAATGACGACTGGGTCAAGTCAGGAAGTACCTGATCCTTTTGTCTATCGTTTCAATGGCATGTACTATCTTTATCCAACCACTGGCGGAGGCAATATCCGTGCCTATAAATCCGCTGATTTACTTAATTGGATTCCAGTATCCAACGGTGTCTTACCGGATGGTTATGTTTATTCCTATTCTTCTGATGGTTCCTCAGCCCCTGAGAGCAAAACACCATTTGCTCCGGAAGTCACTTACTACAATGGTGTTTTCTATCTAGTCACTTCGCCAAGTGGCAACGGACATTATTTATTTACGTCCGATTCACCAGAAGGTCCCTTCACTTGTGCCAGTGAAAATTTAGAGAGAAGCATTGATGGATCTTTCTTTACGGATTCTAATGGAACTTCATATCTTTTTGGCGCTAGTTCAAGTGCCATAAATGTTTATCAGATGAATGATGACCGAACCTCTTTTGCTACCGATGACAGCGGAAACGGCATTGATACCACCCTCTTGAAATGCAAGATTGGCAATTGGAATGAAGGTCCCTATATGCTGAAAAGGAATGGTGCCTATTATTTGACTTATTGTGGTGCACATTACCTTTCAAGCGATTATCGAGTCGATTATGCGTATTGTCCGGCTGGTTCCAATATTATGAAAGCCTCTTCTTATACTAGAGAAGATACTGTAGTTTTATCCACTGACAGCGAATTCAAAGGTCTAGGTCATTCCTGCACAGTCTTAGGACCGGATATGGACAGTTATTTCATGGCTTACCATAATCTAGATAAATCCAATCAGCGTTATTTTAATCTTTCCCGTCTTTCTTTTAATGGGTCTCAGATGGTTGCCAATGGTGTAACTACGACTGATATTCCTTTTGTAAATGGACCTGACTTTTCGAGCACTGACCTTACCGGTTTCAATGAAGAAGGCAATTATTATCTTTCTTCTTCCGCTACTGGAAAGGACTTCACAGTCGAATTCAATAATGCCGGCACTGGGGATATGATCTTCTCTTATATTGATGATCAAAACTATTCCTATCTTAATTTCAATGGTAGCCGGATTAATATCAAGAAAGTTTTGAAGGGAGAAACTAAAGACATTCAAACCGTTGCTCTTCCTCAGGAATACAGCACTGATGTCTTACATACTTTCAGACTTCAATATCATAAAGGCAAGATGAATCTTTATTTTGATTCCATGGAGGAAATAGCTTTAGAAGATGCTTATTTCAAAGCTGGCAAAATGGGTTATCGAAAAGACAATACCTATTCTGAAATAGGCTATTCTGCTTTCTCGAATGTTGCTTTAGGAAGCAGTGATTCCAAATATTATGCAGATGAAGTTTCTTTAGCAAATAGCTATGATGAAACATTATCTTATTTAACTTCAGGTAGCGGTTTAGAAACAGTTGATAAATCTGGTTATTATGTTCAGACAAGGACTAACAATCTAAAATTAGCCAACAAAGATGACAGAGCCACCTATCGTGTTTATGCTTCTGAAGAAGGAACTTATGATATTCAAATCAGAGTTCCGGCCAGCTCTTTAGGAAAGCGGGTTGGATTACGGATTGATAACCAGGATGTGACTGAATGCTCGATTACTTCTACAGCCTCTGGAATTAAAAACGGAGATTCTCAGGTTACCTTAAAGCAAGTCTCTTTATCTCATGGCCAACATAATATTTCTTTAGTCTGTGTTGGAGATGGTTTCTCCTTCAATAAGCTTACCTATTCTTTAGCTGAGGAAAACTCCTCTTTAGATGTCAGCTTTAATTCCAAGACTGATTTATCTTCCTTTACGACCCGCAATGAAATGAATCTTTCCGATAACGGAATCTTCACTGACAATCAAAACGCCTGTGGATTGTTCACTTCCGGTTCTTATTACAATGCTACTGTGGAAGCCACCCTTGCTGTTGATTCTTTCTCTTCAGTTGGCTTTTCCGGCATTGCAATGAATGTTACTGATTATTCCACTAATTGTGCCGATGATGCCGATGGTCAGGATAATACCAATTCTTTCAGAGGATTGGAGTTTACGGTGGATGCCAGTAATGCCTATGTCAATTTAGTGGACTTCAATTATTCGATGAACCTGAAGAGTGTCTCGCATGCTTTTAGTCTTAATACTTCTCATACTTTGAAAGTTGTTCAGAATGATAACAATTATCAGTTTTACATTGATGGCGAATTAGTTATCAATTACACCGCCAATGTATCTAATTTGAAAGGAAGAGTCGGTCTCTTCAGTTCCGATTCCGAAACTTACTTTAAGTCTCTTAAAATCAATTAACAGAAGGAAACTAGGCTTTAATGATTACTTTCAATCAGAAGACTAAGGTCTTCACGCTCGATAATGGTTCGATTACCTATTCTTTTCTTTTAAATGAAGAAGGCTTTTTAGAAACATTGTATTATGGTCCCCATTTGAATGAGGAGTTATCTAAGGAAAGCTTAAGAGGTGGGGATATTGACAATTGCTCAACTGAATACTTTGATACTGATAGTAATAAAGAGAAGACTTTTCCTGATCACTTTAAATCTACTACGGCCTCTTTGGAGATAGCTACCCATGGCTATCTTGATAAAAGAGGTGCTCCGATAATCATTCAAAATCCAACAGGTTCATATCAAACTAGTTTTATCTTTTCCTCTTATCAAATTTTTGACGGAATCAAGGAACTGAAAGATTTACCTGGAATCAGAACTAAGAAGAAAGACTGTGAGACCTTGGAAATAACGCTTCAGGAACAAGAAGCGCCGGTAAAGCTTGTCTATTCTCTAACTATATTCACAGGTTTTGATGTAATCAGTAAAAGCTTTCAAATCATTAATGAAGGAGAAGAATCCCTGCATTTATTACGGGCTTTTTCTTTAGAATTAGACCTGCTTTCATCTTCTTATACTCTTAATCATTTTGATGGTGTGTGGGCTAATGAGAGAAACTGGAACCGGAATCCGGTTGTTCAGGGTGAACAAAGAATCAGCTCTAATTATGGCAGAAGCTCTCATGAAGAGAATCCTTTTGTTTTTCTTTCTTCTACGGACGCGAGTATGACAACTGGTGAAGTTATCGGTTTTAACTTAATCTATAGCGGAAACTTCACTTTCAGGACCTTCAGCGACTACTCTAAAAGCTTACGTATTCTTTATGGCCTCAATGATGAGGACTTTGACTATCAATTAGCTCCAAGGCAAAAATTTGAAACACCTATAGCCTTGATGTTCTATTCTTCCTGCGGAGTTGATGGCTTATCAGTAGTCTGTCAGCAATTTATCAAAAAGCATATTATCAATCAGCAGATTGATCATAATTATAAACCGATAATCTTTAACTCCTGGGAGGGCTGCTTATTTGATTTCAATACGGACAAAATAATATCATACATTAAAGATAGTGAAAAAATTGGTTCTGAACTATTTGTTTTAGATGATGGCTGGTTTGGCAGACGGAATGATGATTATGATGGCTTAGGTGATTGGCATGTCAATTCTTCAAAAATAGACTTGCATCGGGTGATTGATTACTGTCATCAGGAGAAGCTGAAATTCGGTATTTGGTTTGAACCTGAAATGGTCAATCCTAACAGCGATTTGTTCAAAAAACATCCGGAATATGTTTTAGGGTATAACCATAAAGCTATGACTATCTCTAGGCATCAGCTGGTTCTTGATTTCTCTAATCCTGAAGTCGTCGACTGCATTTATCAGCAGATGGTTTTATTCTTAGACGAATACCCGGTTGACTATATTAAGTGGGATCACAATCGCTCAATTGGTGAACACTATTCTTCTTACTATCCCTTCAGTCAGCAAGGGGAAATCTACCACCGGTTAGTGTTAGGATACTATTCATTGCTGTCAAGATTGACTAAAAGGTATCCCCAAATCCTTTTTGAAGGCTGCGCTTCAGGCGGAGCCCGGTTTGATTTAGGTACACTTTATTACTGCCCACAGATTTGGGCCAGTGATGAATCTGATCCTCTTCAGAGAATCAGTATTCAATACAACACTTCACTTGGCTATCCTTTGTCGACTATTGGCTCTCACGTCAATAATAACCCTCTGACTTCCTATAAGACTAAGGCCATGATTGCTTTCTTTGGAACTTATGGCTATGAAATGAACCCTAACAATTTAAAAACATCTGAAGTAGAAGAACTAAGTGAGATCAAAGAACTGTACCATCAATATCATCAAAGCGTGGTTGAAGATGGTGTAGTCTATCATCTTATGAATCCAAACATTTCTGATTTTGTGGCTTTAGAAAGCGTTTCTTCTAATCAGGAATCGGCTTTACTTTTATTAATGAATAAATTAAAAGACCATGATCATTATTATTCACTTAAACTCTTAGGATTGAAGGATGAATATCAGTATCAGAATGATCTTGATAATCAAGTTCATTCAGGTCAGTATTATCGATTGGTCGGCTTACGCTTTTCGCGTTCATGGTTCAATGAATTCAATTGTCGCATCATTAAGATCATCAAGAAAAAATAGAAAAACAGCCTTATTTCTTATTTTTTTGAATAAATAGCTAGTTTTAAATCAAGAAACCCCTTTTATTTCTTAAAATACATTATTTATCGTTAATTTTAATGCTATGCTTCACCTCCTCAAATACGTTTTAATTATGGTAGAGGAGATTAGCTTATGAATAAGAAAATTTCTTTTTTGTCTTTGGTAGCAATCAGTTCCTTGGCGGTAAGCTGTGGTGGTGTTTCCAGTATCAGCAACAACTCTTCTTTAAGCTCTGAGCAAATCTCTTCGTCGTCTTCACATGCTGATCCAGTGGAAGACAACAAAGTTCATTTGATTATTCTTACTGGTCAAAGCGGTGCCAGAGGTAAGGCTTTGGTCAGTGACCTTAGTGATGAGCAAAAAGTGGAAAACTCAGATGTTGATATCATTGCTGATGGCTTAACTATGCCTCAGCTTACTAAGATTCCGACTACCATCAATAATGTCGATATCGGACCGGTTAAACCAGGATACGGAGATTCAGCTACGGAATTCGGACCGGAATTAGGAATTGGCGAAACTTTAAAGACCCGTTATCTTAAGGATGGTGATTCCCGCAAATCCGTAATTGTAAAGTATACGGCCTCCGGTTCTACTTTCACTAATCATTGGTATTCAAAATCTGCTTTAGAGGATGAGACTATTTCCTCAAAACTCAATTTGACTCAGATTCATACTGACAAGAACGGTGATTCTCAGGGACCATTGACGGATAATCTTTATCAGTTGATTGATACTTGCATTGACAAGCTGACTTCTGAAGGCTATGAGTCGGTTATTGATGGCTGTATTTTCACTCATGGCGAACAGGATGCCAAATTTGATGACAATATGGATATTTATGAGAAAGCCCTCAAATACTTTATTACTGATTTGAGAAGCTATGTTGGCAATGAGAAACTACCTTTTGTCGTTACGGAAGCCTTAACTAAAAGTGCTAAATATTCTAATAAACTCCGTCAAATCGAAAAGCAAGTCACTCTTGATGTTGCCAATACTTCCTTTGTTGATACTAGTGACCTATATACAAATACGTTTGAACCTTGGCATTTTGGGGCGGCAAGTAATTTTACATTAGGCTCTAGAGCTGCCTGTGAATTGATCTCATTGAATGATAACCGGAAAATCACTTCAATTCCGGAAGTCACTGTCAATGAAACTAAAAATCAGGAGCCTGTGCTTCCCCAATATCTGAACGCTCAATTCTCTAATGGAACGACTGGCCTTGTAAAGGTCAGTTATCCTTCCTCATATGATAAATCCACTCTCGGTGAACAGGAAATCAGTGTTAAAGCTTCCACTAATTGGGGTGACTTTACCGGTAAAATTAAGGTCAATGTTACTGATGAACCCATCGTTGATGGCGCTTTGAATGAATATGCAGACTATAAAACCAACACTTCAACAGATGGCAAATACAAGGTTTATGTCAAGCAAGGTACTAACGGTCTTTATTTTGCAGCGGATATAGATGACACCGATTTATGGACTGATGGCGAAGCTTGGGGAACTGGTGATATGGGCCAGAATAAGAATAACGATGACTTTAGAATCTATGCTACCACCACTGGTGATGTGGCTGATCGTTACACTTTGGCTTTGTCTTCGGCTGGCTTGCTTCGTATTTATGATTCCGGGACTACCTTTTCTGATAATGGCTTGCAGAGTAAGAATCTAATCTACAAGAAATATATAACTTCAGCTCAATACCATGTTCAGACTAAAGGCATTGTCAACAATGAAGGCAAGAATACATCCGAAGGAATGACGATGGAAATGTATATCTCTTATGATGATTTAGGAATCGATGATACTGCTAACTTAAAACTATGCTTTGACTATAACAATGTCACGTCTAGTTCGGGAACCAAATCCAATACTGACAACTATCTAGTCAAAACCGGTGGCAGTGATGAAACAAATATTAATAGCTATTTCTCTCTTGCAGAAATAATCTAAGAAAGCATTATCCCATGAAAGTACTAGGAGCCGATCCTTTTGTCCTTTTTGACGATAAATCAAAAAGATACTATTGCTATTGCACAAATGAAGATGGTAAGCCGTTTAATATTTATAAATCCAATGATTTAATCAACTGGAAATTTGTTTCGTATGCTTTAGACACTTCAATCAACTGTTGGTTCAGTGATTGGCTGTGGGCACCTGAATGCTACTTTAATCCTCATAATGGCTATTACTATCTTTTCTACAGTGCAAGACTAAAGAAAGAATTAGTAGCTGAATATTTTCAAAACGCTGGTTTTACCGAATGTGCTAAGATTGGTGTAGCTGTTTCTAAATCCCCAGAAGGTCCTTTTATCAACATTACAAATCGGCCTTTGGATTATTATCCTTTCGATTATTCATATCATGATATCAATGAGGTGGCTTCTAATGTCTTTGCTGATAATTTGACTTACGAAGATTCTTTGAAGGCTAAGACTGGTGTTTTTGTGCCTTCAATCGATGTTAGCCTGACTTTTGATGGTGATGACATTTATCTTTACTATTCCCGCTGCTGCTATAAGAACTGTGTTTATGACAAATCACTTCATAAATACATTGAAGAAAGTCATGTCTTAGGTGCCAAACTTGACAACAAATGGTGGACTTCTTCTGCCTTTCCAACTATGCCTACTGTCAGTGAGGAATTTATTGGGTATGACAAAGGAAAACGCAAAGACAAGTATGTGCAATTGATAGCCTATGGCTTAGAACCTCAGAAATGGGAAAATGGGCATGTCTTTGACTATGAAAACAGTAACGGATTGCTTCCAAACCGTAGATGGACTGAAGGAAGTTCAACTGTTAAACTTAATCTTCAAGGCAAAGTTGTTTATTGTTTGACCTATTCTTGCAATAGTTATACTAATAGTCAGTACGGAGTAGGCATTGCTTTCAGTGAACAGCCTTTAGGTCAATATGCCAAATATCAGAATAATCCTATCATTCATGAGTTGCCTACTGAATCCCTTTATTCCACTGGCCATGGCTGTTGGATTAAGAAAGACAATGATTATTATTATTTCTTCCATGGCCGAAACAGTAAAGACAGTCCGAGAAGTCTTTACATCGGAAAACTCAATGTCATTTCTAAAGACAACGTCTATGTTGATGGTATTAAAAGCTGTAATCTGATGAGTCTTAATGAAAAAGGGTCTGCCTTCGATTTCAAGAAAAGTCTTGTAAATCAAAAATAGGAGCAATTATGATGAGAAAAAATCTTGGTTTAGCTTTGCTGGTCTTGCTTTCTCTTGGCATTTCTTCCTGCGGTCAGGAGTCATCAATTAAGGAGTCTTCTTCCTCGGCTAGCTCTTCTAGCGACAGCTTCAGTTCCATAGTTGATTCCTCTTCTGTTTCTACTTCTGTCGACAAAGGAACTTTAAGTATTCCTCTTACACATTTGCCTTTGGGATTTGAAAGAAAATTGACCATTGAATACAGTAAACCGGAGTATGCCTCACAGCTCACTTTTAATATTGCTAACGAAGCCATTTGCTCTATAACAGATGATGGTGTAGTGACCGGTTTGAAGGTCGGCCAGACTTTGGTCAATGCTTCTAACGCTGACTTTGATTGTGACTTCTATGTCTCAGTTGATACTGATCAGTTTGCAGCTAAGGTTGCTAGACGTTTCTCTTCTTATACTGCTGCCTCCTATCCTGAAGACCATCGGACTTTGTTTATGGGCGATTCCTTTTTTGACACCGACGAATTCTTCACAAACTTCAATTCCTTCTATTCCGGATACAACGTATTCTCAATGGGTATCTCAGCCACTACCGCTGATGACTGGTACTATTATTCTCAGAAGCTGGTTTATCCTTTCGAACCTGAGAATGTTGTCATTCATATTGGAACCAATGATATCAATGACGACAAATGCACAACAAATGAAACAGAAGAAAGATTAGTCAGGCTCTTTGAATCCATTCATACTAACTTGCCATCCACGAAGATCTTCTATTTTGGCATAGAACCTAGCAATGCCTTCAAGGGCAATGTTTCCGAAGATAAGCGAGTCAATGAACTGACTAAGACTTATTGCTCCACTAACTCTTCTTTTATGACTTACTTGGATTCACCTTCAGCCTTTACCAAAGAAGACGGCACGGCTGATACTTCCTTGCTTCGAGCAGATGGATTACATCCTTTGCTTACTTCCTATCACATCTACACTGAACTTTTAGGTACTAAACTTACTTTGACTGAATTGCCTAAATCAGTTACCGATAAAAGCTTTGAACAACTCAATGATTCTTCCTTGAACTGGCTATCATATACTCCTAAAAGCGATTCCTTGACGATTACCGGCAGCACCTCTTGTGTCAATAGCCGTTCATTCTATTGCTTATATGATGACCAGGCTTATCAGGGAAACATTGCTATTACCGGACATCTGGATTTCACTGCCACTAAGAATTTCGGTTTTGCGGAAATCTTTGTTAGCCAAGGAATGAAAGACTGGGCTAGTGATAATACACTGCAGATCATTTATCAGAACCAAGGCAGTGAGGCGACTCCTTTATATGATACTTATTGGTGGTCCACCAATAACAGCATCAAGAAGATTTTTGAAAGCCAAGTGGCTCAAGCGGACTCCGGATTTAATTTCAAATTGGTGGTTTATAACGGAACAGCCTATTTTTACTACAAGAATCAAAACTATATTACTCAGACTGTTCTTAAAAACCCCTGCGTAGCTTTCGGAGCTGAAAACGGTACTTTAACTGTTTCCTCTTTAGCTATTCAAACCAATGATGATGAGATAACTCAGCTTATTCCTCAGAATTGATTCCTTTACTTTTTTAACAAAGCAACTACCTTTTATTTAACTTTTCTTATATATATAAATATCTATAAATAATCTCTTTTTATAGTACTTTTCATGTTATACTTTTGTGTGTCTATTGCTAGGTAAAAACATGAATAACGAAAACGAAAAAGATAATAAAATCAGCCTTAAAGATTGGCTTATGGTATGCGGTGGGTTTGTTTTGGTGTTCTTATGCGTCATAGGAGCGACTGGTCAGACCTTTATTGGTGAGTTTTTGACCTATATAGGCGCTTATCTTTTTGGTGTTTTCTATCCTTTTGTCTTTACCATGTTTGCTATTTTAGGTATCAGGATGATTTATTCCAAGAAAGGCTTCCCGGTTAAAGGAAAAGGCCTTTTTTGGTTAGGCTTTGCTTTAGCTTTTATTAATCTGTTGGCTTTTGGCTCCTATTCCTTTGTCTTGAGTGACAAGACCCTTTCCTTTACGCAATTGAACAGCTTTTATGCTGATCGTCTAATCGCTTTTGCCCGTTATCCTTTCCAAATTGATAATTATCAGTCGCTTTCTTCTTTAGGGGGAGGCTACTTAGGTACTCTGTTAGTTACACTTTTTAATCCGATGTGGGGTTATATCGGAGATGGTGTTTTATTGTCTCTAGGTTTGCTGATTGGTATCTTCTGTATGTTCTTTAAGCCTCTGAAGAATGCCATCATTGAAGCTAAAAGAGAAAAAGCCCAAAAAGTGGGCTATTTTTCTCCTTATCAGAAAAAGAGCAAGAAACACAATTCGGATGAAGAAACTCCGGTTCCTATCAGTCGTGACCCTGCCTTTACTAAACCCTTCCCAACTAATTGGAGTTCTGATTACAGCATCAGCGATAAGAGCAAGAGCCCCGTAACACAAGGTACTATTACAACTAGAAATGAAGTCGAAGATGTTAAACCGGATCCTAATCAGGGTGGCTTTACTAACACCATGACCTTTACGGCTGTTCCAGAAATGAGAGATCAGCCTCTTCTTCCTAAAGATTCCTCTGCCCCTAAAATCACAAAATCTTCCCCAGCCCCTGTTATTGAAGAAAAGCCTGACATTCGACCAGTTGAACCTATTCAGGAAGTCAGGCAGGAAAACACTGCCTCTGCCACTACTAACACCCTCTCACCGGTTTCTTCTTTCTTACAGGAAAAAAGCAGAGAGGGTGAGCCTCTTGACAATGAAGATGAAAGAACGGCTAGCTATCGCGCCAAACGATTCAAAGAAAACGCCTCTTCCAGTGATGCTTCCACTTTTGAAGTTGAAAAACCAGAGCCTCAGGCTCCTATTATTCAGCCTTCTAACATCAATCCGCTTCAGGAACAGGCTAAGGAAGTTAATTCTTCGACTTACCGTGAAACCAAAGCCGCTGATTTTGATGTGACAGGCGAGAATCAGCCCGCTGCTGAAGCACCTGAACCAGCTGAGACTGAAGAGGAAAAAGAAGCTCGCTTAGAGCATGAATTCTTCTTACAGAAGCAAAAGGCCGAACAGGAAGAATTACTGAAGAGAGCTCAGGAAGAAGACAAGAAGAAAGCCTCCATGATGCGTTTTGTTTCTGATAAACCCAAGACCTATAACTATAAGCTTCCCAGTGATGCTTTATTAAGCGATATCGATGATTCTGATAAATTGGCTGTCAATTCCTCCGCCGCTCAGGACAAAGCTAAAATCATCAATAAAGTCTTCGATGATTTCAAAATTGCCGCTAAAGCCATCTCTTTCACGATCGGAGCCTCTGTCACAAGATTCAATATTCAGACTGAGCCAGGAGTCAGAAGCGATAAGATTGCTTCTTTAGTCAATGAACTTCAGCGAGCTTTGCAAGGTGACAAGTCAGTTAGAATTGAAACTGTTGTTGAAGGCAAGGATACATCTGGTATTGAAATCGGAAACGCTGTTCCGATGGGTGTTCCATTTAAGGAATCATTTAGAGTCATTGAAGAGAATACAACCAAGAACCTGCTTTTACCTATTGGAAAAGAAATCTCCGGCACTACTGTTACCTTCCCCCTTGATGAGATGCCACACTTATTAGTAGCCGGCACTACCGGTTCTGGTAAATCCGTTTTAGTCAACTGCATGATCATGACTTTGATCATGAGAAACTATCCTAATCAGCTTAAGCTGATGCTGATTGACCCTAAGCAAGTTGAATTTGCTAAGTATGCCATGGAGCCTCACCTTTATTGTCCGGTTATTTCTGATAGTGACGCTGCCATCAATGGCCTAAAGAAACTTTGTGAGGAAATGGATCGTCGTTATACCGTCTTCAAGAACTGGTCCTGTGTCAAGATCAGTGAATACCGTTCTAAGCGTATCAACCGCGAAGATCAGATGGAAGAACTCCCAGACATTGTCTGTGTCATTGATGAATTCGCTGATTTGATGCAGACCTCCGGCGATGAGGTAGCTGACTATGTTCAGCGTCTTACCCAGAAGGCTCGAGCGGCTGGTATCTATTTGATTATTGCTACTCAGCGTCCTGACAAGCATGTCATTCCGATGGTCATCAAAGCTAATATAGCCTGCCGTATTGGCTTATCCTGCTCCACTTATGTGGATAGCCGTGTCATCTTGGATGAAAACGGGGCTGAGACTTTGTTAGGCAAAGGTGATTTGCTCTTCAAATGTCCAGGCAAGAAAGCTTTGATCCGTGCTCAGTCGCCCTTTATCTCTAATTCCGATATGGAAAAAGTTCTTACTTATCTTAAGCAGCAGGCTGGTGCTCCTTCCTATAATCCCGCTTTCCTGGATTTGGAAGTCAAGAAAGAGGATGCCACAGTCGGAGATGCCAAGACTAGTGAAGACTTATATGCGGATGTCAAAGAATTCGTGATGAAGACGGGAATCGTTGCTAAATCCAAACTGATGCGTAACTTTGCTCTGACATATTCCAAAGTCGATACCTTCTTAGTCAGGATGCTTCAGGAAGGCATCATCATGCAGGCTCAGGGCGGAAAATACGTGGTTACTAAACGAATGCCGATGGAGGAAAACCAATGAACGACAATCGAGTGCTATTCACAGAAGGCTATGGTCAGAGAGTCATAATCAAACGAGTCTATTTAAAAAGAGAAGACACGGATTTCGAGAAATTAGCTTTGTTAGCTCAGCTTCTTAATCTTTCACCCTGCTATCAGGATAAGAAGTTACTGGAAAGCTATGCCGGCGGAAAACTGACTTTCTTTGCTTACAGTTTTGCTTCCGGATATGTTCTAGAAGGCCGTTTATCTCAGGCTCAGAATAAGTCCCTGAACTTTATTTTTTCGGATCCATATAAAAAGGGATTAACTATTTTCAATGATGTCTTTGAACTTGGATTCAAAAAAGAAGAGAAGAATTTTGAGACTGCCAAGGCTCGAGTCTTAGATGTCGCTCACTTATACAATAAAGATTCCTCTTCTTTTTTAGAGGGCACACTGAACTTACCTCATTGCTTTCCGATTCTAGATGAAAAGCTTCTTCATGACCTGACTATGGATGATGAAAGCCTTTTGCTTGAGACCATCAAGAAATCAAGCTGCGGCACTTATATTTTCTTAGGACAGGAGCCTAAGAGTGATGTTTTAGCCTTGCTCCCCCAGTTTGATACCGATTTTTCTGACTTGAATAGTTCCTATGCGGTTACTAGTGAATCAGTGACTTCTGGCAATTTTGTCAATGAGGATATTGGCTTTGTCTACTCCTTTGATGCCATTAAAGACAGTAAGACATTATTAATGACTCAGATTGCTTTTAAAGTATTGAAATCAGCTACTCAGGATTATTTCCTAGAACATTTCAATCTTCAGGTTAATTGCTATTACCATTTTATTAATCCAAATCAGGCATTCTTTGAAATCACCTCTTCCGGTTCTCGCCTTTCTCTAAACTATGATTTGATCATCAAGGAACTGAAGAATCTCAACCTGGATTCATATTTTGCTAAAGCCATTCAGGATGAAAAACTCGATCAGGTTCGATTAGCAATGGATGTCAATGCAGCTATCAGTAAATTGATTTTGCTTCAGGATTTCCACCTTCAGGATGAAACCTTCTTTACTGAACCGGATGTCACAATTGAAGAAGCCAAGAAGCTTGTTTCTTCTTTGAAACAGCTTGCTATCTTTACGGCTTTTAAACAGAAAGGCAACAAGTAATGATCAAAAATGATTTAGGACACATGGGCTGTCCTTTCTATGAGCAGAAACTGGCTAATGGTCTGAATGTAATTTTCATCCCCCGCAAAAGTCAGCTGAAGAGTGCTTTGATCTATGTTGGGCAAGGTGGCTTTTCTCATGATGAGGAAATCAATTCCAGCAAGATTCCCTTCGGATCCGCTTATTTCTTAGAAAAGATGATTATGTCGGAGAAGACTAAGGATGAATTGAAGGAAATGGCTGTCATTGGTGACAGTACTTTGGATTATTCTTCCACCTGTTTTACTCTTGATACCTTAGGAGATGTTTTTAAGGCTTTAAAGGTTGTTTTAGATAAAATCTGTTCTTTCGATTTCAATGAAATGGATGTCGAAGAATTCAAGAAAGTGAATGCTTCTTTATTCTTTAACCGCTCACATAATCCTTTTATTCTTACTAAGATGACCTGTGTTGAAAATCTTTTCAGCGAATCTCCTATTAAGTTAGGTTTCATTCCTAATGAGGAACAGGCCAAGGTTATTCATGCTTCCGCTTTGAAGAAATTCCAAACCAAATATTATTCCGCCAGTCATATGACTCTGATCATTTCCGGAGACTTCCGTCCAGGCGAAGTCATTGATCAGGTCAGTAAATTGCGTGTGCCTAGCTTTACTACTACCTACAACAAGAAACTTGAATATCAGGAAGACTATTCTCAGGTAGCTCACTTCAACAGGACATTGCATTTACCCTATCCTTATGATGTCATGTCTTTAGGGATTAAGCTTCCAAAGAGAGAGAAAGTATATGAAGATTATGGCGTCCTTTCTTTCTCAATGTATGAATTGCTTTTGCCTCTCTTATTCACTTCCAACAATAACTTCCTAAATGGCCTAAGAGGCATAAACGGAGATCTTTTAGAAGCAAAATTGTTGCAAGGAGACGAGGATGCTTTTATTCTCTTAACTATGAAATGCTCAGACAAGAACCGCTTAGGAATCTTTTTAACTGATTATCTCTCTGCTTTAGAGAAGCGGTACAGCCGTGAAGATCTCTCCCGTGTCAGCAATAACTATTACTGCACAGCTTTAAAGTACTTAGCTGTTCCTAAGACCGCTGTTTCAAACTTTGCTGCTGCTTACTCAAATAATATTCCCTATACGAGCATGGTGGATTCTATTTCGAAGATGAAATATTCGACGATGAAAGAATTCACTAGTGCGATTTCGACTCTGCCTAAGGCTACTTCATTATTGGAGCACGTATGAGGATTGTTGGAGTTGGTATTGATCTAGCAAAGATTTCTCGATATGAAGGACAAAAAGAATTGGCTAAAAGAGTTCTTTCTGAGTCTGAATATCAGGAATACCTTCATTCTCATGATCAAGCCTCTTTTCTAGCTTCACGTTTTGCGGTCAAAGAAAGTTATGTCAAAGCCAGCGGTGATAAACAAGTCGACTATCGCTGTCTTGAAATCCGGGAAGATGAAACTGGAAAGCCAAGTCTTTATTTGAATGGTTTGCCTACAAAATCGTTTGTTTCCTTAACTCACGACGAAGAAGCCGGGGCGATTGTGATATTATATGAGGAAGATTGTAATAAATAATTGATCAAAATGGAAAAAGCTTTAATTCAGGCCACGGCCAAAAGCAGCAATGTCATTGAAGTATATGTGAACAAGGATTTCTCTTCCTTTGCTTTGAAGTATTTCAATTTATACGAAAATGGCAAATATCTCTGCCAGGTGACTCCGGTAAGTATGAGTGAATCGACATCCAGTTATATTTATACGGTTGTCGTCAAAGGAATCAATTACGTTCCTGGACTTAGCTATACTCTTCTCACTCCCCATAATTTCTCAGTTCCGGTTGATATTGGCTTCTTAGGCAGAACGAAGGAATTTGAAGCAAAATACCGTTATGATGGGCAATTAGGGGCGATTTATGCCTCTGATAAAACCATTTTCCGGGTTTTCTCTCCTTTTGCTACTAGGATTGTTCTTAATCTAAAAAGAAAAGGCTCTTCTATCGATGAATGCCTTAATCTAGTTCATGATATGAATACCGGTGTCTTCTCCTTGACAGTGACTGGTGATTTAGATGAAGCCCGTTATACTTATTCAGTCACGGTCTTTGGCAAGACTCAGGAGATAGTTGATCCATATGCCTATTCCTTAGACAGCAATTCACAGCATGCTTTTGTCATTAATCCTGAGAGAGTCAAAAAGGTTCTGACCTTCGATGATTGTTTACCGGCTTTTTCGGATAGGATGAAATCAATTATCTATGAATGTGATGTCAGAGATATGACTAGTCTTACTTCGATTCCTGATAAAGGCACTTATAAAGGCTTGAGTCAGACTGGTTATAAGACTAAGACCAATGAACCTATCGGATTAGATTATTTAGCTTCTTTAGGCGTGACTCATGTTCAGTTGCAGCCCGTCTATGATTTCCAGACCATTGATGATGATCATCCTAGCAATTCCTATAACTGGGGCTACGATCCTGCTTTCTTCTTTGCTCCAGAAGGCAGTTACTGCACTGACCCGAATGATCCTTATGAAAGAGTTTTGGAATTACGTGAATTGATAGGCTCTCTTCATCAAAAAGGTTTGCGTGTCAATTTAGATATGGTCTTCAATCACGTTTTCTCGGAACCCTATAATTCTTTATCCGTTTTAGTCCCTCAGTATACATTCCGTTATAACGGTGATCAGACTTTATCTAATGGCTCTGGCTGTGGCAATGACATTGAAAGCCGCAACTATATGGTCCGAAAACTGATTGTGGACTGCTTAGTTCATTTCATTGATTTCTATGATGTCGATGGTTTCCGTTTTGATTTGATGGGAATCATTGATGTTGATACTTTGAAATTAGCTTATGACACTTTAAAGAAAATCAAGCCTAACATTATGTTCTATGGTGAAGGCTGGGATTTGTGGACTAATCTTCCCGCTGATCAGAAAGGCAGTTACTTCAATGCTGACAAATTACCTTTCTGCTCTTTCTTCAACGACCGTTTCCGTGATGTCGTTAAAGGAAAAAGCTCTGGATCCGAAATATTAGTCAAAGGCTATCTTTCAGGTGATGTCAATTATCTTGATGGCTTTAAACACGTCTTTTTAGGATCCTCAGTAGCTTTGGCTTTCCCACCGATGTTTACAGAGCCTGGTCAATCTGTCAATTATGTGGAATGCCATGATAACAATACCCTTTTTGATAAATTGACTTCTTGCTGCGTTGATGATAAGCCGGAAGAAATCTTAAAGAGAATCAAGATGTGCAACATGGCTGTCTTATTAGCCTGTGGTATTCCGTTCTTTCATGAAGGACAGGAAATCGGTCACTCAAAGGGCGGCCTTGCAAATTCCTATAATTCCGGTGATAAAGTAAACGGCTTTGATTATTCATTGCTGAATAGTAGGAAGAATCTCTATTATTTCTTTTGCGATGCCGTCAAATTTGTTAAGAGATTTTATACTTTACCAGATAGTGAATATGATAATTTAGCTACTAATATTACCTTTGAAAATCTTCCTGAAGGATCGGTGAAGATCAACTATAATTTCAATGATTTCACGATGTTTGTTATCTTTAATCCTTCCAAGAAATCCTTCGTCTATAGTTTCAATGACTATGTCAATTTGGTTTTCAATGATTCCGGCAATGTGGAAAAGAGTGGCTTCTATATCCGTATGGCCATCATCAATTCTTTATCAGTCAATATCTTTATCTCTCATAAGACTAGTGTTAAGAAGGATTAGATGAAATGAAATATTTACGATTAGTGTTTTCCGCTCTTCCACACATCATTCATGACATGCCTTATGTTAATAAGACAAGCAAGCATCCTGAAAATTTTGATTTGAACGAAAAATTCAATCGGTTCCAAAGACTGATTAAGAATATCAACCATTCTTCTTTTCATGCTGTCTTCTATATTTCGGGACAGGAGAAGCTCCCTAAAGGTCAGGTTTTATTTACACCCAATCACACCTCAAATGGGGATCCGATAACAATGGTTGCTATCTCTGACCGTCCAATAGGATTCATGGCTAAAAAAGAAGCCACAAAAATGCCAATAATTGGTAAAACAAATATTGCATTGAATGGTACCTTCATTGATCGTGAAGACTTAAGAAGTGAGATATTAGCAATTAAAAACATCGAAAGCATTTTGAATAGAAACAATGGGCTTTCATATGTTATCTTCCCTGAAGGGACACGATCTTTAGGACCGGATTTCAAGTTAGGAACCTTCCATCCTGGAAGCTTCAAGGTCGCAGTAAACAACAATCTTCCCATTTGTCCGGTGGCTTTATATTTAACGGATCGAATTCTTAATCCTCATTATCATTATCATGCTTATCCGATTCAGGTTCGTTTCCTTACTCCTTTGTATCCTAAGGATTATGAGAATCTTTCTACGAAGGAAATTGCTGATAAGGTTCAAAGCATGATTGCTCAGAGTCTTGAAGAAATGAAAAAGAGTGATCCTGTATTAGTTAAGAAACTTAACCATTATTCTGATAAGAAGCTTAACCGTGTCTTAATTGATACTAAGCATTGCAAAAAAAGATAGAAAGCAACTCTTTCTATTTTAATTAGATACTGATACGAGTCTTTTGTGTGCAGTTATCTATTATGCTTATTTTTGAATAAGTTTTATTTTTAATGTTCTTGATTCGAAAATTAAGCTCCATAATCATTATGGTTAGATTGATGCTAAAGGAGGAATGCTTTATGAGCAAAGCTATTAGAGAACTGCTGGCCGTTTTAACGGCTTTTTCTTTGCCTGCTTTTTCTAATACCGAGTGTCCCCTTTCTTCTTTAATTAATCCTACTAAGAAAATATCCGGTGCCATTGTTTCAAACCGAGAAATAGCCTCTGATATTGCCAATGAAGGAATTGTTCTTCTAAAAAATGACTATTCGGTTCTTCCTTTTACTTCTGAAGATAGAATCCTTGGAGTCGGTAAAGGAATGACCTATACCTATATGGGTGGAAAAGGTTCGGGAGAAGTCAATAATTCCCTGACTGTGAATTATGATGTTGGCTTAAAAAAAGCCTTATCCAATAAACTTATAGAAAGTTATAAAAACGCTGCCGTTGATACTGTTGGTGACTATAACAAAGCCATTTATGTAGTATCTAGGATCACAACTGAAGGCGCCGATAATTCCGAAAGTAAATATTATTATTTGTCAGATACTGAAAAGCAGGATATTGCCACTCTTATTTCTAATTACGGGAATGAAAATGTTGTAATTGTTTTAAATACGGGTGGTGTGATTGATACTTCTTGGTTAATTGAAGAAGACGTTGGAGCGATTGTTTGTGCCTATTATGCCGGCTATGCTTCTGGATTTGCTTTAGCCAATGTTCTCACCGGTCAAACCAATCCATCTGGAAAGACAGTTGACACGTGGGCAAAAAGCTATGAGGATTATCCTTCCTCTTCAAATTTCGGATCAGGAAACCATATCATTGAATACAGCGAAGATATTTTTGTCGGCTATCGTTATTTTTCAACCTTTGATCCCACATATGCTGAGGTTTGCTACCCTTTTGGTTATGGTCTTTCATATACGACCTTTGAAATGAGTGCCGAAAATATTACCCAGGCGGGAAATCAGATAGACGTCAGTATCAAAGTAACTAATACTGGCAAAGTGGCTGGAAAAGAAGTGGCCCAGTTATATTTATCAGAACCGCAAGGCCGGTTAGGCAAAGAAGCAATGAATCTTGTCGGATTTGCCAAATCTGATTTGCTAAGTCCTAATCAAAGTCAGATTCTTAATGTTTCATTCGATTTGGATGACTTTGCTTCGTTTGATGATACCGGTGCTATAAGTAACCACTGTTATGTTTTAGAAAAGGGAACCTATAATTTGTTTTTAGGATCGTCAGTAAAAGAAGCTCAAAATTCATCAAGCGTTTATTCTTATAATTTAGCCGAAGATGAAGTTAAGGAAGCATCAATAGCCGATCTTTCACCGACTGCTTTAAGTAGTAGATTAAAAGCTGATGGTGAATATGAGAGCCTATCTTATGAGCCACATAATGATGATAAAAAAGAAGCTAAAATTCTTGGCCGGCATGAAGAAAAAGAAGCTGCTTCTGAAGATACAATTACTTTCAAAGAAGTCTATGAAAATAATGACCTTATTGATGACTTTTTAAACCAACTTAGCAATGAGGATTTAGCTAACCTTTGTCAGCTGACAACTGATATTGGTTCTTCTTCTACATCGGTAGGAGGTTTTGGCGGAAAGAATATTAATAGTATTTACGGTATCCCAAATATTGGCTGTAGTGACGGACCTGCTGGTTTAAGACTTACTGATGGTACAACATCAACTTGGTATCCTTGCATGACGATGCTGTCATCAACGTGGAACGAAGAACTCGCCTATCAATATGGTCAGGCGGTTGGAGCCGAAGCTAAAAAAGATGGTATTCAGATGTGGTTGGCTCCCGCTATTAATATTCACCGTAATCCTCTTGGAGGTCGAAATTTTGAATATGCTAGTGAAGATCCTCTCATTTCAGGAAAATTCAGCTCAAATATAATAAACGGATGCCAATCATTGGGAGTGGCTGTATGTTTAAAGCATTTTGCCGTAAACTCACAGGAAACAAATCGTTTTTCTTATGATGCTCAAGTGTCCGAAAGAGCCTTACGTGAAGTCTATCTTAAGGGGTTTGAAATTGCTGTGAAAGAAGCTCACCCTTATTCCATCATGACTTCTTATAATCAAGCGAATGGAAAATATGTTTCTTCCAATTATCAGTTTGTAAGTTCTTTGCTAAGAGACGAATGGGGATTCAATGGAGTATGTATTACGGATTGGAATGCTTCCAGCTCCCAAGTTGATAATCTATTAGCAGGAACATCGGTTCAATCATTATCGGGTAATGTTCAAAAGGTTCTCACAGCTTTGAATAATGGGAGCCTTTCAAAAGAGCGATTGCTGTGGAATGCTAAACAAGTAATCAATATTCTTCTTAAAGTGAATGATCAAATGGATACTTTAATTTTTTCTCCAAAAGAAATAGCTAAAGATGATATCCTCATTAATTCATTATCTAAAAATCAAAGCTTTTATTCATATACTGATAGTAATAATGCTTATGTTCAGTGCTTTAATATTTCATTCACAGATGACGCAACCTATTCTTTGAATTTGCCGGAAAATATGACTGATTGTTCTTTCACTTTTGACGGCCTTGACTGTCTTCCTAGCAATGGAGTTATTACCCTTAAAGGTACCAAAGGAATACATAAATTAAAGCTCACTTTCAAAAATGGGGAAACCGAATATGATTCTTTGAATGCCGTTTATCAAGAAGAAAAAGATGAAACAACACCTGAAAAGACAAGCAATATTGGGCTAATATTAGGAATTACCATCTCATTGTGTGTATTATTAGGTTTTGGAGGCTTTCTATTAATTAAAAGAAACAAAAAATCTAAAAGACTTCATTAGTTTTAAGGCCTAGATATTCTACTATATACAGTTCTAATGAAAATAGATTCAAAAAGGGGGACTTTTTTATAATATGAAACACACTCAATCCAAGAAGACTATTGTTCTTTCTTCAATTATTTTATTGTCGTTGTTTAGCTGTGGTGGAACATCTTCAAATTCCGATACTAGTCAGATCAGCAATTCCGACTCGGACTCCGTGGAAGTTAGTTCTTCATCTAGCACTAAGATTTCTTCTTCAGCTCCTTTATTAGATTATGACGGTATTATGAACGAAAAGAACTACACTGAAAAAGTTAAAGCTAATTCATATACCATTAGTAAAGACGAAAAGAATTATGCTACATTTTATGCTACTACTTCAACCAAAGGTATTTTTGTTTTTGCAGAACTCTACACTGATGTTCCTTTAACTGGAAAGACTTTGTATTCCGATAGTGATTCCTTTGAAATTGGAATCAGTACTTATGAAAAGCCCACGGTCAGGGAGAGCATTTATGCATCTACAAATGGCCTGATGAATTTTACTGAAGGCTATTGCGGTAAGATGGCATTGGATAGTAAAACTAAGCTATATAAGGCATCTTTTGAACTTTATGTCACTTATAAAACGCTAGGATTTAGAAAATCAACTGATACAATAATGATTTTCCAGGCCAAAGTTAACAACCATTTAGGAAGTTATCAGTCTTCTTTCTTTGATGATGCTTCACCTATTGATTATGAATTGCTCGATGAAAATGGCTTTAATGCTGATTTAGTGACGACTCCGATTGCAGATAGCGGGGACAAATGGAATTCTGCTGTGGCCACTTGGAAATTTGATGGAACCGAAGATTTTGATTTCCTTATTTCTTTTGAAAACAAAAAACTAGATGCTTATCCAGCAGTCAACTACAATTGGGTATCAGAAATTTATTCACCTAATTGGACAAATGGCGGATGGACGTTCCGTTCTGATTGGTGGGGATGGGGTACATGGAATCCTGGTGGAGTGGCTGGAAGCTGTGGATCTTTCTATATGGATGAATGGGGCGGGTATGATAATTTTGGTGCTGCTTCTAAAGATATGATTGTTGATTTACTTTATCATTTTGATTCCAAATCCGGCACCTTTACCGTTTCTGGTGAATATCATTCCAAGGTTACCGATTATGTAGATGCGGTTGCCACTATTTACTACACTTCTAATGTTGTTTCCTATCGTGGCGAGATGGTATTAGGAGTCGGATATGATAAAGCCGGCATCACTATTAATGGTGCCCATATCATTAATGGCTCTTTCTATGCATAGTAGACATTAGTATAAAAATTATAAATTCAATTATTATAATAATAAGCAACTTTAAACTAACATAATAAACTAACCTAGTAACCTAAACAAATTAACTTAGCTTTATCGATCTTACCGATTGCCGTATGAGGAAGACTTTCTAAGATGAACGTCTTTTCTGGAAGAGCATATTTGATTAGTTTCTTCTCTAAGTAGTCTTTGACATCTATTAGAAGCACTGAATCATCCTTAGTTTTATCACTGATTATAATCAATGATAGATAAGGATGATTTTTGTTTTCATGGAAAAGGACTACAGCTTGTTTGACGCCTTTTACTTTATTTGCGGTTTGCTCTATGTCGGTAGGGAAGATGTTATAGCCGGCAATTTTATAGACTTCATGTTCCCGGTTTTTAAAGAACAAATAACCGTCTGAATCATAATACCCTTCATCACCAGTGATTAAATAACGGGTGTCATCAGCATCAATATAAAAAGGCTGATCTTCTTGTTTTGTATTTAGGTAACCTAAGCAGACTGTTGGTGAACTGATTAAAATCTGTCCAACTTTATTGGGGCCGATGTCGTTTCTATAATCGTTGTCTTTGCAAATTCTGAATCTCACTTGATGTAATGGTTTCCCTACTGAACCTGTTTTATTGTTTGACAATGTATTTACAAAATTCACAGTCACGGTTTCTGTTAATCCATATCCTTCCAACAATCTATTCTGAGAACCATATTCTTCCATCAGATCATTGAAGTGATTAAATAGACGTGGATCTGGTTTATCAGAACCAATATAAGTAGCGTATATTTTCTGTAGCATTTTTCCTTTGAAATGTTTATTGGCTAATAGCTTCTCTGTCATATAAGGAATCGTAATTAATACATTTAGTTTTCCTTGCTTTATTTTTCTAATGATTTCGTTGGAATTGAACTTAATCATTAAGCAGCTGGCAGCCTGGTTCATTAAAGGGGCCACAATACCCATTGACAAACCAAATCCATGAAACATGGGTAATAAACCAATCATTGAAACATTTGATAAGTCATGATTGAGGATAATCTCAGACTGGCTTCCAGGGTAGAGAATATTCGTATCATTTAAAATGACGGTCTTGCTCTTGCCAGTGGTTCCTCCACTTCGTAAGTAGACTGATGGTTTTTGATCATCAGTGTTGGTTTTGAATTTTCTTTTAGGGGATTGAATTAGGTATAGGTATTTTTCTTTATTGATAGAAGTCAGACTTTTATGGTATCCGATTTTGAATCCTAATTTTATCAAAGGCTTTAAATCCGGGTAAGCTGTCAGAAAGAAAACTGGAATAGGAAAACTCTTTAACTCATTTTCATATGAATGATAACGGGCATCCAGAATTAATAGGTACCAGCTTTTAGTTTCACGAAGTGATTCTAATAGCATTGACGGTGGAATGAGAGGATGAAGAATAGTGACGATGGCACCTATTTTATTCAAAGCATATAAAGCAATGACAGTTTCCGGAACGTTTGGAGCTAGAATTGAAACTACTGTGTTTTCAGTTATTCCTAAACTTACAAGCTTGTCGGCATAGGAATCCACTCTTTTGATCAATGACGAGTAGCTGATACTTTCACTTCGGAAATAGAGGGCTGTCTTAGGACTTCCGTCATATTGTTTAAGTGATTGATATAATGTCATATTATTTTTGCTCCCATTGCTGTTAAGACGACAAAAAGAATTAAAATAAGAATCGGTTGATGGAGCAGATACACCCAAATGGTGTGACGGCCAAAGAAGCAAAAAGGCTTGATGACTTTACAGTTGCTTATTTTTGGGAACAAGGATTGATGGGTAGTCCCATAAAGATTCTTTCCTAAAGCCATGCCAATGAATATGACACCCCCAAAAGGAAATATCGGCCACCAGTCAGTGGTGTTGGCATAGTAGCCAAGGGCAGATAAAACTAATGACCAGGGATCTTTCTTAAGCATGTTCACCAATCCTCCATTAGAGAAGGTAACTGGCCAGATATAGATACTGCCAGTTGAGGTTTTAAAACCAATGTTCAGGAAGACACCTATCAAAAGGATGAGTAACCCTAAAGCCAAAAGGAACAAAGAAGAGAGTTCCTTTTTAAATAGCTTCAAAGAAAGGGAATCGAGGAGAGCATAGAGAGTCACACAGAAGGCCATTAAATGAATCACACCGAAATTAATAAAGAGGTCTGATTCTAAAAAGTAACTAGCTAGTCCAGTTGCCAAAGATATGACTAAAGCTCCTAACCAAAGCAATAGGCCTCTTCTTAAATTGTTGTGGGATAAGGAAGTCGACAGCCCACAGACAAAAAGGAAGATTCCTCCAAACAATGGTACTAGGTAGAGCTCAATATCAGGGCTTTCACTGACTCCGGCGGCATAAATCTGAAAGGCACTAAAGCCAGGATGACTGGTGCTGAAAGCAGCGTAGTTGCTGATGACTGAGGGAAGAAAGTCCATATCAAAACAAAAGTGATATAAAACCATCAATATTAAAGGAAGGCATCTAAGGAAATCTATTTCCCAGATTCTTTCTTTTTTTGCCAAACTGAGACCTTTGGTAAGCTCTGAATACCGCGATTCCATAAATTGAATTATAGCACTCCTTGTCCCTTACTTGAGCTAGGTTTTGCCTCTATGTGAGCTTAATCAAACTAAATTGCCATTTTGAGTACATGTATAGTCGTTACTGACAAAAAAGTTGTTTCCTATGAAAGTGTATTGAAGACTAAAATAAATTTCCTGTTTTCTATTGTATTAAAAGAAATGGTCTATTATAATTTTCAGTAGTTGAATTAATTACCGAAAGGTAGGTAATAACCTTGACTCGTTTATTTGAAAAAATTCCAGAAGACCTTTTTGCCCCTTTATCTCGAAAATATAAATCAATCTATGCCTTCGCACTGATTTCTCTTTATCATCTTCTTCGATTATATAAAACAGATATAAAAAAGACCGATTATTCCAATCTTTTAAAGAGTCAGGGTGAAGAAATCCTGTCTTTGTTTAATGTGGAAACAGACCGTCTTGATGACCATGACGATATCGAAAAAATCGATGCCGAAAGCACTATACCTTTAGACAATACTGAGGCTTTATTAAGTCAGAAAGTCAATTACATCATCCGCAAGCTCTCTCGCTGTGGCTGGTTCATTATTTCTAAGAATCCAAAGAACAACGTGGAATACGTTTATATTCCCGCTTATTCCATTCAGCTATTGAAAATAATGGATGATCTGACTAGTGATATTGGATCCTATCTGCCATTAGTCCATCAGACTTATGCCGAACTGAAGATGGAAGACGAGAAAGAAGATGACTATATGTATCGTTCTCTTCTTAATGCCCGTCAGAATGCGGATTCAATTGAGATGTCGGTTGTCTTATTAAGACAGCAGATCTGTGTCTTTGGCAATCGTCTGACTTCGGTTTTAGATCCTAACCAGGCTTTGAAACAGCATTTTGATGAATACCGAGTCGATATTTCCGATAAATACTATCATCCGATGAAGACATTTGATTCCTTAGGCTTATATTCTCAGCCGACTATCAAACTGCTTTCGAATTGGCTTAAATCCGAAAGAATCATTACATTATTAGTCAGAGAAGCTAAAACTGAGCCACTTAATAGAACCGTTGAAGAAGCCACCATTGCCAAGAATGTCATTAAAACCATTCAGGAAGTCATTGATATCTTCAGTCGTCTGACTTCATCCTTCAATGAAATCGATTCTGCTAACGCCAACTATACTGAAGCCGTTCAAAGAAAGGTCAATTACCTTTCTAGCAACGATAAGACCGTCAAAGGCAAGATTGACCGCATTATTCTGGCCTTAGCTAATGAAATCAAGAACAATCCGGCATTAAAGTACGAAGAAATGCCACTTTTAGAGAAAGCCAGCGACTCTATTTCCTTCTACCGTCAAGGCTATGTGGACAGTTCCTCTTTGACGATGCCCTTCAGAAGAGGGGAAATCGAAGAAGGTGAACCGTTGCCTTTGGAAGATGAAATTCCTTTTGATGAACAGACCGAATTGATGAATCAGGTCTTCGATAATGAACTAAACCGTTTCTCTGATAGAGCCATCACCGAATTCATTGAAGAAAACATGCAAGGCAAGGATGAGATCACCACTTATGATGTCAACATCTACAGCACCGATCAGTTAGTCTTGATGATCTTAGGAATCCTGAAGGCTAACTTAGGAATCATCCCTTATGTTGCTACGAAACTGGAAGATCGAATTGATTATGACGGCTACTATATGCCACTTTATAAATTCACCCGTCGAAATAAGAGTGTGAGGTAAAAAGTATGTTTATTGATGATTACAATAAAATGAGTCGCAGTGATCGTGCTCTGTTCTCCGAAACAGTAAATGATTTGCTCTACCAGTGCTTCATTGTTAGAAAGACCTTTGATAAAAAGAGTGGCATGTTCCGTGCCGATCCGGATTATCTTTTTATTGAAAGACATTACTCGACCTTCGAGGACTATCTTTCTTATATGGATATGCAGATGACGAAAAATGACGATGATGGAGTTGTTTTTGTCTCTTCCGGAGCTGAAAGAAACCATTTACGTCTGGATAGTGTCACTACCCTTATTGTTTACGCTCTTCGTTCCTTTTATGAAGGAGCCATCAGCAAGACACCTCAGGAGACTGAAGTCATGATGACTAGCGGCGCCTTGAATTCCTTAGTTCAGGAAATGGGTCTATCCAATTTATCAAAACGTTTATCGGCTAGCACGATTGCTTCTTCTTTGCGTCAGTTGGATTCCTATAATGTCGTCTCCAGAGCTAACGGCACATATGGTGATCCTAGCTATTCTTTCTTTATTCTGCCAACTATCAAATATGTCATTTCTTCCGAAAAGATGAATACTTTATACGACTTTTTGACTAAGGGACCGGAAACTGAAGAAGAACCTTCCTTATTTGATAAAGCAAATTTAGCTAATAATGCCGATACTTCCGACAATCTTGACCCGAATGCCTCTCAGACCTTAGCTAAGGCCTTGCTTTCAACTCCTTCCGGCAATCCAGACACTGATATTCCAGTCAAGGATGAAGCTAAAACCGAAACCGAGCCCCTTAACCCTGACATTCCTGTCAAAGATGATACTGACACCTCAGTTTCTGAGGATTCTTCTTCAACTGAAAAGAAGGATGAAGGAGACAATAATTAATGAAAAACCTAACTAAACTGCGTTTAATCAACTGGCATTACTTTTCCAATACTACGACTGATATTAAGAACATCACCTTCTTGACTGGTCCTAACGGCACTGGTAAATCCACTATCATTGATGCTCTTCAGATTCTGATTCTTGGTACCACTAGACCTGATAACTTCAATAAGGCCGCTAACGAAAAGGGCCGATCCGGTCGTACTTTGCTCTCTTATTTACGAGGACAGACTGGTATTAAGGACGATGGCTCCGTCATGAACTTACGTGACGGCAGCTTCACTTCTTATATTGCCATCGAAATTTTTGATGACACCGAAAACCGTTATTTCACGTTAGGTGTCGTCTTCGATGTCGATGCCTCCGATTCCATTGATAAGCATTATTTCTATCTTGATTCCGCTTTCCCGGCTAATGACTTCAACAACAATGAAACCGAGACTAATTCAAAGAAAGTCCGTCCGTTACGTTACCGTGAGCTTTCTACTTGGGCTAGAGCTAACTACAAAGTCAACCATTTCCGTTTCTTTGATTCCGATATTGAATATCAGAGCTTCATCAAGGAAGCCTTCGGAAACCTTTCCGATAAATATTTCTCTTTGTTCAAGAAGGCCGTCTCTTTCTCCCCGATCAGCGATATTTCTTCTTTCATCACTGAGTATATCTGTGATGCCGACATCAATGTCGATATCACTCCGATGCAGAAGAATATCGAACAGTACAAGATTCTGGAATTGGAAGCCAAGAGATTAACGGCTAAAGTCGAGACTCTAAATAAGATTCATGAGACGTATGAGTCTTATCGTTCCTATGACCGCAAGCTTGATATGCTGACCTATATCAATGCCCGTGTCTATTATGAAGAAAACAAGAAGAAACTGGATAATTTGAATGATCAGCTGAAGAAGGACAATGACCGTTTGATGGCCATTTCCAATCAGCTGGCCCAGTTTGACCATCAGATGGAAGATCTTCGCAGTGACTTGTCTTCCTATCAGGCTAAGAAACTGCAGTCGAGCAACTATTCTTTGACTGAAAAGCTGTCGATGAAGAAAGAGAACATCACTAAACAGATCACTTCAATTCAGATGTCCGTATCGTCAGTCATGACTAAGCTTGTCAATTACTGCTCCGATTATCAGAAGATCTGCTCGGAATTCTCTCTTTATTATTCCCAGTTCAATTCCGAAAGATTAGGAACCAAGATTCAGAAGAGCTTTGATGAATTATTGGAATTAGCTAAGGATATTGCCGATGAATCCAAGGAGTTATTGACCGAAGTTGATAATGACCAGGTGGATTTTGACAATGTCAAAGCCTTTAGAAACGACATGGAGAGTCTTCGCAACGAGACTTTGTCTTTACGCTCCCTTCTCAACAATGAGTTCTACGAAGTCTCTGATTCTTTGCAGTCTTTGCAGTCGGATTTAAGCGCCGTCAACCAAGGCAAGAAACCTTTTGAGAAACTTGGACCAAACTATCAGGCTATCCGTCAGTCGCTGGAAACCAGTCTCAAGAGCCGTCACTCCGATGCCTATGTTCATATTTTCTGCGACTTAGTGGATGTCAATGATCCCGAATGGACTATGGCTTTAGAGGCTGTCCTCTATGCCCAGAAATTCAACTTCTTCGTCAATCCTCAGTATTATGAGGAAGCTAACCGTTTATTGAAGGAAATGACCGATACTTACCATTATTACCGTGTTTCCTTAGTTGATACGGAAAGACTGTTGCGTGCCAATATCGATCCTAACGATGATTCTATCGCCAACCTGATTGATACCAATGATGAAGGTGCTAGAGCCTATTCCGATTATCTTTTAGGAAGAATCAAGAAGTGCACTACCTTTGATGAGGCAAGACAGTCGGGTTCCGGCTTGCTTTCCGATTGCACCGGCTACCGTGGCTTTGCCACTTGGTATCTGAATAAAGCCAATGCCGCCGTCTATTTCTTAGGAACCAAGGTCTCCAATGATACTAAGGCTTTATCAGCTAAAGATTATCAGGAGATGAACAAGCGTTACTCCTTATTGTCGGAAGCTCTCAATAAGTTACAGACTTTATTGACTCTGCCGGTGATGTCCGTTGAGGAATGCAACACTTATCAGAGCGACATTGATCGTAGCCATGATATCTCTATGCTTCAGCAGAATCTTACTAATGTCGACAGTGAGATGCATGATGCTACTTTAGGAGACATGTCTGAAGTCGAAAAGAAGATTGAGGCCATCAATGCGGATATTGCTACTATCAGCAAAGAGAGAGAGGATCTGCTTACTGAACGTGGTTCCTTATTGAATGAGACTAACCGTCTTAATGGCAATGAAATCCCGTTAGCTATGAAGAATGCTTCTGACTTCAAAGTTCAGTTGGATGCCTTTGACGGCGAAGTCGTCAACAAGGAATATGATCCTTTCTATAACAAGCTCTTCGATGAACAGCATATGACTTTAAGCCAGATCAGAGTCGAAGCCAGCCGTGAATACATTCAGGCCCAGAACAAACAGCGCGGCGATAAGGATAACCTGTTGAAACTGAGAAGCGACTACTGTGCCACCTATACCCTTAACTACAATGTCACCAACGATAAAGACAACAGTGAGTTTGATAAGGAGCTGGAGAATATCTCCAAGGTCATGCTTCCTGATTATCAGAGCAAGATCGTCACCGCTCATGAACAGTCAATCAGAGAGTTCAAGGATGACTTCATCTATAAACTGAGAACCGCCATTGAAACGGTCAACAGTCAGATTGATGATCTCAATGTTGCCTTAGCCGATAACCGCTTTGGCCGTGATTCCTATCAGTTCAAGGTTTCACCCAACAAGGATTATCTTGAATACTACAATATGATTATGGATCCGCTTCTTCTTAAAGCCGGCGATGCCGAGAATCTTTTCATGGAGAAGTACAAGTCCACGATGGATGATCTCTTCGCTTTGATTTCTTCCTCTACCAGTGCTACCGGTGAGCAGCGTGAGCAGTTGCTGAAGAATGTTGAGACCTTTACTTCCTATACTACTTATATTCTCTTTGACTTACTGGTCACAAGAGGCACCGGAGAAGGCTCCCAGACGATCTCCTTAGGAAGATCATTCAAGAGTCAGTCCGGCGGTGAGACTCAGACTCCGTTCTATATCGCTATTTTAGCTTCCTTTGCCTCATTGACGAGAGCCAACAACCCTAAAGACAACAACACCCTCCGTTTAGTCATCTTCGATGAAGCCTTCTCCAAGATGGATAGTGCCCGTATCATGAAATCGACTGACTTATTAAGACAGTTCGGTTTACAGGCTATCTTATCGACTCCTAGTGAGAAACTGAGAGACTTGGTCTCTTACGTTGACCTGATCTTAGTCACCATCCATGATGAGAAGCGTAAGCGTTCTGGCTTGGATGTCTATGAAGAGAAGAAGAGAGAAAAGAAGTCTGACAGTAATCCGGTTGCTTCCTTAGCTAACGGTGAAGAAGCTGTCCCGGACCTAGAGACGGCTACTCTTCCTCTAAGTGCGGCAAAACCGGAAGAAGCCACAACTGAGACGGCTGCTACTCCAACCGATGCTAAAGCTGATACTACGGCAGCAGATGCTTCAGCTGTTACCCCATCATCTGATTCTGATTCCGAAAATAAGTAAATTAATCCGGCAGTCAAACACTGCCGGTTTTTAGTTTTACAGCTGAATTCTGAAAAGTATCCGCTTTTATTTCTAAAAGAGATGAATTAATAAATATCCTTGCTAAAATAAAGTATCAGTTAAGCTTTTGGATTTTTAGTTGGCAGCTGCTATCTGAACTTCAGTATTGTCTTCATTCGTTTCTTTTTTGCTTTCAAACGTAATATGTCCTACTGGCAACGTAAAAAAGTAGACAATTACTATAAAAATTGATGAAAACCAGTATATGTAGTTATATAATATATTTAGCTTTGAAAGCGTTTACACTAAACAAGCAAGGGAGGCTATCTTAATGAAAGAAGAGATGGTTGCATTAATCCTAGCTGGTGGCCGAGGGACACGTTTGCAGTCTTTGACAGCCAAAGTCGCTAAGCCGGCCGTATTTTTCGGAGGCAAGTACCGTATCATCGATTTCCCACTTTCGAATGTTGCCAATTCCGGAATCAATGCCGTCGGTGTTGCTACTCAATATGAATCGACGGTTTTGAATAATTATATCGGTACGGGAAGAAACTGGGGTTTGAACGGAACCGGGGCTTTAGCTTCGATTCTTCCTCCTAGAGAGACACCTAAGGGTGCTAACTGGTATTCCGGAACAGCTGATGCTATTTATCAGAATATTGATTGGCTGGATAAGACCCACTGCGAATATGTGGTCATTCTATCAGGCGATCATATTTATAAAATGGATTATTCCGAGATGCTGGCATTCCATAAGAAGAATGCCGCTGATGTGACTATTGCCTGCATCAAGGTTCCTCTTAGCGAGGCCCCTAGATTTGGCATCGTCTGCACCGACAAGGAAAACCGCATCAATGAGTTCCAGGAGAAACCTAAAGTTCCTAAATCCGACTATGCTTCAATGGGTATCTATATCTTCACTTATTCCCTGCTCCGTGAGGCTTTGATCAAGGATGCCGACACTAAAGGCTCAAGCCATGATTTTGGCAAGGATGTTCTGCCGACTCTTTTAGATGCCGGAAAACGTCTTTTTGCCTATCCATTCACTGGCTATTGGAAGGATGTCGGAACGATTCATTCCTTATGGGAAGCCAATATGGATTTGTTGGATGACAAATGCACACTTGATCTTTTCTCCCCTAGCTTCAAGATTTATTCCGCTGATACCTTCTCTAAGCCTCAGTTCATCTCTCCTAGTGCCGTTGTTGATGATTCTATCGTCAATCAAGGCGCCGTTGTCAGAGGCAGTGTCTATCATTCTGTTATTTCCAATGAAGTCACAATTGAAAAAGGCGCTGTCGTCAAAGACAGCTTCATTATGCCCGGAGCTACCATCAAGGCCGGTGTCAAAGTCACTGATGCCATTGTCGGAAGCTCGGTTGTGGTTTCGCAAGACAAGATTGGAACGCCTACTGATGCGCTTCTAGTCAATGACAAGTAAAGGAGGAGAGAAACATGTCAGTCAAAGTACTTGGCTTAGTTAATTGCTTCGATAATCCCGACTTTGGTCCGATGACTCGTCATCGCGCCATTGCTTCTACTTCCTTTTTAGGACGTTATGCTTTTATTGATGTTCCGCTATCTAACTTCCTCAATTCCGGCATTCCCTCAATCGGCATTCTCTGTCAGAATCATATCCGTTCCCTTTCCCGTCATGTCGGCAATGGCCGTTCCTGGATCAACAATACCAAGATCGGTGATTTCCAGGTTCTGTATGATGAACCTAATGTTGCAAACCCAGGCTATAACACTGATGTCGCTGATATCAACGAAAACCGGTGGTTTATGCGACAGGTCAAACCTGATTATGTTGTCATTGCTCCTCCCTACATGGTTTATGAGGCGGATTTCAAGGCTTTGATTCAGGAACATATTGCTAGCGGTGCTAGAATCACCATGCTTTACATGCATGGCACTAACCTGAAGAAGAGTTTCATCAATCAAAGCAAGATCTGGCTGACTGACCGCGGAAAGATCACGAAGATGGAACCTAACCGTGGCGAAATGGATGAAGGCGATATTTCTTTAGGCACCTACATCATGGATTATCCGATGCTGGAAAGCTTACTTGATTATGCTAAAGGAACCAGTTCTTTCTTTGGTTTATCCGATACCCTCAATTACCTGTCTTCTTCCGTTCTGATCAAAGCTGTCAAACTGAACGACTATGTCCGTTGCTTTGATTCTTTAAGCCATTATCTGAAGTTCTCTTTAGAGCTATTGGATGAAAACACCTTCCATGAACTCTTTGCCGACAAATGGCCGATTTATACCAAGACTTATGATACTCCTCCGGTTCTTTACAAGTCTGGTTGCCATGTTGAAAACTCCTACATTGCTAATGGTTCCATCATTGAAGGCACTGTTATCAATTCCGTTTTAGGACGTGGCGTTGTTGTCAAGAAAGGCGCCATCATCAAGAATGCGGTCATCGGTTCCGATGCCATCATTGATGAGAATACCCATATTGAGAATGCCGTGGTTGACAAAGAAGCCCAGGTTCTTCATATCTCCGAAGTTGTCGGAACCCTGGATGATCCGCTCTATATTTCCAGAGGAGACATTGTTTGATGAACATTCTTCTTGTAACTAGTGAAGCTCTTCCTTACGCTAAATCCGGTGGACTGGCTGACTTCATTTATTCCTATAGCAAAGCCCTTGTCAAAGAGGGACAGCAGGTCTCTGTCATCATGCCTCTATACAACATCGTCAAGAACAAGCATCCGGAGACCATTAAGGAATTATATGATCAGTTTGAATTCAAGATGAGCTGGCGTACTCAGGGATGCGGTGTTTTCCATGTCGTCAATTCCGGTGTCAACTTCTATTTCACGGCCATGGATCGATTTGAAAGAGACAATCTTTATGGCTATGGCGATGACAATGAAAGATTTGCCTGCTTCATGATGGCTGTCAATACCTTCATCACAAGACACAATGAATTTGATGTCGTCCACTGCAACGATTGGGAAACGGCTATCGTGCCTTTATTGCTTAATTACAATCCTAAATCCATTAAAACGATTCTGACGATTCATAATCCGGCTTATCAAGGCTGGGCTAATCGCGAAGACTTATCTTTGTTCTTCAATCTTCATACCGGCTATTATGATACTGGATTTGCTAGACTTGGCAACTCTTTCAACTTCTTAAAAACTGGCATCATGTCAGCCGATAAAATCAACACTGTCTCCAAGACTCATGCAAGGGAGCTTATCAGCGACCATGACGGCTTTGGCGGCATTGGTGCCATCATTGATTGGTGCCGCCACTTTGATTTCTCCGGCATTGTCAATGGCCTTGATACTGATGTTTGGAATCCGGAGACGGATAAGAATCTCGCCCAGAACTATGGCATCAATGATTATGCTGCTGGCAAGAAAGCCAATAAGGAAGCCATCTTAAAACTCTGTGGCATGGACGATCATTTCACAGGTCCTTTATATGCCGCCATCACCCGTCTTTCATCTCAGAAAGGCGTTGAGAGAATCATGGACACCTTCAACAACTTGAAGGAACCGGATGCCCGTCTCATTGTAATTGGGACTGGTGAGATGGAAGACGATTTCCTCTATAAGTCACTTAATCATCCGGAAGTCTATTTCATTAAGCGTTATGATGAGAACTTAGCCCATATGCTTTATGCGGCTTGCGACTTCTTCTTAATGCCTAGCTATTTTGAACCCTGTGGCACCAGTCAGCTGATTGCTATGCGCTACGGTTCGGTTCCGATTGTCTCCAATGTCGGCGGTCTCAATGACACCGTGAAGGATGTTTCTTTAGGCAATGAAGCGACCGGCTATGTTTTTTCTAACACTGATTATTATGGCTTCATCAATGCCTTCAGAGCCTCGGCTAGACACTATCATGATCCTGATTTCCATGTCCTTATCGAAAACGGCATGAAGGGTGACTACAGCTGGTCGAAGTCTGCTAAAGAATACCTGGCCTTGTATAATTCCATCAGCTGGAAATAGTCTTCGAATGTCGGGATTGGATTAATCTGGGATTCATCTGAAAAGCTTATTAGGTCTTCTTCCTGAATTTGATAAATTATTGTTTACTTTCTTGGGGGGTAGCCTTATAATAAGCCTTGCTGTTTAGAAAAGATTTATAGCGGAGGCTAAGCATATGGCAGTACCTTTTAGAAGAACAGGCGTTACTAAGAAGAGACTGAGAAGACAGCATTTAGGATTAAAGGCTGTCAATGTTTCGGCTTGCTCCAATTGTGGAGCGATGGTCAAGCCCCATCACGTTTGCCCTAATTGCGGTTATTATGACGGCAAGAAGGTCATGGACGTTAAGGAAAAGGACTAATTCCTTTTTCGTTTTGCTTGTTTGATTTTAAAACCCACGTGAGTGGGTTTTTTCTTGCTTTAGGAGGAACACTATGACTTACATGGAGAAGATAACCTATTTGACGGGCAATTTCCTGCAATTAAGTCAGTTTGCAGTCAAGAACGCTTTTCGAGTTCTTTATTTAGCAAAAGCGGTCTCTTCCTATGATGGCAAATTAGAAAAGAGCTTAGTGTTGGCGGGAGCCGAAAGCTTAGCTAAAAGCGCCATTGTCGATAATGAATCGATTGGCTCGGAGGCTTTGCTGAAGCTCTTATCAGCTGGCTTATCAGAGAGAGAGCAGGCTTCTTTGCGGTTTGTGATTCTGAAACGTGATTATCTAGTCAGCTATTTCTATATCGATAACGCTACTCCCTTAGCTAGGGAAGAGGTGGCGGTCTACGAAAGCAAGATCACGGAGCTGAACGAATACTGCAAGAGAGCCACTACTCTTAACCAGGAACTGAGTAAGAGCGCCGATAAGATCTATGATACGTTCTAGTCGCAGGTAAAACTATTGAGCAAGTGAAGGCTTCTTCCTTGCTCTTTTTTGTTTTAGAAAGGAAAAAATCGTCTTTTTTGACTGAAATCGTTCTATGAGAGAGTTATTTTCACATTATTACCAAACTTTTGCTGTGAAAGTCTTAATTTATACTATGATTTCAGCTATAATTAGACGATAGGTCGTAAAAAATATGGAAGATTTAGTACCAGCATATCTTGCCGTTAAGCAAATTGTCTCAGAGAGGAAACCTTATTCCCCCACTCTTTTCAAAATCCTGCAGACTGAAAAGGTCGCTCCTCTTCAGGCCAAGAAAGTAAAAGCTGTGGTTTACGGAGTTCTTAATAACTACAACAAGCTTTGCTTTGATGCCATGAATGTCTTTACCGAATATAAGAAAGGCGATGATGAAACCTTTTTGAATATTGTGGCTTTGTATCAGTTACGTGTACTGAAGGATGACCAAAAGATCATTGCTAACGCTTATGTTGATGCCTTCAACCGTTTACGTCTTTCCGGTGATGCTAAAGCTAACGCGGCTTTATTGACCAATGCGATTAAGACTCCTTTTAAAATACCAGATGAAGTCAAAGCACTTCCTTTAGCCTATGATTCCTTGACTTTGGAAATGCCGGAATTCCTTTTAGGTGAAATGTTCAAGGAATTAGGTGGTGAGACCGCCGTAAAGCTTTCTCTTGAACTGCACAAAAAGCCGGTGAATTTCTATGCCGCTAATTTATTCATTAAACCGATGGATAATTATGTCAATGATAAGAGATTCACAGCTATCAAGTTAAGCGATGGGCAGATTATTTATAAAGATACCGGCTCTGTTCTTCCTAAGGAACTGAAGACCGGTGAATTATACCGTCTGGACTATATTGCTGCTTTAGCTTATGCCGAAGTCAGCATTCCCTCTGTCAGCCCTAGAATCCTATTCACTGATTCTCATTATCCTGACAGCGGCATTTATTTTGCTATGAAGACGAAGGACTTCTATGGTGCCACGATCTTGACTAGTTACAGCAATCCTCTTACCTATCGTCTTGCCATTGATGAAAAGCAGAAGCTTAACCTGAATACTGTTTCTCCCCTGCTCTCTCCGGTAGCCTTGATCAAGACTTATCAGGAATACGATAACTTTGATTTAGTTGTCAATGAAGGCTATGATTCCTTGATCGGAACTAGTCGCAAACATCCAGGTTCTCTTCCTTCCCTGACTAAGAAGCACATCACTAACTGCTGCAAGAAGCAGCTGGCTGATTTATTGGAGTCGAGCGAATTTGTAAAGAAGGAAGGATATCTTCTTTTCATCAATTCCGCTATTCTCAACAATGAAGGACATGACATTGTCCAGCAGTTCTTGAACGTCAAGAAGAACTTCGGTGTCATTAAGGAAAAATATGTTTATCCGATGGAGATGGATAGCGATGGCGGCTATTACTGCCTTTTAAGGAGAGACAACTAATGAAAAGCATTTATTCCTTATCTCTGGAAGATATGACTAATGAGATGATCAGTCTTGGTCAGTCGAAGTTCCGTTCCAAACAGATTTATAGTTGGCTGTATAAAAAGAATGTTTCCTCTTTTGATGAGATGACTGATATCTCCAAGGATTTCCGGGAAGTATTAAAGAAGAACTATAATTTTGCTTTGCCTACTCCGGTAGTCACGCAGGAATCTCGTGACGGCACTGTGAAGTGTCTTTTTAAGTTGGATGATGGTGAGGAAGTGGAAGGCGTTTTGATGCACTACATTTACGGCTACTCCGTTTGTGTGACAAGCGAAGTTGGCTGCAATATGTCATGTGCTTTCTGTGCCTCTGGCTTGCTGAAGAAGAAACGGGCTTTACTGCCTCATGAAATGTTAGGTCAGGTATTGGCTTTTGATAAATATCTGAAGAAAAAAGATCCTTCATTAGGTGTCACCCATGTGGTTGTCATGGGCACAGGTGAGCCTTTTGATAACTACGATAATGTGCTCTCTTTTATTCGAACCATCAATTCACCTTTTGGAATTGATATTGGAGCTAGACATATCACCGTCTCTACTTGCGGCATTGCCCCCAAGATTGTTAAATTCGGTAAGGAAGGACTGCAAGTCAATCTTGCCATTTCTTTACATGCTCCGACTAATGCCTTACGAGATAGACTGATGCCTATCAATAAAGCTTATCCTTTGGAAGTCTTGATTCCGGCAATCATTCAATATCAGAAGGATTCCGGAAGAAGAGTTACTTTCGAATATATTTTAATCAAGGATATCAACGATTCTGAAAGAGAAGCTCATGAGTTGTTTAATTTGATTGCTCCAACATTCGCCTACGTGAACCTGATTCCTTATAATCCGGTTATGGAGAACGGCTTTGAAAGAAGCCCGGACTGCAACGTTTCTGATTTCCATGAATATCTTCTTTCCAAAGGCGTTAAGTCTACTATCCGCAAGGAATTCGGAAGTGATATTGATGCTGCCTGTGGACAGCTGAGGGCTAAATATGCAAAAGGAAAATAAATCTCTTCTTTTGAAAGAGAAGATTGCCTGTTTAAGCGATAAGGGAAATAAGCGTCTTAATAATGAGGATGCCGCTTATGTGGCTTCTTGCCAGTATGGCGCTTTGTTAGTTGTCGCTGATGGAATGGGAGGCCACCGTAAGGGCGAAGTGGCTTCAAAAATCGTTGTTGATTCCTTGGCTCTTTCTTTTGCTAGCACTCGCCATGAATTCTCTTTTTTGTCAGCTAAAAGATTTGTCAACAAAGCTTTGAAGAAAGCCAATAAGGAAATCTATAAGATGTCATTGGAAGGCGAATTCAAGGAAATGGGAACTACCGCTGTTTCAGCTTTGAAGACCAAAAACGGTGTTTTAGTCACTGCTGTTGGTGATAGCCGCTGTTACACTTATTCTAAGAAGGATGGGTTGGTTTTAAGGACAACTGACCAGACCTACGTTGAATTGCTGTTTGAAGCTGGTAAGATTAATCGTAATGATATTAAGACTCATCCACAGAGAAACCTTCTTGTAAACGCAGTTGGAATCAACCCTGATCTTTCACAAGTAGAAGAAACTTCGATTCTTGATGAAGACTATGATGTCCTTCTTCTTTGCTCAGATGGTTTATACAACATGGTTGATGATCAAGGTATCATATCGACTTTAAAGAACGATAGTTTGTCTTCCGACAGCAAATGCCGGGAATTAATCAGCAAAGCTTTAGCAGGCGGAGGCAATGATAATGTTGCCGTAGCCGTTTTGGAGAAACCATAATGACAGATGAGTTAAAACGCGACAATGAAGTTATCGATGACCGCTACAAGATTCTCTTCACGTTAGGTGAGGGAGGAATGGCGGTTGTTTATAAAGCTCATGACTTGATTACTGACAAGGATGTCGCCATCAAGATGATGAAACCGGAAACGGCTGCCAATAAGACTAACTTCGCCCGTTTTGAAAGGGAAGCTAGAGCAGCGGCTTCTTTAAATCATCAGAATATTGTCAAGGTTGTCAATGTCGGCTCCTATCAAGGACTTCCCTATATGGTCAACGAATTCATCAATGGGCAGACTTTGAGACAGGTTTTGGACATCAGGGGCAAGTTCTCTTTTTTGGAAGCCTGCGATATTATGTATCAGCTTTGCTCGGCTGCCATGTATGCTCATCAGCACGGAGTCATTCATCGTGACATCAAACCTCAGAATATTTTCCTGACGACTGATGGCACTATTAAGCTAGGCGATTTTGGAATTGCCACTTTTCAGAACTGCAATCATGTCACTAGATCAGAAGTTGTTATAGGCTCTGTTCATTATATGGCTCCTGAAATATCTCAAGGAAATCCTGCCAGTGAAAGAAGCGATATTTATTCAATGGGTATTACTTTCTTCGAATTGATCACTGGTCGTGTTCCTTTTGATTCTGATAGTCCGGTGACTGTTGCCTTAATGCATATCAATGAAAAGTTCCCTTCTGTCAAGAAGTACAATCCTAAGACTCCGGAATGCATTGAGAACATCATTTATAAAGCCTGCATGAAGAATCCGGTTGATCGTTATATTTCAGCTGAAGAGATGCGAAAAGATATTGAGAAGATCCTGAAGAACCCCTCGATGCTGCAGGAGAAGACTAGCTTCATTTATAATTTATTCCATCCGCATTCACCTGACAATGAGGCTAAACGGGTTGAGAAGCAACAGAAGATGGCTTTGAAGAGGGCAGCTAAGGCAGCTAAAAAGGAAAAGCTAAATGGCAAGTAGTGATTACTTTTTGGTTCTCTCCTCCTGTTCTTTAGGCTATCAACTCTATAATCCTGTTACTAAGGCGGTTTCTCTTCATGAAAGAAGAGGTAAAGCCTTTTATAATGATGAAAAGATCTTAATCGGCGATGAAGTCACTCTTGATTCTCAATCCATGATTGCTAAAGTCAAGGAAAGAACTTCTTTGCTGAAAAGACCTCGTCTTGCTAATGCCGATGAGATTCTGGTTTTGGTATCGGCTAAAGATCCTGATTTCTCTTCTTATCTACTGGATAAGTTCCTTTCCCTGATTAATTTCAGTTCTTTGAAAGCCAACATTGTTATTACAAAAGCTGATTTATTGAACAAGAGACAGCTTACTTCTTTGAAGAAAAGACTTTCTTATTATCAGGAACTTAAGTATCAGGTTTTCTTTTTGGATTGTCATGATAAGACAAAGTTTGATTTTCCGGCCTTGATTGCTTTCCTAAAAGGGAAGAAAGCCGCATTTGTGGGTCAGACCGGCGTTGGTAAATCAACTCTCATTAATTTAATTGATCCGGAATTCAACCGCAAAGTCGATTCCCTTCAGGTTTCTGGAGGACGAGGAAGACATATCACTAAGGAAGTGATTCTTCTTCCTTATCAGGACGGCTTCATTTATGATACCCCTGGCTTTTCGGACCTAAAGCTTTTAGAGATGAAACCAATTGATTTAGCTACTTTCTTCCCAGGATTTGAATCTCATTATGGTGAATGCAAATTCAAGGATTGCCTGCATCTTCCTAATACTAAAGGGTGCAGTATCTTAGAAAATATCAAAGAGAAGAAACTTTCTGATGATTCTTACGCTAATTACGTTAAAATATATGAAGAAGTGAAAGCTAATGACGTATGGAAAAAGAAACTCTGATTCGACCCAGTCTTCTCTCTTCTGATTTCACCGATTTAAAGAAAGACCTCAGGTCTTTGACAGCGCTGAAGATAACGCACTGCCATTTTGATGTCATGGACGGAACATTCGTTGACAATATTTCTTTTGGAGAACCATTCTTTAAATCAGTCAATGACAAATATTCCAAGAAGATTACATTCGATGTTCATCTGATGACTGAAGATCCTTTAAGGCAAGCTAGGCAGTTTGCTCTTTTAGGAGCTAAAGAGATTTCTTTCCATTACGAAGCGCTGCACAACAAATACCGTAAATACCGGAAACTGAGAAAAGACTTTCCTGATGTGAAATTCGGATTGGCTTTTTCTCCTGAAACTGATGTCTCCTTGGTTATCGGCTTAGCTAGCATGTTTGATTTCTTCCTAGTAATGTCAGTCGTGCCTGGAAAAGGCGGGCAAAGCTATATTCCAGGATCCGAAAATAAGGTTAAGAGACTCGATCAGATCAGAAAGATGAATAAACTTAATTTCCAAATCGGAGTCGATGGTGGATTGAATGAAATCACCGGACCTCTATGTTATCAAAACGGAGCTGATTTCTTAGTCATGGGATCTTATTTCTTCCATGCCCCTGATCGAAAGAAAGCACTAGATGATGTTCATCTAGCTATTAATAAGGGAGGCTTAAGTCATGAATAACTTCTTTGGTCTAAGTAATGTGTTTTTGATAGTCGGCTTTGCTAGTGCTATGGCTTACTTCTGTCTTCTTCTTTATTTCAATTCCTTAGTCAGCAAACCTAATCGCTGCCATCTACGCAATTCCTATCCTTCACAGTTCTATACGGAGATGTCTAAGCTTCCGAAGATCTTCCTTTATATAATTGCAATCATTGATATGTTTGCTTTAGCTTTGGGTTTCTTTTTCTTCTTCTACTCCCTTAATTCCACTTATGGAATTATATTAGGCTCACTCTTTGCTTTCTCATCCTTGTCTCTATTAGTGTCCAATCTTCTTTCTTTAAGCCAATACAAGGCTCATATTGCCTTTGCCGCCGCTAGCTTCTTCTCCTTTGCCTTTGCCTGCATCCTTTGCTCCTTCACCACGGTTATGCCAGGTGCTGCCCTTAATCCGGAAGATATCAATGTCGTCATTGAAGTCATCATCGGAGTCATTGGATTCTTCAGTTTCTTTGCTTTATTCAACAAAAAGCTTCTGAATTGGTGCAAGATGGATCGAACTGAAGAAAACGGAGCTGTCTATTACGTGAAACCTAAAGTAAACTTCTTTGCCTTATATGAATGGATCTACCTGATTTCTGAGAATGTGGTTGCCTTCTTGCTTTTCATAGACATGATTGCCGTTAAACTGATTTAATAAGATATTTTTTTCTGCTAATTAAAAAGTCTTTGCTCTAGTCAATTGGTAGTAATAAAAAATACTACTGACATTGATTGAAAGCAGAGACTTTTTTCATTGAGTTAATCAAAGATAAGAGAAGACTTTTTAATATCATCAATTGAAAAATCAATAACAAAAAGAGCTGTAACCAGTATTCTGGCAACAGCTCTAAGTTTTTTAAAGAAAGATAAAACTACTTAGCTTCAGTCTTGGCTTCAGCTTTGACTTCAGTCTTAACTTCAGCAGCCTTAGGGGCAGCTTCGGTCTTGACAGCTTCCGGCTTTACTTCGGCAGCTTTGGCAGCAACCGGCTTAGCGACCTTGGCGTTCTTTCTTAAAGTACGTAAGGCACTAGTAGAAAGACGGACCTTGACCTTCTTGCCATCAACCATGATGGTTGTTTTCTGAAGGTTGACATTCCATCTGCGACGGGTATGTCTCATAGAATGAGAGACATTATTACCACTCATCGGACCTTTTCCAGTAATTGGGCATATTCTTGACATATAGCTATCCTCCTAAGTTAATTCTTCTCACCGTTAAAAAACGTGCTTATAAAGAATACCATAAAGAGGTTAGAGTTTCAATAAAAAGTTTGCCATAAAATAGGTAATGAAAAGATAAGATGCCGTCTTTGTGATTTTTGTGACTGTTTTTGCGGTTGAAAATGATTTGAAAAGAGTAAATTTCTTAAAAAGGTGCTTAAAAGAAAAAGCATTTTGATAGGAGAAATGTATCAAAAAGGGGTTTTAGTGAACATTGTTTTTTTAAAACTGCATTCAAAGTGCATAATAAGCAAAACAAAAATGCGTGTTTCTACATCTAGTGCGCAAAATATAAGCAAAACAATCAAAATATGGCTAAAATGAGCGTTTTTATATTTACAAGATTGCGCAAATCGATTATACTTTTCGAAGTAATGATAGGAGGATAATATCTATCATGGATGAAGAACAGAAAGTTAAAGCCAGTGAAGATCTTACCGAATTAATTGAACGTGTAAGAAAAGCTGAAGAAGTCTATTCGACCTATTCTCAGGAACAGGTTGACAAGATTTTTATGGCAGCCGCAATTGCTGCCAACAAAGCCCGTATTCCGTTAGCTAAGGAAGCTGTAGCTGAAACCGGAATGGGAGTATTAGAAGACAAGGTTATTAAAAACCACTTTGCCTCTGAATACATCTATAACACTTATCGTTCAGTAAAGACCTGCGGTGTTTTAGAAGATGATGAAGATATGGGTTATGAGACCATTGCTGAACCGTTAGGAATCTTAGCCGGTATTGTTCCCTGCACTAACCCGACTTCTACTGCTATCTTTAAATCCTTATTGGCTTTAAAGACTCGTAACGGAATCATTTTCTCCCCTCATCCGCGTGCTAAGAAATGCACTATCCATGCTGCTCAGATTGTTCTTGATGCCGCTGTTGAAGCTGGTGCACCTAAGGATATCATTGCCTGGATTCAGGAACCTTCTATCGAAGCTTCCAACCAGTTAATGAAGACCTGCGATTGCATCTTAGCTACTGGTGGTCCGGGTATGGTTACAGCTGCTTATTCTAGTGGCAAACCGGCTATCGGTGTTGGTCCGGGAAACGCTCCTTGCATTATTGATACGACAGCTGATGTTAAGATGGCTGTCAGCTCTATCATCCATTCAAAGACTTTCGATAATGGTATGATTTGCGCTAGTGAAAACTCAGTCATTGCTGTTAAGGATGTCTATGATGCTGTCAAGGCTGAAATGATTTACCGTGGCTGCTACTTCCTCAATGCTGAAGAACTTAACAAAGTCAGACACACTGTCATTATCAACGGTTCTAGCAATGCTAAGGTTGTTGGTCAACCGGCTTATGTCATTGCTAAGATGGCTGGATTCGAAGTTCCTGAAACCACTAAGATTTTAATCGGTGAAGTCACTAAGACTGATAAGAGTGAAGAATTCGCTCATGAAAAGCTTTGCCCAGTTCTAGCTTTATATAAGGCTGAGGACTTTGAGGATGCTTTAACTAAGGCTGATCGTCTTGTCAGAGACGGTGGCTTTGGTCATACAGCTGATTTATATGCTGATGAGGCTTTAGGCAAAGACCATATTAATGAGTTTGCTTCTAAGATGAAGGCCTGCCGTATCCTTATTAATACTCCTTCTTCCTTAGGTGGCATCGGAGATATCTATAATTTCAGAATCAAGCCTAGTCTTACTTTAGGATGCGGTTCATGGGGCGGAAACTCAGTCAGTGAGAATGTCACTGTCAAGCAGCTTCTTAATGTCAAGACAGTTGCTAAAAGGAGAGAAAATATGCTTTGGTTCAGAACTCCGAGTAAGGTTTTCTTCAAGAATGGCTGCTTAAGCAAGGCTCTTGAAGAATTAAAGACCGTTTATGATCGTAAGAGAGTTTTAGTCGTTACTGATAAATTCCTTTATCAGAGTGGCTTCTCTAAGAAGATCACGACTGTTTTAGACAATTTAGGAATTCAGACCGAAGTCTTCTCTGATGTTGCTCCTGATCCGACTCTTGCCTGTGCTGAAGAAGGTGCCAAGCTTTGTGCTTCCTATATGCCTGATGCCATCATCGCTTTAGGCGGTGGTTCTCCGATGGATGCCGCTAAGATTATGTGGGTCTTATACGAACATCCGGATGCAAATTTCCAAGATATGGCTATGGATTTCATGGATATCAGAAAGAGAATCGTTACCTTCCCTAAGATGGGAACTAAGGCTATGTTAGTCTGTGTTCCGACAACTGCTGGTACTGGCTCTGAAGTCACTCCTTTTGCCATTATCACTGATCAGAGAGATGGTACTAAGTATCCTATTACTGATTATGAACTCATGCCGACTATGGCTATCATCGATTCTGATTTGATGAGAGATATTCCTAAAGGCCTTACTAGAGCTTCTGGTATTGATGCTCTAACTCATAGTATGGAAGCATATGCTTCTACTTATGCTACTGTCTTTACTGATGGTATTGCTAAGGAAGCAATCCAGGAAATTTTCACTTGGCTTCCTAGAGCCTATAAGAATTTAGGCAATGATCCGGAAGCTAGAGAGCATATGGCTCATGCTGCCACGATGGCTGGTATGGCTTTTGCTAATGCCTTCTTAGGCATTGATCACTCTTTAGGACACAAGCTTGGTGCTTATCATCATCTGCCTCATGGTGTCTGTGTTTCCTTACTTTTACAGGAAGTCATGAAGTTCAATGCTGGTGAAGTTCCGACTAAGATGGGAACTTTCCCTCAGTATAAATATCCTCATACTTTAAGAAGATATTGTGAAATTGCTGAAATGTTAGGCATTACTGGCAAGACCGATCAGGAGAAGTTCAATAAACTTCTTAAGAAGATTGATGGTTTACAGAGAGAAATCGAGTTACCTGCTACTATTAAGGATGCCGGTATTGCCGAAGATAAATTCTTAGCTACCTTAGATGAGATGTCAGAAGCTGCCTTCAACGATCAATGCACTGGTGCTAACCCTCGTTATCCGCTTATTTCAGAAGTAAAAACCCTGTATCTTAAAGCTTATTACGGCGAAAATGAGTATAATAAGAAGTATAATAAGATTAAGAAGTAGCACGAGGGAGGCAAACACATGGTTACTGAAAAAGATTTAGGAAAGCTGATTATTACAAGACACAACAAATCCATCTATTCGAATAATGGAGTTATCACCAAAGTATTTGACTCCAAGCTCTATAATCCTAGTGATGTTTTGAAGGAAGCTATGAATCAGGAGTATGCCATTGAATGTGGCTTAAATGCTCCACGTGTCATCTCTGTCTTCTTAGTTGGAAAGAATTGGGCTATCTCCTCTGAAGAGATTAAGGGCAAGACCTTAGCTCAGATGATGATTGATGATCCTGCCAATAAGAAAAAGTATATCGACCGCTTAGTTCAGATTCAGATTTCCATCCTCTCTCATTTAAGCGATAACCTTAAGCTTCCTAAGCTCAAGGATAAGCTCAATAACTACATCACTGATTCTGGCCTTGATGCCACTACTCGCTATGACTTACATGTCCGTCTTGAGAAGATGCCAAACCACTACAAGTTCTGCCATGGTGACTTAACTCCTCACAATGTCATCTTCGATGGCGACAAGGCTTATGTCCTTGACTGGGCACATGCTACACGTGGCAATGCCTCTGCTGATGCCGCAATGACTTACCTCACTTTCACTCTTGATGGTGATGATAAGGGAGCCATGATGTATCTCAAGGATTTCTGCAAGAAGTCCGATACGAGAATTGAATATGTTCAGCAGTGGGTCTCTGTTGTCTCTGCTACTAAGCTCTGCACTACTACTGATCAGTCTCAGCGTGACCTGTTGATGAGAAACATCAACGTCGTCGAATACTAAACAATTAAAAAAAGGACTAGCTAGTTGCCGGTCCTCTTTTTTTGATTTAAAAGAAATGCCTAAAAACAAATCGGTTATTATATTGTCTTCTTGAAGAAAACAATAATTTCACTTGTCATAGTTTGAGCATGATTACCTGCAATATTTGAGGGAGAATTCAAATTAGGCATTACTTTGTTTGAAATCATCCGGTAATATTTGTCTAAAACAATCAAATTATATTTGATACCTAACTCACTTAAGATTATATCGGTTGGGATGTTCACGAGTTTAACTGTTCGATTTCCTACAACCCAGAATTCATAGCCATTAATTGTAACTTTATTGGAAATCTCTTGTAACGAGGCATCAAGTTCAAAATAGAAGTCTAAGACCTCAGCTGCTCTTTTAGCATCAGTGTTTGATATCTGGGAGATAATCTTTTCTAAGGTTGGACTTTGAAGATCTTTTATATCACGGTCTTTGATTTTTTTGCCACCCAAAAGTTTTGAATCTAGATTTTTATCATCTGTAAGACCAAGCCAAATGTTAGAAAGACGGGAATATTGGCCATAGGCTACAGTTGTGTGACTATCTCCATATGGAGGCGAGGTAATGACAATATCTATGCTTCCATCTTTAATTGAATCTAGGTGTTGAGCATTTTCACAAATTGTTGAAACATGACTATCTTTAGAAACAGCTTTTAAATATTCTTCTTCTTTTTTTATGTTCTTTTCGAGAGCAGATAAGAAAGACATGAAAGGCTTGTGTTCTTTTTCTAATATTCTATTAACTGGTTTCCGATATAGTTTGAATTCGCCGTTTCTTGTATTTGAAACAAAGCGGATGGTTTCACTTAAGGTACAATACAAGAAAGGTTTGCAATTTTCGGTAGTTAATTGGTCGATCACTTGCTTTATAATTTGAATTTCAATAACACTTTCTGGTCTAAACCAAAAACCAAGATTATCAATATTTTTAATCTTAAAATTTGACAAAGGAGACTTATCAAAATAATTATTCGTGATGGTTGAGGCATTTGAAGCCCAATCTCCCTTTTCAACAATAGAATATTTTGACGTTATTGAATCAACAAATGATTTAATCAATGCTTCGTTTTTATTGGCAATGTCATTTATTCTATCTTTGATTGTATTGCAGCAAGCAAAGTCATCGGAAGAAAGCAAAGTGGTTTTAGCTTTTGAAATTAATAAAGCTAATGGATTTAAATCATTGCCAATAACTTCTTTAATTCCTGCTCTTTGACCTTCTACAATTACGGTTCCAGATCTGACAAAAGGATCAAGCAAAGATTTTACCGTGCGATATTTACTAACGATTCTAATTATCGAATTACTAATTGGCCAAATCATAACTGCTGGATAGTTGTGCAAGCCATGAATTAATTCATCTGTTTTGGCATCTACAAAATCCCAGTAGTTATTAGGTAAAGAACGAAATTCATCAACTATTAATTTGTCTTCCCTGTTTTCTTTAGACATAGATGAGAAATCAAATAAAGATTTTACTGGAACTTTAAAAGTTTCAGCAAGTTTTTCAGCTGTATCTATTCCCATCTCTTTTGAACCATCAACAAGATGATATAAATGATCTCTTGATATGCCGGAATCCTTTGACAAGGTCGAATAGTTATATCCTTTTTCCTGCATTAATGATTGTATTCTATAGCCAACAGCAGAGCGAATCATAATTACCTCCGAAATGTTGTCTATAGAATACAAGTGTTTGATTTAGAAATCAAGTTATTTAATATCTGCATTTGTGTAATCAACGATATTTTGAATATTTTCAAATAGCTTAATTTCATCTTTCGGAAAAATTCTAAAACCGGTTCCGTGGTCATGAACATTTCCAATGTTTTTACCAGATTTGTAGACGCCTAGGCGCTAGTCAACTTTAATTAATCCTTCTTCTAACATACTTAAAAAATGGCTAACGTTCAATCCGGTTGCTAACTGTGCTGCTTCATAATGAAATTCTTCGCTGCTTTTTGGACCTCGTGATTCAGCCTCTGCAAAAACTGCTTTTCCAGTTACATATTTAGAATTTAAGCTTTTCATTATTCCGTCAATTTGATAATAAGCATATGGTATTGGACTATCAAAACTTGTGATGAATAATTTGTCATCTACAATTTTCAATCCTAATTTTTTGTCTCAAACTGATGTTCCCATTTCCAAAGTAAGATGTAAAATGTTGTATTTGTCATCAGGATTTCTTTTATAACCATATTCTTTTCTTAATTTGTTATTTGCGCCTTTTTCATCAGGTGCTTTGGTAAACAAGGAAACCATTGAATTGTCCTTATTTATTCTTCTTGCTTTCAATTCATAATCAGCAAAATCAGGACCCTGAATATCGTTTTCGGTTATTCCTAATAGGTCTTCTAGGGTTTTCCCAATTCCGGTGTCGCTTTTTCTATGGCTTTTTATAAAACCCTGTTCACATATTTTTGTGTATTCTTCTATAAACTCTTTGATGTCTTTTGGACCACCGTTTGGATTGTTTATCATTAAATTCCCTCTTGATATGTGCTTCTAATATTATAGTAAAAAAGCACCCTTTTTTCGACTTATTTATAAAAATAATAGAAAAAAATAGAAAACTGGCATTGCAATATAAGCAGTGCCAGTTTAATTCATTTTTGAAGAAGACTATTGGCTAAGCAATATCAGCTGGCTTAGTTACCTCGTAATCACTCCAAGAAGGTACACTTAAAGCATCTGATAGATCAGCGGTAGTGGTGTAAGAGCCAGTGACTGTAATTGTATAGTCAGAAGTTCCACTGACTTTTGTGGTACCATTAGCGATGACAGTGACTGTCTTATTATTGCTATCAACAATGGTGCCCGCATTATAGAGATTATCAATGGTGGAATCACCATTGACAATCCATTTGGATCCTGAAGCCATATAGATAGAAGAAGTCTTTGAACCGGTATAGGTAGAATCCACTTTGGAGTTACCAGTCCAAGCAGTAGAACCAGTTAGATAAAGATTCAATGTTGATGCTGAATCATAGATGACTTTACCAGTCATAGTCTGATCAACACAGGTGAAGTTGCAAGTTGATCCGGCACCGGAATTCCATCTTTTATTCCCACAGCATCTGATCAAGTATTCGTAGGAATCATTGTTTTCATGGCTCAAGGTGACATTATCAAGCAAAAACTCCGATGAAGTAGAGTTGGTATGGAAATATCCCCCGTTTTTGATATTCAATTTTCCGCCAACCATAGCAAACTCGGAAGTTCCGACTGTGGAATCACCGGACATGGATTGATAGAGGATGACACCCCAAGTGTTATCATTCTGCTCGGAATCGGACATATTGCCGGTCAGGTCACAATCAAACAATCGAATGCTGTTCTTGCCTTCAATAGAAGCGGCTTCAGATCCTGAGGCATTTAAAGTTGCATTATGAACTGCAATATCAGCGGTGGAATAGATAGCCGGTGAACCATCGCCGGTAGAATTATAGGCTCCACCATCAACTCGCATAGTTCCGCCACCGCGATTGGATCTGATGGGAGCGGAATGCTCCCCTGCTGTTGATACGGTCATATTCCAGGCATTGACAGTCCCTCCACCGCAGGCATCAGTTCTTAGTGGTAGTAACGCTTGTATCAGCTACATTGACAACACCATCATTATAGCCGCATAAGCCAGGTGCGCCGCTAGCAGTAGAATTGATACTTCCGCCTTTAACGTCTAAAGTACCGTTAGTAGCTAAGATTGAGGCATTCTGACCATAGAAAGAGGAATTATCGGCTGATGAGGTGTCACCGGTTTTAGTGACAGTCGGATTCAGAATAGTTCCAGTGATATTAGCTGTCTTACAAAGAATGGCACTTTCATCACTATTAGAGGATGTATAAGACTTATCAGTCTGAGTTTCAGTGGAGGTAATCTCAGTTGCAGCTCCATAAGTAGCTGAACCAGACCCTGATCCACCACCTCAGGTGCCACCGCATGGTCCTCCGGAATGAGATGATGTTGATGATGAACCGGCATCAGTTGTTTGTGATGATGAAGAACCAGTATCAGAGTCAACAGATGATGTACCTGTACTTGTCACGCAGCTTGCTAAACATAAAGGAATTGATAGAAGAATCATGATTAATGATTTTCTTTTCATTGCTCTCTACCTCTTACTTGCATTATAGGATTGCCACTATAAGAATAATAGTAAACAATTATCTAATTAAATAATCGTTCAATATTCATAGACTTAATTATTAAAAATATTACGATAAAAAGGCACTCTTTTTTTATGAGGAAAACTGAAAATATATAAACAATCATTAGAAATTCTTTTTTTCAATGAATCTCTTTTTGGTTTATAGAGGCAAAATGAAGTAAGACTTTATCTTTAATTATAAGGCTTAAAAAAACAAATCTTTTTTGAAACATAATTTTGGTATATCTTACCCGAATGGAATGCAAAAAATGTATAATATTAGAAGCTATTAAAAGGAGATTATCATATGCCTAAAGCCAAAGAAGAGACCTGCCTTGAAAAAGGTCCAATCACTTCATCTCTATTAGGGAAGATGAATGAATACTGGATGGCTGCTAACTATTTAAGTGCCTGTCAGCTTTATTTATTGGATGATCCTTTATTAGATCGACCGCTTAAGCAAAGCGATATTAAGCAGAAGATTGTCGGACACTGGGGAACAGTCCCTGGACAGAACTTTGTCTATGTCCATTGCAACCGTGTCATTAAGAAATATGATTTGGATATGGTTCTTCTTTCAGGACCGGGACATGGTGGAAATTTCTTTATTGCCAATGACTATCTTGAAGGAACCTATTCCGAAGTCTATCCGGAGATTACTCAGGATAAGGAAGGCCTTCAGAAGTTATTTAAGCAGTTCTCTTTCCCAGGTGGTGTCCCATCCCATTGTGCACCGGAAACTCCCGGCAGTATTAATGAAGGCGGTGAATTAGGCTATTCCATTGCTCATGGCTTTGGAGCTGTATTCGACAATCCGGATCTGATTGCTACTGTTATTGTCGGTGATGGTGAAATGGAGACTGGACCTTTAGCTACCTCATGGCAGTCCAACAAGTTCCTGAACCCGATTCATGATGGAGCTGTTCTTCCTATCATCAATCTTAATGGCTATAAGATTGCTAATCCGACTGTCTTCAGTCGTATTTCCCATAAAGAATTAGAAGAATACTTGGAAGGCTCTGGCTGGAAGCCTTATTTTGTCGAAGGCGATGATCCCATGACTATGCATAAGAAGATGGCTGAAACCATGGACAAATGCATTGAGGAAATCAAAGCTATTCAGAAACATGCCAGAGAGAAAAATGATCCTACTAGACCGGCTTGGCCGATGATTGTTTTGCGTTCACCTAAAGGCTGGACCGGACCGAAGGTAGTCGATGGTTTACCTGTTGAAGGGTCTTTCAGAGCTCATCAGGTTCCGATTATGATTGATTCTGCAGCTCACTTAAAGGAACTGAATGATTGGCTTAAGTCCTATCACCCTGAGAAGCTATTTGACAAGGACGGTCATTTCAGAGCTGACCTAGCAGATCTCGCCCCTAAGGGTGATCAAAGAATTGGCTCTAATCCGCATGCTAATGGCGGCTTACTCTTAAAAGATTTGAGAATGCCTGACTTTAGAAACTACGCTTATCCGGTAAAGACTCCTGGTGCTACTGATGCACAGGATATGACTGAACTTGGTAAGTTCATCCGTGACATCATCAAAGGAAATCAGGATCAGAGAAACTTCAGAGTATTTGGACCCGATGAGACATTATCTAATCGTCTTAATTATATTTTTGAGGCTACTTCCCGTCAGTGGGATAATGCTACTCTTCCGACTGATGAATTTCTTTCTGATGATGGCCGAGTGATTGATTCCATGCTTTCCGAGCATTGCTGTGAGGGCTGGTTAGAAGGTTATCTTTTAACTGGAAGACATGGCTTCTTCTGCTCTTATGAAGCTTTCATTAGAATTGTTGATTCTATGGTTGCTCAGCATGCTAAATGGCTGAAGGTCTGCAACCAACTTCCTTGGAGACAAAAGATTTCTTCTCTTAATCTTTTGTTAGCTTCAACGGTCTGGCAGCAGGACCATAATGGTTTCACTCATCAGGATCCTGGCTTCATGGATCACATTGCTAACAAGAAAGCCGATGTTGTCAGAATCTATTTACCCCCGGATGCTAACTGTTTACTCTCCTGTATGGATCACTGCTTAAGAAGCCGTAACTATGTCAATGTCATCATTGCTTCTAAGCATCCTCGCCCGCAATGGCTCACAATGGAGCAGGCTGTCAAACATTGTACTCAGGGTATCGGAATCTGGGAATGGGCTAGTAATGATCAAGGACAGGAACCGGATGTTGTTATGGCCTGTGCCGGTGAAACTCCCACCCTTGAGGCATTAGCTGCTGTTTCGATTCTGAATAAGGAATTACCGGAAGTTAAGATTCGTTTCATCAACGTGGTTGACTTATTCAAGCTTCAGCCGAAAGCTGAACATCCCCATGGCTTATCGGATGCCGAATACGATATGCTGTTCACTAAGGATAAACCGATCATCTTCAACTTCCATGGCTATGCCACTTTAATACATGAGCTGACCTATCGAAGACACAACCGTGACTTACATGTCCGTGGCTATAAGGAGGAAGGAACAATCACGACGCCTTTCGATATGCGAGTGCAGAACGATATTGACCGTTTCCATTTGGTGCAGGATGTCTTGCTTAGACTTCCTCAGCTTGGTAACCGGGGTGCCTACCTCTATCAGAAGATGTCTGATAAATTGGTTGAGCACAAACAGTATATTCATGAATATGGTATGGATATGCCTGAAATCGCTAATTGGAAGTGGGATAAGAAGTAACTTCTTTTTCTCCTAATCCAAAAGACTTATTATAAAAGCCAACTTCTCTAGGAGGTTGGCTTTTTGAGTTTTATTATGAAACTACTTCAAGAAAGACCAAACTAAATGTGTCATAATATAGTTGTTAAGCAAAAAGCAAACAACAAAATCAAAGAATGATTTATTCTTGAGGAATGGTAATTATGATTATCAATATTACTTATACTAAAGAGTCCTACTGGACAAATTCTTTTGTTTTTACTCTTGAAGACAAAACTGTTATTGCTACTGCCTTGATTGAGTCACAGAGGCAAAAAGGCCAGGTGGTTTATAAGGGTCAGGATTATTATGAAATCAAACCAAAAGATGGAATCCTTTCATGCAATTTGATGGTTCTTGATTCAACCGGGAAAGAAGTATTATCCATTGCCAATTCCCCAAAACTTTTATGTGATGAATGTTATTTCTGCCTTCCAATGAATTGGAAAATTGTCGGAGATGTCGAACTTGAATTTGCATTTGATATTTTTGATGAGAGTAATAAAACTATTGCCTCAGTCAAGATTCAAAATCTTTTCTTTAAAAGAAACGGTTTCTTTTTTGTTGATGTTAAAGATGACGCTAATGTTTTTGATTGTCTTTTGATTGTATCAGCTCTATTGGTTAATTCGTCTTTTTAGAAAGCCCATGCACCGTTTCTGAAAATGGCTACTTCGTTGCCATCAACAGTAGTGCCTGTGATATTCAGATACTGATCACCGATCATGAAGTCGACATGACTGATGGATTTATTGATACCAAAGGAACGGACTTCTTCATCGGTATACTTCTCATAATTAGGATAAAGCTCAGTAAAGCCTTCACCTAGTGCTAAATGGCAGGCGGCATTTTCATCATAAAGAGTATTGAAGAATAAAAGACCGGTTTGATTAATAGGTGAATTAAAAGGAACTAAGGCGCATTCCCCCAAATAGGCACTGCCTTTATCTAAAGTCAGAATACTCTTTAAGACTTCTAAGCCTTTCTTAGCTGTTACTTCAACAGCTTTTCCTTCATGGAAGCGGACAGTGAAGTCTTCAATCATCTGACCTTGATAGACTAAGGGTTTACTAGCGACAACAAGGCCTTCAGCCTTACCCTTCATTGGAGAAGTAAAACATTCCTCACTAGGAATATTCGGCTGGAAGAAATGGCCAGGAAGATCTTTTTCTCCTCCGCCTAAGAAAATAACACCCGGAATCAAACCGACTGTAAAGTCAGTTCCGGTCTTGGATTGGTAATGAAGCTTAGCTAATTTCAAAGAATTCAGGTAAGCGCATCTCTTCTTTAAATCAACTTCATGTTTATCCCAGTTAGCAATACCATTGCCGTCTAAACATCTTGCCGTTGTCAGAATTGCTTTCCAAAGAGCTTCAATAGCATCTGCTTCGGTAAGCTTTGGGAAGACCTTCATAGCCCATTCCTTTGAAGGAACACCGGCAATTGTCCACTGAGCTTTGTTCTGCTGGGCTTCACGGTATTTAGCTAAGACTTTGAATTTGTTTGATTTAACAGTGGCAACCTTCTGAGCATCAACACCTTTTAAACCATCCGGATCATCGGAATCTAACCAAATCAGAACTGGATTATTATCAGCCATGAACTTATGGCAGGCTTCTTCAAACGGAAGTACTGTTGATAATTGCTCTTCAGCCGCATATTGATAATCAACTTTGTTTAAGGAAGAACTTATCCAGTGCACGAAAACCTGTTTAGCACCAGCTTCGTAGCATTTCTTAGCAACAAGAGCAGCAAACTCTTCACAGCAGGGGTTGGTTCTAATAACGACATACTGTCCTTTTTGAACATTAGCTCCGGCTTTAACAATCAAATCAGCATAACTATCAAGTATTTTCTTGTCCATAATGAATGACCCTTTCTTATATGGGCTTATTGTAGCACTTACTATTATTTGCAACCATAGTAGGCGATGGAAACAAAAACAATGAATTCTTTGAAGCTTTGGCTCATTTAACAAAAAATAAATTATCTACCCAATTTAAATTCGAAATTGGATAGATAATAGCGATAAAAGTCTTGTGTTATCTTTGAACGAATAAAATTGATGAGCGGAAAGCTCTTTATTTTGCAACCATTAATACGCTTTCATTTCCGTATTTTGATTTTACAGTGACCTGAATTGGTCCTTTAGCTAGAGGTTTGATGATCATTAAAGCCTTACCATAATAAGTTGAAGTCTTAGTGTTCAGGTATCCATCTGGATTATAAGGACAGGCATTTCCAAAACCTAACAATTTTCCATTATCAATCTTTGTGATGTCTACTTCCGTATCGCTAGTAGATTTGATTGTGCCATTATTATCCTTAATGTAGACATGAATATAAGCTAAGCCATCTTTAACGGGTATAGATTGAGTTTCAGGTATTAAAGCAACTTTTGTTTCTTTACTTGAGCTGACTAAAGAACATTTCCCTGTTTCTTTATTATCCTTAGAATAAGAAACAGCTTCTAAAGTACCAGGCCAGTACTTGATTTTAAAACAACAGCGACCATCTTTGTTTGGCTTCTTTTTGATTAGCAGTTTACCATTTTGATATAAACCCACCTGATAATCTTTGCAATAGACTTCAACTATTGTCTTTAATCCTTCGGCTCCCTCAAAAGAATAAGAATTCAAAGCCCAGGATAGTTTCCAAGCCGAAGGTGAATGACCTTCCTTATAATCAAAAGGTGACACTACACCCATTGCAATCCTTTCCTGATTGAAAGCCACTCGAGTGTAACTCATTTCGGAATTCTCATCGCCGAGGATATCAAGTCTTCCCGAACCGGCAGTCAGCCAATGAGATTTAAGATCGTCGTTTTGGTAGATCTTTTTATTTACCCAGGAACCAATACCCGATTCACCAAGATAGTCCATGCCAGACCAGACAAAATCACCGATTAAGCGATTGTTGCTTTTAGCAAGAGAATAAAAAGCAGCAGCATCTGAGCAGAAGGTTTCGCTTCCTAAAATGAAACGCTTGGGATATTTCTTCAAGTCATGCTTGTATCGTTTGATTCCATAGTTGTAGCCAGCCACATCCATGTTAGCAAAAGACTCTTTTGTCTTTCGATCACAAATAGGAAGCGAGGCTCCAAACTTCATGAATCCAGCACCTAATAAGCCCGCTACCTTATTAAAGAATTCAGAACCGACGCTTTTCTTTTTCTTAGAAGTAGCATTCTTCTTAGCTTTCTTATCAGAATAGACACCAAATCCTAAGGCACATAAGGCATTGAAGAAGATATTGACTCCGCAGGTGACTGGTCTTGTATCATCAAGGGAGTGAAGATAGTTAGTCAGCATCAAAGTAAACTGGGCTCCTTTATGGGAAGCCGTCTCTGATACTTCATTACCGGTTGAATAGAGAACAACGGATGGATGAGAGAAATCTTTTCTTACCAGATCTTTTAAGTCTTCCTGATAATTATTTTCGACTTTTCCGGCATAGTCATAAGGTGTCTTATGGATATACCAGCAGTCCACATATTCATCCATGACTAACATGCCTAGCTTGTCACAGGCATTGAGTAAGGCCTGACTTGAAGGATTATGTGCTAAACGTAGAGCGTTATAACCGGCTTTTTTTAATAAAGCTACTTTTCTTTCTTCACTATAGGAATAGGCGGCTGCTCCTAAAAGACCATTGTCATGGTGAATACAGCAGCCATAGATGATTACTCTTTCACCATTGATTAAGAAACCTTTCTCTGTATCTAGTTCAACCTGTCTTACACCAAATGTTCTTTCTTCCTGGTCTTCTTTAGTCTTCAAAACACAGGTATACAGATAAGGATTATTTATAGACCAATTATTTAATTCCGGTATTTGAATTTTTTCTTTTAAATCCATTGAGGAAGGATAGTCTTTTGAAAAGACTATGTGATTACTCATATCTTGAATTATTAAAGCCGCAGAACTTGGCTTTGATAAAGAAGCTGTTATTTCAACAACGCCAGTCTGATAATCAAGAGTTTTTACTTGTAAGGATTCAGGAAGAACATGAGTTTCTTTCTTGATGAAGATATGAACCGGTCGATAAATACCTGATCCTGAATACCAACGGCTGTTAGGCTGAAGTGAATTATCGACTTCCACTCTTATTTGATTAATTTGATGGAACTTACAATATTTGGTGGCATCAAAAATAAAATCCGTATAGCCGTATTCTCTTTGATATGCTAGTTCGTTGTTAATGAAAACCTTAGTATTCTGATAGACTCCTTCAAATTCAAAGTAGACACTGTTACTGTCATCTATATCTTCAAGTGTGAATTCCTTTTCATAGATATATTTACCGCCTTTGAAGAAACTGATATTAGTGCCGCCTAAATTAGTTTCATCTCTGCCTTCATAAAGCATGGCATCATGAGGTAAATCCACAATTCTTTTATTAGCTTCTTGCCCAACTGAATAGAAAGACCAACTGTGATTGAAATCCATAGACGTATCCTTTCCGTGCCTGATAAAGTATTCTTGATTGGTTGCTAATATCAGATAGCTAGTAATATTATATCCGTAACCATAAAAACCCTTAGAGGTTTTGACTAGAATTGCTAAAATTGAGACTCGATTTGTTCATTAATCATCTATGACTATTAATTCAAACATTAATGAGCAGGCTTGAAAAGAAAACCTAGATATTCAACTAGGAGTCTGTATATGTTGTGGAGAAGAAGAATACCTAGCCAGCCACTATTATGTGTCTTTATCTATAGATAAAATAAAGACAAGAACCAATTTTATATATCTTACAAAGTTGGACACCAATCATATGATTAGAAATAAATCAATATTTTACGCTAAATTAAAATTAAAAACGTTTTCTTGTATTAACTGATTTCTTTAACAAACAGCCTTTTGTTGATTTCTGTTAACTTGTTTTTCCTTAACATCTGTGTCATAAAATGCGCAACCTGAACAGAAAATGAAAGTTAGAATTGCAATAGTCGAAGATGATGACTTGGATGCTTCTAGGGTTATCGATTGTCTCAATTGATTCACTAAATAAAAGAACGTTGCTTTTGAGATAGAACGGTTTTCCAATGCCATGAACGGCTTTAAGAACGGAACGGTCGTCGCTGAGACTCCGTTTGCAAATTACTACTTCATTGTCATCGCTATTGATGTGGTATGTCTATTGGCTGATGGAACCTTTGTTACTTTAGTTATTCTTCGATTCAAGAAGGAAAAGAAAGCTAAAACGGTTGCTTAATCAGTCTTAATCAAAAAGGTTGCCAAAGAATGATAAATTTTAAGGCAACCTTTTTTAATTCAAAAATAACAAGTATTGTTTCCAATTGTATTAAAAAAAGAAAGCCGATTACCTGTGATTGTTATTAAAGTAACTAATATTTGTTGTTAATAAGGCCAAAACTAATGAAAATTTAAGTGCTAAACAAATCTTCTTACTTTATAATAAAAATGTTGTAAGGGCATGAATCGAGGACCAGATGGCTGATATCTATATTTATTTAGACATTTGCTTTTTATCTATCCTGTCCTTTGCTTGGGTAGTGTTATTCTTTTTAAGAAAGCTTAACACTAAAAATGCGGTCTCTTTTTCGTTGTTGGTTTTCTGCAATATGATGGTGGTTCTATCTAATCTTTTAGGCTTGATTTATAAAGGTCAGATGGGGGAGATGGCTAATGTCATTCTTAAGATATCTAATTTCTCCGAGTTCCTTTTTACAGCCGCAAACTTTGCAGCCTTTTCCAACTATTGTCTGAAAGTCTTAAAAATAAACCAACAATATATTTTTGTTTATTTAGTAATACCTTGTGTTATCCTTCTGATTATTAATGTGTTTACGGGATGGGTTTATTATATTGATGAAAATAACGTTTATTACCGAGGATTGTTTTTCAATTACTACAGTGTTTATTTTGCTTTTTTATTCATTGCTCTTTTAGTGATTATTATTATTAATCGAAAGAATCTTACAAAAGGTGAACTGCTTTCCTTTATCTGTTACATTGTAATACCTTCTATTTGTATTTTGATTCAGGCTTTCTATTATGGACTTTATCCGTCACAATTCGCTTCTGCTTCCCTTCTTTTGATTGTAATCATCTTTTCTCTCAAAAAAGATGCTGCTCTTTATATTCAACGTGAAAAAGAGATTCAAGAGATCAGTGACCGAATTGTTATTTCACAGGTTCAACCTCATTTTCTTTATAATTGCATCTCCGCAATTATGGCTATTGATGGTACTCCTAAAAAAACGAAGGATGCCTTAGCTAAGTTTGCTAAGTATCTTCGATTCAATCTAAATAGTCTATCCTCAAATGAGCCGATTCTTTTTACTAAAGAAATGGAACATGTGGAGAATTATGTTGATTTAGAGAACTTAAGGATGGATGGTAAGATAAAGATGATTTATTCTTTGGACTATACTTCTTTCTCTATTCCTCCTCTATCAATTCAAATGTTGGTAGAAAATGCCATTAAACATGGCTTTGGGAAGAAAGGCAATCATGGGACGGTTAAGATTTCCTCTCGTTTTGAAAACAATCAGATTGTGATTACTGTTGAAGATGATGGGTGCGGATTTGCTACTGACTTCCATAAGCTTGATGGACATTATGGATTGAAGAATCTTCAGAATCGAATCACGATGATGAATGGTTCCCTTGATATTAAAAGCAAAGTAAATGAAGGAACTAAGGTGACTGTTTTTTTACCTAAGAAAGGAATTAATTTATGACCATATTGGCAGTTGATGATGAACCAGGCTCTTTAAAGCTTCTTCTAGAAGCCATTGATGAAGCTATACCTGATCATGGCGAGATTTTAAAAGCTCAAAGCGGTGAAGAAGGACTACGTTTAGCCACTACGACAAAGGTTGATCTGGCTTTTTTAGATATTCGTTTAGGTGATATGACTGGTTTAAGCTTAGCTAAGGAAATCAAGAAAACCAATCCTTTTGTCAATATCATCTTCGTCACCGGTTATTCCGAATATAGCATGGCTGCTATCAGCATGCATGCTTCGGGGTATATTACTAAGCCGGTATCTGCTGAAGATGTTAAAAAAGAATACGACAATCTTCTTTATCCCTTAAAAGTAGAAAAGAATGACCTTCTTTATTGTAAAACCTTTGGTCATTTTGAAGTCTTCTCTAAACAGCAGCCCTTAGTCTTTGAAAGAAGCAAGTCCAAGGAACTATTAGCTTATTTAGTTGACCGCCAAGGCAGCTCCGTCAATCGTAACCAATTGATTGCAATTCTTTTCCCTGACGATAGCAGTGCCAATCAGAATTATCTGACTCAGATCTGGCATTCATTGAAAAACTCTCTGAAGAGCGTTGGCTGTGAGGATGTTTTAATCAAGCACTTCAATCAATATGCTTTGGATGTCACAAAAGTCAAATCAGACCTTTTTGACTATCAAAAAGGTGATCCCGTGGCTATCAATTCCTTTAGAGGGGAATATATGACCCGATATGAATGGGCGGAAGACTCCATAGGAAAATTATATAAAGATTAATTTGCCTGTCACATTTATGTAACATGCCACATGTTAGAGTATTGGCGTCAATAACAGAAGAGGATACACCATCACTACCTTAACTACTTCTGATAATGACTATTAATTAGCATTACGGTTAAGACTAAAAGTGGCGGTGCATTAAAATATCCAAGCAGAGTCTTTACTGTATGCAGATTAAATTTATCTAAAAGCTGCCAAAAACGCCGTGTCGAGGAGAGAGCAAAAGGAAAATTGAGTAAAAGACACTGCCCCCAGTGTCTTTTATTCATTGCATGAAAAAAAGACTAAATAGTAGCTGACAGCCATTTCCTTCATTGTCCTGCCCAAAATGGAGGATGGTAAGCTGATTGCTTAATTAATTGGTTTGAATGTATGTTCTCAACTAGATGTAAAAAAGTAGGGACGGAAAAAGAAAACTTGAAAAATCGAAAGCACTTAGCTTTATATTTAAACTTGTTTTAAAGAACTTCTATTGCAAACGGGCCTTTAAAGAATAATTATAATAGTATTGATATAGCAGGAGGAAACGGGAACAGCATTTGAGTCTGAAGCCAAATAATCTCTTTTTCCAAAGTTGATAGGATTGTTCTAGGTTTGAAAAATTAAGAGCGGTTTTTATTTTGGCCAAATTTCTAGTACCAAAAAGCGGAATTATAAAAAGGAAAAAATATGGAATTCAAAATTATCAAGCTTGTTCTTTGTTTAACATCTTTATGTGGTGCTTTTCTTTCTTTCCCTGTTTCTTCCGAAATCAGAAATGAATCACCTGTTAGATTGGCTAATAAAAAGATTGCCTATGCAGAATCAGACATAAGCAAATCATTGGGTTTTCACCGACCTATGTGTCTCAGATTCCAGCAAACAATCAATTGCCAAAGAATAGTTTTTTAACTGATGAAAAGCCTTACAGCATTGAAAATGCCCAAGCGGTTTCCAATAAAATCATCTCTCTTTCAAAGCAATTTGATGCAGACGCGGTACAGGTTTCTTCAGTTCCGGAATTTTCTTTAAATAATGAAAACTGTGCTGAAGCGGATGCTTCTTCTTTTCAAAATGTTTTAGAAGATAATACAGCATTCCCTACCATGGAGTCTAAAATCCAATATTTTAAATCGAATTTGAAGGAGAGGAAATATGATGCAGACGTTTCTACTCCAAAAGAAGACAACATTCAAAATGTCATAGAAGATGAATCATCGAAAGATATTCATATCTTTGTCCCGGGAATATTTGGGACTTCTTCTCATTGGTCGAACGATGGAGAGAATCCATCAGAAAATCAAGGATTTGTTCAATCAAAATTTCCACATCGTGGAGCCTATGAAGATTTAGCGAATTCTGAATTAGAATATCAAAACCGAAAAAAATGGAATGATTGTGACCATTCTTCTTTCGATTTCACAGCATGTGGATTTTCTACCGGCATACAATTCTGTACTTATATTCGTATCCTTTTTTGGGTAATCAAGATTGACCATAGTGTTGAAATTGACTTTGATGGTTTGGTTGGAACCGGAAACGGTCAAGGACTGCCTATTGAGAGCATAAAATTGAATAATGGTTTTTTTCATGTTCCTGTTTTAACCCTATTGTCTGATTTACGTGAACCCCTCGAAGTTGATTGCAGAAAATATTATTTGATTAACGCAACTTATATTTTAGGTGTTTGCCTCAAGATAATGAAAAACAGGAAATCCTCCCCAAAAGACCCCGCTGTTCCTCATAATCTTGAAACAATGTTTCCTAATGCAGTTTATGATATAGTGAATCAAGCATGAAACTAAGCAAAAGCGTTGTCTGTGTTATGCTCTAGCTGTGATGCTCAGAGCAACTCTTATTTTTCAACCGATTATTTCGAAGACAACTTCACTATGACTGCTGTCGATCTTGCTGAATCAAAGAACAGCAAATGCCCAACCGCTGATCAGGTGTTCACTTATTATTCAAAAGACTTCTATTCTTTGCCTAAGGATGAAGTATTCCGGATTCCTAAAGGCAATGATTCATTTCTCTCCATTCCGGTTTACTTTAACACTAATGAAGATTACACGGATGGACATGCTTTTTTAAACGGAACATATTTTATCTATTATGATTGCCAAATCAGCAATAGCAACTTTCTGTGCTACAACGATTATATTTTCTTTTTTGACAGTATGAATCTATATGCTTTCGATATGAACTTTAACCTTTTAGGAAAGAAAACAAATGTATTTCCTGATACAGAGCCATATGGTGATTTATTTGATGCAGCAGGAATTTTCTTTATCGATAACAAAATGTTTTGTATGTCACTTGGACACTTAGATATCGATTCTGAGTTCTGCTCTTTCTCTTTTGACGGATCGTCCTTCACAGTAGGTGAAAGCCAAAGAATCAGTGTTTCCGGCGTAGACTTCCTTAACTCAGTTAGATGGAGCCATATTCATTCGTACGAAAAACCGATTGAGAATGTCATCACTAGAAAAGGAAAGGACTATCTCTTCTTCAACGGGCTGTATGCCTTATTTGACCAGGATAGCCTGACCCTTTCCTTTGACGGGCTTTTCTTTCTTGGGCAGACTTCTGCCCAGATTAAGGCCGATGACTTCATTTTTGACGCCTACTATTTGAGCAAGGGTCTGAAGATGCAGGCTTTCAGTGACCATCTCTTTGGAAAGGGCGTCTCCGTTGCCAATCCTTATTATCTATCAATAGATGAGACTCTTTTCTATTCAATGGTCGGAACGGTTTCAATCAATTCCTATCTTGATTTCTTCTCTGATGGAGAGACACTGACTGTGTTTCATACTCTGGCAAGCACTTGCCCAAGATACAACACCATGCCAACATTCTAAAAGCCACTTTCTTCTTCCTGGAGAGGGACAACCGGATATCCTATTACCCGATCCTTGATGAATCCCATTTCACTGGGATCTATGAGTGTGATGGCAAAATGATGGCTGAGGTCTCCTATAGGTCCATCGATAAAAGCCCGGTTAGATCTAAGAACAAATGGGTGGAATACAGGCTCTGATTGCTTAATTGGTTTGAATGTATGTTCTCAACTAGATGAAAAAAAAGTAGGGACGGAAAAACAAAAGAATTAGCTGACAAGTACCGAAGCTTTTAGAACAATTGTATTGTTTCATTTAAGGAGAAGCAAAGTTTTGATTATGCGTCATAGTTAAAGTCTCGAGAATTTAGTCAGATCCTATATAGCAAGAAAAGAAACATTTTTCGAGATATAGTAGCAAAATACAAAAAGAGACTGCTTTGAAACTTGCACTCTTTCTTTTGATATCCTAATGACTTGATTCTAAAGCAAAATAAGTTAGTTATAATCTGCTTCTTCTAATTAATGTGATCTTTGAAGAAATAAGGAACAAAGAACTATTATTACTGATTTTATGTTTTGGAAAGATAGGTCGTTTCAACGGCTTACATAATTTTTTATCAAATTTTCTTATTCTTTATCATCTATAAATAAACTACTATTGGTAAAGCTGTCTGCTCTATGAGTAAGGCACTGACCTGAAATTTACTGTTTTCTAAGTGAGTGATTTATAATCTGATATTTTTTTCGTAATTCGAAAAGAGCTTTTCAGTCAATCTTCTTCACACGATTGATTCGATACTGTTTTGGCGTGACATTAGTTTTCTTAAGGAACATTCTAATTAAAGCTTGAGTCGACAACCCGACTTCTGAAGCAACGTTTTTAATGCTTTCAGTGCCAAAGCTTAATAGCTCTGAGGCTCTTTGAAAGCGATAAGTTGAGATATAGGAACCAATACCGACATGAAGCTCTTTTCTGAAGAGTGCTTCTAGATAACTGGTTGATAAGTTGACGGCTTTTGCTAGCCTTTCCTGACTGAGGTTTTCTGTAAAATGCTCGGAGATGAAGCCAACGGCTTCATCTAAATAATGAAGGCTGGTTCTTGTATTCATTTCTGGTGAGTTTTTCAGTCTGAGAAGGAATGAGATGAGGTAATCGCTGATAACTAAGGGATCATAATCCTGTCTGTCTTTAGTCAGTTCTATCAAAGTATTGCATAAGGAGATAAAACTATCTTCATCAAAGTCAGAAAGCAAATTCTCTTTTGAAGTAATCTTTCGATAGAAGTCCGCTAAATAAGGTGCATAGAAATGAATGAAATAGATTTCCATGCCATCAAGAGAACTAGTCCAGGCTTCATGCTGCTTCATGCAGTCAATGAGGATGGCATTGCCTTTTTGAAGATGGAAAGCTTTTTTATCGTGAAGAATTTCAAGGCGGCCTTTTTTGACATAAGTCAGCATATAGCTCTGGTAGTTGTTACGAGATAGTCGATAGCGGGGACCTGTGATTTCGTGTCCAACCATTTGAAGAACAATGTTTAAAGGGTTGTCTGACTTGATTTCTTTGGTTTGAACCGAAACAGAATTACCAATGTAGTCTAAATAAACTGTTGCTTCCATGACTTCATTATAGCAAGAAACGATAACAAAATAGTATTTTATGAGATTGTTTTACCAATATGACAAATATAAAATGATAACGATTTATTAGAAAGCGGTTACAAATAGCCCAGCATTATTCATAAGAAAGGACAAACAATGAAGAAAAAACTATTGCTCTTAAGTCTTCTCGCAGTTTCTATTATCTCTTCTTGCGGTGCCAAGACTTCTTTTAGTTCCAACTCATCCCCTGATTCAGCTTCTTCAATTCCATCTTCTTTTTCTGATTCTTCTTTTTCATCATCTGAAAAAGCAAATGATGTATTTGACAATATAAAAGGAAGCTTTGAATTCACCGATGCTTCTTATATTTCTTCTAGTGATACTTCCTTAATGCTTTTTAAAGAGAAGGCAAGCTGTGGTACTTTTTCATTTTCCATCAATTCGCCTTCTACCTTTGGTGAAAATGGTATGGTGCTTTTTGCTAACGAGGCTTCTTATTATTATTTAGGAACTGGAATTGGAAAAAAATTTAATCTGATTAAATACGAAAACAATCAGGATCCTCAGATTTATCATTCGGAATCCTTATCTCTTTCTAAAAATGACATAATTTCTGTTTTCTTTGATTCCATTGATAAATATTTAGAAGTCTATCTTGATGATGAATTCTTTTTCTCATTCAATGTTCCCTCCGAAAACGAACTTGGAGAACAATATGGATTCTCATCCACCATTAAAGGAACTACTTTCTTGAATATTGTTTATCTTGATAATGTTAATAGTTATGACAACAATCCAGATTACTTCTCAGTCAAAAAAGGTGATTTTAATTCAAACGAAAAGGGTTTAATTTCTTTGTATTCGAATTCTCTATGTGTCAATGAAAGTAAGGAACTGACTAGTGGCTCCATTGAAGCCACTATGAACCTTGGCTCTTCCTCCTCCTCTGACAGTGGAATAGTTTTTGGGCTTTCTGATAATGATCAAAGCACTTATTGGGAAGGCAAGAATATATCCTACTATTTCTTCTTCACTTCCCTCAGCGGTTTAGCCTATGTCGGTAAAACTGACAATGGCCAATGGTCGATACTGCAAATGAAACAGATACCAGATTTCTCCAATAGCGGTACCTATACTTTAAAAGCAGTTTTTGATGGAAAGTATTCGACGTTCTACTTAAATGGTGAAAAGTATTTTTCCAATATCCAGTCTTCACCTCTGACAGGAGGCAAATGGGGACTGAGAGCCGGAAAGAGTGGAGTGGTCTATACCAAGATCAAAGCACATTCTTATTCCTTGGATGTGAAAAAGGATGATACCTTGGATGTTGTCTCAGGTGGCTTTGATTCTTTTGAAGGAAATGCTGTGTCAACTGAAAGTAAATCCTTTGGCATCGTAAAGAATTCTTTGGTGGAAAACGGAACCATTAACGTTACCTTCACACCTGGAAACGCCAATAACGGAATTGCTTTTAGAATCACCCGCCCTAGTGTTTCTTCTTTCTATGAGAGTGAAACCGGACTTTCTTATTATTGGCTGTACTGTTCAGGAGAGATGATGGGACTTACTCGCTATGAAAATGGCCAGGCAACCAAGTTGAAGATGAAATACATCAACGCCGGTGTCAATAATTCACTGAGCTATAATTTGAAAATCGTTCTAGATGGAAGTGATATCTATGTTTATATGAGAGACACTCTTCGATACTACATCCACGAAGATAATCCTCTGACTGGAAAGGAATTCGGAATTAAGGCAGAGCTTCCTAATTGCTTCATCTCTTCAATAAGTACTAGCAATTCAGTTGAGCATGAAAAGAATCAGGTTCTGGTTTTTGGTCATTCCTACATGGAATTATGGAAAAGCACTTACAAAGAAGACTTAGCCATCTACGATGATGTCAATGATATTGGTATTGGTGGCTCTATCGCCTCTCAATGGAATGAAACCTATGACCAAGAAGTCATCACTTATCAGCCACGACTTGGCATTTATGCTATTGGAATCAATGATCTTAGCTGTGGAGTATCCCCAGCTACTACGACAAACAATGTGGAAACTCTCTTAGTCAAGATGAAAAATGCTCTTCCTGACTTCCAAGTTGTTCTTCTAGGAGTCAATCATTGCACGGCTAGAACTACTATTGCCAGTCAGATCCATCAAACCAACATCCTCTATAAGAATCTCTGTGAGAAGTATGATTGGATGTTCTTCGCTGAATGTGAGTATCTCTTCTGCAATGACAGTAACCAACCGATATCGACCTGTTTCATTGATGGTCTTCATCCTACTCATGATAGTTATAAGAAATTAGCTGAAGTAATCAGAAATGCAGCGCCAACAATTGATTAAAGGAAAATCAAAAAATGAAAAAAGTAATTTCACTGGCCGTGTTAACTCTCTTCCTGACATCTTGCGGAACTACCACAAGTACTTCCTCTTTTTCTTCCTTTGTATCTAATTCAGATACGACATCATCAATCATTTCATCTGAAAACATTTCTTCTGTGGATAAGCAAACTTCTTTTGATTCCTCTAGTTTAGATAGCAGTACTTCAAGTAGCCTATCCCAATTAGAGCAAGCTAAGGAAGACGCTCTTTCCTATATTAATTCTTTGGATCTTTCCTTATATCGCGAAGCGGAAAGAGCAACCTTAAACGAAGCAATAAATGAAGCCAAATCGGCTTTGAATGAGAAGCAAATCACTATAGAAAGAATCAACAGCATTGTCTCTTCCTTAAAGGTTTTGGTTTCTTCTTTAAAGACTGATGCTCAGTATTCTGAAGAAGAAAAAACCGCAGCTGAAAAAGCTATGTCCGAAAAGAAAACTGAATTGCTGAAAAAAGTGGAATTTAATGATATCAAACAATATCGAAGTGAAGAAGAAAACAAGATTGTTGAGGCACAGGTTTCATTAAAGAAGCAAATCAATGATGCCACTACTCTTGAAGAACTTGAGGCCATCAGCTTTACTTCCTATTTATCTTTAATCAGTTCTTTGAAGACTAATGCTTCTTATACGATGGAAGAAATGACTAAATTTCCTTTAGCTTCTAGATGGTCTTTAGTTAATGAGCATGCTTCTTCTTGGTCTTTGACTTCTAATGGTATTAAAGCTAATACAATTGGCTACTTAATTGCTGATGGTGGAACATATGATGTCAGTGGAACTACTTTGGCATTCACTGTTGACTCTTCTGATTATCCAGGAATTGCTGGAATCATGCTATCCAGGCCCAATACCACTGGTGACAATGATGGCTTAGACGGCTATTTAGCTAACATTGTTCATAATGCTAGTGGCGATAACTTTGTTCAGATTTGGTATCTCAATAATGCCTATAATTCCAAAGGATCTGCTATTTGCACTTACATAGGAGGCTGGGTCTATCCAAACAATTTAATGGGTACTAGTATTAGAATTTCTTTTGAGAACGGCTTAGCTTCTATTTTTGATGCCAATGAGTATGCTGAAAAAGGTGATACAGCAACTAGAACCGATGTAGACTTAACCAATAATGGAGCCTACTCTTTATATGAAGGAAGTGATTTCCATCCTAGTATTCTTCAATGGGAAGGTGATAAGACGGTTGATGTAAAATTTGATCTTTTAGAGAAAACTAAGGGGGATAACATCAATGGTGTTGCTCAGATGAAAGGCTTTGCTTCTGCTTATATTTCTTCTATTGATAAGACGCTTTATCGTGAAGCTGAACAAACCAGCATTGATGAAGCTATTGCTCTTTATAATTCCAGCATCGTTGATAAAGGCTATGAGGAAATAGAGACGGCTCTTGATACTTTAAAAGCTACTATTCAGGTTTTAAAGACTGATGCAGCGTATACGAAAGAAGAGGAAGCCAAGAATATTGCTAAGGTTATCGAAAAAAGAATTAAGTCTACTTTCTATTACGAAAAGGCTGCTTATTCTGATGACAATGCTAGCTTAGCTGAAGCAGTCATTGCCGAAGCCAAAACTGAGATGGAGAAAATGACTACAGTTGATGAAGTTAACGCCTTTGATTTAACTTCTTATGTTACTCGCATTGCTGCTATTGCTTCTAATGCTTCTGAGGTAGCCAATTCCATCGTCAATGATCCTGATCCTTCAGCATGGAATTTATGTGCCGAGCATGCCCGTTCTTGGACTTATTCTTATCCCTCAATCGTTCAGGTCAGCGATGATTATGTTGGCTGGGCTATGAGCAAACCATCTTTCAATGATTTTGATTTAGTCTTTGAAGTCAATTCTACTTCTCCTGATTTTTCTCCTAATGGCTTAGGAATTTTAGCCCGTGCTTCTCATCACGGGACTTCTCATTCCTTGGATGGATACTTGATTCAGTTAGTGCCAAATGGTGGAAACCAGTTTGTTCAGGTCTTCTATCTTTCTGATGCCTTCAGTGATGATTCTACAGCCTTTAAATGTGATTATTTAGGTGGCTGGGTCTTTACTAAGAAAGTCTATGGAACAGCATTTAGAATGTCATTCAGTGGATCAACTCTAAGCATCTATGAAGAAAGTGAATATGAGGCTGGCAATACTACTGCTCCAATATCATTTGATTTAGGAATCGGTGGACATCAAGTCTATACTAGTGGCAAGATGGGTATCTTAAACTGGACTAGTGGCAATTCTGCTCCAGCCACTGTTCCTACTAGCTTTTATTTCAAGAGAATAGTGAAGAAATAGAAAAAAATTCAGCTTAAAAATACGACTAATTTTACCAATAATCTAACTTATAGATTAGTTTTAGAATTCAATCAATAGAAATGATAAAAAGAAAACTTTCTTATATATAGTTAAAGACTAGTAAAAGCATTTTGAGTAAATTGACAAAAGTACCTTATTATTCAAGGTAATTCTTTCTTAAGCTTCTTAAATCATCATCCGTTAATTGCATCTGGTTATGAAGATAAGAATTGATGCCATCAAACTTGGTATTGATTTCATCAATGGCGGCTTCTATCCAATTCTGTCTGACACCAGCCAACATATAAACGGAATTGATGACTTTTTCATTAGTGATATGACAGTCATCCCGCAGATATTTGATTCTCTTTTTGGCTTTGTCACCAGTGTATTCGTTGGTTTTCAGATAATCGTAGATGATGTCTTCTTGTGAGACACCTAAGGCTGAAAGAAACAAAGCCGCTCCTATTCCACAGCGGTCTTTGCCATCAGCGCAGTGGAAAAGGATGGATCCCTCCTTATTGTGAAGGAGGGTAGTCATAAAAATACGGTAGTGTTTGATCCCAAAAGGTAAACCCACAAAATCCCGATAGGAGTTTTCCATGGCTTTAGTGACATCACCATCATCGGAGATAGTATAGATATAGCCAATCAAGCTTTTAATATTTGGCTTATCAATAATGAATTCCTCATGAGGATGCTGACCTCTTCCGGAGTTCAAGTCATCCGTAATGGGGCAGGCGATATACTCACAGCCTTTGATGGCTTTGTCTTCCTGACCTTTAACTTCGTTTAATGAGCGGAAGTCAATGTCATATTTGGCATTGAGCTTCTTCTCAAAGAAATCAAGATCATTAGTGGTTGAGCGAGAAAGGTTATCGGTTCTGATTACTCTTTGATATTTGACATGTAGACCATTCTTAGCTTCATAGCCACCCATGTCCCTAGTATTGATGGTTCCTTCTAAAGGAATACGTATAGATAATTTATTTAATTCGTTCATGTTATTATTTTCTCACCCATTATAGTAAATAGAAGGCTAAAAAGGAATTGAGGGATAATAATTATTTGAAATTACTTTGGAATGATTTTTCTTTCTAAACCACCATTTGAGATTCATTAATCGAAAAGCCACTGAAATTAGAATCAGAATTCAGGAAATACTAAAAAAGCCTTCCAGGGCATTAATGCTGAAGAAGGCTTTAATTTCTTGAAATTCTACTTCTTACCGTTGAACTTATGCTTCAGCCAAGAAAAGGGACCATCATTCTTCTTATCTTCTTCATCAGAGAACTTACTGATGAGGTCCTTCTGATTGTTGTTAAGATTCTTCGGGAACTTGACATTGATCGTGACATACTGGTCACCGATTCTTCCATTAGGAAGACGGATACCTTGTTGTCTCATCTTCATCACGGTATCAGGTTCCGTGCAGGAAGGGATAACTAAGTCACAATCGCCGTGGACTGTGGGAACAGTTACGGTGGCTCCTAAGAGAGCATCACTGACAGCAATCGGAACATTGATATAGACATCTCCGCCTTTACGAGTAAATGTCTGGCTTGGTGCAACTTCAATGCTGATGATTAAATCGCCACTAGGACCGCCATTAGCTCCGGCATCACCTTTGTTGGCGATACGGATATTGTCTCCCGTATCTACGCCACCGGGGATATTGACGGAAATGGTTTCAGTCATTCGGACTCTTCCGGCACCATGGCAGTGCGGGCATTTAGCAGTAACCTTTTTACCGGTACCGCCGCAATCCGGGCAGACTTCTTCTGATTCCATCATTCCAAAGAGGGTATTCTGTCTGGTTCTGACTCGACCTAAACCATGGCAAGTCGGGCAAGTCTGAATATCATTAGGAGTTCTGGCTCCAGTACCATGACAATCCGGACAAGTAGTGACATAGTCAAGTGGAATATCCACCTTCGTGCCATTGACAGCCTGATCAAAACTAAGTTTGACCCGGACCATCTTGTCTTGGCCTTTGCGAGGGACGTTATCTCTTCTTCTGGACTGCCTCTGTCCACCTTGTCCGCCGCCAAAGAACTGAGCAAAGATATCATTGATATCGCCAAAGTCATCAGCGTTCATGTTGCCGCTGTTGAAACCATTGAAGCCATTGGCTCCATTGTTTTCAAAAGCTGCTTTACCGAACTGATCATACTGCTGACGCTTCTGGGGATCATTTAAAATTTCATAGGCTTCAGTTACTTCCTTGAATTTCTCTGGGGCATCGGGTGAATGGTTGAGGTCAGGATGATATTTCTTGGCTAGTTTTCGGTATGCGGATTTAATTTCATCCTGAGTGGCAGTTTTACTGACACCGAGGACTTCGTAATAGTCGCGATTATTATCTGCCATAATTAACCTCTCTAGAGGCAAATAAACAACTAGCCCAGCGTAAGTTACACTGGGCTAGTTCCTACTTGTCTACTTATCTTTCTTTTCAGTGAAGGTAGCATCAACGACATGCGGATCTTTGCTGTCAGTCTCAGAATGCTTTTCTTCAGCATTGGGAGTGGCATTGCTTCCGGCATTAGCGCTAGAAGCATTGGCATTGGACTGAGCTGAAGCCTGATAGACTTGGCTAGCAGCCTGCTGGAGCTGAGCAATCTTGCTCTTGACGGCAACTAAATCGTTCTTATCCAAATCAGCCTTGATTTCGTTTCTGATAGCCATAGCGGAATCCTTGGTCTTCTGATCAATCGGATGAGAAACATCATTGCACTGTCTGTCGATGGAATCAATGAGTTGCTGAGCTTCGTTTCTGGTATCAGCTTCATCCTTACGTTTAGCATCAGCATCCTTATTGGCATCAGCTTCCTTGACCATACGATCGATTTCATCCTTGGAGAGACCGGTAGAGTTAGAAATGGTGATGTGCTGTTCAAGGTTAGTATCCATATCCTTAGCGGAAACAGAGACAATACCGTTGACATCGATAGAGAAGGTTACCTGAATTCTCGGTTCACCGCGACGGGCAGGACGGATGCCTTCAAGTTTGAATCTTCCTAAGAACTTATTATCCTGAGCCATCGGACGTTCACCCTGGTAGACCTGAATCTCAACGCCAGGCTGATTATCTTCGGCAGTGGAGAAAATCTGCTGTCTAGTAGTAGGAATAGTAGTATTACGAGGAATGAGTGGAGTCATGACACCGCCTAAGGTTTCAATGCCTAATGTTAAAGGAGTGACATCGAGCAAGACAACATCCTTGACATCGCCACGGATGACGCCACCTTGAATAGCAGCACCGACAGAGACAGCTTCATCAGGGTTGACTGACTGATTAGGCTTCTTGCCGTTATTTAAACGGGTTACTAAATCGACAACAGCCGGCATACGGGTAGAACCGCCGACTAAGATGATATCGCTTAAGTCAGTGACTGAAAGCTTGGAATCAGCCAAAGCCTTTTCAAAAGGAGTGCGGCAGCGATCAAGTAAATCAGCAGTCAGATCCTGGAACTTAGCTCTTGTTAAAGTGGTAGCGAAGTTGACCGGAGCGCCATCCTTGAATCCAATGTAAGGTAAGGAGATATCAGTCTGAACCTGAGAAGAAAGGTTGATCTTAGCTTTTTCAGATTCATCTCTGAGTCTCTGAAGAGTCGGACGATCCTTAGGATCATCATAGGAAATAGAGATACCGCACTGATTTCTGATTTCACCAATCAGCCAATCCATGATGTGCTTATCCCAATCATCACCACCGAGGCTTGTATCACCGGAAGTAGCTAAGACTTCGAAAGTACCATCGCCGATATCAAGAATAGAGACATCCAAAGTTCCACCGCCTAAATCGAAGACGAGGATCTTTCCGGACTTCTTGCTATCCATACCATAGGCTAAGGCAGCGGCTGTAGGTTCAGAGATGACACGGACGACATCCAATCCGGCAATCGTGCCAGCGTTTTTAGTAGCAGTTCTCTGATCATCATTGAAATAAGCCGGGCAGGTGATGACAGCCTTGGAAACCGGATGACCTAAATAGGCTTCGGCATAGCCCTTCATATAAGAAAGGATCTTAGCGGAAATCTCTTCCGGAGTGAAATCCTTGTTGATGCAGGCAACATGTGTCTTCTGACCGGTGCCCATCTTTCTCTTAATAGAGTGAATAGTGTCAGGATTAGTCAAAAGCATACGCTTGGCGGCGTTACCGACAATGACTTCGCCATCACTCTTGAAAGAGACGACAGAAGGGCAAGTGTTGGTTCCTTCCGGAGAAGGAATAACCTTGACGGTCTGATCATCCTGCATATAAGAAACAACTGAGTTCGTAGTTCCTAAATCAATACCTAATATTACTTCTTTTGCCATAAATTCAATCCTCCATTTTATTTGTTTTCTTGACTTTTAGGCTTGTCTTGAGTCTTACCATCTTTCACATCAATCTTCTTATCGTCTTTCTTCTCTTCCTTAACTTCTGCTTTCTTAGTGATTACTACTCCAGCGGGACGAAGGAGATGATCGTGGAGCTTATAGCCTCGTAAGAAGACATCAGCAACCTTGTTATCTTCCTTACCGTCGATAGTAGAGAAAGCATTCATGCGGTTAGGATCATATTCATCGCCAGGCTTTGGCTCAATGATTTCGACGTTGAGACTCTTGAGGACTCCTAAGATCTTTTCATTGATCATCTTGAAGCCTTCCAAGTATTTCTTGATAGCTTCATCATCAGGAGATTTCTTCAGAGCCATGTCGAATCCATCAAGGGCGGGAATCAATTCTTCAATCACACCCTGCTGAGCGTATTTCTTGAAGTCATCGTTTTCTTTAGCAATCTGTTTGCGGGTGTTTGCCATGTCAGCATAGACGGAATAGTATTTGTTCTTCCACATCTCAGTATTCTTATCGGCTTCTTCGAATTTAGCTTCAGCAGTCTGCGCTTTTTTGGTCATTTCATCAAGAGATGCCTTAAGAGCAGCTACTTCAGGTGATTCTTTCTTTTCTTCTTCGACCGGCTTGGCAGGTGATGTAGGTGTTTTGTTTTCTTCTTTGACGGGCTCAGTTACCGGTTTCTTTTCGTTTTCGTTTTTGTCCTGACTCATTTAAGGCCTCCTTTTCTGACTTTCTTTTTAGCCGTTATAGTCTTTTTCTTATCAGTCTTGATTTCAGTAGCAGTGCTGACTGGAACTAAGGCGGTATTGTTGGTGGAAGATGAATTTATGTATCTGTCAATCATATAGACGACATATTCCAGAGCTGAGAGAATCTTTTTATAATCCATTCTCTTAGGACCGATTATCGCAATCTGGTCTTTGCCGCTGATGGCTTTGGAGACAACTGCTAGGTCACCGAGTTTATCGTTGGTGAACCCAACCTTTACGGAACCTAAGTCATCTCGAGAAGCAAAGTCATGTTCAATCAAGTCCGGATTCTCAAGAGCATCGACAGCATTGAGGAAGGCTTCTTTGTTTTCTTTGTATTCGGGTAGATTGAGAAGATTCTTTTGTCCGTAGACGGAGAACCTCTTCTGGGCAAAGTTCAGCATCGTCTCTAAGAAGGCTTCAATGACGACTGATCCTTCCTTACCATATAACTTAACGACTATCGGAGCTAGACTCTTCGTCTTAATCTGCAACTCAGAGATCTTGCTTCCTTTAAGACGGTCATTAAGTAAGCTGACAGCATTTATCATCTGCTCGAAGGTAATATTGGAATCTTTAGGAACAACGAAGGTTTTCTTTTCAACGTATCCTGAGTCAGTGATGAAGATACCCATAGCGGAAGTATCGGATAGTTTCAGCAGTTGGATAGACACTAGATGTTCTTCATCGGCTTTTGGACCTAAGACCACAGTCGCCATCTTTGTCATATCAGAGAGCATTTCGCAGGATTTGGCTAATACTTCTTCGACTGACTGTGTCTTTGACTGCATGATTCTTTGGAATTCTCTTTGGAAGGTCATATCCACGGAATCAGTCAGATTCTTCTCGCCAATGTGATCAATATAGTATTGATAGCCTTTGGCGGAAGGAACTCTTCCTGAAGAGACATGTGTCTTTTCAAGCATTCCCTCGGTTTCAAGCTGTGCCATACCGTTACGGATGGTGGCTGAAGAGCAGTTGAGATTATAGTTCTTCAAAAGATTCTCTGAACCTACTGGCTCAGCTGTTTTGATGAACTCTTCAACGATACATTTGAGTATCTGTTCTTTTCTCTTCAGGTTCATGCTATCCCTCACAATTAGCACTTAATTTCTCAAAGTGCTATTCATATTATAAATATTAGTTTAGCAAATTCAAGTAGTGAGTGCTAAATTTTCTAAATACATATAAAAAAATTCCTAATAATCAGGATAATATAAGGAAAATAAGGAAATCCTGATAATTAAGAATTATTTTTCAGTTTTTAAAGAAAAGACTATCTATAGGATAAATAACAACAGTTGTATTAGTTATTACTCTTATATATAAGGAAATCCTTCTCTTTATTGATTTTGGCATCAAGCACTTTCACTTGAACGATACTGTCTTCAATAGCTTCCGGATAATGATCAATTTTAATAACTTCACCGACCAACTGGTTTTTAGCACCTTTAACGACATAGACACCATTAAGTAGTTCAAAGTCAGCCATTTCTTTTTTATTTGTCTGAGTAGAATGAGTGGCTCCAATCTTGAAAGCTTCCTTTTCTTCCTCAGGTGAAAGAACTGATAAACCGATCTTATCTCCGACTTGCAACTGCCTTCCGGTATCGGCTTGGCCACCGACACACATGATGAAGCGGTCAAAGTCAATCTGAGTAGCCCAGGCTAAGGTCATGGCATAGAATTTTTGATTCTTTTCCAAGGTCAGAACATTGACACTGTTAGCAAACATGGCATGTATTTCCATAAGCAAACCTCTTTTCTACTATGATAGCAAAAAAGGAATGAGAATGGACAAAGACACAGTTTAATGCTATTTCAATTTTATGTTAAAGCTTAATTTCTCTACTAATTCCGATTATAAGTTATTTGACTATTGTCTAATAAATAGCATATTAATAAAACGGGTAAAATATTCATATAGGGAAAGTAATGGGTTTCATAGAAACGTTTTTAAGAGTTGACAAATATTGAAAACAATAACGAAAAGCAAGCGAAATTAAATTTTTTTTGCAAATATTAAAGAAAAAGCATTCCTCAATATTGAAAACATATCTTAATTTATTGCACTAAAGTGAAAAAATATTTTGCTTTCCTTCTTTCCTTTCAAAAAATAATTATTTATCCCCTTTTTCATATAAAGGGGCAAATTATGACTAAAAAAGTAATTCCATTATTGCTAGCCGTTTTTTCTTTAGCTGCTTCGGGGTGTGATGCTAATACAATCTCGTCTATCAGTTCTTCACCTACCGTTGCAAAGGCTTTCTCGGTTAATGCCGGTAATACCTTGCTGACAATCGGAGACAGCATTAAGCTTACTGCTAATGTTGCCGGGTATGATTCAACTGCCGTCTACTGGAACAGTCTCAACAATCTTGTGGCCACAGTTGATGAATCAACCGGAGTCGTAACGGCTTTGAATGCCGGTACAGTTAAGATTGAGGCGGCTTTAAAGGAAGATTATTCAGTTAAGGCTAGTGTGGAATTAGTTGTCAAAGATAAAGACAAAGAAGAGGGTGAATACTCTCTTGAAATAGTAACTAATCCGACTAAAACCAGTTATTCTCAAGGCGATGTCCTAGACCTTACTGGCTTAGATGTCAAACTTTATGAAACAATTGATGGGGTCAACGATAGTGGTGTCAGCATCACCTCCTATACTACTAATCCCGCCAATGGGTCTTATCTGGCAACAGCCGGAACCCTGAGTGTTGTTGTTTCCTATCCTGGTGCCAAGAGTCTTACTTTTGATGTTACGGTTAACCCGGTTGCCGAAAACAATGATTTAGTCGATTTCCTGACTGCTTATGCTAAAGCCAGTGCCTATAAGATTACTTTCACTGGCAATGCCACCACCACTTCCGGTTCTCAGGAATTCAGCACTGTTCATACTTTTACTTCTAAAGCCTGCTACTTTGAAGACCTAAAGACGGGTGAAGCTTATGGTTACGCTGATCAGACTAATACTATCAACGATCATACTAGGTGTCTTCTATTATACCTTGGACGAAGAGAAAGCTGTTCAGGCTGAAGGCTTTGTTTCTCATAAGTACAGTGATTATCGCAGTCTTTTGACTGACAATCAGAAATTCAAGATCTTCAATGCATCGACGGCTCCTATCTATGCTGACAGCAACAATGTCTTCAAGTATGTTGAGACCGCTCTTGTCACCGGCCTTCTTTCTTATGCCGGATTCTCTTCCTCAAGTTCGGGATATGTTTCAACTGTTTCGGCCTACTTGAATGAAGACAAGACTGCTATGACCGTTGATATGGCTATGATCTCCGGATTAGGAAACTTCAAATATGTGATTTCCGATGTCGGAAGTGCAGAATTAGCGGAGATCACGATTTATGTCACTGACAATAAAGGCGCCTCTCCGGCCAGTGATGATGCTTCCACTCATCTAGGTGATGTTTTCACTGCTATTCAAACCAATACTTATTCCGTGGCTTTAGGAACATATACCTATAAAAGCGTCACTAAAGATGCCGGGAAGATCATCTACACTCCTAATTATTACTATTATGAATATTCCACGGATAATATGAATGACTACAACACCGCCAATTCCTTGGCGGGCGATAAAGCCTTAGTCAGGAACGGTGTCTTTGTCAAGAACGGCGATATCCGTAAATTCACCGTTACCGGATCAGGTGACAACGAGACTGTCACCGCCTCTTCGACTATTGAGACTAGCAGTCAGACTTTGCAGGAATACGGCAAATACTTCAGTCAGTCCGATGTCATTAACAAGGTAGCCGGCCATGATATGCTTCTTGCCACCTATAACCAGACCTATGGCAAAGTCTATCTTTCTTATGATACGACTTTAGCTGCGGATTTCAGGGATTGCTCCACTAATTACGATCATTGGTATACCGGCTATGGAGTCGGCATCGGTTCTATCACCGTTGATGAAAACAATGCTCTTACCGGAGCCAGTGTTTTCTTCATCTTCACTTACAGTTTCTCAACTTATATGGTTAAGTCAGCGCTAAGCGAATTCAATACGGCTTCTTCTACTCTTGTCAGTGACTTTATTGATGGCTATGCCGCTTAAGGGGCATAACGAAAATGAAAAATAAAACTACCTTATTAGGTCTTTCTCTTCTGTGTCTGTTTGGTCTTACTTGTTCCTTGACTGGCTGCAGTAATGGAACTTCTTCGACTTCTGTCGATGAAAAGAAACCCGTCTCATTTGTCATCACCGGAGCAAAGACGCTGGATATCAGTGAGACCGTCAATCTTAAGATTGTCGGCAACAATGTCGAAGGGGGTGTTACCTGGACTAGCGATGCCCCTACTATTGCCAGTGTTGATTCAAGCGGTGTTGTCACCGCTCTTGAAAACGGCACTGCCATGATTACGGCCACTAGTGTCGATGACACTGAAGTCAAAGAATCAGTTACTATACTAGTGACTGACAATGATGTTTCTTCTTTTGAAGTTGTTTTCGAAAACTATGACGGCAAAGTTCTGCAAAGAGGTACAGTCAAAGCTGATCAGCCGGCTATCTATAATGGTGATGAACCGGAAAAGATTTCGGATCAATTCTATAATTATGCTTTCTCAGGATGGAACAATAACTACGGAGAAGGAGTTACCGAAGATACCACTTATGTGGCTCAGTATGTTGCTACTGAAATCGGTGATGATTTCACTTTCGTTATTCAGGAAGACAACACTTATGCTATCGGTGCTGTCAACTATGCGGCCACTGAAGTCACTCTTCCTAAGTACTATAACTACCGTTTGGTGACGGGAGTAGGAAGCTCAGCTTTTGCTAATCAGACCTCTCTTACCAAGGTCGTCTTTAATGCCAACTATACCCTCATTGGATCAGGTGCTTTTGAAAACTGCACTGCTTTGACGGATATTGAAGGAGCTACTAACATTTCAGCCTTTGGCTATGCGGCTTTCTATGCCTGCACTGCTTTGGAAACTGTCTCCATCACCGGAACCTATACTGCAATCAACGGCTACGCTTTCTATTCCTGCACCAGTCTTAAGAATTTAACTGTGGCTACAACGGCTACTAAAATCAGTGCTTATGCCTTTGCGGGCTGTGTTGCCTTAACCGGAGTCACCGGATTGTCGGACAACATCACCTATATTGGTGAGCAGGCTTTCTATAGTTGCAAATCTTTGACCTCGGCTTTGGCTTTTAAAGATGGCTTAACTTCTCTTGGTGCCAGTTCTTTTGCTTTCTCTGGCATTACCTCTCTCTCCTTACCTTCTTCTATCACCAGTATTGGCAAAGAATTCTTCACCGGCTGTCAGTCGCTTACGTCAATTGAAGTCACTGGTGAATCTGACTTAATTGAAGCTGACAACAAGATGGCTTTCTATGTCAACTCTAGTAATTCTAAGGTTTTGATAGGTGTGGTACCTGGTTATGTCGGAGACAGTTACAAGGTCTTAGATGGCACGGTTGAGATTGCTCCTTTTGCTTTCTCTCTTTGCCAGGTGAAGACAATTACTTTCCCCAGCACGGTCACTACTTTTGATAACTGCGCCTGCTATGTCAACAAGGTTTTAGAGAATGTCGTTTTTGAATAAGGAAACAAAGGAGTCACTTTCGCTTTGTCTGCTTTTGCCTACTCCACGGCTTTAAAGGCTTTTGCTATTCCTGAAGGCACTACCGCTGTTGGCACTCAGGTCTTCATGAATTGCTATGCTCTGACTAGTGTCACTTTACCTGAGTCTTTAACTACTCTAGGTTCATATGCTTTCTATGATGCTGCTCTTACTTCTTTAAATATCCCTTCCCAGCTTACTACTATTCCCTTTAACTGCTTTGCCGGAAATAAGATTGAGACTCTCGTTATTCCGGATACCGTCACTGATATTGATTTTGATTCTTTCTATAACAACACGGAATTGACTTCAGTCACTCTTCCTAGCAAATTAAACTCTCTTGGCGGCTGCTGTTTCAGAGGCTGCAAGAAACTGGCGACTGTTGTCAATGGCTTGCCGACTACTTTAGGAGTCGATGAATCAGATAAAACAGTTGAATTGGCTTTTGGCGATTTTGCCGATACCGCTATTACTTCCATGGTGATTCCGCAAGGCTATCAGCAGATAGGCAATTATGCCTTTGCTAACAGCAAACTGGATACCATTACGCTTCCGGTCTCATTGACAATCATCAACAAACGGGCTTTTGGAAACACTCCTTTAAAGAAAATCAACTATGAAGGAACGGAAGAGCAGTTCAAGCAGATTGCAGTAGATAATTCAACTAAGAACTCTTGGGCAGGAGACAACACTCCTTTCTTAATTGTCACTGATATTACCTACAACTACAGTTATACGGCTTAATGAGAAAGGAATAACACACAATGAAACGCAAATTAACGCTTTTAGCAGTTACCGGTCTAGTCGCTTTCTCAGTCATGTCAATCACCTCTTGCACCAGTGGATCTGATAGCTCAGAAACTAGCAGTTCCTCGATTTTGGCTGAAGAATATAACAAGGGTTTGACTTTGATTTTGATTGCCCCTACTACCATGGATGAAGGCGAAACCAATTATGTTTCAACTAAGATCACCAACCTGAACAAAGGCGAGGTGACTTATTCTAGCAGTGATGACGATGTGGTCTCTGTCACTTCTAATGGACAGATAACGGCCGAAGGAGCTGGTACTGCCACTGTCACGGCCAAGATTGCCACTTCCGATGGTGATGTCACAGACAGTGCTGAAATCAGGGTCAATCCTAAGGAAGGACTTTACTATAAAGTTTCCTTCGTCAATTACGACAACACTTTTCTTTATGAAGATTTGGTTAAGTATGGAGAAGCCGCTACCTATGTTGGTCCTTCTCCTATCAGAACCGCTGACTATAAGACCGTCTATACCTTTACCGGCTGGAACCGTGAATTCTCCAATGTCACCAGAGACTTGACCATTAAGGCCGTCTATCAGGAAGATGATGGCTCCGGATTTGTCTTCACCACTGCCAATCAGCAGTGCTCTTTAGTCAGATACACAGGCACGGGGGCTGAGACGGTAGTTGTTCCTTCTATGTATGCCGGTCTTCCCGTCACTTCAATCGATTCTGGAACCAGCACTGGTGCCTTTGATGAGGTTGAAGGAGTCAAGAAAATCGTTCTTCCCGATGGCATCTCCAAAATCGGTAAGTACAGTTTCTACAATATGCCTGAATTAGAGGAAATCAACATTCCTTCTTCCACTTATGAATTCGGTTCTTATGTATTCTTTAAATGCAAGGCTCTTACAAAGGTTGACTTACCTAGCAACTTACGTAAGATTCCAGAAAATATGTTCTACTATTGCTCTGGCCTTACTTCTTTTGCTTTACCTACTACCGTAGCTGAGATTGGTAAGAATGCCTTCTATGACTGCACTGGTCTGACGACTGTTACTTTGAATGAAGGGCTACAGGCAATTGACAATGGGGCCTTCTATGGCTGCACCAGTTTGACTAGCATTGATATTCCGGAGAGTGTCACTACTATCGGAAATCCCGGTACTACTAGCTGCAATGTCTTCAGAGGCAATAGCAAACTTGCCACGGTCACGGGATGTGAAGGTGTTACTAACATCGGTTATGGGGCTTTCTATGACTGTGAGGTATTGACGGGAGTTCCTTTCACCACTAACTTAGTCTCTGTTGGCGACTCGGTTTTTGATGGCTGCACATTGTTAACAACCGGTAATCTTCCTGATACAGTCACCACTCTTGGAAAGAACGTCTTTTATAATTGCAAGTCACTGACTGAGGCTCATTATCCCAATACCTTGGATACGGTTTATACCGGATTCTATGATAATTGCGATAAGCTGACTAAGGTCACTGGCATGGATAGTGTTGTTTCTATCATGAATTTGGCATTCTCCGGCTGTGGATTCACTAGCATCACGGCTGATTTCTTCCCCACTACCTGCACCTCCATTGGCAACAATGCTTTTTCTTCCTTGGATAATTTAGAGACTGTCACTATTCCTAATACCGTCACGACAGTTGATATGTATTCTTTCCAGAACAACTATAAATTAAATGCCGTTACTTTTGAAGCTGGCATCAATCCGGTTACGATTGGTAACTATATCTTCTCCAACGATGAGCTTTTGACAAGTGTGGTGTGGCCTACTACGGTTGCTTCTTTAGGAAGTGATCCTTTCAAAGGCTGTTCTTCCATGACCAATTATATTCTTCCTTTGACAATTACTAACATGGGTGTCATGGATGGCGTTCTTTATGATAAAGACACTAATCCGACTACTCTTTATACTTATCCGGCTGGTAAGACCGATACTTCCTTTACAGTACCGGATACGGTGAAGACCATTGGCTACAGTGGCTATTCCGCTTTCTATAAGGCCAAGAATCTTCAGACACTTGATTTGAACAAGGTTACCAAGATTGCTGTCACTTACGCTTTCAACAAGAGCAGCATCAAATCAGTAATCATTCCTTCTACTCTTTCCACATGGACCTCATCCTATGCTTTCATGGAATGCACTCAGTTGACTTCCGTGACTTTCAATGCCACTGGTCTGACTAAGATTCCAGCCAGCAGCTTTGCCAAAGACTCAGCTTTGCCTTCGATTTCCTTGCCTACTAAGATTGTTACCATTGATAACTATTCTTTCCAGGAATGCACTTCTTTGACTACTATGACTTTAGGTGCCACTGCTAAGATGACTTTCGGAACCTATGCATTGAAAGACTCAGGAATTAAGACAATTAATTATGCGGGAAAGATGGCTACTATGAAGACTTCCACCTTCAAAAGCAAATCAATTCCGGATGGAACTGTCATCAAATGCTCGGATGGTGATCTGACTGTTTCCCAGACCGATGCCGGTGTAGTCAGCGTAGCTTAATGGCCATGAAAAAAGCATCTGTATTATTTCTTTCATTAGTCAGCCTCTTATCTTTGGGAGTCGTTTCCTGTGGAAACGAATCGGCTGTCTCATCTGTGACTTCTTCTTCCCAAGATGTCTTACCTACAGCCATTACGCTGGAGTCCAAGATTCAGAATCTCTTAGGTGGAGAAGAATATCAAATAAAGGCTTCTTTTTTGCCAGTCGATTCCAGTGAGACTGATTTGTCTTACAAGTCCTCGAATGAGGAAGCTGCGACCGTATCAAAGACGGGTTTAGTCACTGCCAATAACGTCGATGGCTATTCAACTATTACCGTTTCTTCTCTTTATGATCCTTCGATTAAGACGACAATGAAAGTAGCTACCACAAAAAGAATCCGAGTTGAAAGCATTGAGACGGCTGTGACTTCCGTCCGAGTTTGCTTAGGAGGATTTGTTGACTTAGGCGCCAAAGCTTTGCCTAGTGATGCTGCCAATACCAATCTGTCTTATACGATTGAGGATGAAACAATAGCCAAATACGAGAATGGCCGAGTGATTGGTTTAGCTGCTGGAAGAACTGTCTTGACAATAAAGAGTGAAGAAACCTTTTCAACTGTCAGTAAGGAATTAGCCGTTGTCATTTCTAAGAATGGGTTTACGGGGCTTAAAGAAGATGATTCTCTTTCACCTTCTTCGCTGCTTTCGTATCAGGAACTGAACAAAGCTTTGAAATCCGATACTCTTCCTTCCACTGGCAATCAAAAGGTTCTAGTCGTACCGATTGAAATGAATGATTATGCTTTTAGCAGTGACATCAAGACTAAATTAGATACTTGCTTCAATTCTACTGGTAAGGATGACACTAAATACTGGGAATCCGTCTCTAGTTACTTTAAGAAATCATCCAATGGTAATCTTAACCTTTCTTTTACGATTGCAGATGTCTATAAGACTTCCTATAAAGCCGCTGAACTGAAGACTGCTGCCATCTGGTTAGAAATCCTAAATGGCGGTCTTGATTCCTATACCGGCGATAAGACAGTCTTTGACAGTGATCATAACGGAACCTTAGATTCGGTCTGGTTTGTTTATTCTGCTCCGGATTATTCCGTTAACACTTCCTTGTCTAGTATTTACTGGGCTGTCACTACCTACACTGGTAATGTCGGAACGAAAGCCAAACCTGCCCTTAATCATTTCAGCTGGGCCAGCTATGATTTCATGGAAGAGCAAAGCTCCACCACAATTGATTCCCATACCTATGTTCATGAAACCGGTCATTTGCTGGGATTGGATGATTACTATAATTATTCGGCCACATCGGCACCGGTTGGACTACTTGAAATGCAGTCGGCCAATGTCGGAGATCATAATTCCTGGGATAAAGCCGCTTTAAAATGGGAGACACCCATCATTTACGATTACAGTGTCGTTAAGAATGCTAAAGTCCATCTTGATCCTAGTTCTACCGGCTCTTCCTTAATAGTCACCCCTAAATACAACAATACGATGTTTGATGAAGGCTTGATGATTGAATTATATACTCCCGATGGACTGAATAAACTGGATTCCACTTATGCCTATGCCTCAACCGGTAAGCTTCCAGATACCTATGGAATTAAAATCTACCATTACGATGCTCGACTAGTTACTAAGGCAGGGACTGAAACCACCGAACAGGAGTATCTTGATTTAGATGCCCTCAATGATGGTGATACTTCCATGCTGTCTTCGGCTTCGATTGGGGCTGGCAACACTCCCACTTATACAAGAAACCAAACAAAGGAGCTCTATCCACAGCTGACTTTGGTATCTGCTAAGAAAACCGGTGGCACTTACTTAACTAACCGAGTCTGCTATACTTCAGACGATTTCTTTGAATCCGGAGATAGCTTCACGATGAGTGAATATCAGGCTAGTTTCGAAAACAAGGATAAGCTGAATTCCGGTTTGGAATTGAATATCAGAATCAACTTCGAAAATGTTACCTCGACAGGTGCTGATATTGTCATTCAGCAGACCACAGTAGTCTAAAACATAAAAAGCCTCTCTAGCAGTAGGGAGGCCTTTTAATTTAAAAACTGAAAGATTAATTAATAAGCAACTTCTTCTTATGATAGTGAAGCCTGTAAGTTATTTTCCTTGACTTCAATTTTTGAAACCGAAGCTTTTAATTGCTTTCTGGTTATGAAGTAAGAAATGATGGAAGTCAGTATTTCAGCTATTGGGAAGGATAACCAGAAGATTGTTGAGACATTCTCATTCAAGGAGAAGAGATAGACTAACGGAAAGAGGAAGATAGCCAATCGCAGCAAGGAAGTGATGACCGGTGAATAAACATATCTTAGGCCCTGTAAGACACCTTGGCAGGATACTGAGACAGCCATGAAGATGAAACCGATGCTAGCTATCCTAATGGCGCTGATGACGGTTGAGGCTATTTCAGTTGAGGAGTTTCCACTGGCTAAACCGAACAAAGCAGATATGGGATTGGCTAAGGCTTCAAATAAGACCGTAAAGACTAAAGCAACAATCATGGTATCGATGATTACCCATTTGGCTAGTTCCTTGACTCGCTTAGAATCCTTCATTTCGTAATTAGCGGAGACTAAGGAGATCAAGGCATTGCTCATACCAAAAGCGGCAAAGAGCGGTATCTGCTGAATCTTGTAGTAGATTCCAAAGCTTCCCATCATCAGTTCCTGATTGTTAGGTGAAACACCTAAAATCAGGTTGACTCCTAACATCATGATGGATAACAATCCTTGCATGATAATAGCCGGTATTCCTAATTTGAAGATGCCTAAGATGATATCTTTCTTTGGTAGCAGGTCTTTGATTCCCCCTCTTACTTCCTTATTCAAAGTATAGTGGAACAAGGCATCCAAGAATAAAGAGAGACACTGTCCGAGTATAGTGGCATAAGCAGCACCTTTAACACCCATTTTTAGAGGATAGATGAAGACATAATCCAATAACACATTGGTTAAGGCTCCCGCTATCTGACCGATCGTCGAATACATAGTTTTACCAGTAGCCAAAAGAAAACGTTCATAGATGGTGTAGCCGACTTGACCAAAGGACAAAGTGCAGACAATGAAGAGATAATCGGAACCCATCTGAATAGCTTCTTCATTGCCGTTAGCCTGCATGGAAATGAAGGCTTTTGATCCTAAGAGACCGAACAATAAGAAGACGATGTAAATAAAGATACCGATAAAAAGACCATTGCCGGCGGTTCTGTTTACTTTGTCTTTATTGCCTTCCCCTAAGCTTCTTGATAGTAAGACATTGATTCCAATACCAGTTCCTACTCCTACGGCAATCATGAAGATCTGGACTGGGAAAACATAAGTAAGAGCTAGGTTAGCGTTGATGCCTTCTTCACCCATGTTGATAACGAAAGCCGTATCGACAATGTTGTATAAGGCTTGTAAGACCATGGATACAACCATCGGCAATCCCATCGACCAGACTAACTTCTTTACATTGCCAGTCAGCATTTTGTTTTCGGTTTTCATCGAATAACCCCCTAAATGAAAAAAACAGCCTAAACCCAGGAATAAACTGGATTTACGCTGTTAGCTACTCGTTTACGTTATGAGAGTATAGAGGATTAACCTTTTGAATGTAAGAAAAAGTTTCT
>Ga0172378_10000017_pt1 | contig 122514 bp, 108 predicted proteins | sample GrowelOW332metaG_FD_119755 | JGI IMG/M metagenome (GOLD analysis project Ga0172378, IMG submission 119755) | Groundwater microbial communities from an aquifer near a municipal landfill in Southern Ontario, Canada - Pumphouse #3_1 metaG | ecosystem: Environmental > Aquatic > Deep subsurface >... | reverse complement strand
GCTCCCATAAGCAAAAATGAATTTCTCCAAATGTCGGGACGAGCCGGAAGAAAAGGCCTTTTCGATACAGGCTATGTTACATGGTTAGCGAATTCCCCCTGCGAACATCGCGGATATAACACAGGGGAAGAATTTAAAAATTTGCTTCATATGTCTCCAGAGGCAGCTTCTGTATCTCTTCGGCCAGCTTGGGGAGCCTTGTTACGACATGAAGTTCATATTGACGACGAAGCCGATTATATAAGCCGTTTTTCCTTACCTGAGATTGATCCTTATATTTTACGCAACGAACTGAGACAAGGATTAAAGCGCATAGATAGAGCATTACGCCGTATGGTAAAACCTCATCAAAGAAAACAGTTTAGGATTCTTTTAGCCAATATTTGGTATGAAGAGATGAGTGCTGATGAAAATCTTGAAATGGCTCGTCTTTTCTTTGCCGAAGAACGGCCAGAAGCTCTTTTCGCAGCCCAACTTGTTGCCCCTTATGAGCGGAATTATCTTCAAGCTCTACTCAAGATCAAAAGGTATGCTAATCACCTTCCAAATGGGTATTTCTTTAGGGGGATGCGCTTTCTTAATCAAACTGTTGATGACATAGACCCAACTATTTATGGTTTTGAAGAAAAAATTAATGAAATAGAAGGATCTTCGAAAAAAGCCTAAGCAGAGAAGGATTTGCCAATATCGCTGAGGCAACGACGTATAAAAAGATCTTTTTGACATGCTAAATCTACAATCACAAGATCTCGTACAGCATCTCCATGAGTATTGATTCGAAGCATGAGCTTAGGGCGCAATATATCTCGGCCTGCAGAGGCAATAACAATTCCGATGCTGTAATCTGAAAGTTCAACAATCGTTCCAGGCGGATAAAGCCCTAGGGAGCATAGAAGGACCCCAACGATTTTTTTATCAAAATGAGTATCAGCGTTTTGTATAATCATTGAGAGGGCCTGGCGAGTTTCTAGAGAATCACGATATATACGCTTTGTGGTAAGAGCATCGAAAACATCGGCAACAGCCGCAATACGGGCTTCAAAAGGAATCTGTTCTCCTCTTAACTTATCAGGGTAACCATTTCCTTTCCATCGTTCATGATGATGGCGTACTATAGCAAGAACACGTTTATCAGAGACCCCAGACTCTCGGAGCAACCTTTCTCCTTCTTCTGGGTGTCTGTTTATAATACTGAATTCACGCGGAGTGAGAGGGCCAGGCTTGTTAAGGATATCAAGACTTATACATGCCTTGCCCACATCATGTAGCAGTCCCCCCATTACTTGCCTTTCAACCACTTGTATTTGATTTGGAAAGAGACGAGACGTAATAAACCCACTAAGAAGAGCTACGTTCAACGAATGAATAAAGGTATACTCATCCCAATTTCTTACCCTGGCCATAACAAGAAGAACTTGCGGAGTGCTCATCAGCGTTTTGGCAAGAGAGCGACTATTTGATATAAGAGATGATAACTCCTCAGAACTAGGCTCCCTACCTGAACGAAAGCGTTCATATACATCTTGAATCTGTTGAATTGTCACTTTCGCCAAATGTCTATCAAGAGCAACGAGATTCAGATCAGAATCTTGAAGAGCCATCTGGAAATCTTCTTTTGAAAAATGTATCTCCTTCTGAATAGGAACTGAGCGAATGCCCCATTGTATTAACGTATCAGGTAAACGTGGAAAATTCTGCATAACAACTTTGATATCGCTATGTTTTGGGAGCAAAAGAAGACCACCGGGGGCAATTATATCCTCCGCCAAATGTCCCCATATATGATGAAGCTCTGAGACAGCTATCTGCTGTATCAGAAAAAGTCCCCCCTTATATCCAAGATTAAAGTTTAATATTTTTCAAATTCTTTTGGGCTGTCACAATAGCTGAAATAGTAGCTGTCATAGATTCAAACTTTTTTGAAGCATCATCCATAACTCCAATTGAACGTTCCATCTCTTCTGAACTTTCGCTAATTTGAAGTCCTGAATCTTTCATTGTCTGATGAATTTGTTCCATAAAGTTTTTATTTTTTATCAGATAGTCAGAAAAAGAGACAAGAGTGCTCCGAATCATCTGAAACATGTCTCCCACTTTTTGAACGCTCTCCATTGCTTCGTTTACAGAGCTCGAAATCTCGCTGACCTTCGTCGTAATGTTCTCAGAAGCTCCTTTAGTTTCTGCTGCTAACTCCTGAACATTTTTAGCAACTATGGCAAAACCTCGTCCATGTTCACCAGCCCTTGCTGCTTCTATTGAAGCATTTAACGCCAAAAGATTGGTTTGCTTTGCTATACGCTGAATCTCTTTCGACATTTTTTCTACTTCGAGAAAAGACTCAAGAGTTCCATAGGTCGTCTGAACAGTATGCCGCACATCATCGCTCATACTCTCAAGATCCGTTCCTGAACGATCAAGATCTTCCATAAGCTTTTTATTCATTGAATTTATTTCTTCAACACTCTGACTGGTCTGTTGGCTCTTCTGATCAAAATCCTGAACAACCATTTCCAGAGAGCGGCTTAAGCGCATAAATTCCTGAGCAGTCTGCTGTATTTCTCCCTCAACCCGCTGCACTCGTCGTACCAAGACATCATCAAGTTGGGCCATGAAAGAATTCATCATGGTATCAGCAAAAAAAGCCGACCCCAAACGACGAATCACTTCTTCGTACTTTTTATCGGCCATATTAAGCACCAGCTCCATAAACAGTATCAAGGAGATCAGTTCCACATCGAAGATTTTCAAACCACGAGAAAAATTTTTTTACGTTTTCTCCTTGAATAACTGCTCCATGTTGAGGGGCAATAGCCTGAATATCTAAAGATGACAATTGCTTTACCCAGCGACGGCAGACAGCATTAGAAGCCATATAGCGCTTATGAAACCCTTCCATATATTGCAGATGATCCTCAAAGTTTTCGACAATCGCATATCTTTTCCCCTTTGGGAATATAGCTGCACCAATATCGCCAGTAAACAGAATCTTCGATATAGGATCGTATAGGGAAAAAGCCCCCGTAGAATGAAGAAAGTGTGAAGGGATGAGTTTCATCGTCTTTCCATTAGAAAAAGAGAGAGCCCCTCCTCGATCAGGAATCGCAGTGATTCTTTTATGGTCATAAATACCAAAATGAGGCAAAAATCGAGTCCAAAGAGAAGAAATATATACCTGAGCTCGATCGGTCATAGAGAGCCATAAAGTAATTCCTGAAGAAACATCAGGATCTTGATGGGAATAAAAAATGTGGCGAATACGGTGTAAATCAAAAAGCTCTGCAACATTGGCCAATACCCGAGGAAAGACATGAGCTCCACCTGGATCAAGTAAAAGAACCTCTTTTCCTGAAACGATCACATATTGATTTGTCTGAACAACACCTTCCTCTTCCTGCTCTTCCCACGCTAGAAGGTAAAAACTATGATCGTCATGTTCATATAGAGAAATCGAACTTCGATGCTCCATGGAGACATCTCCTCCGTTCATAATAGTGATCAAGGTACGTTAAATTGTATTATTAATTATAAAGGATACCAACTCTTTTTCCTCAAGAGGCTTACTAGTAACATATCCTTGAATAGCATCGCAATTGATATCTTTCAAAAAATCAAGCTGTTCATGTGTTTCCACACCCTCCGCAATGGTACCCAGCCCCAGAGAATGAGCCATATTAACCATTGTTTTTACGAGGACTTCTTTTCGGCGATCTATTCCTATTCCATCGATAAAAGATTTATCGACCTTAATGACATCTATCGGAAATTGGCTTAAATAGGCAAGAGAAGAGTATCCCGTGCCAAAATCGTCCATATAAATACGGCATCCGAGAATCTTCATTTCTCGTAAAAGATCTAAAGAAGCGTCTACATTTCGCATAACACCAGATTCAGTAATTTCAAATCCTATTTCCCCAGGTTTGATAGAGTAGGCTTCAAGAATACGCCTTACCTCAGAAATAAAATTCTCCTGCAAAAGCTGCCGAGTTGAGATATTCACACTTATTTCAAGGGGAGGATTTCCCTGTTTCTTCCATTCCTGCTGATGTCTGCACGCCATCATAAGGATTTCCTCTCCAAGGGGCAATATCAAACCTGTTTCCTCTGCTACAGGAATAAAATATGAAGGCATAATAAGGCCTTTTTGGGGATGCTGCCAACGTACCAAAGATTCAAATCCATTGATCATACCTGTTTTAAGTTGAAGCTGTGGCTGATAAAAAAGTACAAAATTTTTATTCAAAAGACTCTCTCTCAGATCATTTTCAAGCAAAAGACGATAAGAGGCCCGCTCTCCAAGTTCCTCTTTAAAAAATTCGTAGGAATTTAACCCCGTTTCGCGGGCTTTATGAAGGGCAATATCTGCTTTTTGTAACAAGACTTCTGTAGTAGTGCCATCATCAGGAGCGATGGCAATTCCGATACGAGCTGTTAAAAATATTGGTCGCTCTGCCAAATGAAAGGGCTCTTTGAAACAATGAAGCAACGCCCGCGCCATATGCGCTATATCAGCCACTCGCTGCGCCTGATGAATTAAAATATAATAATCATCCCCGCCTATTCTGGCCACAGTATTAGATTCCCCCACTGTCTTTTGAAGACGTTGGGCAACTTGCTGTAAAAGCTGATCCCCCGAAAAATGTCCCAAACTTTCATTTACATTTTTAAAGCGATTAATATCAAGAAAGAGAACCCCCGCAAAAAAACCTTTTTGTTCAATATTTTTCAACTCTCGATCCAATCTATCAAGAAACATTATTTTGTTAGGTAATCCTGTAAGCTGATCGTACAAAGATTTGAGACGAATCTGAGCATCTTTAGTTTTCATTTCAGAAAGATCGCTAAAGACCGAAATATATTCTGATATTTTCCCATTTCCATCATATACAGCTGCCACAGAAAGCCATTCAGGGTAAACTTCTCCACTTTTTCTACGGTTCCAAATTTCTCCTTCCCAATAGCCCTTTTCAATAAGTTCCTTCCAAAAATTTACATAAAATTCTCTAGGGTGTTTTTGAGATTTTAAAATCCTGGGATTTTTCCCTATAGCCTCATGAGCTTCGTATCCAGTAATTGTCGTGAAAGCGGGGTTTACCGATTTAATTGTGGCATGAACATCGGTAACCACTATTCCCTCAAGAGTATGTTTCATTACTGCCAAAGCAATCTGCAAGTCTTTTTCCCGCTTCTTCTCTTCTGATATATCTAGCAAAACACCTATAACACGAGATAGCTCTCCATTTTCATAAAAAGCTTTCGTTTTAGAAGCAATTATCTTTTGCTCTCCATCAGGCGTCACTATTTTGAATTCCTCGTTTTCGGAGTTTTCCCTGATTTCTCCGCCACGAAGAAGGTGATCAAGAAGATGGGCTACGTATAAACGATCTTCTACATGAATTCGTGAATAAAAAGATCTAAAACTAGGTGTAATTTCTTTACGCTCATACCCAAGAATACGATAGAGATGGTCGCTCCAGGTTAATGTCATGGACGAAGGAATCCATTCCCAATACCCTAAGTGCACTAATTCCTGAGCATGAGAAAGAGAATTCTCCTTCTGAAGTAATTCTTCATTATGTTCTTTGTCTTTTGTTATATCCATGCCGACAAGCAAAACACATTTTCTCTTGTTGACGCTATCCTCAAAATACTTGGTATGAGTGGCAAAATACAACCTCTTTGAACCGTGAATATAAAAAGAAACATCCTCTATCTCTCTATCTTTTTCAAAAGAAGCGATATTATTTCTTCTATACCAACCATCAAGCTGTTCAAATAAAAAACCATACACTTTAGTCAACTCAAAAAGCGAACGTTCTTGGCACTCTTCGTTTGTAACGTGGAACAACCGACATAAAAATTCGTTACCCCACACCCACCTTGCGGATGAATCAAGAATGAGGGCTATTCCTGAAAATTGACTAAAAATATTTTTAATTTCGCCGTATTCTATGCACTGAGTGTTCATTTAGATATCTAGGCAGAAATAGAAACGGGATCTCCAGGGAAGACATCCCCCTGTTGAATAACTTTGAGGAAATAGCCGCATATAGGCAATAGACACCATCCTTTATAATCATACGAATGGGGTTCTTCTGGTTTTTTGCCTTTTTCAATAACTTGAAGTTTAGCTGTCGCCCCTACGTTAAGAATCGAACCAATAGGAAGCTCTTCGGGTAATCCTTCTATCAGGAGATTTTCAGCAAGAGAGCCAGGCGGAAATGCGAATTGAGCTTCTTGCTCTGCTTTTTCTACGTCTTCACGCCGAAGCAAACTAACTTCTCTTTCATTTATGTTAAAGTGAGAATCTCCTTCGATCCCACCAAAAGTAAAATGAGCTTTTTCCACTCTTTGTTTAGCTTCGTTTCGCCGATTACTTATACATATGGCAAGAACTTTTCCCATTTTTTATGTCCCTCCTTACTCTTTTCTAATTTAACATAATACACTAAAGCAAAAATGAGATAAAGAAACAAAGTTAAATATAGGAAGTGATACAATAAATAAAAATACTATAAAGGAGGGCTGATGATGTTCGAAGTTAAAGATATTCTTGCACCGGGCCTTTTTGCCTCTGTGAAAAAAACAGTTGAAATAGATGATACCGTAGGGAATATGAATATACACCTCAACCAGCTTCTATCCACTTCTGCCTGTGTTCAAGCTATAATCGGTGCCTGCATAAAGGCAGTAGATCACCTTTTACCGGAAGGATATATTACTATTGGGAAATCCATTGAAGTTGTTCATGAAGCAACCTCTATGTTAAATGTTACAGTAGAATTCAAAGCGATTCTTAAAAGAGTAGAAGGGAACCGCCTCTTTTTCGATATTACAGCCTCCGATGCCCTTGGGCAAATCCTTATAGCCCACCATGAACGGGTCGTTGTAAATCGTGTTGCCCTAATGGATCGTGCAGTAGAAAGGGCTGAACAGCTTAACAAAATACGAGAAATGCTTTAGTCCATTTTTTATTTGCATAAAAAGAGAGGGGCTTGTTTATAAATAAACCCCTCTCTTTTCTCTATTTTTTCTTCTCGTTATAAAATCTGAAAAGAGCTTGCGTTCCATCATCCTCATACCCCTCATGTGCCAGTTTCTTATACATTGAAAGAGACATCTCAAGACCGGGAGTATCAAGTCCTAATCTGTCTGCCGATTCAAGGGCAATTCTCATGTCTTTTATAAAATGTTTAATATAAAATCCCGGATTGAAATCACCGGCAATCATGCGAGGGGCAAGATTTGAAAGTGACCAACTTCCAGCGGCTCCCTGAGCAATACTTTCAAGAACCTTATCTGGATCAAGACCTGCTTTAATAGCATAAGATACGGCTTCACAAACACCAATCATATTTGAAGCAATAGCAATTTGGTTCGCCATCTTTGTATGTTGTCCACTTCCTGCCGCCCCTTGATAGACGATATTTTTACCCATTACCTCAAAAAGAGGACGAACAACTTCAAAATCTTCTAACTCTCCACCAACCATTATTGATAACGTTCCCTCTCTCGCACCTCTATCTCCACCTGAAACGGGAGCATCTAAAGCTTTCAAGCCTTTTTTCTGAGCCGCCGCATGAATGCGCACTGCTAAATCTGGACTCGAAGTTGTCATATCTATAAGATAGGTTCCTGTTTTCGCATTTTCTAGAAGCCCCTTAGCTCCTAAATACACCTCTTCAACATCTCTGGGAAAACCTACAATCGTAATAACACATTCGCACTTTTCTGCAAGGGAAGCAACATTTTCTTCCCATATAGCCCCTTTCTCAACCAATGATTTTGCTTTTTCGCTGGTTCTGTTGTAAACATGAAGGGTGTATCCTGCTTCAAGTATATGCCGAGCCATACTTCCTCCCATGACTCCAAGACCTATAAAACCTATATTCTTCATTGAACAAGTTCCCCCTTTCAAAATTCTTCAATACGAGTATAACGTATGATACGATTGGTATAATAGCTTTACCAAATAGGAAAGAAGGGATTTACCATGTCGAAGTATCTAGACGATATTAAAGAAATACTTGGATCCGACGCGGACTCTCTTCTCAATTATACGTGCTGGGGAATTCCAACTGAAATGCTTACTCCGCCAAGCCCTGATTTTGTCGATCATCTCGCCGCAAATACGAATCGTCCTATCCCTGTGTTACGTTCATTACAAACGCTTTTTGACACAGGAAGATTAAAAGGAACCGGGTACCTCTCCATTCTTCCCGTTGATCAGGGAGTGGAACATTCCGCTGGTGCAAGCTTTGCCCTCAATCCAATATACTTTGATCCCGAACATATTGTCAGGCTTGCATTGGAGGCTGAATGCAGCGCTGTAGTGAGTACCCTAGGAGTTCTTGGTTCCGTAGCCAGGAAATATGCCCACCGTATTCCTTTTATTCTAAAAATCAACCACAACGAACTTTTATCATATCCTAATACATACGATCAAATTCTTTTCGCATCAGTCAAACAAGCCCAAGATATGGGAGCCGTAGCCATAGGTGCCACAATCTATTTTGGAAGTCCGGAATCAAGACGACAAATTCAAGAAGTATCGACGGCCTTTCACATAGCGCATGAAATGGGGATGGCTACTATTCTATGGTGTTATTTACGTAATAAAGCCTTTAAAACAAAAGAAAACGACTATCATTTAGCAGCAGATCTCACTGGGCAGGCTAATTATCTAGGCGCAACTATAGAGGCAGATATCGTGAAACAAAAGTTGCCCTGTATCAATGGAGGTTTTCGTGATCTTCATTTTGGAAAAACTTCTCCTGAAGTATACGATAAATTAGTGCCTAATAATCCGATAGATTTACTCCGCTATCAGGTGGCTAATTGTTATATGGGACGAGTAGGCCTGATTAGCTCCGGTGGGGCATCAGTCGGGTCTAATGATCTGAAAGAAGCCGTTAAAACAGCAGTCATCAACAAAAGAGGAGGAGGCATGGGGCTTATTCTTGGAAGAAAAGCTTTCCAGCGTCCTTTTAGGGAGGGCATTCACATTATACAAAACGTTCAAAATGTCTATCTTGAAAAAGAGATTACTTTAGCATGATCAAAAGAGAAAAATATTGTAGCGTTCTTGTAAAGGTCCTTCTATTCTCTGCACTCCTATGGGGAGGAATGGCTTTTGCTTCGTCTTCACAAGAAACAGTTCCTCTCTTATGGGGTGAAGATATTCCTGGCGTCATGACACACTTCAATACTCGGGAACCAGTCTTGGCCCTGACACTCGATGCTTGCGGAGGGAAACGAGGAAGTGGTTTTGATAAAAAGCTTATAACCTGGCTTAAAAAACATAACATACCTGCAACACTATTTCTTACAGGACGCTGGATTGATGCCAATAAAAAACATGCTCAAGAGTTAGCTTCTTGTTCTCTCTTTGAGATAGAAAATCATGGAATGAATCACCGTCCATGTTCTGTATCTGGACGTTTAGCATATGGTATTCCAGGAACAAAAAATGTATCGGAAGTCATAAATGAGGTTCAAGATGGAGCCGATACTATAAAAGAGATCATAGATCGCAAAACTCGTTTCTTCAGATCTGGGACAAATTATTATGATGAAATCGCCATTGCCACTATAGAAAAGCTAGGATATAACGCCGTAGGCTATTCAATAGCAGGAGATGAAGGGGCAACACTCTCTAAAGAAGCTATTATTATAAAACTTCTTAAAGCAAAACCAGGAGACATTATTCTCTGCCATATGAACCATCCTGAAAGCGATACAGCTGAAGGGCTGATTGAAGTGATTCCCATACTCCAAGAACGCGGTTTTCGTTTTGTCACTTTAAAGGAATATCCGTTGCAATAATGATCATATCCTTATAGAGGAAGGGGAAAAATGATAGGATCAGCTATTTTATTAGGGGGGGTTTCTTTTATATTGCTTCCTCTTGAAATGGCAGCAGGCCTTTTTGCTGCCATAACTCTTTGGCTGACTATTTATGCTGCTCCTTTTTTCTGTCTTTACATAGGGTGGCTTTTTGGTATGTTTCTCGGTTTTGTTCGTGCCGAAACCAATCTCTGGAGTATTCTTGCACTGATCCCTGTAGGAATATGGTTTCTTGTAAATTGGCGCCTCACACTAGCTAAAGAGATGCCTCTTTTCGTTAAGGGACTCAAAGAGCCTCTTGCTCGTCGAAAGATGTTCAGATATTGCGGTCTTATTTTCCCATGTGTAATTTATCCCCTTTGGGGGCCAGGCGCTCTGAATAAATATCTTATGATTGCAACAGTCGCTGCATTTATCATCGAGAAGATTACCAATTACGTACCATTCTTGAAAAAATGGTTCAAGTCGATCTCCTCTCAAAAAGAAGAAAGAGATGAACGGTCTATATCATCAACAACATGTTACTTACTTGGAGCATTCATTGCTTCTCTCTTTCCTGACCCTGCTTCTGTACAAGCTCTTATGATGGCAACCATGGGAGATGCCTGGGCCGTTCTTGTCGGCAAACGTTGGGGAAAATTAAACTGGCTTGAAGGGAAAACACTCGAAGGAAGTCTTGCTTGCTTAGCCGCCGCTCTTATGAGCGGTTTTATTTATGGAGCTCTTGTCCCGGAAGCGCAGATCCCATGGCTCATTCTTCTGTGGGGGGGATTGGCCACTCTGTTTACAGAAGGGTTTTTCAGGTTCGAACTCGATAACCTTTTAGTAGCTCCAGTCAGCGCAGCAATAATGACCGCCGTTATATGGATCGCTTACCTTTTCTAAACCTTGATAAACCGATCTACATCATAAACAACTGGATAGACATTACCTGTGCGGATAGCACCTATAAAATCTTCTTCAGTGTGTACCACTCCAGGGAAAGCAGTAGCATAACGTCCTACTCGCTCAACAAGATGGGCATCACTACCACCAAGACGAGGTAAACGCAGTTCCTCAGCAAGAACGTGTGCTTTAAAATTATGAGTCAGGCGGGTACTCCCGTTGAAAGCCTCTATTCCGCTCAAGCCAGGAAGCGAACGTATAAAATTGCCCATTCCACGCCCGTTATCCCGAAAAGGATGAGCACTTACAGCAACGCCTCCCTGCTCTTCCACAAGAGAAAGAACGTCAAGCGCATGCATCTTTTTCTCAGGAACAGCATCAAGACCAAAAATTAACAGATCTCCCTCGTATGTAAGCAACTCAAGACCAACAAGAACCAGGAAATTGTGTTTCATGCTCAATTCCTGAGCATAAGAACGCATACCCATACTTTCATGATCTGTAACACAAATTCCATCAAGCCCCATTTTTTTGCCTTGTTGAATTGCCTTCTCTATAGGTAAAAAACTATCTGAAGAAAATTCTTCAGTGTGAAGATGCGTATCGATAACCAGGGTCATTTCCTCCTTACTTTTTATTCATTATATCTATTATAAAAATATGTTATGTCCATAAGAATTATAAAGCAGCCTGTCTTCATGTCAATAGATAAAATTGAACACGCAAATAACCTTGAATTCGTTACTGTATGTTAATATGTTTTCGCAAAGAGATTGTGGCGAATAGGGAGGAGAGGTCGTGGCAGAAAAGAAAGGAGCTAGTGACAGAGCTTTTCAAAAAATAATTAATCTTGTTTTATCCCATGAACTTAAACCGGGAGATCGAATATATGAAACAAACCTGGTGGATGAACTACACATGAGCCGAACGCCCATACGTGAAGCACTTTCACGCTTAGTTTCTACAGGATTTTTAGAAAAAACCTCCGGGCAAAAAGGTTACGTTGTCCCTCTTTTATCTCCAGACGATATGGAACAAGTTTACTATTCAAGAATTGTTATTGAAGGGAAAGCTGCACGTAGAGCGGCCCAAAACGCCGATCAAAAAGCAACAGAGGATTTAGTTCGCCTTAATGAGGAAGAAAAAAGGAAATACCAGGCGAATGCGAAAGACGAATATGCAGCTCTTAATGAAAAATTTCATATGGCTATCGCCGAAATGTCTGGGAATACATATCTTTATCGATATATTCAACAGCTCTTTTGGCGTTCTAATCTCTATGTTTTCTTTTTCATGAGCTTCTACAATTTAAAACAACCAGAAAGTAATGGGACAGAGACAGATATTCGATTAAGCTATAAAGAACATGAAAAAATAATAGAAGCTATTCTGGCAAAGGATGGATTTGCCGCAGAAAAAGCAATGCAAGAGCACTTGATCACAGCATATAATTCAATGCTCAACCCTCAGAGCAAGCCTTTATTGACATTTGAAGAATTTAAAGACTAAGATGAAACTCAAGAAAAAAGGAAGGATTAATTAATCCTTCCTTTTTTCTTGAACTAAACACTTTATATCTTCCATTAAATCTCTTCAAAAATTCCTTTTTTAACAATTTTTCCTTCACTCATCATAACTTCACCCTTAGCTATGACATATTCTAACCTAAAAGATGTAGGTGAAATAACAAGAACGTCACCGTCAACGCCAGGAGCAATGTGCCCCTTATTCAATAGTTTCAATCGTTCCGCTACATTTTGTGTCACTAGCTTTAAAGCAACCTCAAGACTTATTTTTTCTTCGCAGACACAATCTTTTAGCTCTCTAAACAACGAAAAAGGTTCTCCTATACCCATTTTTACAAGCTCTCCCGAAGAATCAAACTCTGGCATACTTCCGTTGCCATCAGTACTCATCGTGAGATGAGAGATAGGAACTTGTTCTTTCATAGCTCTTGCTATTCCCTCACTTGGTTTTACTGAGTTACCATCATTTCCCATACTCGTAGTGAGATCTATAACGCCACCATTATTACAATAATTCAACGCCTGAGTATAAAGTTTTCCATTCCGGTTAACGTGGGTAGGAATAATTTGGCCCAGAGGGATATCGGTTCCTTCAAGAGCTTGTTCTATTATATGTAACCCTATGGATTCTCCTCCCATATGAGCCTCAACAACGCCTGCCTTTCCAGATAGCATTCCGCCTACTCGAGCATCTGAAATAATGCGTCGTAATTCTTCTACAGTTGGATGTGACGAACGATGATCTGAAAGAGCTATTTTAGTCCCAATGATCTTGTCTATAAGAACAATATCAGACATTACGCTCTCTGTAATAGTTACGGAAGGAACACCGTACGCCCCCGTATACATGTATGTAGAAATGCCTTCGTTTTCAAGAGAACGAGCCTTTGCCAATAATTCTTTCAGCGATCGTGATATTCCGTCAGTACCTAAAGGTGCTACCGCAGTTGTAATACCTGCACTAATAAAACGACTCAGTTGCAAAGGAGGTGTTCTGAAATGGGGACCCCCTTCTCCTCCTGCTCCATTAAAGTGAACATGGCTATCAATGAGCCCAGGAACAACAAAAGCACTTTGAACGTCAATTATGATTGCTTCAGGATCAATAGCTAAAACAGCCTCTTTTGAAATTGTTGTTTCAAGTGCAAGAATAGATTTGCCCGCTATTAAAATATCGTGCTTCCCTAAATGAACAGGGGTATATATTTCTGCGTTTTGAATTAATAAGAGTCTCATTATAACCAACCTACTTTATCTAAAATTACACATTGGTATTCTTAAGTTTAATACGTAAGGGAAATATTGAAAAACTTTTTTACTTCGTAGAGGGCAACAATACACGTGCATTTTATATTTCCTCCTCATTCAAATCGATAATATGTACATTTAAACGTATACGCAAAATATAGATAAATTTTAAAACAGATATATTGTATCAAAAAAATACAGATATAAGAAAGTGTCAAATGAAGCTTGTTTTAAAGGTTTTACTTGCAATAAAAAAAGAATAGCGATAAAATATTTTTGTTCTTGGATATTTTTATGTATCCATAAAAACATGGGGATGTAAAAAAACATATATACTCTTTTTATGTACTTTTTCTTTTTTTTCATCGCTCTTTATATTTCTTTTTACGTTCCAACGAATGACGCTTACACGTCCCCATTTTTCCCTTAAAAATCAGAAGGGAGTGGTGCCTGCTGAAGAAACGACAAACTAAAAACATTGACGCTCATTACTAGTATTGCAACAAATAGAAAAGGAGGTCGTTTTTTATGGATGTCTTCAGCAACGCCTTTGAAAAAAAGTGGTTTTTTATTTTTATGTTTATGTACGTACTTATTATGCTCCCGCTTCCCTTTTTCTTTTCTACAACATATATTCCCTCTTTGGGCGGTCTTCCGTCTTTTATTATTGGTTGGACAGTTCACACCGCAGCAACAATGGCGCTCATCTTTATTTTCTATAAACAGGCCATGAGTCGCCCTGAATATCACGAATTCGACGAAGATTAGGGGGGAAAGTTTATGGATGCCGTATCAAGTTTGATTCATCCCATTCCAGGTATTTTTTACACAGTTTTAGGTGGTTACTTTGTAATTATGGCACTTATTGGTTACTACTCAGCAAAAAATACATCTACATTAAGTGACTTCTTTGTTATGAGTGGTAAAGCCGGTGCTATCGTCAGTGGTCTTGCTTATTTTTCCACACAATATAGCATGAGTACTTTTATGGGATGTCCAGCAACATGTTATAAAGTAGGCTTTGCAGGACTGACCATTTCTGTCCCCGGCCTTGTCTTTAGTATGATCATTCCCGCCCTTTTTGTTGGACGGAAACTAGTTCGACTCGGTCACAAGCACGGATTTCTCACGATGGCCGATTACCTTGGCGACCGATACGAATCAGATGGTCTTCGGGTTCTTCTCGCTGTACTCATGATCATTTTCCTCATCCCAATGATGGGAGCTCAGACCATTGGTGCCGGCATTATTTTGAGAACCTTTACAGGTGCTCCTGAATGGGTTGGCATTGTAGCCATGGGTATCATCGTCATTCTTTATTGCATGAGCGGTGGTATAAGAGGAGCTATGCTTACAGACGTTATACAGGGTTCTCTTATGGTTTTAACCGCTATTATCACCTTTATTATTTCTGTTAAGATTGGTGGCGGTTTTTCGGCCATTTCTGAAAAACTTCACGCATTGAATCCGGCTTATATGAGTCACCCTGGCGTGGGCGGATCATATGGTTGGGGAAACTACGTGTCGATGATCGTTATGTGGAGCTTTTTCTCTATTGGTCAACCTGGTCTTTTCACCAAATTCTTTGCCATGAAAGACTACAAAGTCATGTTCAAAGCCGTTCTTCTTGGAACTCTGGGCATGTGGCTAGCCGCAACTCTTATAGAGTGGTCTGGTGTTAATGCCATTGTTTCTATTCCAGGACTTACCGGAAAACAAATTGACTTTGTTGTGCCTCTTATCTTGCAGCAGGGTGTTTCTCCGATAGTATCAACTCTTCTCATCGCTGGAATCATGGCGGCAGGAATGTCAACAATCGACAGTTTGCTCATCGTTTCGACAGGCGCTGTAACCCGCGATATTTATCAGAAGCTCATCAATAAGGATGCCACTGACGCTCAAATATTCCGTCTCTCTCGAATTGTTACAGTGATTATTGGTGTCATTGCCATTCTTTTTGGAATATCCCGACCAGCTACCATCTTCAAACTGATTCTTTTTGCCTTTGGTGGTTTGGGAATTTGGTCTGCTCCTATCATTATGGGTATGTATTGGAAAGGAGCTACAAAAGCCGGAGCTTTTGCTTCCGTTATTGTAGGTGAAATTCTTTTCGTCTTAATGACCCTCAAATTCAGATCATGGGCTTTTGGGTTCAATCCACTCATCATATGCTGGATTTATGCTATGTTGGTTATGGTTATCGTTAGTAAATTTACCCAACCGGCCTCTACAGCTACAATAAAGAAACATTTCGCTTAAAGTACACTAAGGCCCCGGCCGAGTTCTGAGGTCGGGGCCTTTTTATATCTATTTCTTTTCTTAAAGGAGTGTCCAAAATGTACTTAGCGTCTCTTTCTTGGAAAAAACTTGAAGAAAAAATTACAAAAGAAACTGTTGCCCTTGTACCCCTTGGAAGTGTTGAACAGCATGGTCCTCTTGGTCCTTTAGGAACCGACTACATCATTCCTGAAGAATTCGCAAAGAAAATCGAAGCTGCTTATCCAGAAGAAATTCTTTTACTTCCTACAATGCCTTACGGTGTATGTCCATATCACGGGTCATTCTCAGGAACAATTGACATGGGACTTGAAACGCTCGCTGAAGTTATGACTAGAATTGCCATGGGTCTTATGAATGCAGGAATTAAAAAAATAATATTCCTGAATGGCCACGGTGGAAATGGTCCCTCTCTTGATAAGGCCGCCCTTGCCGTTTACAAAAGAGGGGGGCTGGCTGCTATTGTAGATTGGTGGGTTCTTGCAGGCCAACTTAATCCTTCTTGGGCAGGCGGGCATGGAGCCGGTCAGGAGACATCTGTAATGATGGCTTTAAAACCAGATTGGGTTAACATGAAAGACTTTTTCCCTGCCCAGATCCATCATCTTAGCGAAACACTAAGAAATACTCATATCAGCACTGTTGCTTTTGAAAAAGGTTCTGTCAGAATCATTCGTGACGTTAAAGATGTAACATCCAATGGGGCTTACGGTGGAACAGACGCACCGGAAGATGCAAATATGGAATGGGGAAGTGAAATTTTCAACGGTGTAACCGAGTATCTTCTTCGATTTGTCGCGGAATATCTGAAAGTTTCCCTTCCAACACAAGGAGAATAAAAATGCTTAACGACGCAGAAATGGAGTTATGCAAGTCACTTTCTGCTACAACCTTGTTTGATGATATGAAGAATCTTTCTCAATTCAATCGTCTTTCAGGAAGCGATGGAGAGAAAGATGCCGTCAATTTTTTAAAAGAGAGACTTACAAAGGCAGGAATAGAATGGAAACTTCATTCATATCCTGCTCTTCTTAGTAATCCTCAACGAGCCGAGCTTCTATGCAAATATAGCCAGAAGGAAGAGATCGTTCCGTGCAAAACGTGGAGTTTCACCTCTTCCACACCTAAAGAAGGAATTGAGGCTTATTTACAATTCGTAGAAAAAGATCTTTTAGAGCACCATCCTCTGACATTTCTTGCAGACTACACTGCCAACAATAAAGATTTTCAAAACGTTATCGTAGTATCAAGAACGTCAAATCCAGTAGCTATTATGGAAGCCGAACGGCGAGGTGCTGTCGCCTTCATTTCTGTTTGGGAACAGGGAGATGAATCAATAGTTCACGAAGGAAACGTCAATATGATATGGGGAACTCCTGAACCTGAACAAAATCACATATATCCTCATATTCCAGTGGTCATTCTCTGTCGTCCTACAGGGGAAAAACTTATAGCCAACATTAAAAAAGATAGAGTGTTAGGAAAGATCACAACACAAGTTCAAGAAGGAATCACAACGATCCCTGTACTCGAAGCGTTGATTCCAGCAGAGGAAGAAAATGGAAACTATCTTCTCGTTGGAAACCACCTTGATTCATGGCACTATGGATCAGCAGATAATGCTACAGGTAATGCTATTGCTTTAAACCTCGCGGAAAAAACGATAAAAATGACAGGAAAAAAATTTGGGCTCAAAATATGTTGGTGGTCTGGACATTCCAATGGACGATATGCAGGATCTTCCACATATGCTTCTCGAAATTTCCTTGATCTTGAAAGAAACTGCCTTGCATACACAAATATCGACATGCCTGGCATGAGAGGGGCAACTGATTTTTCCAGAATATCTGCTGGGCCTGACCTTATGGAGATAGCTTCTCAAACTATACATGACATAACGGGACAAAAAGGTGAATGGAATCATCATGTTCGAGGATGGGACCAATCTTTTCAAAATATAGGAATATCACCATATTTTATCTGGTCTTCAACTTTGCCTGAAAACAATCAAGATACCACTGCCAATAGCTTTATGAGTTGGTGGTGGCATACGGAAGAAGACCTTCCTATATATGTAAGTCGTGATATCCTTGAAAAAGATGCTCAACTCTATTTAACCGCAGCCTCTCGGGTTCTTTGTAATCAATCTTTTTCCTTTAATATTAGGGCTTTGATTCAACAAATCAAAAAATGTTTTGCAACACCTCTCTTCTCTTCTCATCTAACATATATCAAAGAAATCACAGAAATGCTTGAGGATATTGAGAGGGTTGACACAACGAAGCTTTCTCTTCAAAAACAACTGTTTTATGTACGTCAGTTAAATAAAATCCTCTATGCTTTTAAAGCTCCTATGCTACAAGATTGGGCCATTAGCCTGGAATACATTCCCGGCCTTTCTCTTGCTTTTTCTTCTCTCCCTCAAACTGCGAGAGGAAAACTCATTATTGACCGCTTTGCCGAAACACAGAAAAATAGAATTCTCCTTCTCTTAGAAAAAATAAAAAATTGTGGATAACATACCCACACATGTGGAAATATTATTTTAAAAGGGGTTAAGATTCATTTCTTAACCCCTTTTAAAAATAAAAGACTTGACGAAATATTCAACCTTCGATATAAGCATTACTACACAGTTTGGTTTGCAACGATTAACACCTCATATTCCCCCCTGTAGTACAATAGAAACACAATTTTTATTGAGGAGGGTTACGAATGGTGAACAACAAGAAAGAATCGCGAGCAAACAGTCCCGGTTTTTTTGAACGTTTCATCAAAGGTATCGAAATTATAGGCAACAAGTTACCTCACCCTTTCTGGCTTTTCGTTATTCTCGCTCTCATTGTTATTGCTCTTTCGTACATACTATCGAAAGCTGGAGTATCCGTTACCTATCTTGCCGCCGCCCGCGGCGGTGGGGAAGCAAAACAAACCACAGTTGAAGTCGCAAACCTGTTAAGTTTTGAAGCTCTGCGTCCCTTTATGGCCAATTTTGTCAAAACCTACGTTGGTTTTGCACCTCTCGGCCTTATTATGACCATGATGCTGGGTATCGGACTCGTAGAACAGACTGGTCTTATTTCAGCTCTCATGCGAAAAACCATAATGGGAGCTCCATCTTATTTAGTAACAGCCGTCCTTGCCATTGTTGGTATTAACGCCAACCTCGCTTCTGACGCAGGTATTATTTTCACCCCTGCCATAGGAGCTGCCGTATTCAAAGCCCTGGGGCGAAATCCATGGGTCGGCATTATTGCAGGCTTTGCAGCTGCTTCTGGAGGATTCACCGCCAACTTCTTCATTGCCGGAACAGACGCTCTCTTGGCAGGTATTACAGAATCAGTAACTAAAGGAATGAATATTGCAGGACCTACGCATCCCCTTATAAACTGGTACTTTCTTATTATGGCAACTCTAACTGTTACTTTTGTTACAACCTTTGTCACAGAACGATTTACCGTGAAAATTCTTGGAGATACAGGTGGACATAAAGATGAATCTGAACTCTTAAAACACGTCGTAACTCCTGAGGAAAATAGAGGACTTCGATGGGCTCTTATCGCAACAATTCTATGCATCGCGTTCTTACTCGTTCTAACAATTCCCGAAGGTTCATTCTTCAGGGCTAATGACGGAAGCATCGTTCCTAAATCTCCATTACTTTCAAGCGTTGTCGCTATTTTGTTTTTCATCTTCTTCTTTGTCGGAATCGCCTATGGATACGGCTCTGGTACCATAAAAGAAGCTTCAGATGTGCCCAAACTCATGCAGAAAGGGCTTCAAGGCAGTTTAAGTTTTTTAGTAGTGGCACTACCTGCATCTCTTTTTATTAATCTTTTTAACACAAGTAATATGGCTACTATCTTATCTGTACGTGGAGCTGAATGGCTGCAATCAATGAACCTTGGAGGAATTCCTCTCATTCTTATGTTCATATTACTTTGTTCAATACTTAACCTTTTCATCATGAGCGGATCTGCAAAATGGTTAATTCTGGCTCCTATTTTTGTCCCCATGTTCTCAATCATTGGTTTTTCACCAGCACTCACACAGATTGCTTATCGAATCGGAGACTCGTCATCGAATATTATCTCACCTCTCTCATACTATATTCCTGTAATCATTGGTTTGCTAGAACAATACAAACCTGAAGGAAACAAACAATCTGTAGGAATAGGAACTGTCATCTCTCTGGAGATGCCTTACACTATCGCGTACCTTATCTGCTTCTCGATCCAGCTCATTATTTGGTATTTGCTCAAACTGCCACTGGGTCCAGGTGCAGGATTATTCATGTAAGAAAAAATGTCAGAGGCTGCCATTTAAAATGGCAGCCTCTCTTTTAAAAAGGACAATAAAGGTCATCTCTTTAGCCCTCTTTTAATTGCAATCTTCATGTTAGATGAGTAATAGTAATCCATAAATTTTCAAACGACATAAGCACGCCAAGATATTTTTGACCTGACATAGGCTTTTCTATAAAACGAACCATATAATCAGCAGTTTCGAAGGGAGCAGATTTATTGACAGATGTAATGAAAAGAATTGGGGTAGTATAGAGAGCAGGATCATTACGTATTTCAGACAAAAGCATTTCACAACAATGGTCTGGAAGATCACAATCGGCCATAACAATATCTGGTTTGGAACGATCCCAATATTTGCCTACTTGTCGAAGATAATCTAAAGCTTCATAACGATTGTTAACAACGTGAACTGTATTGAAAATTTTCCAATCATTTAGGCTTTGAATGATCTTTAAAGCTTCTTTCTCATCTTTTTCTACAAGTAGAATTTCTACCGGTTTCATACACTTTTCTACCATCATAAAACATTCCCCCTTCCTCGTGCATGTTATATGGGGGTGGCGATAAATGGCAGCGAATATGCGCGTTACATATACTAGCATTACTTTGCGAATTTTGCGAAAAGTTTTTCGAAAAAAATAAAGGGACTTTTTTAAAGAAAAGTCCCTTTATAAAACAAAAGATTATAAGAGGCTAGAATCAGGAGTAACAAGAACTTTTACTTGTTTTTTCTTTTCAGGACTAGTAAGAGTTCCAAAACCTTCTTCTACGATATTTTCGAGAGCTACTTTTTTCGTTATCCAGCCATCCCCCTTGATACGACCATCAGCCAACATAGTTATAGCCGCAGGGAAAAGATGGCGATATGCAATAGTTCCCACGACTTTCTTTTCTTGGAAAACAACAGCATTGGGATTAAAAGAAATAGCTCCTTCCCAAATGCTTGTAATAACAGCTGTTCCACCTGGTTTAACGCTTTCGATAGCTTTATCAAAACCACTCTGAGAACCTGTCGTTTCAAAGCTTACATCAACACCATACCCATCCGTCAATTTTTTCACTTCTGAAGGGACATCAACTTCGTTGGGATCAAGAACAACATCTGCCCCAGATCGCAATGCATATTCCTGACGGATAGACTTTCTCTGCATAACGATAACTAAACGAGCACCTGCCGCTTTTAAAGACTCAATAGTAGCAAGTCCGATCGGGCCAGCTCCAAGAACTAAAGCAGTTTGTCCAATTGAGAAATCTCCCTGCTTAAGAGACTGCAAAGCAACAGCAAGAGGTTCTACAAGAGCAGCTTTATCAAATGGGAGTGTATCAGGAATTTTATGAACGAACTCTTCATAAAATGTCGTATATTCCGCAAATCCGCCGCCACCACCGCAAAGTCCATGAAACCCCAATCGAGTGCAGAGATTATATTTCCCTTCTCTGCAGGCAGGACACATATCAGGATCGTCAGGACGACAAACTCGCATAGGTTCAACGACAACTCTGTCACCTGCTTTTAGAGAGGTAACGTCCTCACCTACTTCCACAACTTCACCAGAAAACTCGTGGCCTAAGACAACAGGAGCTTTTTCTCCACTCAAAGGATGAGGTTTATCGACAGGAATAAAGATAGGGCCACCAAGAAATTCATGAAGGTCAGAGCCACAAATTCCACACCATTTTACACGCACCTTAACCATTCCTCGTGCAGGAACTGGTTCAGGAATATCTTCAACACGAACATCATGTCGCGCATACCAAAGAGCTGCCTTCATCTGTATCCCCTCACTTGTATAAAGTATACATATAAATTGAAGCTAAAGTGAATAATATCACTTTTTATCTTTTTATGCAAATGTCATCTCTTTGTTACGTTAAAGAAAGGAGTAAAATACCAATGAAAGCTCAAAAAAGGCTAGCTTTAGTCGCTCATGATGGCATGTAATAAAGCCTCTGCAGATATGCAAAAGAGCCGTTGTGATGACGGCTCTTTTGCATATCTAATCTTTAAACAAACGTTTGGTTTTTTAATTATAAGCCAAACGTATTTTTTCATCGCCAATAACGTCAGAGATCAGCTCTTGCCACATTGGGGAATTCCATGTACCAAGAGCGGAATGAACAGTATAGTACTTTTCAGGAATGGGGTGGGTTCCTACTACAACCTCAAGACCGAAAGCCTCTTTTATATACCTTCTAAAATAATCAATTCGAGGACATGGAGGGTAACCTACGATCATCCCAGTCGCCAGATGTATAACTTCGGCACCATTTTTTTTCATTTCGGCAGGGGCATATTCGACATTTCCACCAGGACAACCATTACACGTCGTATACCCTACAAGTTCCACCTCTTTGTCTTTGTAACGAGCAAAACCACCTTCTCTGTTACGGAGTGCTTTCAAACATTTTCCTCCTGCACAGGTTCCGTATCTGTTACAAATAATAATACCGACACGTACAACATCTTTCATAACCAATTCCCCCTCCGTTTTTATATGTCATCGTCTTTTACATGTCATCATCGTGACGAAAACATCCCTTTCGACGACCGCAATGTCCTCTTCTCCATCCTTTCCCCAAAACAGTACATGGAAGGTCTTTCGTTTTTTTATGTTCTTTGACTTTCGTTGCACAATCACTGCATATGCCAGCCATTTCAAGACTTTGTGGAATTGGTTCGAAACCAGCTTCTTCTAGCCATTCCCTAATAATTTTCTCTTTTTCCTCTTCCTCTTTCAGATGCAAAACTTTACCGCAACAACGACAATATAAGTGAAAATGAATTGATGATGAGGGTAACTCGAAACGCTCAAACCCTTCGTCGAGGGAAAAACGGTAAAGAAGCCCCATATCAGAAAGAAGACCTACAGTTCTATACACTGTAGCAATACCTATAGACGGATCTTTTTCATGTGCTTTTTCCCAAATAAGCTGTATATTGCCATGTTCTGCTTCTCCTTCAATAAGCACATCTATAATTGTCTGTCTCTGATTTGTTAATCGAAATCCAGCCTTTTTAAGAATTTCAAAAAACTCTTCTCGTCTCATATCATCATTTTGTTTCATAAGGTGAGAACTCCTTTTTATATATGCCTTGACAATTATCTTAGCAGAGAATAGTATATATATGCAAATGATAATCATTATCAATAAGGAGGAAAATAACATGCCTGGTTATGATAGGACAGGACCGCGCGGAATGGGGCCAATGACAGGTGGCGGAAGAGGTTTATGTCGCTTAGGATATGCGCGTAGAAGATTCCCACGATGGGGTCGTTGCTTCTTCGGTTTCGGCCGTGGCATGGGAAGAGGTTGGGGCGTCTATGAGGCTCCGGAAGAATGGTATTCTGCACCTTCAACTGATGAAGAACGAAGTATGCTCAAAGAAGAGTTATCTATGCTTGAAAATGAAATGGAACATATTCGTAAACGCATAGCAGAACTTGAAGAAAATAAATAAAAAGGAGCTTTCCCATGAAAATCGCAATCGCTAAAAATGGAGACGTTGTATCAGAACATTTTGGACACGCAAAAGAGTTTCTCGTTGTTAACGTAGAAAATCAAAAGGAAATATCACGGGAAATTGCTATACCTCCAGAAGGAGAACATATACCTGGAGCCATGCCTCGTTGGATTGCATCTTTAGGTGCCAACCTTCTCATCACCGGTGGTATTGGACAAAGGGCATCTCAAATGTTGAGAGATGGAGGAGTAGATGTAGCTTGCGTTCAACCCCTCTCTGTAGAAAAGATACTCGGCGAATTTCTTGATAATTCCCTTGAGATTGTTGGCGACCAATGTAGTCACGATCATTCTTCTCATTAGGAGGAGAATATGTTTCGATTAACTGTAGTTAGCGGCAAGGGAGGAACAGGCAAAACATGTGTTGCCTCCTCTCTTGCTTCTGCTCTTCAAGAAGGAACAATTATTGATCTCGACGTCGATGAACCAGATCTTGGCTTGGTTTTAAACATTCAAAATCCAGAAAAAGAATCTATTTATAAGGTTATTCCTAAGATAGATATTCAACGATGTATCGGATGCGGCATATGTGCTGATAATTGTGCTTTTGGAGCTCTTAATCAATTTGGTATGAATCCTCCTCTGGTTAATGAAAAACTGTGTCATGGATGTGGCGTATGTGAATATGTATGCCCTCAAAAAGCTATTAAAGAAAGCCAAATAAAAATAGGGGATTTAAATATTAAACATACAAAAAATTGGTGGTTTATCGAAGGAAGATTAACTATAGGAGAACCTAATCCAGTTCCCGTTATCCATGCTGCTCTTGAAAAGGCAAATTCTTTACCCTTTCCGCAAATTGTAGACGGACCTCCGGGAACAGCATGCCCAATGGTTGCAGCTGTCGAACAATCACATTTCGTTGTTTTAGTTACAGAACCGACGCCTTTCGGCCTTTCTGACCTTGCTTTAGCGGCAGAAACGGTTCAAGAGCTTCGGATTCCTGCAGCTGTTGTTATTAACCGATCTGATCTCGGTAATAAAGAAGAGACAGAAGCATTTTGCAAGAAGATAAATATACCGATACTTGCTTGTTTGCCATTTTCAAAAAAAGTTGCACATGCTTATGCCGAGGGAATAGCTCCCTTTTGTGTAGATCAAAGATGGCAAGAAGCAACATATACTATTCTCGGCCATGTTAAAGAGGTGCTCTCATGATTCCCAAAGAAATCGTTGTTGTCAGTGGCAAAGGAGGCACAGGTAAAACATCAGTTGTGTCAGCATTATGTGCTCTCTTCAGCAAGAAAGCCCTCTTTTGTGATGTAGATGTAGATGCACCTAACCTCCAGCTTTTACTTCATCCTAACGATGGACAATCCTTTTCATTTAGCGGCAGAAAAGTACCTGAAATAGATTCTAACCTTTGCAATTTGTGCGGAGCATGTGTCAATTTCTGTCGTTTTGATGCTATCAAGAAAGAAATCAATGGCATCACTTCATTGTTATGGAAATGTGAGGGATGTGGTGGTTGCGCTCTTGTATGCCCTAAAAATGCTATTACTATGAATTCATATGAACAGGGCCAATATTGGCGGGGAGAAACATCTTTGGGGCCCCTCTGGCATGCTCGTCTTCATGCTGGAGAAGAAAATTCTGGAATGCTTGTTGCCAAGCTTCGCCGAGAAGTTCGTCAGGAAGCAATCAAAAATAATTACCCTCTTATTATTGTTGACGGACCTCCTGGAATATCTTGCCCGGCAATTTCGGCGCTAACAGGGGCAACATTGGCTGTAGCTGTTACAGAGCCTTCTCTATCAGGTCTTCATGATCTTCTTCGTCTTGGTGATTTGTGTTCCTCTTTGGAAGTTCCCTTAGCTGTTATTCTCAATAAAGCAGATCTTTCAGAAATAAGAAATGCAGAAATACAAGACCAGATCAAAAACAAAAATTGGCAATTTCTGGGTTCTATTCCTTTCAGGCCTAGTGTTGTAGAAGCGATATCGAGTGAAGAAATTCCTTTAGACTCTTTGCATCCGGAAATAGAAACTATTTATACAAACTTGCTTCAAATAATCAATAACATAAAAATGTGAGGTGTACACATATGCGTATTGCTGCAGCTGTTAATGAACCAAATATAAAAAGCCTTATAGCTGAACGTTTTGCCCGGGCTCCTTATTTTGTAATTCTTAATGATAATGGACAAATTATCGAAACTATTGAAAACTCTCTATCGGAACAAGGGCATGGAGCTGGGGGAGCCGCTGTTCGTCTGCTTTCAAAATATAATATTGATGCCGTTATTGTTCCTCGTTTAGGACCAAATGCTGAAGATGCTTTAGCACAAGCTGGCATTAAATATTTCAAAGCAGAGGGACTTACACTCGAAGAAGCTCTTAACAACATTAAAAAAACTCTATAGTTGTGAAGGAGAAAAAAATGGCAAAACCTGCTACAGAATTTGTGTCCAAAAATGTTAAATATGTTATTGCTGTAGGGAGTGGGAAAGGGGGGGTTGGTAAAAGTTCCGTCTCGTGCCTTCTTGCCATAGCTCTTGCCAAAAAAGGTTATTCTGTAGGTATTTTAGACGCAGATATTACAGGCCCTTCAATACCTAAACTTATGGGAGTTCATGACGCTCCTTATGGAACTCCAGAAGGGCTTATTCCGCCAGCTTCTCCTATTTTTAACATTAAGGTTATTTCTATTAACCTGCTTCTTGACGAGCCGACAAAACCTGTTGTTTGGCGAGGACCGATAATAAGTAACGTAATAAAACAGTTTTGGAAAGATGTTGCTTGGGAAAATACTGATTTTGTTATCGTCGACCTACCTCCAGGAACAGCTGACGCTCCTCTTACTGTAATGCAAACAATCCATCTTGATGGATTCGTCGTTGTAACTTCACCTCAAGATCTTGCTGTTATGGTTGTTGAAAAAGCCCTTAATATGACTCAAATGATGGATGTTCCGCTCTTAGGCGCTATTGAAAATATGTGCTCTTTTACATGCCCTTATTGTGGCAAGGTTATGGAAATTTTTGGACCTAGCCATATTGATGAAATCAAAGAAAAATTTGCTATCCCTGTATTAATGCGCCTCCCAATTGATCCTAAATTAGGTCAACTTGCAGATAAAAGCGAGATTGAAAGTTACAAAAATGATGAGATGTTTAAAAAACTTGCAGAAAGTCTACTCGAACAATTAAATATTACAAAAAGATAAATCAAGAGCCGCAAAAGCGGCTCTTGATTTATTAAAAGGTAAGACGTCTTATAATTTCGTCGATCTCTTCATGTGTAATATTTAAAGCTGGCAAAAGACGAACGCTGCCTCCTGCTACATTGAGCAAGACTTTACGCTCATAGGCTTTTTGGCGAATTTCCTGAGCATCTCCTTCAGTGGAGACACCAATCATCAAGCCAAGCTGACGAATATCCATAGCCCATGAGAGACGTTGTAATTGCTCTTTAAAATAGGCACCCTTTTCCCTCACTTCAGCTAAAAAGGATTCTGTCAGAGCGTTCAATATAACTTTTCCAGCTGCTAAAGAAACAGGATTGGGAGCAAATGTAGATCCGTGATCACCCTCAGCAAAAGGGGACCAGTCACAAAAGATGGCAGCACCCAGTGGTAAACCACCGCCAATACCTTTCCCACACGTAATAATATCAGGTTCTATGTCCCAATTCTGAAATGAAAAGAATTGTCCGGTTCGTCCCAATCCAGCCTGTATTTCATCGGCTACAATAAGATAATCTTTGCTATCTCGCAAATCTGAAACAGCCTCAATAAGAGCATCGGGAAGAGGCAATACACCGGAATTTCCTTGAACGCATTCAAGAAAGACACCGGCTATATCATGAGAAGCTGCGTATTCTCTAAAAGCGTTGGCATCTTTAGGAAGAAAAGCAACGTTAGGCAATAATGGCTCAAAGGGTTCACGAATGACAGGATTCCATGTAACCGAAAGAGAACCACAAGTACGTCCATGGAAATTTCCCATAAAAGAAACTAAAGATCCCTTCCTGTTCTTAATAATCGCTTTAATTGCCGCTTCAGATGCTTCAGCTCCTGAATTTGAAAAATAGACATGCCCGTCTTCTGTTTCCGCCATTTTGCAAAGGAGCTCTGCAACTTTCACCGCATCAGGATCAAGAAAATAATTTGACAGATGAGAAAAACGTTTTACTTTCTCCGTTATTGCGTGAACAACGTCTGGATGACTATGCCCCAGAGGTAACACGCCTATTCCGGCAAAGGTATCGAGGAAAACCCCTTCATTTGTACTAATTTCAATGCCTAGGGCAGATTGAACCGTAAGATTATAGGGATGATAGACAGGACAAAGCATTATAAGCTCTCCGTTAAGCCAAATTCATGTACCAATGCCTGAACAGCCCGATCCGCTTCCGTCCGTGCTACAAGAGTCGATATTTTTATCTCTGAGGTACTCGTTCCATACATACGAATTTTTTCTCTGCAAAGAGCTGAAAAGAATCTAGCTGCAACACCAGGTGACGATTCCATACCAACACCAACAGCAGATATTTTCGCAACGTCATCCTCTTCTGAGAGACGCCAGTTTTCATATGGAGAAAGTACCTTCTCAACTGTACGTTGTACAACGGCACTCTTTCCTTCAACAACAGTAAAAGTCAGATAAGAATGGCCACTATCGTTTACTGTGGATATCATATCCACATTTACACCTTCGTCAGCAAGAGCTGTGAACAGTGCGCTCATCGCTTCAATGCCTCCGGGCATAGGACTAATTGTCACTTTTCTCTGGTTTTTATCAGAAGTAACACCTGTAACGACAGGCTGTTCCAGCCATTCAGGTAATGTACTCACCACAAGAGTCCCCCTTTCATCTGAAAATGTAGAGGCACAATAAAGTTCAACGTTATATTTCTTCGCTATTTCCACAGCCCTTGAATGAAGAACTTTAGCTCCCATTGATGATAGTTCTAACACTTCATCATATGTAACATACTGAAGTTTCTTAGCGTTAGGACATACCTTGGGATCACATGTATAAATTCCAGCAACATCACTGTATATCTCACATCGGGCACTGGCTTTTGCCGCAATGGCAACTGCTGATGTATCTGACCCGCCACGGCCTAAAGTCGTGATTTCTCCCTCTGGAGTAATTCCTTGAAATCCTGTAACAACGATAACATGACGCCGCTGAAATTCTCGCTCCAATTTCTTCATGTCTATATCTACAATACGGGCGTTGCAGAATGCTCCCGTGGTGATCATACCGAGCTGGAAGGCATTATACGATACAGCTGGAACACCAAGGTCATTAAGCGACATGGAAAGAAGAGCCGCAGACGTCTGTTCACCAGTAGCCAATAACATATCAAGCTCACGCGGCAAAGGATCTGATGAAACCTGGCTTGCAAGTTCAATAAGATTATTCGTTGTCTTTCCCATAGCTGAAACAACAACAACGAGTTTTTCGCCTTCCTCTACGCGTTTCTTTATTTTTTCTGCTATAGCTCGAATCTTCTCTGGTGTTGCAACTGACGACCCACCATATTTCTGTACGATCACTTTGTAAAGCCTCCTAAATCAGAGGTTCCTCAGGTCTTGAACGATCTGAGTTTTATCTGCTGTTTGGGCATCAACCATTTTTATAATACGGGCAGGAGAACCAGCAACAACAGCTCCCTCGGGAACATCTTTAGTTACAATGGCACCAGCAGCAACAACCGCTCCTTTACCGGCATGAACCCCTTCAAGGATAACGGCATTTGCTCCCACTAAAACATTATCTTCAATAATTACCGGCGTTGCACTTGGTGGCTCAATAACTCCAGCTACAACTGCGCCTGCACCAATATGACAGTGAGAGCCAATCATTGCCCTTCCACCAATAACTACATTCATATCGATCATTGTTCCTGAACCAATAACGGCACCAATATTAATAACAGCCCCCATCATGACAACGGCCCCTTTGCCAATTTCCACCATTTCACGAATGATGGATCCTGGCTCTATACGAGCCTCATATTTTGTCAGATCGGCAAGAGGAAGGGCGGAGTTCCGCGCTTGAACCTCTATATGAACTGCATGAATACGAGCTGCATTGGCGGAAAGTGCAGATTCTATATCTTTATGGTCACCAACGAGCATACCGAAATGATCGCTGCCTATAAAAGTGAGCCCTCCCCAAGCGCATCCTTCGAAATTTCCAGAAATATAGGCCTTGGCAGGGGTTCGTTTTTTTGACTCTTTTATCAGTTTTATGATCTCTTCGGTGCGCATGTTACGACCTCCTCAAAAGAATAGAATCCCGGCTCTGCGCTGAGAACAAACTCCGCAGCCCGTAACGCTCCCAAAGCAAAAACAGAGCGCGAGAGGGCACGATGTGTAAATTCGAGAATTTCACCTTCATTAGCAAAAAAAACGCTATGATCGCCAGGTACGCCTCCCATTCGAAGAGAATGAGTTTCGCAGTTTCGACCTGTCGCCTCCTTTAACAAAAGAGCGGTACCCGAAGGTGCATCCTTCTTTTTGTTATGGTGAGTCTCTGAAATTTCAATATCCCAATCAGCAAGATAAAGAGCAAATTGGCGCAATATAACCTTGAGCATATTAATGCCTACGGAAAAATTAAAGCTTTGTACAACAGGTACCTCTTCTCCCAACTCTTGAAGAAGAGTAATGTCGTCAGCTGTAATAGCGGTAGTGCCAATGACTAATCCCGCGCTATGCTGATGGCATAATTCAATCGTACGAGGTAAAGCAAGACGACTTGAAAAATCGACAATAACCTGAGGTTTATCCGTATATTTTTCACCGTTTATATCAACTGTAAGGGAGAGCATGTGGCCAGCAAAGGCTTTCTGTATTTCCTGTCCCATACGACCAGAGGCTCCTACGAGTCCATAACGCATTAGTGAATTCCACTCTCTTTCATGGCCTCATCAACAACAGTCATTGCTTTTTGTGATGCAGGAACCAGAGGAAGACGAAGTTCATTTTCGCAATATTCCAAGCTGCTCACAGCATACTTTACGGGAATAGGATTAGTCTCACAGAAAAGTCCCTTCATGAGCGGGAATAATCGCAAATGAAGCTCTCTAGCCTTTTCAATATTCCCATCAAGAGCAAAACGAATCATTGTTGACATTTCACGAGGTGCCACATTGGAAAGTACAGAGATTACGCCATCTCCACCTGCATTGACAAGGTGAAAAGCCTGATCATCATTGCCGGAAAGGATTAAAAAGTCAGGGCGCTTTTTTTGCATTTTCCGAATAAGATAATCCACTTGGGCTTCGTCACCAGAGGCTTCTTTTATACCAACTATATTTTTAATTTCGGCTAAACGAAGCACTGTATCTGGCAAAATATTGATACCCGTACGTCCGGGAACGTTGTAAATTATCAATCGTCCACCGTTAATACGGGAAGCTATTGTACTGAAATGCTGATACAAACCTTCTTGAGGAGGTTTATTATAATATGGAGTGACGACGAGAACTCCATCCGCTCCCAGAGAAAGGGCCTGGTTGGAAAGCTCAATAGCCACTTCTGTAGAATTCGAACCCGTTCCTATGACAACTGGAACGCGACCTTGAGCGGTTTCAACTGCAAAACGTATAATTTCTTCCCTCTCAGTCATGGATACAGCCGGAGCTTCTCCAGTTGTTCCGAGAACAACAAGAAAGTCTACGCCACCGTTAATCTGAAAATCCAAAAACTTTCCGAAACTCTCATAATCAACTTTCCCGTTTTTGAAGGGGGTAACCACTGCTGTTCCTGTTCCACTAAACATGGGTCATACACCTCCTGTTAAATGTTGCGGGCATTGAGTGCCCGATGTTTTTTTAATATCCGAACGGCATTCGTAGCCGCTCCAACACGAATGTTATCCGCGACATTCCACATTAAGAAACGTCTATCGTCAAAGGCGCGAAGACGAGAAACGTACACAAAATCGGTTCCTGCACCCTCAAGGGGGGAAATTACGCTATCTGTTAAAACCACATCTTCACTTGATTCAATAGCTCCACGCAAATCCTCAAGGGAAGCTGCATCGCGAGTTTCTATCCATATAGCCTCTGAATGACCATATAAGACAGGAACACGAACAGTAGTAGGCCATATACTAATAGAGTCATCCCGTAATATCTTATGGGTTTCATGAACCATTTTCATTTCTTCATCAGAAAAACCGTTGTCTAAAATAGTTCCAATGTGGGGAATAACGTTAAGATGAATTTGACGAACAAATTTTTGAGGGTGTATATGTCCTTCGATCTGACTCTGAAGTTCGTTCATTCCCTTTTTCCCAGCTCCAGAAACAGATTGATACGTACTCACTACTATAGATTTTATTCCAAAACGGCGATGAATTTCATAGAGCCCAAGAACCATTTGAATAGTTGAACAGTTAGGATTGGCAACAATCCCTCTGTATCCTTCAAGAATATCTCCGTTGATCTCGGGAACGATAAGAGGAATAGTAGCGTCTCTTCTAAAAGCAGAGGAATTATCAATGACAACAGATCCCGCTTCTGCCGCAGTGGGAGCATACTCTTTAGCAACATCGGAACCAGCGGAAAAAAGAACGTAATCAAAACCTTCTCGAAGAACGTCATGAGTAAGTTCTTCAACAGTATAGGACTTTCCGCCAAAAAGAAGCGACATTCCTGCTGTTCGCGCAGAAGCAAAAAGGCGAAGTTCATCTGGCTGAACTTTATGTTCTTCAAGCACCTTTATCATCATACGTCCCACTTCTCCTGTAGCTCCTACCACTGCAATTCTCATTATAATTCCTCCTTTACCTCTTCATACATAAAAAAAGAGACCCGTCCCCGAAGGGACGAGCCTCTTGAAATTCAAATGCCCGCGGTACCACCCTGCTTGAACACATCTATATTGTGTTCCGCCTCGATCTTCGTAACGTGAAGATAAGTCCGTGAGTGTACTTCAGCTCTATGCCTTTCCACCCCAGCTCAACAGGTTTTAAGATTTTCCCGCCTCCTTAAGGATGTCTCTCAGCCGGTGAACATCCATCTCTGGTAAGGAATAATAGATCAGAAAAAACGCCCTGTTTCATTGCCTTTAGCGTAGTAATATTATAAAGTTCCAGTTTCCATAGATTGGGACGGATTATACGAAACAAATAGAAAACTGTCAAGGGATATAAACACTATCTGTTACATTATATGCAATATAATGCCTTTTCTATACGGTAATGATTACATTATCAATAAGACGTGTTGCACCAAATTTAACGGCCAAAGCAATGAGTATGTCTCCAGAAAGCACTGTAAGAGGCTGTAAGTTATGTAAGCTTACAAGAGCTACATAATCTATGTAAGCTTTTTCCATAGTACAAATCTGTTTTTCTATCGCTTTTGTTATCGTTTTAGCGTCACGCTCCCCTTCATCGATCATTTTTTGGGCCATTTCGAGAGATTTATGAAGAACAGCCGCCTGCATCCGTTCCTCATTTGTAAGATAGGTATTACGAGAACTCATCGCGATGCCATCTTTTTCCCTGACAATAGGACATACGCAAATTTTTACGTTTTGGTTGAGATCTCTTACCATTTTTTGAATCACAATAGCCTGTTGAGCATCTTTTTGACCAAAGTACGCCCGATCCGGCTGAATAATATTAAAAAGTTTTGTTACGACTGTTGTAACCCCACGAAAATGCCCTGGCCGAGAACGACCACATAAAACCTTGGTCAAATCTGTAACTTCAACATACGTCTCATAATTCTCCGGATACATTTCTTCGACTGATGGATGGAAAATAAAAGTAGCACCTGCCTCTTCAGCTAAAAGAGCGTCCCTTTCAACATTCCGTGGGTATTCTTCATAATCCTCTTGAGGCCCAAATTGCGTGGGATTGACAAAGACACTAACAACAACAATGTCATTTTCTTGAGCTGCCTTACGAATAAGAGAAAGATGTCCATCATGTAAGAAACCCATTGTGGGTACCAGTCCTATTTTCTGACCAACCTGTCTGCTGCTAATTAACTTTTCACGCATTGTGTCTATTCTGGTAATTACTTCCATTTGGAGAATCTCAACCTCCTTATGACAAGCCTTTTTAAAGAAAAACTAAATATTCTTCCAGTGTTTAAAACCACAGCCGACAACTTCCGAAACATCGGAAAGAATGATAAAAGCCGTTGGATCAATAGAAACAGTATAGCGTTTAAGCTCCATAGCCTGTCTTCTTGTTAAAACCACCATCAGCATATTTTTATATTCTCCTGAATAGGCGCCTTTTGCATCAATTATTGTGGCACTACGATCAAGATCATCAATAATGAATTGTTTAACATCGTCAGTGTGATTCGTAATAATCATCAATTGCTTTCTACGATCAAATGATTTTAAAACATTATCAATAGTGAGGCTCTCAATATAGAGAAGAACTCCTCCCATAAGAAGCTGTTCTAAATCAACAACAAACCACGATGTAAGAAGAATAGCTATATTGATGTAAAAAGAGTACATTCCTACATCTATACCATATTTTTTTCTCGCCGCCATAACAATGACATCCGTTCCTCCAGTGGATCCTCCTCCTCTGAAAACAAGTCCCATTCCCAAGCCTCCTAGCACTCCTCCTAGAATTGCCGCTAAAAAAATATTATGGAGTACCGGATATGTAAAAAGCTCAAAAAACATGATTGAAATTGTCATCAGAGAAGAAACGTAGAGTGTAAGAAACACAAAACGTGGCGATAATACTCTCCATCCCCAAAGAAGCAAAATAATATTACCAAAGGCAAGAATCCAAGCTGGAGAAATTCCCCAGGCGTAGTGACTTATAAGCGCTATTCCTGTGAGGCCAGTACTAGCAAATTTATAAGGCACAGTAAGAGCAATGATAGCAAAACTCATGATAATTGTGCCTATAGTCATATAGAGCAACGTTCCCCATTCACGGCGAATCCATTGTTTTGTTTCAGAAAGCAAAAGAGTGAACATAGTTAATATATTGGCCTCCGTACGAAATATAAAATAATTAATTCCAAGGAATAAAAATACGTCTTCGCTCCCTTGTAGCTATTTCATAAATAAACCCTGTGTCTCGATCCCACGCATAATATCCGTTTGATGCAGGCCGACCAACGCTGTCAAGAAAAACCATATTTTTAAAAAGGACATTATTATAACTGATCCACCCTCGAAAGGAACGAACAAGAGGCAATCTTCCCCTCTTTATAAATTCAAACCAATGGGGAGGAACAGGAACACCACGTTTCTCCAAACGTTTAAGTATAAGCTCGTATTCCGCAGGAGCTGTTTCTAAAAAATAGAATTTACCTCTCGATGAAGAACGCAAATCATGAATGAGGTTGTAAGCAAGCCACGGAGCAGGTTCATCAGAAAGTTCAGTAAGAGATAAAACAAGAATATAAAAACCATCTATCACTGCCAATGATTGAGGTATAAGCGTCGGATACCAGAATCCTTTAACATTTTCCCATTTCCCTATATTTCCTGTACATAGTTTTTCTAAAAGAGAAAGACCGTTAGCTGCCTTTTGTCGTGGAGTCAAATCTTGGTATAACGATCTCCACAAATCCTCTGCAGAAAGATTATAAGCTTCCTGAAGTAATTTCTCACTGTATTCATTAACCTCTTTTGTCATATCTGACTTTAAATTGTAAAAACGAACGAGATCGTCCCATTCACTTGCACACAAGCGACAACTCATAATTCCTATTAAGATTAAACTTATACAAATTTTTTTAATAAATTTACTCTTTTGCATACAATATCCACTCCTTTCTTTTGGCCTTTTTGCTCTTTATCGAAGTAAAATCCTTGATTTATATGATGAAATTAGATAATCTTCTATCAAGGTTTATTTTTTTAAATTATCAATATAATTTTCACTATCAAAATATGTCTTTTTGTAAAAAAGGAGGAACAATTATGTACAATACCATCTCTCAACTCGCTGAAAAATATGAAGACGAAATTATTAAACTCCGCCGACATTTTCATGCTCATCCTGAATTATCCTGGAAAGAGGTAGAAACCACACAAAAAATTATCGAAATATTAAAAGAATTAGGGTATTCTATTATCCAAGTCGGCTTTGGCGACACAGAGTCTGGCGTTGTAGCTGAAATAGGCGGCGCAGAAAATTCAACGTGTATCGCTTTGAGAGCTGATATTGATTGCCTTCCCCTGAAAGAAGAAACAGGTCTTCCTTTTGCTTCGATAAATGATTACATGCATGCTTGTGGCCACGATGCTCACACAGCAATGCTCCTTGGTGCTGCATATATTTTAGCTGATATGAAGAATGAGCTCAAAGGACGCGTTCGACTTATATTCCAGCCTGCGGAAGAACATGGCATAAAGTCTGGAGCTTTGGCAATGATCAAAGAAGGAGCTTTAGAGAATGTAAATGCTGCCGTTGGTCTCCATATATGGGCCCCCATTCCAGCAGGAAAAGTTGCTTATCGAAAAGGAGCTATTATGGCTTCCGCTGACGGATGGTATCTCAGAATTAAAGGAAAGGGCGGACATGGTTCATCACCTGAACTTTCAGTCGATCCGACTATAGCCGCTTCAAAAATTGTCACTGCCCTTCATACTATTGTCAGTCGAGAAATAGATCCTCAGGAAACAGCAGTCGTAAGTCTCGGCGGACTCCAAACAAATTCAAACAGTTTCAATATCATTCCAGACTCAGTCACCATGAATGGAACAGTCAGAACATTTAATCCAGAAGTTCAGGATCACATTGAAGAAGCCATTCATCGAATTGTTGAAGGAGAGTGTCTCGCTTCCCGATGTGAAGGCAAACTTGATTATAAACGATTTTTACCCGCAACAATAAACGACCCCGATATGATTTCCATGGCAATGGATGTAGCAGCAGAATTAATAGGTAAGGAAAATGTAGAAGAGTGCCGCCTTGTTATGGGATCGGAAGATTTTAGCTATTTTGGTCAACATGTTCCATCGGCATTTTTCTTCCTCGGAGCCGGTAACCCTGAAAAAGGAATAAATTTTCCACATCATCACCCCAAGTTCCAAATAGATGAAGATGTTCTCAAGACAGGCTCTGCTCTTTTAGCTGGTATTGCTTGTCATTATTTGTCGCACCAGTCGAACCATACGAAGTAAAAAATTCAGGGAGGTGTCTGCGTATGCAACAAATGAGCGTCATAATGTCTTTTTGTGTTATTACTGTTTTTATGGCCATTGGGGATGTTGTTTCAAATAAGACGAAAGCTTTTGTACCCTCTGTTTTTGTCGCCGCTACGCTTTTTCTTTTTGGTTTCTGGACTTTTGTTCCAAGCAATGTTGATATCATCGCTGGTCTTGGTATGCCTGTTGCTCTCATGGCAATGTACTTGCTATTGGTTCATATGGGAACTTTAATGAGTCTCAAAGAATTGGTATCTGAATGGAAAACTATTACCATTGCGTTATGCGGAATTGGAGGTATGGTTGGCGTATTATTAACTTTAGGTCGTCTTTTTGTAGCGAAGGAGGCCATTATTGTTGGAACACCTCCTCTCACAGGAGGAATCGTAGCTGCTATCATGATGAATCAAGCAGCTACAGAAAAAGGGTTAACAACTCTTGCTATTCTTGCCATCGTTATGTACGTTATGCAAGGATTCGTTGGATATCCATTAACAGCCTTAGCTCTGAAAAAAGAAGGAAAACGTCTGCTTAGTATTTATCATAATGGAGGAGAAGAACTCGAAAAACTTCAAGTAAATTCGAAATCAAATAAACAAACAGCTGAAACTCGAGGCCGTTTTCAATTTATTCCCCCTCTTCCTGATTCATATCAAACTACTTTCATGCTTTTGGCAAAAACAGGCCTTGTAGCATGGGCTGCTGTAGGAGCCTCCGCATTGATGAATGATTTTATTTCCAAATTCGTTCTCTGCCTTATTTTTGGTGTCATTGCTGCAGAAATAGGTTTCCTCGAAAGAAAGCCTTTAAATAAATCTGGATCGTTTGGATATTTAATGCTTTCATTAATGGCTTATGTTTTTGTAGCGTTAGCAAAAGCAACACCGGCTATGTTGACACAAATGGCAGGAGATCTTGTCATTATTATTATCATTGGCGTTATAGGTATGGGAATTGCTTCAATGATCGTCGGCAAACTACTTGGATATTCAAAAGCTATGGCGTTTGCCCTTACTCTTACTGCACTCTATGGTTTCCCTCCCAATTACATTCTTACCGAAGAAGCTGCCAGAGCTCTAGCAGATAACCCAGAAGAATTTAATTTTCTTATGGACCATATGTTACCTAAAATGCTTGTCGGTGGATTTACGACTGTTACCGTCGCATCAGTTATTATTGCCGGCATTTTTGTAAAAATGCTCTAATCTATAAAAAATAGATGCACAAGAAAGCCCTGGAAGTTATTCTCCAGGGCTTTTTATTATGAACTAAAAAATCATCTTTTGTTCTTTTGTCCAAAACGACGACTCCATGTAGCCATTAAAGACGCTAAAGACAATGCAATATCCGGATCATCAATCCTATCTTTCACTCGCTCTAAATTTTTTGAAATATCTTCAGTTCTCGGAGATATATATTCTCTTTTTCGTTGCGCCGTTTTTATTGTCTTTTGACGAACATTGCCAACAATAACTTTAACCTCACATACAGGGAGATCCCATCCATCTCTCACTTTTTTAGCTACTATGGCTCCCATCATGGAAAGACGCTGTGCAGCTATGGGACTTTCTGCACGTATGCAGAGCTGCGTACCTTCTAAAGCAAAAGGTTGGCTTTTCTTTGCCAGTGTTTTACCAACAACTTCTTCCCAGCGTTGAGCGACATGAGAGAGAAGAATATTTTTTTTTGCTGCAGGCGAAAAAGACCTACCAAGCAAAGCTGCAATAGAACTCGCTTCGTTACGACGCCGTAACCTCACTTTTTTTCCGCCTCCTTCTTGTCTCAAGATAGACAGACAGAAGTTGAATATCTGCCGGAGTAACACCAGAAATACGACTGGCTTGAGCAAGATTTTGGGGCTTTATCTTTTCTAGTTTTTGACGGCTTTCAGCAAGGAGCCCAGGAACTTCATCGTAAGAGAAATCATCAGGAATATAGATTTTTTCCCCTTTATGAAGCCGAAGAACCTGTCTCTTCTGGCGTTCAATATACCCTGCATATTTAATCTCAATAGTAAGACTTTGAGCCTCTTCATCAGTTAATGTATAGTCAAGATCAGGCAAAAATGGTTGCAGACCTCCATATGTTACTTCAGGCCTGCACAAAAGATCTTTTGCACGTACCCCCTCTTCAAGAGGAGAAGAACCTATGCTATTTAACCAACCATTAACTTCACTTGACGGAGTAATTCTAATCTGTGAAAGCCTTTCTATTTCTTGATCGACAACGTTCCATTTTTTCTGTATTTGATTCCATCGATCATCATCAATAAGCCCTAATTTTCTTCCTATAGGTGCAAGCCGACGGTCAGCATTGTCAAAACGAAGAAGAAGACGATATTCGCAACGACTCGTCAACATACGATAGGGTTCATTTGTACCTTTAGTAACCAAATCATCGATAAGCACCCCAATATATGCATCAGATCTTCTAAGAATAAGAGGTTCCTCATTACGAACAGACAACGTGGCATTAATACCCGCCATAAGCCCCTGAGCAGCAGCCTCTTCATAACCTGACGTTCCATTAATCTGTCCGGCACAAAATAGCCCTTTAACTTTTTTGGTTTCAAGAGATGAATAAAGTTGTGTGGGAATAACATAATCATACTCAATAGCATAGCCAGCTCTCGTAATTTGGGCCCTCTCGCATCCTGGCAGAGCATGAACAATGGCTACCTGGACATCATAAGGTAAGCTAGTGGAAAAATTCTGAACGTATACTTCTTTATTTTTCCATGAAACAGGTTCCAAAAAAACAGGATGACTATCCTTATCTGGAAATTTAATGACTTTATCTTCTATAGAAGGGCAATATCTTGGTCCAAAACCATGCATCCGCCCTGTCCAAAGAGGAGAACGTTCAAGATTTTCTCTGATAATGTCATGAAGATGCCTATTAGTTCGCGTTAAATAACATGAATATCCCTTATATGTTTTCTTTTCGCCCCAAATATCAAAACATAGGGGATCTTCGGCACTTTTTTGTTCGACAAGAGAAGGTGTATCTATAGTATCAAGGTGAAGACGCGGCGTTGTGTCTGTTCTCATTCGGCTTAATTCTATTCCATTTTCAATAAGTGAACGACTTAACTCTGTAGCAGGCATCTGCCCCATAGGGCCCGAATCATAACTTAAAAGGCCAATGTGTACTTGTCCCTTTAAGTATGTTCCTGTTGTCAGAACCACAGCTTTTGCTTCATATGTAAAACCATATTTCGTTTTAACCCCACGTACGCGGCCATTTTCAACCCACAAATCGGTAACGATATCCTGATGTACTTCAAGATTAGGTGTCGTTTGTATAGCCCATATAAAATGATCTCTATAATCATGAAGGTCACATTGAGCCCGTAAAGCCTGTACAGCTGGACCTTTTGACGTATTAAGCCAACGAACAAGCATAGTTGAACGATCCGCCGCTCTTGCCTGTTCGCCTCCCAGAGCATTTCCTTCTCGAACGAGATGACCTTTTGCAGGACCACCAATGGAAGGATTACAAGGCATGAGAGCTGTGTTATCAAGATATAGATTTAACATGAGGGTTTTTGCTCCCATGCGAGCTGCCGCTAAAGAAGCCTCACACCCGGCATGACCACCACCTACAACTATAACATCGTACTTATTTTGCACCATTTCTCCAATCTCACCTTTTCTTTTCTCTTAAATCTCTATGAATTTTTTCTCTCAATATCTCCTTGGTGAACGTTCCAAATAGCTCCCGGCCAATGTCCCATAGAACTCTCAGCAGTCGCAGCAAAAACCTGCCATGACGATTGAACAAGGGTTTCAATAAGAAGCTGTCTTCCATAATCATCAAGTTCAGCTGCAATTTCATCAAGAATCAAAATAGGTTTTCGACGCATCTTTCTCTCTACAGCCCATCCTGCAGCAAGCATTAATGAAGCTGCTGTTCTCCGTCTCTGTCCACGACTCATCGTCATCGTCACAGGTTGTCCCTTCGACGTAATAATCATATCATCCCGTTGTGGCCCCACTTGGGGAACTGTTGTGATACGCTCTTTATCTCTCCATTTTTTAACAGATCGCCAATAATCTTCGAGTGGATCTTGTAAATCAAAAGCTCCTCCCCTCTGAAAAGTAAGTTCTATTTCTGCAGGAAGAAGTGCATAAAATTCTTTTATTCCTATATTTAAAAGATCAACAGCAGCGGCTCGAGTCGACCATATCCACGAAACAAGAGGAGCAAGAACTTTTGAAGTTAGAGAAGGATCTTTTCTTTCTTTTAGCAAGATAGCACGATGGCGTAATGTCTTACGACAATCACTCATCTTCCGAACATACAAAGGAAAAAGTAAAGCACATAGACGATCAAGAAACTGACGTCGAACTGACGGAGCTCCATCTACTATAGCCAAATCCCCAGGAAGAAAAGCCAACGTTGGAATGTTAGAACGTATTGTTCCATACGTCGTTCGTTTTCCATCACACTGGATAACATTTTTCTCTCCTACAGTTGCCACAATATCTATATCGCCTTCTCCAGAAAAAAAACCTCTTAAAAAAGCCTGTTTTTCTTCTATATTCCAGTTCACAAGAACGCTTTTCCTTTGAGAACGAAAAGGGCCCCACCCAGAAAGAAAATGAAGAGCCTCCAGTGCATTTGTCTTTCCAGAGCCGTTATTTCCAATAAGCAAATTAAGCCCCGCAGCCCATTCAAGACGGCGAGGCGTTAAATTTCTAAAATTATGCCACGAAGTCAGTCTGCAATAGACTATTCTTCTTCGTTCCTTTCATATGCAAGTTCAGATTCGTTGAGCTTAATAGGCATAAGCATATAAAGGAAATCATTTCCGCCTGGTCGAAGCATGCTCATTTGCCCTTCTGGTCCGTTGAATGTAACGTATACATTTTCACTATGTAAAGCTTTTAATCCATCTAGAAGGTAAGAAACATTAAAAGCAATCAATAAAGGTTCACCATCAATTTGTGCATCTAATATTTCTTCAGCCTCGCCTATTTCAGGGGCTCGTCCAATCATACGAAGATCTCCATTAGGAGAAAGTTTTAAAATAACCATACGACTATGGTCTTTAACAACAACATCAACTCTTTCAAGAGCTTCTGTTAATGCGTTTCTTGAGACTGTTAATGTTGTTGTACTTTGAGGATTTAAAATTTTCTCGTAATTAGGAAAAGAAGATTCTATTTTCCGAATTGAAAATTCTACATCACCCATCTGAAAATACGCAAGTGTATTATCGTGAAGAATTCGAACTGGCTTATCGGCTTCTAAAGATGAAAGTTGACGCAGAAGCTCTTTTAGTCCTGCTAAAGGAAGAAGCATTTTTTCTGTTTCACCATAATCATCAAGTAATGCTTTTGATAAAGAAAGTCGTCGTCCATCAGTGGAAACTACTCGAAGTTCACTCTCTTTAAGTTCAAGAAGGGCTGCACCTAAGTACTTGGGAAACTCTTCTCCAAGGGTACTGGCAACTGTTCCTTCACTTAAAATTTGAGAGAGTTTTTCTGCTTTAGCAGTGCAGAAAAATTGCGCATTATCTGCTGAGGGGAGATGTGGAAATTCTTCAACAGGGTATGTAGAAAAACGATATGTATTTCTTCCTGCAAAAATAATTCCTTTTCCTTCTTTCACCGAAACAGTAAATGTTTCAGTAGGAGCTTTTTTAAAAAGTTCTCCGACAATTTTAACAGGAAGAATAGCTTCTCCGCTTTCTTCGATATTTACCCCAGTGGCAATACACTTAATAGATGTTTTGAGATCTGTAGCTTCAAGTATTACAGAAGTGTCATCAACACGACATAAAATTCCAGAAAGAGAGCTTATAGTACTTTTTGTGCTTGTTACTCTTTCTGCTGTTTGCCAACTTTTCATGAAATCGGGTTTGCTCACCTGGAGTCTCATAACATATTCCCTCCCGTTGTTATTATCTTTATTATTTATGTATATAGGTAATAATGATAGTAATAGGTACTGTGGATAGTGTGGAAATCGTCGTCAGCCATTCTAAAATGTAACTTTCTTTGGTGGATAAATACTCACAACTTCTCCCCGAGTTATACACATTGTCCACAGTAGAATTGTGAAAAACTTGAATAATTTACTTATTCACATCCTATTCAGAGCTATTTTCACAGCTTATTCTCTATGTTATCCACAATTTCTTTCATTCGTGGCTGCTCTTCTATGAGTTTGGATATTTTTCTTTGGGCGTGGAGAACTGTAGTGTGATCCTTTTTATTAAAGGAAAGTCCCACCTGTTGTAGACTTGCGTCAGTAAGTTTTCGACAAAGATACATTGCGACTTGTCGAGCTAAGGCAATATCCGAAGTACGTCGATTTCCTACAAGATCTTCAACTCTCAGACTGAAATTCTCGGCAACTATCTGTTGAATAGTATCAACACTAATGGGCCCCTTGGAGTTGTGGCGAATAATATCTTTTAGCCATTGGGCAGCATTTTCCTCAGTAATAGGCTCACTATTGAGTTCTGCACAAGCGACAACTCTATTAAGAGCTCCTTCCAACTCTCTGATATTACTTGGAACGTTTTGCGCAAGAAAAGAAATAACGTTTTCTGGAACCTCGTAGTTACGAATTTGTGCCTTTTTTTCGAGAATGGCAATACGTGTTTCAAGGTCAGGCATTTGAATGTCGGTAACTAAGCCCCATTCAAAGCGGCTCACAAGACGATCTTCTATATTTTGTATCTCTTTAGGAGGACGGTCGGAACAGATAACAATCTGTTTTTTGCTTACATGAAGCTGATTGAATGTGTGGAAAAATTCTTCCTGGCTGCTTCCCTTGTTTCCTAAAAATTGAATATCATCAATGAGAAGAATATCCACATTTCTATATTTAGATTTAAACTCTTGAGTTCTGTTATTTTTTATAGATTGTATAAATTCGTTAATGAACTTTTCGGAACTTACATATGTTACTTTAAGTGAATTGTTTTTATTAAGAACATAATGCCCAATAGCATGCATGAGGTGGGTCTTTCCTAAACCGACACCTCCCCATATAAATAAAGGGTTATACGCTTCTCCTGGAGTTTCTGCTACAGCAAGACTCGCGGCATGAGCGAGTCGATTAGATTTACCAACGACAAAACTATTAAAAATATAATTTGGGTTTAAGCCGCTTCTAGAGAGAGTACCTGTTTGTTGAACAGCCCTCTCTGCTCGTTGTTGTTCATCTTTTCGTGTTTCTGAAGCTAATTTTAATTCAATAGATTGCGCATATCCCTTATCGTCAAGAATATCTTCGATAAGATTTTGAAACCTTTTAGAAATTTGTTCTTTAACAAAAACATTTGGAACATCAATAATAAAGACACCGTCCACAATTGAGAGAGGAACGCAGGTTTTCAACCATAAATCTGCAGTCCCTTCAGGCATTGCTTTTTCAATGCTGTTGAGAACATCATCCCAGATGTCACTAATTTTTTTATCCACCAATTTATTCACCTCGACCGATGGATTCACCTCATCTTACCACAGCGTATCCACAAAAGTTATCCACATATCCACACTATATCCACGATTTATTCAAAGGAGAACAAGCCCCATGTTACCTAAAGTACTCGAATTTCAAAAATAAACTGTCAAAATGACTAATCTTTACCAAAGGGTCGTACAGGAGTTTTGCCAACTATCCACATACTATTCACAACTTGTGGATAGTTGGGGAAAATTTATGGTTTTTACCCACAAGGGATGACCTAAACTCTTGCAGAGGGAATCATATCATATTTTTATCCATCGTTTGTGGATAATTTCTACACATCTTTAGAAAACTCCGGTTATAATAAGAAATACACACGTATCATGATTTTTATCTTTAGGGGGAATGTTTATGGCATATATGTGTCATATTATCAGCCATACAGATTTAGACGGCATTACTGCTGCTGCCGTGGCATGGCATCATTTTCGTAATGAGTTTCCTATGAAAGTTTCTCTTGTTGGGTATGGTAGTGTGGATAGTCTTATTCTCGAAAATTTAAAGGCACAAATCCCTACAATAGTTCTCGACCTTTTTTGTCAAAAAGAAAAAACTATAGAAGAGATTGATCATTCTTACGATATAAACACCCTTCCTTTCAATTGTCCCTTTGTTTTTGATCATCATGAGACAACGGCTCAACGTTATGCCAATCGTCCATGGCTAGTTGTCGACACATCAAAATGTGCAGCAAAAGTCTACTTTGAATGGCTACTTGAACACGCTCCTCGTACGGCATCCCAATGTTTGTCTGACATGGTGGATATTGCTAACGATAGAGATTTATGGTTAAACCAGCGGGAAGAAAGCAGATTATGGCAGGCTATGATTACATTATGTGGTCCTGAAAGTGTTTTAACACGTTTGGCAGCTTCTCCTTCATCGCATTTGAAGCCTTTTGAAGAAGAGGCTGCTCGTGATTTTATTAAAAGGCAAGAGATCCGGTTTGAAAAAGCTCTTGCAACTATAAATCGGTTCAAGGATATTGCATTTGTTGAAGATGGAATTCTCGAATTTGGAGATGTTTCAGATTTCGGTGGCCTCATTCTTGATCGACGTGATAATCCCCCGTTAATCGTTGCTGTTGCTGCTCGTCGTGCTCTTGGAGATTGGGTTTTGTCTCTACGTAGTCGAAATGCTATTGCAGGTAGTGTAGTTGGTATTCTTCGAGATGGTAAAAAAGTGCGAGGTGGCGGCCATGATGATTCTGCTGCTCTTTATTTTCCCCCATATTATACGCAAGAACAGATTAGAAGTTCTCTTGAAGCTGCAGTTCGTACAATTCAAGAGCGGAATGAATCTGCCAGTCTCAATCTTGGGAATTTATTAAAAGATGCAATGAAGTTGGAAGAAGAATCTTAGAACAGAATAGAGGTAAAATTAAATAAAATGTTTAAAGTTACATATTTAAAGAAAAGGTTTTTAAACTTTTTAGCTTTGGAACGAAGTATGATCGGGCTTCTTTCCATGGTTATATTAGTCGGTCTTGGAGAAAGATTAGCAGAACGCTTTCTACCTATATACCTGATTGCTCTTGGAGGAGGTCCTCTGTCTATTGGCCTTCTTAATGGGCTTGATAATTTACTTTCTGCCTTATACTCATATCCGGGAGGCTATCTTGCCGACCGTTTAGGAACAAAAACGTCCCTCTTTCTCTTCAATATCTTGGCAATGATCGGTTTTCTTATCGTTATTTTGTTTCCTTTTTGGTGGGCTGTTATAGGGGCTTCCTTTTTGTTTTTGTCATGGTCTGCTATTTCTTTACCAGCGACAATGAAGCTTATAGCTCAGGTTTTACCTTCTAACAGGCGAACTATGGGTGTTTCTATGCATTCCTTTATTAGACGCATTCCTATGGCTCTAGGACCTATTATAGGGGGAATAATGATAGGCTTTTGGGGAGAAAGAACAGGGGTCAGACTTGCATTTGTTATTGCGTTCATACTGGCTGGATTTGCCCTTTTTTTACAACAAATTCTTATTACCCCTGATCGGGAAATCATAGAACGCCCTGAAAAAAATCCTTTTATTGTTTTTCAGCTTATGCCTACAGACCTTAAAAATTTACTGATTTCAGATATATTGATTCGTTTTTGTGAACAAATTCCTTATGCATTTGTTGTCGTTTGGGCGATGAAGACTATTGCTAATCCTGTTTCAGCCTTTCAATTTGGGATTCTTACAACTATAGAGATGGTTGTTGCCATGTTTATTTATATTCCAGTGGCGTGGCTAGCTGATAGGGGAAATAAAAAAATTTTCGTTGCAATAACTTTCTGCTTTTTTACTATTTTTCCTATCGCACTTTATCATTCTCATTCTTTTTGGCCGCTGGCAGGAGCATTTGTTATTCGCGGATTTAAAGAGTTTGGTGAACCAACGAGGAAATCGCTTATTCTCGATTTAGCTCCGGCAGACCGTCGTGCAGCCATGTTTGGCTTATACTACATGATACGCGATATCATTGTTTCAGTAGCGGCTTTTAGCGGAGCATTGTTATGGATGGTGAGTCCTGCTGCTAATTTCTACACGGCATTTTTTTGTGGAATAGTGGGAACAGGATGGTTTATAGTAAAAGGGAAAAGTAGCAAACAACTCTTGTCGCAAAACAGATAAACTGGTAGAAAAGATACATATAAAACCATGACGATAGGTGTGATCATCAATGGGAGTTATAAAAGTTGTCGAGTATAACGGACCCGATCCTCACGACGTTTTTGCCTGGAAATTTGTAGATGGGACTGGTCGTTCCGATGAATTGTCTACATGGACACAACTTGTAGTTCGAGAGTCACAGGAGGCTATTTTATTTAAAAATGGACAGGCCTTTGATCTTTTCCCAGCTGGACGTCATACATTAAGCACAAATAACATTCCTCTTATTTCGACTTTTATGAACCTTCCTTATGGGGGAAAATCACCTTTTAAGGCAGAAGTATGGTATGTCAATAAGCTCTATTCCCTTGATATTAAATGGGGAACGCCAACTCCTATTCAGATTCAAGATCCTCGATATGGAGTGTGGCTGCCTGTTCGTTCCTATGGACAATTTGGAATACGAATCGCTGATTCTCGCAAATTTCTACTTAAACTTGTAGGTAATGTTGCTCTCTTTACCAAAGAGAATCTGACCCGTTTTTTCAGGGGTCTTCTTACTACGCGTATTAAAGATCTAATTTCGAGTTACATTGTTATTGAGAAAAAGACTATTCTTGAGCTAAATGCATATCTCAATGAAATATCAGCTCATATGGAAGAGGAAATTCGTCCCATCTTGGGAGATTATGGCATTGAACTCGTTAATTTTTTTGCTAATTCAGTGAACGTACCAGACGATGACCCAGTGGTCATTCAACTTAAAAATGCCCTTGTTAAAAAGGCCGAAATGGATATTTTAGGGTATTCCTATCAGCAGGAACGAAGTTTTGACACTCTCGAAAAGGCTGCGGAAAATGAAGGCAATGGCGCTGGCCTTATGCAGGCTGGAATAGGCTTGGGAATGGGTGTTGGCGTTGGAGGTGCTTTTGGACAGACGGCAGCTCGTATGACGGAGGAGTTGCGTACCGATGGTTCGAAAGAACAAGCAAAGACGAGTGGCATTACCTGTTCTAATTGTGGAGCTTTTCTTCATAACGATGCTCAATTTTGCTCTCAGTGTGGACGTAAAATACGGTTATGCCAATCATGTGGCAATGATATTCCCGATGAAGCCATGAGATGTCCAGTATGTGGGGCATCTGTTCCCGCTCAGTGTTCTCAGTGTGGCAATATGGTAGGAGCTGATATGCGTTTTTGTCCTTTCTGTGGCCGGGAAATGAAACGTATCTGTCCTTCATGTGGAAAAAACGTAGATCTAAATGCTCGTTTTTGTCCTTCCTGCGGGCAGAAACTAGATGAAAATCCTATCCAGTAAGGGAAGGAGTTTCTAATGAAAATGAAAAATAAATTGAGTCTCGCTCTCCTTTTTGTTATGGCGGTAGTTCTTAGTGCTGTTATTGCTGTTTCCTTCATGACGACAGAGCCCGATGCACGAAGTGCTTATTTTTGGATAACGTTTTTCTTCCTCCTAGTTGGTATCGTTATCTCTTTCTTGTTTGGTTTATTACAGATTCGTATAGATCTTGATAAGGGGCTTCCTACGCCAGCTTTTTTTGGTCTTGGAACACTTATAATTCTTTACGACCTTTTTTTGATTGTTAATCCTCTCCTTTTCTGGAAGGGGTTTGAATTCTCAGTTACAGGATATGCTGTAACGCACATTATTGGATTAGCTGCTTTTTTGTCATTAAGCGGAACGACGCTTATGTCGGCTGTTTCTATTACGGCAAGGGAAAAAGAAGAGAAGGAAGATATCTATACTATTCGTCTTTGGACAGATCGTTTGAACCGAGTCCTTACCCAAGCTCGAGATAACGAATTGAGCGATGATGTTTTGCTAGAGATCCAAAAGCTTGTAGGAAAAATCAGATACACTGATCCTGTAAGTTGTCAGGATGCCCTTCCCATTGAAAAGAAAATAAGCGAAATGATCGAGAAAATTTCAGACGGAATTGATCTTTTTACCGTAGAAGAACAAGGTTCTTCTGAGGAGGAGAAGATTTTAGAAAATCTTAAACAACTTATGGAATATGTAACAGACAGAGAAGAGCTTATCGCTCGTATGAAATAGTTTATATTTGAGGAGGAAATGGAATGGCAGCAGACAATGTTGAAAGGGAACTGACATGTGCGTCATGTGGTGCTAACAATGAGCCAGGTTCCACATATTGTGCATATTGTGGAACGCTTCTGCCGGAAAAGAAAATAGAAAAAGAATCAGTCTCTTCAACAGTTTTTACACCAGTATCGATTTCGGGTGAAAAAATTGCTTTTAAGAGGGTTAGTGTTGGTATAGCAGTTCTTTTTACCATCCTTACTTTCGGTATATATCCAGTAGTATGGGTTTTGTTGAGAAAAAAGGCTTTTAATGAATTAAAAGGAACAGAAAAAATTGCCGGATGGTTGGCATCTTTACCTCTTATTCTGTGGGGGCTTTCCATTGCAATTCAAGATCCGGAAATACAAGGCATTATGAGGATAGCATCATGGATTACATGGATTATTCTTGCTTTTAAGATGAGAAAAATGCTTCGTGAATATATTGCGAGTTTTGGAGATGAAGATGTTCTTCCTAACATTGCTCCATCAAAGATAATGACGTTCTTTTTTACTTTTTTCTATATTCAGTATCATATAAATCGCCTTATCGATATCGGGGTTTTCAAGCGAGCAAATTAAAGTTATAAATTTGAGGTTGCTTCTTAAGAAGCAACCTTTTTTCTTGCGTCAAAAAGATTTAGTGATAATATATTTTTATAACAAATATAACGGAAGGTGAAGTCATATGCCCATATATTTGAATAATGCGGCGACAACATGGCCGAAACCTCAGGTTGTTCCAGAGGCAATGTATGATTTTTTGGTCAATTCAGGGGCAAATTTGGCCCGGGGGGCAACAGCAAAACGTGATCTCGGGACGATGGACCTTGTCTTAAATTGTCGAGAATTGTTGGCTGAATTTTTTCATGGATATGAAGATGCGGATCCTAGATATGTAACCTTCACATCTAATATAACCGAATCGCTAAACGTTGTTCTTAAAGGTTTTCTCAAACCTGGAATGAGAGTGTTAACGAGTAGCATGGAACATAATGCTTCCATGCGGCCTCTTCGACGCCTTGAACAGCAGCGCGGAGTGGAAATTAGAGTTCTCCAATGCGACAGTGAAGGTGTTCTTCCTCTTGATGTTTTGGGTGAGGCTTTAACTGAAAAGAAATACGATCTTATGGTTATGACCCATGCAAGTAACGTGTGTGGAACGATTCAAGATATAGAAGGAATAGCTCGTCTTTGTCGTTCCGCTGGCGTTCCCCTTGTTATCGATTCTGCCCAGACAGCAGGAGTATTGCCCATTCATGTGACAGATTTAGGCTTGGCAGCTCTCTGTTTTACGGGGCATAAAGGACTTATGGGACCTCAAGGAACAGGTGGCATTGTCTGGAATCCTGATTTTGCCGAGAAAGTTGATTGGTTTATTGAAGGGGGAACGGGGAGTTTTTCTCACCTTGAATATCAACCTGATTGTATGCCTGATAAATTTGAAGCTGGAACGCCTAATCTTCCAGGCATAGCTGGCTTGAGAGCTGCATTACAATGGCTCATTAAAGAGGGTCCGGCGAAGATACATGCGCGCGAGATAGAGTTGGGAGCTCGTTTTCTTGAGGGAATAAATAAAAATCCTTCCATTCTTCTTGCGGGCAAAAAAACTATGGAAGGACGGCTGCCTGTTTTCCCTCTTAACTTTGAAGGACACGATCACGCTATTATTGCTGCGGAACTCGTGGATAGAGCAGGTATAGAGACTCGGCCAGGGCTCCATTGCGCTCCGATTGCACATAAAACACTTGGTACTGAAGCAATGGGAGGAGCATTACGTGTCTCTGTTGGATATTTCAACACAGAGGAAGAAATTGATTCTTGCCTTACGGCTCTTAATAGTATTCTTTCACACCCAGTGAAGGCGAAAGCTTAAAAACGAATAACTCTGTTCCCTGCTTCCTGTCCATGTATCCCCTCTTGCGGGCAGGAAGCTTTCTTTATCCCTTCATTAAAAAAGACAGCAGTATTTCCTCCTAGACGTTTCGCTTCGTACAATGCCACATCGCAATCTCTAAAGAGGTCTGTAATAGAATTGTAGCACTCTGCTTTGGTGATAATCCCCATGCTGAAAGAGAGAGTTATTGAAACATTTTTTATTTTCAGGGGGTCCTTCATTACCTCTTTGACTTTCTCTGCAAAAGCCATACCATCTTCCTTATCTTTATGCAGCAAAAGTAGAACGAATTCATCTCCTCCCAGACGAGCAAAAACATCATTTTCGGAGAGCAGAAAATGAAGGCGTTTTCCTACTTCCCGTAAAACACGATCTCCATAAAGATGGCCACATGTATCATTAATATTTTTAAAGTGATCTACATCCATCATAATAAAAAGGAAGGGGATACTTTTTCCTCGCTTATTTGCTCCGAGAATACGGTGAAGGCGCTCCATAAAACTTGCCCTGTTTGGAAGGCCTGTTAGAGAATCTCTGTAGGCCATATGATAAAGGCGATTTTCAAGATCTTTACGATGAGAAATATCTCTTGCTATTGAAAGAATAAGTTTTCTGTTACCGAGAGAGAGTTTCTGAGCTTGAAATTCAACGGGAATTCTATCTCCGTTTTTTCTCACAAGAGCTGTCTCTTTTTGTGCAAAAACAGGCAACGGATTTCGACCGATAAAGGCGTTGAGCGGATGACCAACGAGATCTTCTTTTTCATAATCAAGAAGTTGACAAGCTCGTGTATTAGACAAAATAATATTTCCGTTTATATCGCATATAAAAAACATGTCTGGAGCCGCATCTAGTATTTTTTGAATGTTGTCGATCATGTTGTTTATAGTATGAGATAAAAAAGTAATTTCATCTTTTCCCTCATCGGATACTCTGAGGTCTAAATTAGTGGTATGTGATATTTCTTTAACTTTATTAGCCATACGATGAAGGCGAAAAAGTATCGTTTTATTTAAGAAAAGGAGAATAAAAGTTGCCAAAACTCCCTGTGCTCCGAGGAAAAGAAAAAGAACAATAATAACAGTGTGATGTCCATAATGAAAAAGGGTACGTTCTTTTGCTGTTGCAAGAAGAAAGATGGGATTTCCTGCTATATCAGGTATGAGTGTTTGGGCCTCTAAAAACGAAGAAGAGAGCGAATTATATTTTGTATGCCAAGGCTTGAGTTCTTTCAATTCACTGTTAAATTCTTCATTATCGATTTCTGTTGGTAAAATCTTCAAAGAAATGTCAAGATATGTTGAAACCTGTTTCAGCGCACTATCATCAAAATAACGTCCAACGACAAGAAATCCTTTGGAAGGCCCTGAGAAATCACTTTTTAATATAGGGTGAAGCGCAATAATCATAGGTTTGTCCATATAGATAAGCCCCGAAAAGGAACCGTCTTTTTCCCCATTTTGAATACTTTCCTTTATGGTATCTGCATACTCTTGAATCAATGGTTTTTTTTGAAAAGTTGATGTGTCGAAAAGAGTGCTATATAGAATTTTTCCGTCATTGTTAAGGAGAAGAAAAAGATTAAGGTTGAGATTTGTAAAGGTTTCATCCATGAGGTTGTCTGTAATATATTTTTCATTATACTGTGAAGCAAAGGTATAAGTGTCGTTCCATGGTGCCCAATCACTTGCGATTGATTCAAGATTTTCTCTGAAATAATTTACCGTTTCAAGAACTCTTTGATTATCTTTTTCGAAAGTCTGCTCTTCAAAATCAATAAATCTTTTTAAAATGAAGCGATCAGCAATACAGAACGCCGCAAAGGCATTAACAATAAAGGCAATGATTATAATAAGCAGCGTTTTTGTGCGTATCGACACGAGCTTCACCTGTCCTTTATACGTATCTACTATACGTAAAATATTACTTATCACCAACTTATTATCGTAAGTTTAATCGTCAATATAAAGGCTGTCAAAAAATGCCTTGACAAATAAAGGAATTCAGGTACTATAATTCCTGATTTTAAAAATTGGAGGCACATAATGCATTCGATAGTTTCTATTTCTGAAGCGGCATCCCTTGCTTTTCATGGGATGGGACTTTTAGCTGTTACTGGTAAACGAATGAGCATAAAAGAAATGGCGGAAATTATTAATGTTTCAGAGGCTCATTTAGCGAAAGTTTTTCAACGTTTGGTCAAAGCAGGTTTTGTCGAGTCTTCACGGGGGCCTGGCGGTGGTTTTGAATTGGCTCGGTCAGCTGAAAGTATATCATTACTTGAGATATACGAAGAGATAGAGGGTAAAACTGAGGAAAATTATTGTTTGCTCCATTGCGAAGAGTGCCCCTTTCATATCTGTATTTTCGGAAGTCTGTTGCAGAAAATGACGCAAGAATTTTTAGGGTATTTGCGGGATAAGTTGTTATCAGATCTGGTAAGAGGTGAAGTGTATGAGTCATATGGTGAAAAGGAAGATTATTAAGATTGATGAAGAAAAGTGCAATGGTTGTGGTTTATGTGCCCAAGCATGTCATGAAGGTGCGATCCAGATTATTGACGGAAAGGCAAAGCTTGTCAGCGAATCTTATTGTGATGGTTTAGGTGATTGTATTGGAAAATGTCCTCAGGAAGCAATATTTTTTGAAGAAAGAGAGGCTGCTCCTTACGATGAAGACGCTGTAAAACGCCATATGGCGAGGTGTCCTGGCTCTATGGCAACAGATTTGAGAAAGACAAGTACATCAAGTAGAATTGAAAAAGCATCTGAAAAGAAACTGAAAACAGATCTTCAAAAATCACAATTGGGGAATTGGCCAGTTCAGATTCGTTTAGTGCCAATAAATGCTCCATACCTTCATCATGCCAACCTTATTATTGCTGCTGATTGTACTGCTTACGCCTTTGCTGATTTTCACAGACAATTTCTTCTGGAAGAAAATTCTGTTTGTTTAATAGGATGTCCTAAACTTGATGATGCTCAAGCCTATATAGATAAAATATCCCAACTTATTGTTGCCAATGAACCCAAGTCTATCTCTGCCATATATATGGAAGTTCCATGTTGTGGTGGTCTAGTTCGTCTTATCTCCCATGCCATAGAACATGCTAAGGTCAATATAACGCTCAAGCTTATAAAAATAAGCATAGGTGGAAAAATTATAGATAAAGAAACGACAAAATATGTGTTCTCAAAGTAGCGTTATAAAGAAGAGGAGGGATTGATAGTATGTATTGCTACCAGTGTGAACAGACTGCGAAAGGGACGGGTTGCACGGCTTTTGGTGTTTGTGGCAAATCTCCAGAGGTTTCCGATCTTCAAGATCTTCTCATCCATATAACAAAAGGTATTTCCATGTACGCCAGTAAGGCGCGAGAAATGGGAACTATTGATCGCAATATAGATGTGTTTGTTATAAAGGCTCTTTTTACAACGATTACGAATGTCAACTTTGATGAAGAACGTATGGAAAAAATGCTTAAAGAAGCAGCTTCCGTAAAAGAAAAAGCGAGAGATTTATATGAGCAGGCTTGTGTGAAATCAGGGAAAAAACCTGAGGAACTTAAAGGGCCAGCCTCTTATATGCTTCCCGATAGTCGAGATGAAATGATTCGTGATGGTGAAAAAGTGACACCTGAAGCTTGGGCTGCAAAATATGGTGAGGTTATGCAGGGTCTTCGGGATCTTATACTTTTCGGGCTAAAGGGAAGTGCTGCCTATACAGATCATGCTCATGTTTTAGGATACGATGATGACGATATTTACGGATTTTTTCACGACTTTCTGACATACCTGAGCGACGAAACTTTTACAGTAGATGATTTGGTTGCGAGAGCTCTTGATGCAGGAAGATGGAATATTTCGGTTATGGAGCTTCTCGATAGAGCCAATACATCTCGTTATGGACATCCCGAACCAACAAAAGTACGTGTCACTCCTCTTAAGGGAAAAGCTATTGTGGTTTCTGGGCACGATCTTCGTGACCTTGAGCTTTTGCTGAAGCAGACAGAAGGAAAGGGTATCAATATCTATACTCATGGCGAAATGCTGCCCTGTCTTGCCTATCCAGAATTGAAAAAATATAAGCATCTTGTTGGGAATTATGGAGGTGCGTGGCAAGATCAGCGAGAAGAGTTTGACCGGTTTCCCGGAGCTATTTTAATGACGACAAACTGCATTCAAAAACCTAAGGATTCCTATAAAGATCGTATTTTTACAACAGGTCTTGTTGCCTGGCCAGGGATAACCCATATTGGAGAGGAGAAAGATTTTACCCCTATTATTGAAGCAGCTCTTAATGCGCCAGGTTTTACTGAAGATGCTCCTGATCATACAATTACTATTGGTTTTGCCAGAAATACTGTTTTATCTGTAGCAGGAAAAGTTGTAGATCTTGTAAAAGCTGGTAAGATTCGTCATTTCTTCCTTATTGGTGGGTGTGACGGAGCCAAACCAGGCCGAAGTTATTATACAGATCTGGCAACGATGACACCTAAAGATACCATTATCCTTACTCTGGCATGTGGAAAGTATAGGTTTAACAAACTTGAGTTTGGAGAGATTGAAGGAATTCCGCGCTTGTTGGATGTGGGACAATGTAACGATGCCTATTCAGCTGTTCGTATTGCCATGGCATTGGCGGAGGCTTTTAATACTGATGTAAATAGCTTGCCACTTTCTCTCGTTTTGTCATGGTATGAACAGAAAGCAGTCTGCATTCTTCTCTCTTTGCTCTATCTTGGTATAAGAGATATGCGTATTGGTCCCAGTTTGCCTGCTTTCGTGAAACAACCTGTTTTTGAGGTGTTGCATGAAAAACTGAATCTCATGCCAGTGACGACACCAGAAGAAGATTTAAAGGCAATTCTTGGATAAAGGATTGTAACTGCAAATGTAAAGGGCACGCCAGGGGGATCGTTCCTCCTGGCGTTTTCGATGTATGATACATTTGGTGAGGAAAAATAATATTGTCAAAGAGCACTTTTGGGTATACACTAAATTGAAGTTTTCAGATAACTCCCAGGAGGTGCATATATATGGAGCACGGCGAAGTTGTTGTTCTTGATGGGCAATCTCTTACAATCGAAGATGTAGTAAAAGTTGCGCGAAATAATGCCAAAGTAGAGCTTGATCCTCATGCGCTTGAAGCTGTTGATAAAGCAGCATCCCTTGTCAATGAATGGGCGTCAGGCAATGAAGTTATTTATGGTATTAATACAGGATTTGGAGATTTGGCCACTGTTCCTATCTCACGAAAAGATCGCCGTCAGCTTCAAGAAAACCTTCTTAAAAGCCATGCCTGTGGCGTTGGAGCTCCCTTTGACGAAGAGACAGTGCGAGCTATTATGTTACTCCGCATTAATACACTTATAAGAGGTTATTCTGGAATTCGAGTATCCACTTTACAGCGTTTAACCGAATATCTGAATTTAGGTATCCATCCTATGATTCCTTCTCAGGGTTCCGTGGGATCAAGTGGAGATTTATGCCCACTTTCTCACCTTGCTGTTACACTTCTTGGTCTTGGCGAAGTTTTTTATAAAGGTCGTCGCCAATCTACTGCTCGTCTCCTTCGTAAGTTTGGCATGGAACCCCTTCATCTTGAGGCTAAGGAAGGATTGGCCCTCAATAATGGAACAACTGTTATGACGGCTATTGCAGCTCTTGCTCTCTACGATAGTGTCAATACTCTGAAATTAGCAGATATAGCAGCGTCACTCTCTCTTGAAGCGTTACATGGTGTACCTTACGCTTTTGATGAGCGAACACATGCTCTCCGTCCATATCACGGGCAGATGACAGTTGCATCAAATATTCGCAAACTAATTTTTGGTAGTCAGATTATTGAAAAATTTAAGGGAGAACGCGTTCAGGATGCCTATTCCCTTCGTTGTGTTCCTCAGGTACATGGTGCGAGTCGAGATGCCATTGAATATATTTGGGATAAAGTTTCTATAGAAATTAATGCAGTAACTGATAACCCTCTTATTTTTGTTGATGATCGCATGGCTATAAGTGGCGGAAACTTTCATGGGCAGCCTATGGCTTTAGCTATGGATTTTTTTGGTATTGCCATGGCAGAAATTGCGAATATATCAGAACGAAGAGTTGCACGTCTTGTCGATAGCTCTCTTTCTGGACTTCCCCCTTTTCTTATTAATGAAAGTGGTTTAAATAGCGGTTTCATGATTCCTCAATATGCAGCAGCATCTATAGTTTCTGAAAACAAAGTTCTAGCTCACCCCTCTTCTGTTGATTCTATTCCTACATCAGCTAATCAGGAGGATCACGTTTCTATGGGAACTTATGGTGCACGTAAGGGGCGTAATATTCTTGACAACACAAGAAGAGTTCTTTCTATCGAGTTCTTTTCAGCTGCTCAGGCCTTAGATTTCAGTATTTTACTTAAGCCAGGTCTTGGAACGGCAGCTGCCCATCGTATGATTAGAAGTGCTGTCCCCTTCTTGAAACATGATGACTATCTTTACCCCCTTATTCGAAGAGTTCAAGAGCTTATGGATCGAAGTGAAATCCTTAGTGCTGTAGAGGAGGTTGTAGGACCTCTCGACTAACGGAAAGGAGATATAAGATATGCCTAGACTTTCTCGTATGACGGTGAACGATTTTGTAGAGCAGCTTTCTGCTGGAACCCCCTCCCCTGGTGGCGGAAGTGCTGCTGCTTTATGTGGAGCAATGGCAGCTGCTCTTGGCGGTCTTGTCTCACGGTTGACTCTCTCGAAAGAAGCGTATGAACAGTCTTGGGAAGTGATGGAACGTGTTCGAGATGAAACTGCATCGTTATCAGATCGACTTGTTTACCTTATGGAAGAGGATACGAATGCATATCTTTCGTTCATTGAAGCAGGAGGACTTCCTTCAGAGACTCCTGAGGAGGAAGAAATCAAAGAACAAATGAGAGAGCAAATGATGAAAAAAGCAGTAGTTGTTCCCCTCGAAGTTTTGCGTTGTTGCCAGGAAATCCTTCCCCTGCTTCGTGATGTTGCTGCTTTGGGAGCCAGAGTGGCTGTGAATGACGGAATGACGGGACTTTGTTTGTTAAGAGCAACTGCCGTGGCGTCATGCTTAACGATATTAACAAATCTACCTCGCCTTTATGATGAAAATTTTTGTTCTTCTGTACAGGACGAGGCCCTATCTCTCATGTACGATATTACATCGGAGATAGACAGAGCAAATGAGCATTATGTAAAGGCTCTTTTAAAGCTTCGGGAATAAGTCAGATAACAAACTACTATTTAGAATCGTATTGCTAAAATTGCATTCTGTGAAAAAAAGCGCATAATAAAATCAGATAGTAGCGGAGGTTTATTGAGATGGTTAATTATGCGCGTATGCTTAGTACTTTTCTTGATCTCGTAAAAATAAAGGCAGAGTCTGGAGCCGAACAGCCTGTTGTTCAGTATATATTGCCTCGTCTCCGTCGTTTAGGGCTTGTTATAAGACAAGGAAGTGAGGAAAGGGCAGAAAATATAGTGGCTGTTCTTCCTCCTACTCATGATAGAAACCGGTGTATCGCTCTTTCTGCTCATATGGATACGGTTTTCCTCTCGAAACCCGTTGTTCCTCGTATACGTGAAGGTGTCATTACTTCTTCTGGAGATACAATTCTAGGAGCTGATGACAGGGCGGGGATAGCCGCTATTTTAGAAGGATTGGAAACTCTTACAGAAAAGAGGATTCCTCACCATTGTATAGAAATAATATTTACTGTTAAGGAAGAAACAGGGCTGGAGGGCGCAAAAAAGCTTGATCTAAACCAACTTCAGGCTTCAATGGCCTTTATTATAGATAATGGAGCTGATCCTGGACATATCGTGGTACAAGCTCCTTCCCATGTTAAGATTAAATGGGAGATATCTGGAAGAGCAGCACATGCAGGCGCGTCTCCTGAAAATGGAGTTAATGCCATACTTGCTGCTGCTGAGGGGTTACGGCAGATAAAAAGTGGTCGTATCGATCATGAGACAACGGCAAACATTGGCATGATTCATGGAGGAGGGGCTACAAATATTGTCTGCGATTCAGTCATAGTGGAGGGGGAAGCTCGTTCTAATTGCGAGAAAAAACTTGAAGATACTGTGAGTGCAATGGTTGAAGCGATGGAAAAAGGCTCGGAATCGTTAGGGGCAAAAGTCAAGACGAGAGTTCAAAAATCATATAGGAGTTTTACATTAACCGAGATGGCTCCATCAGTTCAGTGGGCTTCGTCTGCAGTGCGCCGTTGTGGGTTAATTCCAGTTCTTATCTCTACAGGTGGTGGAAGTGACGCAAACATATTGAACGAGAAAGGAATAGAAGCTGTTACATTAGGTACTGGTGCAAAAAATGCTCACACTTCAGAAGAGTATATTCTTGAACGCGACTTATATACGTTAGGTGACATTGTTTATGCCATTATGAATGGTGCTTAGATAAACAAAAAACGGCTCTTATTTTTTCTTAGTGAAATAACCTCCCCAGACATTTCGAATGTCAGCCATAAAAACAAAGCCTCCAGCTTTTTTCCCTTCCTCTGCAACAAGAATCCTATCTTTTCGTTCGCAGATAACCTTAAGAATAAGACGAGGACCATCTCGCCCTTCTCCTTCAAGAACAGTAGTTCCGAAACCTTTAGATCTCAAAACATCAGCCAACATTCTTCCTGCTTCTGTATCTTCAATAATAATTTCTACAATGAGGTGTCCTTTCAGAAGTTTTTCTTCAAGAAAAGAACCAATATAATTTCCTGTGGAGAAACCAAGAGCGTAGGCAATAAAACTTAAGGGGCTGTTGAGACCTGCGTCGAGAACATATTTTAAACTCAAAAGGTAGAGGGAGATTTCTACAAATCCAATACATGCTGCCTTAAACCGTTGCCCTTTCACCAAGAGCAGCATTCGCATTGTTGCCATAGACACATCAGTACAACGAGCACAAAAAATAAGGACTACAGCGAGATTAAATTCTAAGGTCATTTCAATCCCCCCTTATCATATTTATCATACGCGACATAAGAGGATAAAATCAAGAATATTCATTTGGGTTTTGAAGAGAAAAAACCGTATAAAAAAGTAAAAGGAACCATTACTTGGTTCCTTTTACTTAATAATGGAATAAGATAAATTCGTTTAAATTTCTCCGATAAGCTTGAGAACACCCTGAGCAATTATAGCTGAGCCAATATACGTGCCAACAAAAACAACACATGAGACAACGATAATTCTCCACCCGGTTCTTTTAAGCATATCCAAATCTTTTCCCAGTGATATTCCTGCATATGCCAATATTGGAGTTGTCAAAGCTAAAAAACTGACTTTTTGTGCCCACGCTGTCAGTATTTCCGCTCCTGGAAAACCTGGGTAGGTTACGATGCAGCCTATTGTTACGATATAGGCTACCGATGGAATACGCACTGGTATAACTTTTGAACAAATTACGCCCAGAAGACATAACACGATAAGAAAGGCCATTCCCGGGATAGCATCACTTATGGGCGTATGAAAGCCAACCAGATTTCCTACAAGAGTAATAACACCAATAATAATTAAAACAAAAAAGACTTCAACGGTTTTCATAAGGATTACACCTCCTTATAAATTGGCTTTTCAGGAACAACTCCATATTTAGCCTTGTACATCTTTTTGTAGAGCCACTCTGAGAGAGGAAGTGCCAGCCATAGTGACATATAAATTCCATCAAGTCCTGAAAGCATATTGCTTGCGGCACCTAGGGCCTGGATTTTGTCGGCAATTTCTGGGAACATGGCGCTTAATGACCCTACAGACGCTGTCATCATGCTTGCGCTTCCAACACCGGAGGCCATGGCTAATGCTAAAGGATGAAGAATGCCAAAGGCAGCTGCGAATGTGGCCATGAGCCCGTAAAAAATAGTTCCAAAAACGGTTCCGCATATATAAACGCCCATAACGCCTTGCCCTTCAGGCGTATCGAGGCCATAAACATCGCCTATAAGAGCAACGTTTGGTTCTCGTGCTACAGAGTGAGCGGCTCCGATCGATTCTCGTTTTAGTCCAAGAAATACAGCGATGGGAATTCCTATGAGTACTGTCCCCAAATTCCCTAATTCCTGAAGAATAAGTGCGGGACTTGTCTTCAAAATCATAGGAAGGTTAGGACCTACGAGGGTGCCATATCGTGCTATAAGAAGCATGAGGGTGACTCCTACGAGACTTCCTGCATCAACCATGTCTTTATGACTTGCCAATTTGATAAATTTCGGGCCTAAAAAAGCTCCCATGAGCAGCGCATAAAGCATTGGAAGAAGCACTATTTTCCCCGGGCCAAGATTGAAGGCGTGGATTCCGATCAATTCTGCGATGATAACAAGGCCGAGGACTAAAAGGTGAATTTTCCAGTTGCGAATTGCATTTTTCATTTACATCTCCCCTTTCATATTGTCGTGTATTGTTCCATACCACGCTGAAAGAGCTAAAAGAGCGGCTCCAATAGAAAGGGCACGTTCGTCGGCCTTAAAGCGTGGGCTGTGCCAAGGGTGAACTGCATCGATTTCAGGATTACCGACTCCAAGCCAGAAAAAACATCCTGGTACTTTTTCTTGGAAAATAGCAAAATCCTCGCCTCCCATAGAAGGAACAGGAGAGACAATTTTTTCCTTGTCTATAAGATCTTCGAGGGCCTTCATTCCTATAGCCGTAATTTCAGAATGATTAAAAACGGCAGGAAGATCTCGGCGATAGAAGAAATCGGCAGAACATCCGAGACTTGCTGCTGCATTTTCAATAACTCTTTGCATCCATAACTCCATAGATTCACGAACATGAGGATCAAAGGTTCGAACAGTTCCCGTGAGCTCTACTTCATCTGGAATAACGTTATTGGCAGTTCCTCCATGTATGGTTCCGAAACTTATTACTGCTGATTGTTGGGGATCGACGTTTCTGCTGACAATAGTTTGAAGATTCATTATGATCGATGCTGTAGCGACGATAGGATCGATATCACGATGTGGAAAAGCTCCATGTCCGCCTTCCCCTATTACTTTAAGAAAAGTTGTGTCTACAGAGGCCATAAGGGGACCTTCTTTAAGGGCAACTTTTCCTACAGGAATTTCAGGGTGGTTGTGAAGGCCAAAAATCATGGAAACATCAGGATTAAGGAGAACGCCTTCTTCCACCATGGCCTTGGCTCCTGCATTTATTTCTTCTGCTGGCTGGAAAATAAACTTGACTGTCCCTTGAAGTTTGCTTTGTAGAGACGCAATAATTTTTGCAGCTCCAAGAGCACACGTCGTATGAATATCATGGCCGCAGGCATGCATTAGCCCTTTTGATGTTGAAGTATATGAGAGTTTGCTCTTTTCTTCAATAGGCAATGCGTCTATATCTGCACGGATTGCAACAGTAGGTCCATCCTTTGCCCCCTTTAAAAGAGCAACGACACCTGTTTTTGCAACATTTCTTTGTACTGAGCAACCAAGTTGTTCCATATAGGTTGCAATTTTTTCAGAAGTTTCATGTTCTTGAAAACTTAACTCTGGATGCTTATGAAAATCTCTGTATAGCACTTGAAGTTCTTCGAAAATATCTTGACTTTGCTTTTTAATGGCATGACTGAGCGTCATAGTTTATCCCTCCTGAGAAGGTGCCGGTTAATCTTTTTCCCCTGTATCTCTTTTCTGTATAGGATATTCTTTAATTGTCTTTACTACAAGACCAATAAGCTACCGCTGAGGGGGTAAGGTGATGTAATAAAAAGCCCTCAAAAAGCGGAACCTGCTTTTTGAGGGCTTTTTATTAGTTGCTTGCTCTGTAACGTAGAGCAAGTTCTGTTTTTGACATATAAACGGGATGCTCGATACAAATCTCTCTTACCTCTTTTTTTAATATTGGTATAAGAGACTCATCTCTATTTTCGAGAACCTGAACAACGAGTTTAGCTACTTTTTCAGTATCTTGTTCATTGAAACCTCGGCTTGTAACACCGGCAAGACCGATACGAATTCCACTTGTAACAGTTGCTTTTTGAGGATCAAAGGGAATGAGGTTCATATTAACGGTAATTCCAACTTCTTCCAGTTTCTTTTCGGCGTCGCGACCTGTCATATTCTTACGTCTGAGGTCTACAAGCATAAGATGATTATCTGTGCCGTTGGAAACAATATCGTATCCATTTCTCTGAAGAGTGCGAGCCATAACTTTCGCATTTTTTATAATATGTGAGGCATATGTTTTAAATTCTTCGGTCATGGCTAATTTGAATGTGAGAGCTTTTGCTGCCATAATCTGAGGAATGGGCCCACCTTGAATTCCAGGGAAAATAGCTTTGTCAATCTTCTGTGCATATTGGGATCGACATAAGATATTGCCACCTCTCGCACCTCTTAAGGTTTTTGTTGTTGTAAATGTTACAAAATCAGCATATGGAACAGGGCTTGGGTGGACATTTGCTGCTACGAGCCCAGCAATGTGTGCCATATCAACCATAAAATAGGCGCCTACTTCGTGGGCTATTTGGGCAAATCTTTCGAAGTCAATAAATCGAGAATAGGCGCTGCCTCCAGCAATGATCAGTTTGGGATGAACTTCTTTAGCTAACTTTTCAACCTGATCGTAATCTATTTCGCCAGTTGTTTTGTCTATACCATATCGATATGCATTGAAGAATTTTCCCGAAATATTTACCGGAGTGCCATGAGAAAGATGGCCGCCATGTTTAAGATCCATGCCGAGAATTGTATCCCCAGGTTCCAGCATAGCCATAAAGACGGCGAGGTTTGCATTTACGCCCGAATGAGGTTGAACATTTGCATGATCTGCTCCAAATAATTCTTTGGCACGTTCTATAGCGAGACTTTCAACGATGTCAATAAATTGACATCCACCATGGTAACGTTTTCCCGGGTATCCTTCCGCATATTTGTTTGTAAGAAGTGAGCCTTGTGCTTCAAGAATGACTTCTGGAACGAAGTTTTCTGAAGCGATTAGCTCAATTGTCATGTTTTGTCGTTCTTTTTCTCCCTCAATGGCTGCGCCCAACTCTGGGTCGATAAAATGAATGAGATTCACTAACCATTCCTCCTCTGGGCGGATTATAGTGGAACGAAAGCTGACAAAAGCCAACTCTCAATTAAATCATAAACGTTTAACATTTAAAGACAATAAGGAAAATAGGGTGCAAAATTACCAAAAGCCTGACATTTTTGTCAGGCTTTTGGTAATTTTTACGATCTATAAGTCTTTGTAACCATAGTCTTTTAGTCTTGGTTGTTTGGAGGGGCAACAGATAACAGACCTTCTCGTTCTGCAAAACGTGCTAACTCTGCTACAGAGTAAAGGCCAAGCTTTTCCATAATTCGTGCTTTATGTGTTTCGACGGTTTTTCGACTTATTGCAAGCTGAGATGCTATCTCTTTAGTGGCAAAGCCTCGGGCCAGGAGTATCAAAATTTCTTTTTCCCTCGATGTAAGAGTGTTGAGTATGGTGAAGGAGGCGTGAGTTCCAGATGATTGGATAACATAATCTTCGATAACCATAGAAGTAAGGGCGGTGCAAAGGTACATATCTCCATCACATACAACATTAATGGCTTTGATTACTTCATCAATATCACAATTTTTCAGAAGGTATCCTGTTGCTCCGGCGGCAAACATTTCTCGAACATAATGTTTATTCGAATGAATTGAAAGAGCGATTATTTTTATTTGTTTATTTTTCTCATGGATGGAACGAGTGGCCTCAAGACCGTTCATGTTTGGCATGGAAATATCCATAATTATGACATCAGGTTTATGTAGAAGTGCCGCCTTGACTGTAGATAATCCATCTCCTGTTTCTGCAACGATTTGAAAGTTGTCAATATTTTCAAGCACACTGCTGAGTCCTTTTCGTGTTACCGGATGATCGTCAGCAACAATAATTCGAACAGTCACAGAGACCCCCTCCTTCTTCAGAGTTGTTTTTTAGAGGAAGTTTAATGATAACGCTAGTTCCTTGTCCTTTAGAAGAATTGATATTCATTTGTCCTTCCCAATGGCGTAAACGCTCTCGTATGCTGAAAAGGCCGAAACTTCGCTTTCGAATGGCGATTGCCTGGGAGGGATTAAAACCTATTCCATCGTCGTGTACTGCAACACAAATGTAACTGTCTTCATTAGTGATAAGACATTGAACAGCTGTGGCTCGGGCATGTTTTAATACGTTGATAAAAATTTCTTTTATCATGTGGTAGAGCATAATGCTTACTTCTTGTTCAAGAAAACGGCAGTTTGTAGGAGAGTTGAATATGAAATCAATATGTTGTGGAGAAAACATTTCATCTCCAAGAGATTCTAACGCTGCGGCCAGTCCCAAATCGTACAAGAGAGGCGGGCTTAGGCGCGCGGTAAGATTTCGCGTTTGCTCTATAACATCATCGAGATGAGCAATACTTGTTGATAAGAGGTGGTTTTTTATATGCTCATCATTAGTTTTGAGAGCTTGTCGTAGATTCCGCTGCATTGTTACAAGAGCGTGCCCTACTTGATCGTGAAGATTAGCTGCGATTTTACGACGGGTTCTCTCTTCTGCTAATGTTAGTTCAGATGCAAGAGATCGTAGATTTTCCTGAGATTCTTCCAGTTTTTTCTCAGCATTGCGAACCTGTTCTATTTCTCGGGCTAAAATAAGATTTACGAAGCCCTTTGATGAAAGCTGTTGAGCCATAAGCCAAAGTAATTTGAGCGTATTCTCAAAATGCTCAAGCGATCCTTCATGCATTTTTCTAAGGGCCTGGCATAATTGAAGGGGGTCAGCGCCTATTTCAATAGCATAATTTTTTATGCGTTCTCCCCCCACTCCGAGAGCATTTTGAGATATTTGCCAGTTTGCAATATGATGCCCGTCAACAATAATAGGAGCACTTGCATCGACAAAACCACAACTTAAGCATCTTTGATATGTAGGTTGAAGCAAACGAGCTGCTTTCATTCCAAGAACGCGATCCGAGTAGATGCAGCGGCGAGCGCCCTCGGGTGTTTTACGGACTAATTGGCAAACTTCACTAAAATTGCTTGGTTCTGTAATGGAATTTCCATTAACATCTGTAATAACAGAAGCGACATCATGTACTTCTGCAAAGGCATCTTGTATTTTTTGTAGTTCTTCTCGTTCAATAAGATCAAGAAGAGATATTTGAGGAGAGGGCATGGATATCACTCCTTTGCAAGCTCTCCTCTTTATTTTACACGTTTTCTGATTTTTCTATACCGCTTTAGCGAGCTCTTCGTCAAGCATTCCTAAAATGGTAGTTGTTAATTCTCCATATAACGGGTTAGATCGTTTTCTCGGTCGAGGCATATCAACCGATATAATTTGTTTGATTTGTCCTGGTCGAGCCGACATGACGATGATTTTATCGGCAAGATAAACAGCTTCGTCTACACTGTGTGTAACGAAGAGAATTGTTTTTTGGTGATTCTGCCAGATACGAAGCAACTCTTTCTGCAGAATTATACGTGTATGAGCATCAAGAGCTCCAAAAGGTTCATCCATAAGCAGCACTTCAGGGTTATTGGCCAAGGCTCTGGCAATAGCTACTCGTTGTTGCATTCCACCTGAGAGCTCGTAGGGATAAGCTTCTTTGAAACTCTCAAGTCCTACCAATCGTAAGTACTCTAACGCTGTTTTTTGACGTTTTTTTAAGGGTACACCAGCAAATTCAAGACCGAGACCTACATTTTCAATAACAGAACGCCAAGGCAGAAGTGAGTATTCTTGAAAGACCATTCCACGCTCTTTTCCTGGCGATGTTATAGGTTTTCCGTGGTAGAGAACTTCTCCTCCCGAAGCCTCTTCAAGACCTGCAATAATTCGTAACATCGTTGATTTTCCACATCCTGAAGGGCCTACAATACAGATGAAATCATTGATGTTTACAGACAAATCTACTGCATCAAGGGCTTTGACCTGCCCTCCCTTTTCTGTAAAGAATATTTTCTCTAATTTTTTAACATTTATTAAGGGCTCCACGATTTTCCCTCCTTATCGTGTTAAGCGCTGCCAACGAAAGCAACGTTTTTCTATAATGCGAAAAACAAAATCCATTATCATTCCAACGATACCAATACTTGCCATTCCGGCTATAACAATATCTGTTCGAGCGACAGTATAAGAATGAGTGATGAGATAGCCTATGCCAGAAATGCTTCCTGGGAGCATTTCTGCAGAAACAAGGCACATCCAGGCGACTCCTAGGCCGACTCGTAAGCCATTGACTATAGATGGAGCCGATGCTGGAAGGAGTATTTTTTTGAAAATATCGTTTTCATGTGCTCCCAGAACGCGAGCAGAGTCGATTAGAGTCTTTCTTACATTTGATACTCCGTAAATAGAGTTTGTAAGAATAGGATAGAAAGCGCCAATGAAAATGATGAAGATCATTGAAAACTTTAAGTTATTGAAATAGACATACCAAGAACCTTCCTCAATTCCTAAAAGGGTGGCCAGGCTGGCAACTCCGAACCAGGCTAAGACAAGAGGAACCCAGGCAAGAGGGGGAATGGGTCTAAAAATACTCAAAAAAGAGTGGAAAAGCTTGAATACCGATCCATAATATCCCATTACGATTCCAATAGGAATAGCAAGAACAATAGCTAAGAAATACCCAGCAAGCACGCGTACTAAGCTTACAATAACGTTATCGAAAAGAGATCCCATACTAATTAAATTTTCTGTGGGATGAGTCAAAAGATCTGCTACATTCCTAACAGTGGGCAAGACAATATCATTACCTATGCGCTGGGCCATGTATCCCCAAAAAACAAGAAAAAGAGACGGCACAATGACCGGGAGAAAAAGAGAAGAGATTTTCTTCATGAGAGTAATGACCTCCCTTTTACAGAATAAACGGGAAAGAGCTTGCAGACTCTTCCCCGCATGTACCCTTCATTATCTTAGACAAGGGAAATGAAGAGTTACTTGACATATGAAAAATCAAAGATAAGCGATTGGACGTCATCCATAGCTTTTCCTTTAAGTTGGCCTTTAAATTTATTCATACCGTTTAATACCGATAGATATGTTTGAGCACCTCGCATCCACCCTTCTGAAGGATCCGTTGTGTATACAATCGTGGATTTTGCCGCGGCCTCTTCTGGAATACCAATCCAGTTAGCGGCGATTTTTCCTGCTTCATTTTTATGGTCATTGCACCATTTTGCACTTTGCGTAAGAAGGGTTGTAAAGGCTTTGACCTCCTCAGGGTGTGCTGCAAGAATCTCATCTCGCGCAGCGGCGACACAACAAGGGAAGTGTGACCATTTCCCTGTTGGGGGTAAATTACGAAGATCAATAATAGTCTTCCCTACATCTTGTACTTCTGCTACTTCAGGGAATGGCGCAGGTCCCACCCAGGCGTCAACTTGCTGGCTCATCAATGCAGGGATGAGGTTTGATGTTGACTTGAGGTCGACGAGCAATATGTCTGCATCCATATTATTTGCGTCTTGTGTCAGTGTAAGGCCAGCATCATTCAGGGCTCCTTCCACAACAATACGGGGTGCACTTGTAGGTGAATGATATCCCAGTTTTACAGGTTTCTCATTTTTTGCTACGTAAGCGAGAAAATCTTCCCATGTGTTAATAGGACTTTTTTTACTTACAACAACACCCATTCCATCTGTGTGGATGGGGCATAAGACTTTTATGGGCGTGTTGTTGTCCACTGCCGACATCATGGCAGGAAGAGAGCCCATGCCAATATCGAGGTGTTTCTGGGCAAAGAGAACAGCCGTCTCTGATCCGCTTTTTGCGACAATAATATTAAGCCGGGCTACAGCTTTCCCATCAACCATAAGATCATACTTTTCTTTTGAAACGACAGGTTTCAGCCATGTTCCGAGTTCTTTAAAGTTTTCTTCTTTTGACATGGCGACCATAAATGGTTCTAAGTGGGTTGTAAAAATATAACTGACATTGAGACGAGGTATGTCTTCGGCAATGCCGGGAAGAATTAAAACCATTGACAAGATAACAGCGAGACAAGAGACACATAATGTTTTTTTCAATCCTGAAATGTGCAAAAAAGAAACCTCCCTTATGCTATAAATAATATTTAATTATAAGTTTTATAACAGATCTGAAATATTATAGAAGAGAAAATGATATCGATCAACTATTGAAAATATAAGTTTGTCTGGAAAAACTTTACAAATGGGGGGTATATGGACTATAAAGAGAAGGTACGTAGCACTACAAAATGAGAATACAACGGAGAGTAGAAGGAGGGAATATAATGGGAAATTTAAAATTTCATGTGCCAGACATGTCATGTGCTCATTGTGTTAAACGTATAACTACCGCATTGGAGGAAGCTGGGTATAGTGGTTTTAATGTTGATCTCGAGACTAAAACCGTACATATTGAGACGGAAGATCCTCAAAAAATTATGGATATTCTGGATGAAGCTGGGTATTCCGCTAACATTGAAAAATAACGTTGCTATCTTTTAGGAGGTTACATCAGGCATGCATAGTCGTTCTTTTTTTTATAGCGTTGCTGCTTTTGTTTTTGCATTAGGGCCTGTTTTATATCATTGGTATAACGGACCGGCACGAGGAGCTATTCTCCTTTCATGGTCAATTTTACTAGCATGTGTTTGCTTATTGAAGGATCATTATGTTTTTGGAGTTCCTGCTTCAAAAATATTATCGTGGCTGCGAAGGGTGCGGTCCGACAAAGGAGTAGATTTAAGAATTCCTGCTCCCAAAATGGATGTCAGTTCCGTAATGGGAACCTTGGAAGAGATGCTTACTCGCCTTATAGGAACATTTCGTCATATTTCCTTGAGGATTATACGTGGGCTTCACTCTTTTGTGTTTTCTTTTTTTCGTTTGGAACGTGAGCTTTCAGTTTTTTCTGATGCCTTTAATGAAATGACTCAGGAAGTTGAGGAAGGTGTCGATGCTGGTAGCCGTGTTACGGAGGCTATACAAACTCAATATGCAAGTTCAGAAGAAATATCCTCTACAGCCCAATCACTTGCGCAACTTGCTGAAAAGCTTAATCAAACTGTAACTCAAGTTTCTGAAAAAGCAAATGAGGGACAGTTGAAGTTAAGTGGGGCGGAACATTCAATACAAGACTTGGGAGAAGATGTTATGGGAGTTGCTCGCAGAGCGGCTCTTCTTTCTGAAAAAGTTGCATTGATTCAATCTGTTGTTCAGGTTCTTACTGGTATTTCTGATCAGACGAATCTTTTGGCCTTGAATGCTTCGATTGAGGCAGCCCGTGCTGGTGAAGCAGGGCGGGGTTTTGCCGTTGTGGCCGAAGAGGTTAGAAAACTGGCGGAAGAAAGCCGTAAAGCAGCCCTTGATATAGGAACAAACCTGGAGGAACTGGTGGCGGAGGTCCAGGGTGCCTCCGAAGATGCATCGACTATAGTTGGAAGGGTTGAGCAGACTGTTGTGCATGTTTCAGATGCCCTTCAGGGCGTTGGGCAGATTTTGAGTAACGTAACTCATATCAGTGAGTCTACCCATCAGGTTGCTGCTAGTGCTCAAGAACTTTCAGCATCATCAGAAGAATTAGCAGCTTCTGCCGAGACAGTAAATCATCTTACCGAGCGCATGCAGCAACAATTTAAACTGCTGGGTGAAAATGTAACGACTCTTAACTGTTCTGTGGATAATATGCTCATTTCAAACAAGGAAGGAGGAGAACAGGCACGTTCTCTTCTGCAAGAAATGGCGCAAATACAGGTTGTTGAGCAATGTGACTTTGCTGATATTGCCGATGGAGCTATTAAAGCACACAAGGGATGGATCAAGCGGCTGAAAGAATATCTTGATGGAGGTTCGTGGGATGTGGAAACTGACCCTACTCGTTGTCAATTCGGCATCTTCCTTTCTTTTGTTGAACGTCCAGATGTAATTGATCGTAAGAATTGGAATGAACTTCTTCGCCATCACGATGAACTCCATCACTTGGGACATAAAGTTTTTGAAGCGGCGAAGGAAGGGAATCCTCAGGAAGCACAATATCTCTATGAGAAAGCGTTAGGGATAAGCCAGATTTTAGTAAGAACTTTAGGAGACATGAGTAGTCAGTGCAGGCGGGGAAAAGAATGTCACAAAAATAGCACAGGGTTAATTCCTGTGAGCAGTGCAGAAAATAAATAGCATGGTACAATAATAATTGTTAAATTAAAGCATATAATGAAGCGACGGGAAGGGCCGCTATTTCTTTTTATGAGAAATGCGGCCCTTTTTATATACATGCGTAGGGTATTATGGGATAATAAGTGTTATATCCTATCAATTAACTAGGAATATGAAAGGGAGTTGATTTTTAGCGATGGTCAACAGCGAAAACTCAAAAAAAATATCTTTTTCCGTCACTGGTATGACGTGTGCTACTTGTGCGCGGATTGTTGAAAGATCTCTCAAGAAGGTAGATGGTGTCGTTTTCGCAGGGGTTAATTTAGCAACAGAGACTGCCTTTGTGGTTCTCGAAAAGGAAGTTCCCATGGAAAAACTTGAAGAGGCAGTAAAAAAAGCAGGGTATGAAGTTTCGTATGAACCACCTGAGGATCTTGATCGACGCCGGTATGAAGAGGCGAAAAGAAACCTTGTTATAAGTTGGGGTATAACTCTTCCTCTCATGGTTTTAATGTTTATGCATATGACAGGTTTTCATATGCCGTGGTTTCCTTTGATGGAATTTATTGGTGGGGCTGTCGTTCTTTTCGGTGCTGGGCGCGCCACCATGAAAGGGGCCTGGATAGCTCTCTCACATTTACATGCCAATATGGATGTTCTTGTCTCTCTTGGAGCTCTTGCTGCGTGGCTTACTTCATTACTTGTTCTTGCAGGAGTAAAAGTTGCATCATTCGGTGCTATCGGCGCCATGATTATTGCCCTTCACGTAACAGGACGTTTTATAGAATCTCATTTACGAGATAGAGCTTCAAAAGAAATAAAATCTCTTTTGGAAATTCAGGCACGGGAAGCTCGTATTTTAGATGAGTCGGGAAAAGAAATATCAGTTCCCATCGAAGCTGTTAAAGAAGATTTTACCCTCATAATTCGTCCAGGAGAAAGAATTCCAGCGGATGGAATGATTATTGAAGGGGCAACTTCAGTGGATGAATCTATGATTACAGGGGAATCAATACCTGTTCACAAAGAAGTAGAAGGAGAAGTAACAGGAGGTTCCTTAAATCTCACCGGTTCAATAAAAGTTAAGGCGACAAAAGTTGGAGAAGATAGCTTTTTATCTCAAATGATTGCCTTGATTCAGGAAGCACAAGGGGCCAAAATCCCTATTCAAGCTTTTGCTGACAGGGTGACAAATTACTTTGTTCCAGCTGTTGCGACTTTTGCTCTTATAAGCGGTTTTTTCTGGTATTTTGGCATTGATCGTTTTTCTTTTATTCTTGACGCGGCTTCGCATTATCTACCGTGGGTCACCTCTGTTCGTGAGCCGCTATCAATTGCTATTTTTGGTTTCATATCGACACTGGTTATTGCTTGTCCCTGCGCTTTGGGGTTGGCTACCCCGATGGCTCTCATTACAGGGACTGGCGCAGCTTCCAAAAAAGGACTTGTCATTAGAAATGCAGAGGCAATACAGACAGCTAAAGAAGTGGGCGTTGTTTTGATGGATAAAACGGGCACAATTACTCAAGGGAGTCCAAGTGTTGTCGAAACGAATCTTTCCAATGGCGATCTTGAAGCAGTAGCTGCCCTTGAAAAACATTCTATACATCCTTTAGCGAAAGCGGTAGCGGCTGTAACTGAAACAACACTTGAACCCCGCTCTATGGAAGAGATTACAGGAGAGGGTGTTAAAGGAGTTATTCGCGAAGATTCATATTTTATAGGGAAACCCCAAGATTCATCAAAATATAAAGAACAGCTTTCTTTAGGGCGAACGGTAGTTGAAGTTCGCAAGAATAATGTTGTTGTCGGGTTTATAGCTATTGAGGACCCACTAAGAAATGATGCTATAAGAGCTGTGGAAAGACTTAAAGAGCTTGGAATTATTCCAGTTATGGTGACAGGAGATAATGAACGAACAGCTCGAGCTGTGGCGAAACGAGTGGGAATTGAAAGTGTTTACGCTGGAGTTCGCCCAGATGAAAAGCTGAGTATCCTTAGAGATTTTCAGACAAGCGGAAAAAAGGTACTTATGGTAGGAGACGGGATGAATGATGCGGCTGCATTGAAAGGTGCAGACATCGGTGTAGCCATTGGCTCTGGAACAGATCTTGCTATCGATAGTGCAGATATTGTTGTTGTGCGTGGCGGGATTTCTTCTATTGCGGATGCAGTGGATATTTCTAGGCAGACCTTTACCGTCATTCGTCAGAATCTATTTTGGGCTTTTGCTTATAACGTTATTGCTATTCCTCTTGCTATGGGGGCGTTACTTCACCCGGCCATTGCAGAAACGGCGATGGCTTTCAGCTCTATTTCAGTTATATTAAACTCTATGAGGATACGAGTGTCTAAATAACAACTCTTTTACGATAAAATAGTTATACAAGAGATTCTGATCTTGTCTTTTCGGCATAAAAAAAGCTGCTCCCTTTTGGGGTGCAGCTTTTTTATTGTTTTCTTAGCAATGTCCGTGGCAGCCGGCACAACCGCCACCGCAACCTCCACATCCGCCACCGCGGAGGGCTTCAATTGCTGGGACAAAAACATCCAGAATATCGCCAAGATCGCTAACACCTTCGTCGTTATCGGTCAGGCCAAAACTCTCTTTTATTGCAGGCACAGTATCTGCTCCATCAACAATGGCTTGTACGATATCTCGAAGGGTGATGTTCTTCGATTTAATAACAACGGTTTCTCCAGGAACTATTCCCCAGTCCATAACTTCTACCTCCTTCAATAGGGCATGGTGGTATTGTAAAGGAAATGGCTGTAAAAATAAACAGAATTATTACCGAGTTATAAATTAATTTTTTAAGGGCTTTTTTCATAAAGTTTTTATCTATTTTATCTCTAATATAAAAAATATTAGTCGTGTGTTTTTTGAAAAAATAAGAAAATGACAAAATGATAATTTGCTATTGACGTAAAAGAAGCGAAAGGCTATTGTATGTTTACAATATGACTTCATCAGGTGAACGGGAAGTTTGGTGAAAAGCCGACGCGGACCCGCCACTGTGAGCTTGACGATGAAACATGAGACCACTGGGTAGGAATTAATGTGCCCGGGAAGGTGTTTCGGAGGAAGAAAGCGAGCCAGGAGACCGGCCTGTTGAAGAGAGGCAAATCCCTGCGAGGATTCAGGACTATTTGTGGAAAAACTTTTCTTTCAAGAGAGGTTTTTTTCCTGTGAGCTTTATGGCTGTCCTCGTTGGGACAGCCATTTTTTGTTAAGGAGGATGGTACATATGAAATGGGCTCACGGGAGACTGACCCAATATGTTAATGAGTTTTCTCGACTTGATTTTGTTGAGAAGACCATTGAAGCTCTCGAGAATAGAAGTGAAATCCTTCCAGAAGTCACAAATATTTCAAAATCGAACGACGAGGTTCAAGCTCTTATAGCAGAATACATCGCTCATATTAATGCATCTCTCAATGTAGAAGGAGATGTTCTAGTCTGTGCAGATTTTCTTGAAAAGACACGTTTATTTGTAGAACGTTTAAAGAAAGGACTCTCACAATCCTCGTTATATGGGGAGAAAAGACTAAGACTTCTTTGGGTAGAGGGATTAACCAATCTTATTTATGCTACACAAGATTGGTTAAAAACAGTGGTGCTTTGTTCGAAAGATGAGACGAAAGAAATATACCTCTCGTATTGCAAGGCTTGTCAGAGATCTATAGTGCGTTTTGAGAAAACAAGGCAAGCTATAACGAAGGAGGCCATAGCATGACTTTGCGTGATCATCCACTCTACCCTCTTTTTTCTCCTCGAAGTGTAACGATTGTGGGAGCTTCAGCAGACCTTGATAGTTTAACTGGCCGGACTCTGAAAGCCATGCAACGCTTTGGGTATAACGGTACAGTTTACCCAGTCAACCCTAAATACGATCGTGTAGGGGGACTGCCTTGCTATCATGATCTCTCTGAAATTTCAGAGGCAACTGATGTTGCTCTTATTAGTATAAAGGCTCAGTTTGTTCCGGCTGCTCTTGAGACGTGCGCAGAAAAAGGGATACATAACGTTATTATTTATTCTTCAGGTTTCGCGGAAACGGGCGATACGTCTTTACAGCAAAGAATGATGGACATCGCTCGGGAAGGCCATATTAGGATCCTTGGCCCCAACTGTCAGGGTCTCCTCAACCTGGCAGCAGGAATCCCCCTCACCTTCTCGGGCGCCCTCTATAACGTTGATCCTCCAACAACGGGTCACGTTGCTTTTATTTCTCAAAGCGGAGCCTTTGGTTTTTCGTCTTTTGGAGTAGGTCTCAACCACGGGGTACGATATCGTTATGTGGTTACTACTGGTAATCAGGCTGATATTGATGCTGTCGAGTGTGCCGGGTATGTTATTCGAGATCCGGAAGTAAGACTTCTCATGATGTATCTCGAAGGAATTGATGACGGGGAGCGTTTTTTACAGGTGGTAAGAGAGGCTCGAGAAAGAGACATTGCTGTTGCTGTTTTAAAAGCGGGACGCTCTCCCTCCGCCCAAAAAGCAGCTCAAAGTCATACAGCAGCTTTGACTGGAGACGAAGCTGTCTGGAAGGCCATATTTAAACAATACGGTGTTATTCCACTGGAAGATATGGACGATATTATCGGTATAGGCCAGCTGTTTGGAGCCTCTCCTCGTACTGACGGCAATCGGGCGGCTATTCTTACTACGTCGGGAGGCGCAGGCATAGTAATGGCCGATAGTCTCAATGATTTGAAAATGAGCGTTCCTGAATTTTCAACAGTAAGTAAAAAGAGTATAGAAGAAGTTATCCCAACTTTTGGGGCGTCGCGTAATCCGGTAGATATGACTGTGCAGATTTCTGAAAAACCGGAGAATTTCCGTCAAGTTCTTAATACGGCTCTCGGTGATCCTGATATTAGCATGGTTGTTACAGCTCTCTCAATGATTGTGGGAGAAGCCGGGAGTGTGATGGCGGAAGAGTTGATCCGAAGTTACGAGAAAACCCCGAAACCTCAAGCCGTAGTATGGATGATTGACGATGAACATGGCGAGACGTTTATTGAACGACTTAAAAATGCTGGGATTCCTGTTTTTCAAAGCTTTAGACAGTGTGCTCGTGCTTTAAAGGCTCTCGTAAATTGGGGACAAAGGCGGAAGTTGCCTTCCCATACGATTGAAATGACGTCTTCTTTGCTTGGATCTTTCCCATTAAAACTGACAGAATATGATGCGAAGCGATTATTAGCACGGTATAACGTTCCTGTAACGCGAGAACATCTTTGTCGGGATATGGAAGAAGCTTTTGATGCCGCTGAAGAGTTAGGTTTTCCCGTTGCTCTTAAAGGAATGGCCGGAGAAATTTTGCATAAGACCGAAGCTGATGTTGTAGCTCTCGATATTCGCTCTTTCGATGAGTTACGTCACGCTCTGAAGAAGACGAGAAAAAATCTTAAAGAACATGTTTCGGGAGAAAAAATCCAGGGCTACCTTGTGCAGGAGATGGTTAAAGGTGGTATGGAATGTATCGTCGGAATGAAGCGAGATCCCGTTTTTGGACCTATTGTTGCGGTAGGCCTTGGAGGCATATACGTCGAAGTTTTAAGTGATGTTTCTCTTCGCCATGCTCCTGTGGATGAGGAAGAAGCACTGAGAATGATTCAAGAATTAAAGGGTTTTGGCTTCCTTTCCGGTGCCAGAGGACAACGTCACAGAGATATTTATGCTTTGTCCAAAATTGTCAGTCAGGTTTCTCGTCTTGCTTGTGTTGAAGAAGACCTTCTTGAACTTGATATCAACCCAGTCTTTGTTATGCCTGAAGGAGAAGGTGCCATTGCTGCTGATGCTCTCGTTATCAGAAATGGAGAAAAGTAGCCGATATAAAGAAAAGTTGTGATGTATAGGAAAATAAAGTATGTTAGACAAGACATTCAGAAGAGTTGAGAGATATTTTTACATATTATTAAGGAGGGACTTCTTACATGAGCGGCATGACACCTTATCTTCAGACGAATCAGCAACGCATTGAACGAGACATTGAACACATAGCTTCCTTAGGTGCTACTGGAACATCTGCAGATGGGCGTACAAGCTTTACGTACAGCCTTCAAGATCTGAAAGTACGAAAATATCTTCTTGATATTTTTGAGGAACTTGGTCTTTCCGTTTTTATTGATGGTGTTGGCAATATCCGAGCTAGATACGCTGGAAGCAATCCAGATGCTTCTGTTGTGATGAGCGGTTCACATGTGGATTCGGTTCGGCGTGGCGGAAAATATGATGGCGTGGTAGGTGTTATCGGTGCTCTTGAAGCGATTCGAGTGATGAAAGAAAACAATATCACTCCAAGTCATCCCATTGAAGTGGTCATTTTTTCAGAAGAAGAAGGCTCTAATTTTGGTTCGTGTTGTGCCGGGAGTAAGGCTATGGTTGGCCGATATACTTTTGATGATTTGAATACTCTTAAAAATCTATCAGGTCAATCTATGTATAATTTAGCTAAAAATGCGGGATATGATCCTGATAATATGTCACGATATGTTCTTAACAAGGGTGAAGTAAAGGCCATGATTGAACTCCATATAGAACAAAGTCCCATGCTTCATTCTGTTTCCATGCCCATCGGTGTTGTAGAAGCTATTGCAGGTCTGAGACAAATCAGAGTTGAAGTTGACGGCGTTCCAAATCATGCAGGTGCTACGCCCATGAATTTCCGTCAAGATGCTCTTCTCGGTGCGGCGCATATGATTAGTGCTGTAGAAGAAGCTGTTCAGACAAAAGGAACCGAATCTACTGTGGGAACTGTAGGATATATCGAGAGTGAACCAAACGTTTCAAATATTATTCCAGGTAAAGTTGTATTTTCAATAGATATTCGTGATGTCTATCAACAGCCAATGAACGATGTCGTGGAAGAAGTACGTAAAAGATTTGATGAAATTGCTCAGAGATATAACCTTACATTTTCTATGACGTTGCTGGGAGAGCAGGAAGCAGTACAGCTTTCTCAGGAAGTAATCAGCTCTATAGAAAAAAGTGCCCAAGCCCTAGGCATTCCGTATAAGAAAATGAATAGTGGTGCAGTTCACGATGCTGTTCTTCTCTGTTCCGTTGCTGAAGTAGGGCTTATTTTTGTCCCGAGCGTAGATGGCCGAAGCCATTGCCCCGAAGAATATACACCCTACGAAGATATTAAGCGGGGAGCAGATCTGTTATTGGCAACATTGCTTGATTTAGCGAAATAAGGTTGAAAGATTCGTATTAAGCCAGCTGTTTTTCATGATGTTGTTTTTTCTCAAAGTCTTCCTGGGCAGACATGATTAAAAGTTGAAGCCGATTGTCATTATTGGTCTTGCTTGTTCCAGGGTCAAGGTCAAGACAAAGCATATCAAGTTTGGGGTAGAGGCGACGTAAAACGCCCTCTACTCCTTTTCCTGTAATATGATTTGCCAGACAGCCAAAGGGTTGAAGGCAAAGAATGTGATTAACTCCTTTTTCAGTCATGTCTATAATTTCTGCAGGCAAAAGCCAGCCTTCACCAGCCTGATTGGCGAGACTTGTCACTCGAGTTACCTTATGAGCAAGGGTTGCAAGGGTTTGTCTCGGTGACGCAAAACGGAAGTCTTTAAAGACATTCTCCACCTTATTTTGGTAGTAGCCAGTAAGATGTTCAATAAAAAGTTCCTTTACTGTACTAAGAAGCCCCGGCTGAATAAGGTACGTTTGCCTATTGAATGCATTATTTTGAAATTTCATAAAGAAAAAAGAAGCTAACGGAGGAAGCACCGGTTCTATTCTTCTTTCGATAAGTTTATGCACAATATAGTTTTGGGCGTATTCGTTGTAATTTACGAATATTTCTCCTACGATACCAATCGTAGGAACACTCTCTGTCAGTACGGGAAGAGAGTTAAAATGATTTACGGCGTCTCTCAACAGAGTGATTAGGTCATCGAAAGAGCCTTTCTCCCTGAGAATGTTTCCGAGACGATATAAAAATCGAGAATGGAGAGCTTGCGAGCTTCCCTTAACTTCTTCGCGTGGAGCCATAGTCAAGTAGAGCGATGTGAGCATATCTCCCCCTAAAAGGCCGATTAGGAGTCCCTTTGCAGCGTCTTTCTTATTGACCTTAAATCCTGCTGTTTCAAAATCTTCAACGCCAAAAGTCGGTACATTAACATCAGGAAAACCGGCAGCTGACAAGGCCTTTTGCGCTAAGGGAACATAATTGGTCGCGCGGCATTGTCCTCCCGTTTGTGTCATTAGAATAGCTGTTGTTTCAGGGTCGTATTTCTTCTCTATAAACGCTTTTACGACATCGCCAATGAGAATAATAGCTGGATAACACATGTCGTTATGTACAAACTCTAAGCCTATATCAGTTGATTTCTGGTCTTGCGGTGGAAGCACCGAGGCATTTAATCCCAGACTTTCAAAAAGAGGCGGTAGTAACGGAGAATAAAATTCCGAGAACCATGGCACAAGAATTCTTTTATTTTGTAAAGAGTGTGTATCATTATGTGATTCTCCCGCTAACTCATGTATTTCTTGCGTCATTTCTTTTTTCCCAAAATCGAGAATAGATCGAATGCGAATGCGAGCTGCGCCTAAATTAGTGATCTCGTCAATTTTAATAAGGGAATAGTTATATCCTCCAGTTCGCATAATATGTTCCAGTTCATCGGATGTAACGGCATCGACGCCGCAACCAAAGGAAGAAAGATGAAGAAGATCAAGTTTGTTTCTGACTGCTGCTTTTGCTCCGGCGTAAAGCCTATTTGTATAAGCCCATTGCGTAACAACTTGACAATCATCTAAATTCTGGGTGTCCTCTTCCGTGGCAAGAAGATCTGCAGGAATGGCGACAGCTCCAAGATCTGCAATGAGTTGAGGAATACCGTGATTCACAAGAGGGTCAAGATGATATGGACGACATGCTATTGCAAGAATTGGAAGAGACGCAGACCGTGCTTCTTCAAGCGTTTTTTGGGCATTTTCTCGCATTTGTCGCTCATATTCCTGCTGAGCTTTCCGTGCGTTAAGGAAGGCTTTCTCAATACAAGATCTGTTAAGACCAAGCTGCTGTCCATAATTTAAAAGCTGTTTATGAAAAAGAGCAGGATTACGTAAAGAAAAAACAGGTGTGTCGAAAAGGATACCGTATCGTTTTGTCGGATCAAGAGCACTTTTGATCACGTCGCTATAACTACATACAATGGGACAGTTATAGCTATTATTTGCTGTTCGTATCTCTTTTCTTTCGTGGACAATTAGAGGCATAAAAATACGATCAACATTACTCTGAGCCAAAGTAATAATATGACCGTGCGTTAGCTTTGCCGGAAAACAAATATTATCAGACATTACAGACGATGCGCCTAGTTCGTTGATTTTTTCATGTGACTCGGGGGAAAGTACAACCTCAAAGCCACATTCTCTAAAGAAAGTGCACCAGAAAGGATAGAGTTCATAGGTATTAAGCGTTCGTGGAATGCCGACTGTTCCCCGCCTTTTCCCTAAAGGTTTTGTAGGTCGATGGAAGAGCGTTTTAAAGCGGAGTTCGAATAAGTTACCTCCTTGCTTTTTCTTTTCTTCGTTGCTGAAATGTCTCTGACAACGATTGCCTGTATAAAATTTTTGACCCGTCGAAAAGGTTAAGCATGTTACTGCACAAGCGTTTCCACATCCATGGCAATGAGTTGTTCGACTAGAAGGAGCTTCCCATGCTTCAAGAATATCTAGAATGTTACGCTCTGATGGAAGATTCTTTTTCTGCTGCCATTGCTCCATGGCATAAATAGCTGCTCCCCAGGCACCCATAAGACCGGCTTCGACGGGGCGAATAACCTGCCTGTCAGTTATCTTTTCGAGAGCTCGAAGCACTGCCGGATTCTGGAAGGTGCCACCCTGAACTACTATAAGAGGGCCAAGGTCGTTATAATCTCTCATTTTGAGAACTTTATGGAGCGAATTTCGAATAACAGAGTAGGCCAGTCCCGCCGCAATATCGGCCACGCTTCGACCTTCGTTAAGAGCTTGTTTTACGCTGGAATTCATAAAAACAGTGCAACGTGTTCCTAAGTCGCAAGGATGAGTCGCTTCACAGGCGATTTTTGCAAAACGTTCCATGGTAAGACCTAATGATTCAGCGAAAGTTTGTATAAAGCTGCCACATCCTGATGAGCAGGCTTCGTTTATTTTTATCGTGTCGAGGCGATTATCTTTGATGCCCATGGCTTTCATATCCTGTCCACCAATGTCCAGAATGAAAGAGGCTTGTGGGCAGAGAGTTCGAGCTGCTTTAAAATGAGCCATCGTTTCCACAAGACCATACCCAAGGTCAAGAGCCTTATGTATAAGATCTTCTCCGTAACCTGTGCTGGCTCCTTCTACTATTTTTAAATCGTGTCGTTTTGCCGCTGTAAATTCTCTTTTAAAATGTTGAAGAGCGTCAAGTGTAAGATGGAGAGCGTCTCCTCGGTTAGGTTTATAGTACGAAGCAACAACCTTTTTGTTGCGATCAATGCAGACCAGTTTTGTCGTTGTAGATCCTGAATCAACACCAAGGAAAAGAGGCCCTTCAACTTTCTTTATAGAGATGGAAGGTAAAGCCCATTGATTATGACGGTGAGTCCATTCCAGATATTCGTCATTGCTCGAAAAAAGAGGGGGCAAATCTGCTTTATTGGAAGAAATAAGACTTCTTCCTTCTTGAATATGAGAAATAAGTGAATCTATAGATACAATGCATTCCTTATCGTGAAAAAGCGCGGCGCCAAGTGCCGGTAAAAGTCGAGGATATTTAAGAAATGCTACGTCTTTATTCTCATCTAAGTTAAGCTGTTCTATAAAAGCACGACGTAAAGCAGGAAAAAAGAAAAGGGGGCCTCCTGCGAAAAGTACCTCTCTTTTGACTTCTCTCCCTTTAGAAAGAGATGTGAGAACATGAAGCGCAATGGATTTAAAAACGGAAGCGGCAATATCTTCCGGTTTTGCCCGTTGTGCAAGAAGAGATTGAATATCTGTTTTGGCAAAGACACCACAACGTGACGCGATGGTATAAATAGCTTTTCCTTTGCAAGCCAATGTATTTAAAACATCAAGATTGACTCCAAGAAGAGAAGCTATTTGATCTATAAAAGCTCCTGTCCCTCCAGCACAAGCTCCGTTCATATTCATGTCGGGATTAAGGTTATTGTCAAAAAATATTATTTTCGAATCTTCCCCGCCGAGTTCAATCATAGTTCGGACATGGGGTGTTCGTTTCCTGATATAGCGAGCGGATGCTACTACTTCCTGAACGAAGGGCAAGGCATAACGAGCTGCCAGATTCATTCCAGCGGAACCTGTAATGGCAACGTTGTGTATGCTGTTTTTAAACTTTTGAGTGCACTCGCTCAATATAGATAGAAGAGTGCCAGAAGGATCGGCGTTATGTCGTTCGTATGCAGAAAAAAGCAGCTGCCCTGTAGGACTACAAACAACAACCTTCACAGTAGTAGAGCCGAGATCAATACCAGTAGGAAAAGCACCTTTCACATATATCACCTGCTCGGAACAGCCGCGAATAAATAGTTATAATGCGGTTTCTATTATTTTATTGTACCTTTAGCAAGGATATTTGCATGATTGTTTACCGATTATGGCGAGGGAATAAAGATAAAAAACATTAAAAGAGTGGCATTATGCTCTCTTTATTGAATGTAACCTTTACCTTTCGACCTTCTTCCCAATTTTGATCTATTCGGCTGAGTATATCTGCTTCAATTACTTGTTTTTCTACTGCGATGAAATACGTTGTCATGGCTCCTTTAAATTGGTGCCCAACTATAATTCCTTCATATTGGCCATGTTCCTCGGAGAGAGAAATATCCTCTGGGTGGACAGCTATTTTTTTGTTACCTTTTAGAGTGAAGATATTACTTCGCCCTATGAAGTCTGCAACAAAACTATTTTGAGCAGAGGTGTATATTTTTCGAGGGGTATCCACTTGTGTAATAGAACCCTTTTCCATAACAACTACCCGATCTGAAAGGGCTAGAGCTTCTTCTTGATCATGAGTAACGTAGAGAGCTGTAATGCCAAAGTCTTTTTGGATTTGACGTATTTCTCTTCTCATGCGTATTCGAAGTTTTGCGTCGAGGTTGCTTAAGGGTTCATCAAGAAGCAGCACTTTAGGCTGAGTAATGAGAGATCTGGCGAGCGCTACGCGTTGTTGCTCTCCCCCGCTTAATTGGTCGATTGTTTTCGCCGCAGCATTGGGAAGGCCAACTTTTTCTAACATTTCGAGCCCCATTTGAAGAGTTTTTTTACGGGCTATTTTTTTAAATTTCAGGCCGTATGTAACATTTTCGAGAACATCCATATGGGGAAAAAGCGCATAGCTTTGAAACACTGTAGCTGTTGGTCGCTTTTCTGGAGGAAGGGAGGTAATATTCTCTCCTTCCAATATAATTTCACCCCTATTTGGCTGAAGGAAGCCTCCTACCATTCGCAATGTGGTTGTTTTTCCACACCCACTTGGACCAAGAAGGGATACAAGCTCTCCTTCTTGTACGTTGAGTGAAAAGTCAATAACGGCACGGACATTGCCAAACTTTTTATTGAGCTGCTTTAATTGAAGGTACATAGCTTTCCTCCGTTTTGTGTACAGATATAGATTTTTTTCTTAAGAAAAACCATGAAAAGGAGACATTGACAATCATAACAACAAGAATAATAACTGAGGCCATTACAGAACTAACACCTATATCACCTTGTTGAATAGCATCAAACATTTCTGCTGTTGCTACCTTTGTATAGGGTGTAATGAGAAAAATAATGCCTCCAATAGTGGTCATAGTGAATGTAAATGTATTAACAAAGCTAACAAGAAATGCCGGCTTGAGTAACGGTATAATGACATCTTTAAAAACGTGAAGGCCTTTGCCTCCCTGGTCTCTGACAGCGTCTTCCAATTCAGGATTGATTTGAGCAAGTACAGAAATGCCACTTTTTACACCTAACGTAAGTTGGCGGTATACGCAATTTGTAACGATAAGAACCCCCGTGCCAAGTACGGCTTCTGGCATCCAGTTAAAGGCGAGAAGATAGGCGATGCCAAAAAAAGGTCCAGGAAGTATAAAGGGCAAATCTGCAATGAAATCAATAGCATGTGTAAAAGGCCCTTTTTTACGCCCTAAAAACCACGCTAGAGCAATTCCCATTATTCCTGCAGCGAGTGCTGAAACGGTAGCATATTTAATACTTCGAAGTAGACTGCCCAATTTTGCCAGTTTAAGCGTTTGTATATGATGTAATGTAAAGGAAAAATTGACTCCCCATGTTTTTACAAGGGCTCCGCTGAATATGGTTGTATATTTTAATAGTTCAAAAAGAATAAAACTCCATGTGACGATCCAAATGGTGGTGCTTACCCAAGAAGGGAGAGAGCATTCCTCATGGGTAGTTGCCGTTGTTTTTTTGGAGAAGAGAGGTGTTCCAGCCATTATTTTTCTGTAAATAAGAAAAACTATAAAAGCGGGAATAACGAGCAATGTGGATATGGCAGAAGCTTTGGGAAGGTTATATGTTCCAATAGCTGTCATATAGGCCTGAGTAGCGAGCACATTGTAATTTCCTCCAATGAACATAGGCGTTCCAAAATCGGAAAGAGATCGAATAAAGACGATAAGAGCGGCAGTAACGATTCCAGGTCGTGCTAAGGGAAGAGTAATATGCCATAGTGTGCTCCATTTACTTGCACCCAAGTCAAGAGAAGCTTGCTCAAGGCTGCGATCTATTCCTTTAAGTACTGCAATAATTAAAAAAGCGGCAATAGTTGCCAAACCGATTGATTCCATCATTATGATGCCGTGTGCTCCATAAGGATTCCAATGGAGTTTTAAAATTTTCCATGTAATCAGTCCTCTTCGCCCAAAAAGCATGATATAGGCTAGTGATGAAACGAAAGGCGGGGAGATGAGAGTGAGAAGCAACACCATAAGCACAAGCTTTTTCCCTTTGAAAGATGTATGTGTAACGTAAAGAGCACAACATAGGCCTATGAATAAAGCAATAATAGTTGTCCAAAAGCCCACAAAAAGACTGTTTTTCAACAAGCTTCGGTTGGTGGTAAAAAGATTTCGATAATGCTCGAAACTGAAGCTCCCATTGAAAAAAATACTTTCTTTTAATATTGCTAATGTTGGCCAGAGAATAAAAATTAAAACACCTGCGCTCAACAAGAGGTAAAGATAAAAAGGGGCATCTTTTGATGCCCCGATGATGCTATTTTTACTGTTCTGCTTTATTGCCAAATTCCTTTTGCCACCTCTCAATAATGCTTTTTCTCATCTCTCCGGATTTTACAGGATCAACGACGATGATTTTAGCTTCTCCAAGTCCGCGAAGGTATTCAGGAACATCGGCATCAGGACGAGTTGCTACTTTAGCAGTATGAGCCATCTGTACTTCTTGTCCACGTTTAGAAAGGCACCAGTCCACAAAAGCTTTTGCCACTTCCATATTTTTCGTTCCTTTAAGTATGGCGATAGGAGAGATAAAACCAGGAGTTCCCTCTTTAGGGAAAACGGAAGCGACAGGATATCCCTGTTCAATAATTTTTACACCGCAATCGTAAGGGTCGATTCCAATGGCGACTTCTCCAAGAGCTGCTTTGTTAGGAGGCGCGGCTCCTCGTTTGGTGTAAAAGGGGATATTGGCGTTAATTTTTTCTATGAGATCCCAGCCCTTTTCTTCTCCGAAGAGTTGAATGAGGTGGAAAAGAACGGAATAGTTTGTTCCGGAGATAGCAGGATTGCTCATTATGATTTCACCCTTGTATTCCGGTTTTCCGAGATCAACCCAGCTTGTGGGCATAGGCAGATTTTTCTCTTTTACGACGTCTTTGTTAATAATAAAGTCTACAGCACAAACGGAAAGGCCGGTCCAGTATCCATTGGGATCTTTATATTGTGCTGGTATTTTTTCTGACTCTGGAGAAATATAGGGCTCAAGAAAGCCTTCTTGGCCAGCTTTTACGTAGCTGTCGACTCCACCACTGAACCAAGCGTCTGCTAAAGCTTTCCCATTGGCTGCGCGAAGTCGTGTTAGAACCTCTCCAGAAGACATTTCAAGGTAGTTTACCTTTATTCCGGTATCTTTCGTGAATTCTGCCATGATTTCGTCAATGCCAGTTGCTGCAATAAAAATACTGATCGTCTCTCCTTCCAGAGGTTTGTCGGCGCTGGCAAAAGCCATTGAACCAGCACTTACAACGAGGCAAGCAAGAAGAAGAGCTGCGAAAACTTTTTTCACGTGTAATCCTCCTTTAAACAGCTTATGTAATAGAATTTATTCCAAATGGCAATAATACTTGAAAGAAAATGTATAGTCAATGAAAAAACCTTCTTTATCTGACTTGGCATTAAAAAAGGGACTCTTTATAAAAGAGTCCCTTTTCTGTGAGTAATGGTATTAGGAGATGTTAAGAATTAGGTCGCTTATTTAAGCTCCTCACTTGCTATAGCTTTGAACTCATTGTCTGTAAGAAGTCGTTTATGTTGAATTCCAAAATTTTTAACTTTGGCAAGTATGTTTCGCATCTGTTCATCTGTTGCAGATAAGCCAAGTCTACTGAGATTTACTTCAACCGATTTTACTCCACTTTTCTTTCCCAAAACGATTTGGGGGGCATTTCCTACAAATTCGGGATTTAGAGAGAACATGGCTAAAGGACGTTCTTTTAACATTTCAATTCCAATACCTGACTCTCTGGTGAAGATTCTGTCTCCGATGATCGGTTCATTTCCGGCAAGGGGAACGTGGCACATTTCAGAAATATCCTGTGCAATTTCTTTGAAAGATGTAAAGTCTGTTCCATAGTCAATGTTGAACATGACTTTCAGTGCCATAAGTACTTGATAAAGAGAGGTGTTACCTGTACGTTCACCGAGGCTGTTAAGGCATGTGTGAATAACGTCTGCTCCACCCTCTACTGCCGCAAGACTGTTTGCAAGGGCCATTCCAAAGTCGTTATGGGTATGAACCTCTACAGAGAGACCTGTGAGATTTTTAACTCGCCGTACAAGCTGGAACATGGCGCCAGGAAGAATGCAGCCAGTAGTATCGACAACTCCAACACTGTCAGGTGCACAATAATCGCAGACAGAGTCCAGTAAGTTTTCAAGATCATTCCAATCAGCTCGTGTTGTATCATATGGGAAAAGAACGGTATACAGTCCTGCCTCTTTTGACGCTTTGACGGCTTCTTTTGTCTTTTTCGCTACATCTTCCCATGTCCATCCGAACTGGTAAAGAAGCTTAGGTTTTCCAATTGGAACTTCAATAACCACACCGTGTGCTCCACATTCCGTAGCCATTTCAATATCTTTAACCATGGCGCGGGCAAATGTAAAAATTTTAGAAGGAAGGTTATCTTTAACGATAGCCTTTATTGCTCTTTTATCGTCTTCGGAGACAGCAGGCATGCCTGCTTCAATACGCTCGACTCCCATTTTAGAGAGAATACGGGCAATTTTGAGTTTGTCTTCAGGAGTAAAAACGACACCAGGTGTTTGCTCTCCGTCTCTCAGTGTCGCGTCGTGAATCTGAACATGCTGAGGGAGAGACAGTGTCTGACGATATTCTTCATTAAAAGGACTTGTCCACCAATTCTCCGTCTGGTAGTTTTTTTTCATTGTTATTTGGCCTCCTTTAGAACGTCTGGATTGACGATGTAATCCGGTTTTTCTCCGTTCAATACTCGTACAACGGCTTCTGCAGCACCAGTAGCCATTCTGTAAATAGCTTCATGCGTTAATGCGGCGCTGTGGGGTGTCATGAGAACATTGGGCACTTGAAGCAGGGCAGAATCAAGGCGAGGCGGCTCTTCGGGAAATACGTCTAAAGCTGCTCCTCCAATATGACCTTCTCTGAGAGATTGGGCTACATCATCCACATTGATGATGGGGCCACGGGCAGCATTGATGAGGATAGCGCCCTTTTTCATTAAAGCGAGTTCTTTTTTCCCGATCATTTGTCGGGTTTCCTCTGTCAGAGGAGTGTGAAGCGTAATAAAATCAGATTTTTTTAAAAGCTCTTCAAGGGTTTCTACTTGTTTGACACCTTCTGATGTGCTTACATAAGGATCGTAAACAAGAATATTCATGGCAAAACCATCATGCGCGATACGGCAAACAGCCTTGCCAACTTTGCCGAAACCTACAATTCCGAGTGTTTTCCCATTTAATTCAGAAAGACCTAGATGGTCTCTTTCGTTAAATTTCCCTTCTCTTATGCAGGAATCACTTAGGGTATATTTCTTGATAAAATAAAGCATCATGCCTATTACATGTTCTGCAACAGAGACAGCGTTGGCATAAGGAGTATTTCCTACAATAATTCCCGCTTCAGTTGCATATTCGAGGTCTATATTGTCTACGCCAACACCATGGCGTCCAATAACCTTAAGATGGGGCAATTGACGAAGAAAATCTCTTTTCAAGGGGGAAGTCCGAATGACAAGCCCCTCAATGGAAGCTTTGTTATTTTCGTTTAACTCCTCTCTTGTAATGAGAGTGTGGCCAGCTTTTTTAAGAATATTGAGTCCGTCTTCAGATATAGGGTCATATATTAATACAGTACTCATCAAGCTCTTCCTTTCCGTTGAAAAATTAGTCGATTGTTCGTCCGCCGTCGATTAATAAAAGCTGACCTGTAATGTAGTCAGAGTAGGGAGAGGCCAGAAAAAGAACGGGACCGACAATATCATCAGTTTTGCCAAGACGTCGCATTGGTATCTTTGAAATCATATTTTCTTTAACGCCGGGGCCGCTAATAAGTTTTGAGGTAAGGGGTGTTTCAACAAAGCCGGGTCCAATGGCGTTAACGTTTACGTTATGTTCTCCCCACTCATGAGCGAGGACCTTTGTCATCTGATATACTCCACCCTTTGCGCTGGCGTAGGGGGCTCGTTTTAAATGTCCACGAACAGCGGAAACAGAGGCGGTGTTTATTATTTTCCCCCCACCTTGTTTCACCATAAAACGTCCCACAGCCTGGGCACAATAGAACATACCTGAGAGATTGACATTAATAACTCTCTGCCACTCTTCAGCGGAAATATCGAGTGCAAACTTCCGAACATTAATTCCAGCATTGTTACAGAGAACGTCAATTCTTCCATGTTTTTTTACTACTGATTCAATAGCAGAATTTACCTGCTCGGAATTACTCACATCAAGATAAAGGAATTCCGCTTTTTTCCCTTCTTTGTTGAGTTCTGAGGCAAATTGTACGCCGTCGGTTTCATTTACATCGGCAATGATCACGGTGGCTTCTTCTTGTGCAAAAGCTTCTGCCATGGCTTTACCGAGACCGCTGGCTCCTCCCGTAACAATAACGACTTTTGATTTGAGGTTTAAATCCATCGTATACACTCCTTTGTTTCTATCTCTTTATGCTGCGCTGCATGCTTTCTTGCGCTGCATGTGATTTCTCATAATAGGTAAAGCGATTAAAATAAGACTGAACACCAGTAAAAGAAGAGTTACAGGACGAGTTACAAAAACACTCAAGTCTCCGCGGTACATAAAGAAAGCTCGTCTGAAATGAGTTTCAGCCATTCCACCAAGGATGAATCCCAAAACGATAGGTGCAACTCCGTAATTCAGCTTGTTGAAGAAGTATCCAATGACACCAAAGAGCATCATTATGAATACGTCGAAAAGACTGCCTCCCACACCGTAAGCACCGACGGTGCACATTACGAGAATGAAAGGTGTCAATATATAGCGAGGAATTTTCAGGATCTTGACAAACAATCTGATGCCGAAAGATTGGAAAATAAACATAAACACATTGGCCAAAAGAAGCATGGCAAAGATGCCATAGATGATTTCCGGCGTATCTTTAAAAAGCAAGGGGCCAGGACGAAGTCCATGAATCAACAATCCTCCGAGCATAACAGCTGTAGTTGAATCTCCTGGAATTCCAAGAGTGAGCATGGGAACGAGAGCGCCTCCTGTAACGGCATTATTGCTTGTTTCCGAAGCAATTACTCCGTCAATGCAGCCCTTACCAAACTCTTCTGGAGTTTCAGAGAGACGTTTTGCTTGGTCATACGATACGAAAGAAGCGATGCTACAGCCTGCTCCTGGAAGAATTCCTACGATAGTCCCTATAATTGCGGAAGAGAGGATAATCCATTTTCTTTTGATAAGTGTTCCTAAAGAAGGGAATTGTCCTTTTAGGCCCTTATTACTTGTTAATTCTACAGATGTCCCTATGGTTTCTGCATCTTCCAACGCTTTTGATACAGCAAAGAGCCCAATGAGAACAGGCAGAAGATTAAGTCCACTCAAGAGGTTGGGAATTCCAAAACTGTATCGCACCATACCTGTAACAGGGTCTGTCCCGATAAAGGATATAAAAACACCGATAAGGCCAGCGATAATTCCCTTTATAAGTGACTTTGATGAGACGCTGGCAATAACAGTCAATCCGAGAACTGCAAGAGAAAAATATTCTGTTGGTCCGAAACCCAAAGCGAAACGGGCTAGTTTGGGAGCAACGAACATTAATACTCCTACACTGAAAAGACCACCAATAAAAGAGACGAGAAGAGATGTACCAAGAGCCAATCCCGCTTGTCCCTTTTGGGCCATTGGGTAGGCATCAAAGGTAGTACATATTGATGCAGGAGTTCCTGGAATACGAAGAAGTGTAGATGAGATAGAACCACCTGCTGTTCCTCCGCAGAAAGCTCCTACAAGCATACCCATTCCCGCCACGGGAGTAAGTCCGAAGGTGACAGGAATAAGCAAGGCAACTGCCATGGTAGAGGTTAGTCCAGGAAGTGCTCCGAATATAATTCCTAAAACAGTTCCAATGGCAGTAAAAATAACTGCTTCTGGTTGTAAGGCACCGATAAGACCTTGAATAAGCGCCGTCATAATGAATACCCCCCTGTTTTCCTATGGAAGTAGTGTGTGAAAAAAACGTGTAAAAAGAGAGAAAAGGGCCCACGAGCAAACACAAGAGAAAATAACGATCCTTACCGCTTTTTTATCAAATTTTCCATAAAAGAAGAGCCCCAATACGCTCATAAAAAGAATAGAAGCAAAGACAAAGCCGATTTTTTCCAAGAGCAACACATATATGAATGAGATAAAAAGAGTAACGATAACCTTCACTTTCCCACTGATATTAAGCTCCATCTCTTCTGAAGAATCATCATTTTTTGTCTGCTTACAGGCAAAGAATAAGACTGCAAGAGAAAGTACAATAATCGTTAAGAGAACGATATAGGGGAAAAATCTAGGGCCAAGTATTGCTCCTGAAGCGCTCTTGATTTGTGCAGTTTGAAGCAAAAAAAAGCCAGAAATTATAATTATGGCAAGGGACGTTACCATATCTGCCTTGCGCATTGTGACATTCCTCCTTGGTTCAAAGTGGGGGACGATTTTTTATCGTCCCCCTTCTTTTCTAATTCTATTTCTGTTTCAGGCCGAGTTCGTCAATAAGGGGATAAATCCAGTCAGCTTCTTTTTTAAGCCAGCTTTCAAAGGCATCTCCACCTGAGAAACTTGTTCCTGCACAGAGAATACTCGTAACGTCTTTTCTGAATGCTTCTGATTTCTGAACTTGATCCAAAGCATCTATCCATGCTGCTCTAACATCTTCAGGCATGTTTTTAGGGCCGGAAATTCCTCTCCACTGAAAGAGCTTTACGTTAAGTCCCTGCTCTTCACAGGTCATAACTTCTGGGAAAAGGGGATGGCGTACCTCACCCATGGTTCCAAGAATCTTAATTTCGCCGCCCTCCCAATGGGAATAGATTTCTGCGGGTTGCTGAACGATAACGTCTACAAAGCCGCCGAGTAATCCTGCCACAGCTTCAGCTCCGCTGGAGTAGCCAATGCCATCTATTTCTATTCCAGCAGACTTAATGAACTGATTAGCTGCAAGGTATGTAAAGCCACCGATTCCAGCGAAACCAATGCGCAGTTTGCCAGGATTTTCTTTTGCGTAGGTTATAAGTTCTGCAATACTATTCCAGGCTGCGTCTTTACCGACACAAATTGTTTCGTCTTCAACGATAACTCGGCCAAGGTTTGTAAAATCACTGTATTGAAAATCAACGTTGCCGATTCCGCCTAAGGTAAGAAGAGATCCATTTGATACGACAACCGTATAACCGTCGGGCTTGCTTGTCATGGTTTTGACGTAGCCTACAGCTCCACCGCCACCAGGTACGTTTTGTACAACGACAGGCTGCCCTAAAACGGGTTCAAGATGCTTGGCAAGAAGCCGAGCGAAGGTATCTGTTGACCCACCGGGGTTATATCCTACGACGATATTAACGGTGTTGTTAGGCCACTCTGCTTTAGCAGAAGCTTGTGTTGGACCTAAGAAGAAGAGTGCTGCAGCTAAAAAACAACATACAAAGAGAGCTGAGGTAAAACGCTTTTTCATATCTAAATCCCCCTTATTAATAAAATATTTCTATAAATTTATATATAAAGCTATGCTTCGTCGCGAAGAATAGCGCCTTTCCAAACGCTTTCAACATCTTTGCTGTATCGGCGAAGGTACTTGCTGTTGACTTTGCAGGGAATAGGAACCCAGCTTTTTTTACGTTCAGCCAGCTCTTCTTCTGATACGCGTAATTCTATTGAGCGGTTGGGAATATCTATAGTGATGAGATCACCATCTTTTACAAGGGCAATAGCTCCTCCCTTTGCCGCTTCTGGAGCAACATGTCCAACACAGGGACCGTGAGTACAACCAGAAAAACGTCCATCGGTAACGAGCGCGGTAGTTTCTCCTAATCCAGCCCCCATTAAAATGGCTGTTGCCGCGAGCATTTCACGCATTCCAGGGCCGCCTTTGGGGCCTTCATAACGGATAACAACTACGTCTCCCTCTTTGATTTCACCATTAAGCATGGCAGCAATGGAGTCTTCTTGAGAGTTATACACTTTGGCTGGTCCTGTATGTTTTTGCATCTTTTCAGAGACGGCAGTCTGTTTTATAACAGAGCCTTCTGGAGCGAGGTTTCCTTTTAATATGGCAAGACTTCCTTCTTTATGAAGAGGGTCATTAATAGGGTGAATAACATCTGTATCTGTGATTTTCGCGTCCTTGCAAAGTGTTCCCCATGTTTCCCCCATTATTGTCTGGACGCCCATATGGAAGTGGTCCTCTCCAAGTTCTTTAATAACTGCGGGAATGCCTCCGGCCAAGTCGAAATCTTCAAGGGAATATTTCCCAGAGGGTTTCACGTTGACAAGGTGTGGAGTTCTTTTACAAAGGCGCTCAAAATCATCTGAGTCAAGATGAAGTCCAAATTCTTGTGCAATAGCGGGAAGGTGTAAAACTGAATTTGTTGATCCACCAATAGCCATATCTACAACAACAGTATTTTCGAGAACTTCCTGAGTGACGATATCTCTGGGGCGGATATTATTTTTGACGAGATCAACAATGATTTCTCCGCTTTGTTTGGCCTGGCGATATTTTTTAGAATATACAGCGGGAGTTGTTGTTGAACCTGGAATTGAAAGGCCAAGAACCTCTGTGAGACATGACATGGTATTTGCGGTTCCCATCATTGAGCATGATCCTGAGGTAGGACAGACATTATTCTCAAATTCTTTGAATTCAAGTTCTGAAAGGAGCCCCTGCTTTACCTTAGCCCCTGCCTCACGTATTTCATAAATAGCAACGTCTTTCCCCTGAAATTTTCCTGCCAGCATGGGCCCTCCCGTAACGATGACTGTAGGAAGGTTCAAGCGTCCAGCAGCCATCATCATTGCGGGAACAATTTTATCGCAGGAGGCGATTAATACGAGGCCATCAAGTCTTTGTGCTTCTGCAATGACTTCGACGGAATCAGCTATAATCTCGCGGCTTGGGAGAACAAAGCACATTCCAAAGTTACTCTGAGTGATTCCATCGCAGATAGATATGGTATTAACTTCAAAGGGTATACCGCCAGCGGTATAGACGCCTCTTTTAACCGCCTCCGAAACTTCCCGAAGATGCTTATGTCCGGGATGCATCTCATTGAATGTATTTATAACGCCTATGAAAGGTTTGTGCAGATCTTCTTCGAGCAGACCGATACATTTTAAATGACTCCGATTTCCAGCGTGGTCGAGACCATCAACAACGTCTTTATTACTTCGTAGATTATCCAACGTAACCCCTCCATTAGAAAAAATCATATCGAATACTTTTAAGTATCCATTTTTTAATTTTATAAATAAAGTTTCCGAACATCTGTGTCGGAAAAATTACAGCTTAAAAAAATGTGCGACGTCAATGAACCTTTCTTTATAACTTTTTCGTATATGAGTGATCATCTCTTGGCGTGCTCGCTCCGGATCTCCTGATGCTATGGCATCTATGATGCGCGCATGTTCGAGATAGCTCAGGGGTTTTTGCGAGGAGAGAGGGAAAATATCAACGGAACTCGAATAGAAGCTGGAAAGATAAAAAGTATAAAGTTGCGATTTCCAGAAAATTTGTCGAAAAAAACGTTTCAAATAGAGATTTTGGCTCATATCTACAATTTTGCAGTGAATTTCTTTATTGATAGCTGTGTATGCTTTGCGATCGCTATTTTTAAAGGATTGTTCCTCTTTAAAGTTTAATTCTCTAAGATATGTTATATCTTTTCGGGAAATGGATTGGGCGGCTTCAAAAGCGGCTTCACTCTCAAGAAGTTCTCTCATCGTATATATGTGTTTCATATCTAAGGGTGTAAGAATGGGAACAATATACCCTTTTTCCCGTTGAGGATCTTCTAATATGCCTTCAGAAACAAGTCGACTTATAGCATGGCGTACTGGAGTTCGGCTAACTCCGAGTTGTTCGGCTAACTGGGTTTCATAAATACGGTCTCCTGGCTTAATGTTATGAGACATAATTTCATCGACAATATATTGTTCTACGATCTCTTCAGCTTTCTTTTTTGTCCCATCCTTTTGTCCAAGAGACATAATATGCTCCCCTCACTTAATTAAAAAGTAGCCACTTACGTATCCATTTGTATAATAATCAAAAGGACGCTTTATGTCAAATAAAAGAGGAATTTTTAAACACCCATTGCGACAGAACCGCTAATAATAAGAGCCATACCTGCCCAATGAGAGGCGAGAGGATGTTCTCGCATGAATATAAGCGCTCCAATAGCTGTTAAGAAGGGGCTGGATGCTGTTATTGGAGTGGCGACAGAAACGGGAGCAAAATTCATCGCTAATGCAAAGACATACCCTCCCACAGCCAAGCCAATACTGCCTGCCATGAGAACACTGAGCTGATCCCCACGTGAGGAGCGACGAAGAAAGTGCCATCGTTCTGGATTTTTACGCGATGTAAAACGCCATAAAATCCATGCTGAAGGCATAAGGAAGGCTGCTCTCCAAAATGTTAGAGAGATAGGGTCTATTCCATGTATAGAAATGGCCCATTTTGTTATGGGGATGGAAATTCCCCAGCAAAGGGCAGCTACAAGAGCTGAGATATAGCCACGTTTGGCGTGGGGTGTAGCGGTACTTCCATTAGTTGTACCTCTCATGCATATAAGTCCTAATACAATGAGAACGGTTCCTATTAGAACATGAAAAGTGATATGCTCATTTAGCCAAAAATAAGAAACAGCTGTTACGACAAGTGGATACGAGCTGCTGATAGCAACGGAACGACTTATGCCGAGATCTTGAATAGAACGAAAATAAAGGGTGTCCCCTACAATATTTCCAATGAATATATTAATAAAAATGGCAAAAAGAGCAAGATTGTCTGAGTGCCAGATAAGAGTTGCTGGTGCACTTACAAGAGCAATTAAAAAAGATGCGCTCAAAAAGCCGATAGAACGAATAGCACTAATTTCGAAAAAATTGAGATCTCTCATGCCTCTTTTTAAAAACAGAGGGGAAGTTGCCCAACACATTGCAGCAAGAACGCTAAAGACAAGCCCCAGCATCATCGTCATAAATCCTCGCAGTCGAAAATAATAGAATACAAAATCGCTCAAGCAATTATAGAAAGCTATCGAATTATGTCGATGGCAATAAAACGGAATAGCTAGAAAGCTATTCCGTTTTTAGGTTTATTACTCATCTTTTTAAGCATAATCGCATGTTTTGATGAATTTTAAGGAGCAATAAGGGAGGCTCCACATACCCCTCGGAGCCTCCCTTATATTGAGAGCGACGAAATCTATTTCTCTAAGACTGCAGGATCGTCTACTATATCAAGATAGTGGAAGCCCCAATCCTTAACAATCTGAACAACCATTGGCTTTATAACTTCTCCCTGCTCCGTAAACTTACTGACACCTGTAAGACCTTCGATCTCAGAGGAAGCTATAGCATCACGTATTTTTTGTGTATTGAGATCTCCTGCTGTTTTGATACTTTCGACGATAACCATGAAAGCGTCATAGGCAGAAGCTCCAACCATACATGTTTCTACGCCAAAACGTTCTTTATACTGGCGAAGATAGTCTTGAACAAAGGGACGTTTGTCGTCTCTGTCCAAGTTGGTGACGAGAACGAAATCTTCAGCAGCTTCTCCGGCTATTTTAATCATTTCGGGAGAGTCTGCGCCCTCTTCTCCAATGAAGGGAGCTGTTATGCCCATTTCACGAGCTTGTTTCAGCATAGGACCAACTTGAAAGAAATAACCACTTGATATAACGACGTCAGGATTGGCTTCCTTGATTTTAGAAAGATAGGCTTTGTAATCTTTCTCTGCAAAAGGATAAGCCTGCTCAATGAGAATTTTCGTATCTGGGGCATGTTTCTCAAGATATTCTCTGGTTCCTGTTGAGAGGGTTCGTCCAAAGTCATTATCCGCATGTATGAGTGCTACAGATTTTGCTTTAAAATTACGAACAGCTACATAGGCGCATGCTCGGCCTTCCACTTCACCCAACATTCCTACGCGGAAACAGAAATCACCAGCAGATGTTACTTCGGGGTGAAGGGCATAGGCAGCTACAAAGGGAATTTTTTCTTCCTGGAAAATAGGAGCAACCGCTCGACTTGGGAAGCTGTAAGATCCTCCTACAACTCCAATAACGCCATCTCTTTCGATGAGTTTGTGGGCAAGAGCCACTGCCTCTTTGGGGTCAGCTCTGTCATCGTAGGCCACAAGTTCAATCTTTTTCCCTAAAACTCCACCTTCGGCATTCACTTTTTCTACAGCCATAACGACAGAATTCTTTACATTAATACCATCATCGGCTGCTGGTCCTGTAAGGGGGGCAAGAAGACCAATTTTAATCGTATCTTCAGCCCAGGCAAGACTGCAACTCAACACAAGAATAAAGCAGAAGGCAATAGTTATAACTTTGGTCCACCGACTTTTAACCATTACTACAACACCTCCTAAATATAGTTTAAAACTAGATCCCCAGATATGCTTCGCGTATTCCAGGATCATTCATAAGCTCTTGTGATGTTCCCTCCATAACTAAATTACCAGCTTCGAGAACATAGCCTCTGTGTGATATTTTTAAGGATGCGAGGGCGTTCTGTTCGACGATAAGAATGGTGATTCCAAACTCTTTATTGATATTCTGAAGAACTTCAAAAACTGTATCTACGAGTTTAGGCATGAGCCCCATCGAAACTTCGTCTACCAAAAGTATGTTGGGATTTGAGATGAGGGCTCTGGCTATAGAAAGCTGCTGCTGCTCTCCTCCCGAGAGCGTATTTGCCGCTTGATTCTTTCGAGATTGAAGAATAGGGAAAAAGGAGTAAATCCATTCAAGGTTTTTTGTCAGATCGACCTCCTTTCTCATTTTATATATTCCAATGAGAAGATTTTCATACACTGTCAGATTGGGGAAAACACGTGCACGTTCAGGAACGAGACGTATCCCTTTTCTGGCACGTAAATGGGCGGGAAGTGCGGTAATATTTTCATCGTTGAGAAAAATATCTCCTGAATGTGCTGGAATTATTCCCATAAGAGCGTTCATAATTGATGTTTTACCTGCCCCATTTGCTCCTATTATTGAGACGAGCTCCCCTTTTTCCACATGGAAAGAGACACCATGAACGGCTTCAACTTGTCCGTAGCTGATATGAAGGTTATTGATGTTGAGCAGCATCCTTTTGTCCCCCTTTGCCCAGGTATGCTTCTATAACATCCGGATTTGATGTGATTTCTTCAGGTGATCCTTCTGCAAGCCATGCTCCTTGATTAAGAACGACAATGCGATTACAGAGTTTCATAGCGACTTTCATATTGTGTTCTATGAGGAGAATTGAAACGCCCTGTTCTGTAAGAGAAAAAACGAGGTCCTCCATTTTCGTGATCTGTTCTTGCCGCAGCCCAGAAAATGATTCGTCAAGAAGCAGTAATTTCGGTTGAAGAGCTAAGGCTCTTCCTATTTCAAGACGCCTGAGATCCCCGAGAGGCAGTGTTTCTGAAAGTCGATGAGCATAGTGTTCTAGCCCGACTTTTCTGAGAATGTTCATAGCTTGATCTTGTATATCAGACGTTTGCCAACGATGGGTAATTGCTTTGGAGGACGGGTAGTACTTAACCCCCAAGGCAACCATAATGTTTTCAATAACCGATAGGTGGGAAAAGGGTTTTACTATTTGAAAAGTGCGCCCTATTCCCATGTGGGCAATTTCATGGGGAGAACATCCATCGATTCGGTTTCCGTTAAAATGAATACTTCCCTGAGATGGTTTATATATGCCGGAAATCATATTGAAACAGGTCGTTTTTCCCGCACCATTTGGACCAAGCAGCCCAAAGATGTCTCCCGTTTTCAAATTGAACGAAACATTATTGACTGCTTGAAGACCTCCGAAGTTTTTCGATAGGTTTTTAACAGAAAGAAGAATACTCATTATCCATTCCCCCTCTCTTTACGAGAAAAAATAGAAAGGAGAAAACTGTTTTTGCCAAGAAGTCCCTGAGGTTGAAAGCGAATCATAAGTAAGAGCAGTGCACTATAGAGCAGCATACGGTAGTTTGCCAGAGGACGAGCCAACTCAGGTAAAGAGCCTAGGATAAGAGCACCAAGAAGAGGGCCCCATAATGTTCCCATACCACCAAGAACGACAAAAGAAAGCAACATGACTGAGACTGTAAATCCGAAGTCGGAAGGAGCAATAAAGTGCATCTGGTGAGCATAAAGGGCTCCTCCAACACCAGCTATGGCAGTTCCCATAACGAAAGCTATAAGCTTAAACCGCATAGGAGATATTCCCATACTTGAAGCAGCTGTTTCATCTTCGCGAAGGGCTATACAGGCCAACCCCATCCATCGTTTGGCAAACCATCTGTTTATCAAGACGACGAGTAAAAGTACGCAGAGACAGAGAGCCAAATAATTTCCCCCTTTAAGTTTGGTACCCCAGAAGACGACACGAGGAATACCTCCAAGACCGAGAGCTCCACCAAAGAAGGGAATATAGAGGAAAATGGCTTCTACTATGAAGTTGATGCCGATAGTCGTAATGGCTAAAAAATCATTCTTAACCCGAAGGCTGGGAAGGCCGCAAAGAATACCTATAATGGCGCTGATAAGAATAACAATAGGGAGGGCCCCCCAAAAAGTAAGTCCGGCTTTTGTTGTAAGAAGAGCCGCGGAATAGGCTCCGATTCCGAAGAAAGCGGCATGGCCGAGAGATATTTGTCCAGCATATCCTACAATAATATTTAGACCATATGCGACAATAGCGTAAATGGAAATGAAGATAGCAACAGTGATAACGTAACTCATAGTTGACCCCCCTTACCCTTTCCTTCCAAAAAGGCCTTGTGGTTTCCACATGAGGACAACGATCATAGCGATAAAGGCCAGAGCATCTCGAGGAAGGGGAACGTGAGCAAAACCGATAAGAACCGTTTCAGCGATTCCTAAAGCAAGAGAAGCAATAACTGCTCCGGGAACAGAACCTAACCCTCCTACAACGATAAGAGCCAGTGCCTTATAAGCGGGTACAGCCCCCATTCCCGGGGAGACAGTATTGTAGTAAATTCCCACTAAAACTCCGGCGAGGGCAGCAATTGCAGAACTGATAAAAAAACTGAGGTCTATAATACGTTGGCTGTTAATCCCAAGAGAACTGGCAACAGCCATATCTTGAGAGGTGGCTCGCATAGCAAGCCCTGTTTCTGTCTGTGTCGAAAAATACCAAAGCAGGAAAAAGACGAGCGCGGTAATGATGTAGATTCCCATAAGATTTGATGAAATAACCATTCCCTTGATTTTTAGAGTAGGGAAAGGAAGCGTCAAAGAGTAGGTTTGTACAGTTGGTCCGGCAATGAGACGAATAAGCTCTTCCATGCCGGTGAAAATAGCAATACTACTTATTAGAGGAACGTAAGGAGGAAATTTCAATAAGGGGAAATATATGTAGCGCTCTATTGCAACCCCTAGAAAACCGCAGAAAACCATACTCGCAATCATGGCAAGAAAAATATTTCCAGTTAATGAGTATATACCAATGCCTATATAGGCTCCAACCATATATACCCCAGCATGAGCAACATGAAGTATACCAAGAATGCCATAAACGAGAGCGAGCCCAAGAGCAATCAGAGCATATGTTGAACCTGTGGCAAGACCGTTTAAGATTTGTTCAATAAGCAAATACATTCCCAAAATCACCCCAATGCTATGCAAAAAATATTATTCAAAAAATTTGCCGCAAGAGAGAAGGAAGAGCGACAAGCTCTTCCTTCTCTTTATCTTTTTATAGGGTTATTTCTGCTTCCAGGCTTTATTTACAGTATTTTTAACAAGGGTATCGTTAGGAATGAATGGAAGGGTGAAATGATAATCTTCAGTGTATTTTTTGTTGATGTTTACGGCGACTTCTATAGCGTGATCGCAGCGGCTCCAAGCCCTTCGGGCGACACCGCTTAAAACGTCCCACATCATAGCTGATTTGATAATTGCATCTGCCTCTTCTGATCCGTCAAGAAGCAGACCAAAGCCACTGTTTATAACCTTACCTATGCCAACTCCTCCTCCATTATGGAGAGCAACGAGAGACATGCCTCGTGCAGCATTTCCTGCAAAGCATTGAGAAGCCATATCGGCGCATATGTTGCTGCCATCCTTAATGTTTGAAGTTTCTCTGTAAGGAGAGTCTGTTCCTGAAACGTCGTGATGATCTCGTCCAATCATAACGGGGCCTATTTCTTCATCTCGCACCATTTTATTGAAGGCGAGAGCTATATTCCTTCGGCCTTCTGCGTCTTGATAAAGTATTCTGGCTTGAGTGCCTACAACAAGCTTATTCTTTTCTGCATCTCGAATCCATATATAGTTATCGCGATCTTGAGGACGACGATGAGGATCAATACAGTTCATAGCTGCGTGGTCGGTTTTTGAGAGATCTTCTGGTTTGCCACTTAAACATACCCAGCGGAAGGGGCCGTATCCGTAATCGAAAAGTAAGGGGCCCATTATATCTTCAACATAAGAGGGGAAGATGAATCCTTCTCTTGTGTCTTCTCCGTTTTTGCAGATCTCTTTGACGCCAGCATCAAATATGGCTCGCATGAAAGAGTTTCCATAATCGAAGAAAAAAGTGCCTTTATCGACAAGTGCCTTAATACATTCAAAATGTTTCCTAAGAGTGGCGTCAACAAGGATTTTGAATTGTGCAGGATCTGAGTGAAGCATTTCAGTTCGCTGTTCAAAGGTTAATCCTTGGGGGCAATATCCGCCATCGTATACGGCGTGGCATGATGTTTGGTCTGAGAGTAATTCTATATGAACACTTTCTTTAACAGCATATTCAAGCAAATCGACAATGTTCCCATGATAGGCGATGGAAATCGTCTCTTTTTTGTCCATATATTCTTGGGCCAGGGTGAAAGCTTCTTTGGCATTGTCTACAACTCGAGAAACCCACCCCTGATCGTATCGAGTCTGAATACGGGAAGCATCTACTTCAGCAATAATGCCGACGCCTCTAGCAATTTCTACAGCTTTTGGCTGGGCTCCACTCATGCCGCCCAGGCCTGAAGAGACGAAAAGATGTCCCGCTAAATCTTCATCATTTTTGAGGCCGAGATGAAGACGTCCCGCATTGATAATGGTGTTGAATGTGCCGTGAACAATACCTTGAGGGCCAATATACATCCATCCACCTGCAGTCATTTGTCCGTAATTTGTAACACCTAACTGCATAAGGCGATGCCATTCTTCCTGATTATCAAAGAGTCCGATAAGAAGACCGTTTGTTATGATTACACGAGGAGCATCTGGCTTTGATTTGAAAAGTCCTACTGGATGTCCTGAAGAGACGACAAGTGTCTGGTTGTCAGTGAGTTCTTCCAGATATTTTTTAATGAGACAGTACTGCATCCAGTTCTGGCAGACCTGGCCTGTTTCGCCATAGGTAACGAGCTCGTATGGGTAGAGTGCCACATCGAAATCAAGGTTATTATCAATCATTACCTGAAAGGCTTTTCCTGCAAGACACTTTCCCTTGTATTCATCTATAGGTTTACCATAGATACGTTTCTTGGGTCTAAAGCGATAGCCATAGATACGTCCTCGCGTTTTGAGCTCGTCCATAAATTCAGGGGCGATCTTTTCGTGAAGTTCTTCGGGTATATAGCGGAGAGCATTTTTCAGCGCAAGTTCGGTCTCTTTTTGATTTAGAGTCCATCCTCTGTCTGGAGCTCTTCGAATGTTTTTCTCAAACTCCGGATATTCAGGAAGCTCGGCATCTAATTTAATGGTCATTGCCTCAGAAACTAAATGATTTGTACTTTCCATGAAACACACCTCCTCTGAGTCAGAAAAATTTTCTATGCAACTAAAATTCCCTTTTTATATACGGAAATTACTGGTGATACGCCGGCATGATAGGCGAGAATTGCGGGAGATTCACCATCGAGAAGTAAAAAGTCGGCTTGCTTCCCTACTGTGAGACTGCCTATACGATCTTCCATGCCGAGAGACCATGCCGCGTTAATTGTTGATGCCACAAGAGCTTCTTCCACGGTCATATTCATATTCATTACTGCGAGACCGAAAACAAAGGGCATGGATTCGGTAAAACACGATCCAGGATTGCAATCAGTAGCAAGAGCAACGGGAACATCAAGTTCAATCATGCGTCGTGCGGGAGCGTATGGCTTTCGAAGGCTATATGCTGTTGCAGGAAGAAGGTTGGCAATAACCTTCCCTTGAGCCATGGCTTTTAAATTTTCTTCTGAAGCGGCAAGAAGATGTTCTGCTGATACTGTTTGAAGTTCTGCTGCAAGGCCTGCGCCTCCTGTATCATGAACCTCATCAGCGTGGATTCGTGATTTGAGCCCATATTTTTGCGCTGCCTGAAGAATTTTTCGACTTTGCTCAATGGTGAAAACACCTTCCTCGCAAAATACATCGCAAAATTCAGCTATTCCCTGCTCGGCAACGGCAGGGATCATCTCGTTGGTAAGAATGTTGACAAAGGTGTCTGGGGCTTCTTTATATTCTTCTGGAATAGCATGGGCTCCCATGAAGGTGATGGCGACGTCAAGGGGTGTTTCTTGTTGAATTCGACGGATGACTCGCAGCATCTTCAGTTCAGTCTCAGTTTCAAGGCCATATCCGCTTTTTATCTCAATTGTCGTTGTGCCAAAGGAGAGAGCGGAAAGCACATTTTCAAGAGTTGTCTGAAAGAGTTCCTCTTCGCTTGCTTCTTTTACGGCTTGCACAGACGAAAGAATGCCTCCGCCTGCCTTTAAAATGTCGAGATAGGGGGTTCCGGCAAGTCGCAAAGCAAATTCCTTTTCTCGTCTCGCCGCGAAGCAAATATGAGTATGGGGATCGACAAATCCAGGGATAAGGCAGCAGCCTTGGCAGTCGATTTCCATATCAACATCATGGAAAGAAAGACCTTCTAAAACATAACCTTCCTCTCCTATCTTTTCGATGAGGCCATTACGGCAATAGATTGCGCCATGAGAAATGGTGTTAACTTTTCCCTGATCTTTTCCCGAGAGTGGGCTGTCTTTAGATTCTGGGGTAACAATAGTTGCGTTTCGGAAGAGTGATGTAATCATGCTTGTTCCTCTCCCATCAATTCAAGCAACTTGATTTCTAAAACCTGATTTCGCTTAAAATCGTCTATTTGCATATAGTAAGCAGAGCTTTCAAGAATAGCTGCGGCGGGGATCATGCCGTATACTTCTGTTCCGTTGATCGTTACGCCCCAACGGGCTGCCTCTGCTTTGATCAGCTCAAGCACTCTGTACATAGCAGTTTGTTCATAATCAACGAGATTCATGCTAACCTGCACTAGTCCTTTTTCTTTCAAGGCAAGGCCTATAGCCTTAACGCTGGTAAAGCCTCCTGTAGAAGCACGGAGATGACGGGCAATGCTTTTGGCAATATCAACATCTGTTGTGTTGAGATTGACATTAAAAGCGACAAGAAATTTTCGAGCTCCAATAACTGTTGCACCTGCCGTGGGATGGAGGCAAGGTTCTCCTATATCGGGGCGGCGCTTTTCTTCCCTTACTTCGGTTTTGAGAGCTTCATACTGTCCTTTTCGAATAACCTCAAGGCGTTTCCTTTCAGGGTTGAGAGCTGCTTCTTCATAGAAATAGACTGGAATTTCAAGCTCATCAAAAAATCGTTTTCCAAAGGTATGGGCGAGTTCGACACATTCTTCCATTGTGATTCCTGAAATAGGAGTAAATGGAATAACGTCAATAGCTCCAATACGTGGATGAGCTCCCTGGTGAGAGTTGAGATCTATGGCATCTCGAGCTACTTTAGATGCTTCTATAAGAGCGTTGCAGATAGCTTCAGGTTTACCTGCCAGACTCACAACCATCCTATTGTGATCAACGTCAGCTCTCGAGTCTAGAACGTAACATCCCTGGTGGCGCCTAAAGGGGGCAAGAATGGCATCCATAACATCTTGCCGTCTTCCCTCACTGAAATTCGGAACACACTCTATGAGTTTCGGCATGGGTAAAATCCCTCCATTTTTATAATTGTGATGATATTTGTCTTCCTGCTTCCTTAAGAAGGTTCAGAAGTATTTCAACCTGGCCGTCAAAACTTGAAGAAAGGCCCGCAAGGCCAAGCTGGCAGATAAATTGATTGCTATGGTCGAAAACCGGAATACTTAAGTCTCCGGCATTTATCATCCATTCTTCTTGACTGAAAGAGTATTTTTCCGTCTGAATTTTTTTAATTTGCTCTTTGAGTTGATCTGGATTGGTAATAGTTTTTGAAGAAAAACGTTCAAGTTCTTGCGAGAGAACGATTTCCTGAATTTCAGGTTTTGCGAAGGCAAGAAGTATTTTCCCCGTTGCTCCTGCATGTAGAGGAATAGCCATTCCCTTATGGGCGACAAATTTCAATGCCGTTTCCGGTTCCACAGAATGAATACACTTTCCTCCAGTTCCATTAAGAACAGAAAGAAGAACGGTTTTTCCTGTTTTAGAAAGAAGATCTTTCATATGCGGATCGCAAAGTTGAATCAGTTCATGGTAGAAAGCTCGTCGATTGAAAAGGAGATAAAAACGTATGCCAGTCCTAAATTTTTCTGTAATTGGATCTTGATAGACCCACTCATCTTTTTGCAGGGAATGAAGAAAGCGATGGACAGTTGTTCGTGGAATGCCTGTTTGTTCTTCTATTTCTCGAATACTCAGAAGGTTGTCTGCTTTACTCAAAGTTTCCATGATAGTAATGATGCGATGGATAGTATCATGACGGGAAGAAGAAGGTATCATCTATACACTCCTTTCAGAATGGGACATATTGTCCCAAATCAGTAATCACGTTACTCCAATGTATATAAAAAGTCAACTATAGAGGGTTTTGCCATCATTTTGCTATACTGTAAATTAAGAGCGAAAGGGGGAGAAACTATGAATTACAGAACAATGCCGGGGATGGATGAAGAACTCTCTATTCTTGGTTTTGGATGCATGCGTTTGCCATTAACTTCTGAAGGAATAATTGATGAGGGCGAAGCTACAAAAATATTGCGTTATGCTATTGATCATGGCGTAAATTATGTAGATACGGCTTGGCCCTATCACAACGAGATGAGCGAACCCTTTGTTGGGAGAGCCTTACTCGATGGCTACCGTGATAAAGTCTATCTCGCAACGAAACTCCCATCATGGCTTGTAGAAAAGCATGAAGATATGGACTCCTTTCTTAATGAACAATTGCGACGTTTACAGACAAAAACAATAGATTTTTATTTGGTTCACTCATTAAATAGAGAACGTTGGAATAATATGGTGAAGAACGATGTCTTTTCTTTTCTTGAAAAGGCTATAGCTGATGGCCGTATTCGCCATGCAGGGTTCTCTTTTCACGGAGAGTATGAGCTTTTTGAAGAAATTTTAGATGCATGGCATTGGGAATTTTGTCAGATTCAATACAACTACCTTGATGAAAATTATCAGGCTGGAACTAAGGGATTGAGAGAAGCTGCTTCTCGTGGCCTTGGCGTTATTATTATGGAACCTCTCCGAGGCGGCAAGTTGGCAACGAATGTTCCAGAGCCCATTCAGAATCTATGGCAAGAAGCGGAAGAAAAAATGAGCCCTGCTGCTTGGGGTTTAAGGTGGGTGTGGAATCACTCCGAAGTATCTGTTGTTCTAAGCGGAATGAATTCCCTTAACCAAGTGAGAGAGAACATCATTGTGTCTGAAAAGGGAGAACCTGGCACTCTTTCCCATCATGATCTGGATATTGTGGAAAAGGTAAAAAATGAATATAAGAAACGGATGAAAGTGGATTGCACAAATTGCCGCTATTGCATGCCTTGCCCGCAGGGTGTCAATATTCCTGAATGCTTTAATCGCTATAATATGGCTTTCATGTTTGATGATGAAAAGATGGCAAAAGATACATATTTTGTATTCGTAAAAGATTACGAGAGGGCAAGTTTATGTGTCGAATGTGGAGCGTGCGAGGAAGTTTGCCCTCAGAACCTTCCTATTCGACAGTATTTGAAAGATGTTGTTGATCTTTTTGAGGCAGACAAGGAAAAAGAGTAGGATTTGGCGATCTTTGTTGAAAAAGGCAAGCCGAAGATAAAACTATTGAGTCTTTTCTTCGACTTGCCTGATATTAGGTTTTGCAGAGTTAGAACATTTCTATAAAAGCGCTAATACGTGTCGATAGTTGTCCTGTATCGCTTCTTGAGTAATCGGTTTCCAAAGAAAGATAAGGTATATTTTTTTGTTCCCGAGCAAATTCTCGAATAGTATAGGTTTCTATATTGTAGGTATGGCATGCTTGTAAAACGACTTCCACAATACCGTCAACATGATATTCGTCAATAATATCGGAGAGTAGGTCAAGGCGCCCCCTATTAGGAGTCAGACATGAACAGCTGATCTGTAGATAACGCTCAGTCAATGCGTCCATAGGATGTTTGTTCTCATCCACAAAGCGAGATACTGATTTGAGGCCGCCACATGTTTCAAATCCTACGACAGCCCCTCCATTGTCCTCTATAATTTCGACAACTTTTTCAACATTCCCACCAATAGGACATCCAGTAATGAGTATGCGCGGCTTTGATGGTGAAATTCGCCGTTCCCCTTTATCCCAAGCTTCTTTAACAAGATGAGTAATCTTTTCGATTTTTTTAATTAGTTGTTCTTTGTCAAAGGTCTTGTCTGCGTATTCTGTCATAACGCGAATCTCTCGTCCCGTAATAGCTGGAGGTGTAAGGGCTGCGAGTCGGTAAAATTCGATGAGAGCTTTTCGCTCCCTGTTTAGAAGATAAATTTCCCTCTCAAGGTCATCGTCAGTGATAGCAACGTGAAAAGTCTCTTCGATTTTTCTCTTAAGAAGATACATTTCCTTTCGCCAATACTCGAAATCTTCTGGGCGACTATTGGTTTGTGGTAATTGCATAACGTGCGTAGGTTTTATTTTATTTAATAATTCGTACATCTTCTTTTTGCCGTCACACGTTGTTTCTCCTACTACAAAATCACAGAAGTGAAGGTATGGACACGTATCCGTTAATGCGTATCCGTAACTAGATTTAACAAGAGGACACAGATTGCGGGGAAGATGTTGTTCTGCAGGAGCAATACTTTTTTCTCCAGTACCACAAAGTCCGACAGGTATAGCTTTTCCTGCATAAATAAGCTCTTTAGGGGAAAAGGCGCAATAGTAACCGACAACCTTTCTTCCCGCTTCACTTGCTTCTTTTATATATACAGTACCATCACGCAAATGTTCTCGAAGTTCGTCAAAAATCTGATCAGTTGATTGGGTCATCAGTATTCCTCCTTATCTGCCACGTTAAGAGCTTTGACTGCTGCACCTATCGCTCCTATAAGTTGTGGAAAGGGCAATGTCACGAGAGAGCATGGAAGAGATTCAGAAAGAAGAGATGCGGTTCCTTCAAGAGAGGCAATTCCGCCACTGAAAGCGATCTTTTCTGTTGATGGAAGAGCACCTAAAAGAGGAGCGATCTTGGCTGTCATAGAGTTGAAAACTCCCCGAGCGATTTTGCCCTCATTGATGCCGTCATTAAGAAGAGAGATCACTTCGCTCTCAGCAAAAACGGCACATACTGAGCTAATGGGAACACCTTTTTCCTCATTTTGGGCCAGAGTAATGAGTTCATTAATATTTCGTCCGAGAATATGGGCCATGTTTTCCAAAAAGCGTCCTGTTCCGGCAGCGCATCTATCATTTAAGCGAAAATCAAGAACATGTCCTTTCCCATTCATACATATGGCTTTGCTGTCCTGTCCGCCAATATCGAGTAAACATCGAGTTTCTGGTGCCATCATGATAGCTCCGGTGGCATGAGCTGTAATTTCTGTTATTACATTCCCCCGAGGAATAAAATCTTTGAGGCGATGCCGTCCATATCCTGTTAAACCAACTATAGAAGCATCAGGAAGACTTTTTATAAAATCTTGGATTTTACCTGGAACTGCTGCTTGAACAGAATAGTCGACAATCTCTTTATCATTCATCAAAACCCATTTAGATGTGCGACTACCCCAATCTATGCCAATTACCTGAGTGTTTTTAGAAGAGCGTCTATGCGTGTTCTTAATTGGCCTTCATCTCCCAACGTTATATCCTTCTTTGGTTAATTCTTCATACGAATAAAAATTATAACCAAAGAGAAGAGAAATAACAATAGAAGCCAAGGAAGGGGTTCCCTTGGCTTCTATAAAAACGTGCTTGATAATAATTAACGATTATTGAACTTAAAGAACCGCTTTAACCATTCCTCCATCAGCGATGATTGTCTGTCCTGTAATATAGCTATTTGCTTCAGAAGAGAGAAAAACAGCAAGACGGGCATATTCATCAGGCATGCCATATCGTCCTAAAGGTATCTGATCTATTGCTTGGCGACTTACTTCTTCAACCGAGACTCCTTTTTTTGCAGCTAAAGCCTGGTCGAGCTGACGTATTCTCTGTGTGTCAAAACGTCCTGGTCCTATGGCATTAATAAGAATGTTGTAAGGAGCGAGTTCTTGTGAGAGAGTTTTTGTCAATCCAATAACGCCCAGTCTGAATGTATTCGAAAGTATAAGATTTTCTATAACCTGTTTCACGGAAGATGATGTGGAGTTGATGATCCGTCCCCATTTTTGAACCTTCATGAAAGGAAGAACTTCTCGAATTGTACGGACGTAGCTGAGAAGATTAAGCTCAAAAGCATTTTGCCATGCTTCATCATTGAAAGTTTCAAAGGTTCCTGCAGGTGGCCCTCCTGCATTATTAACAAGAATCGATATAGGTCCAAGTTTTTCAGTAGTAACGCGCACCAGATTTTTTATCTGCTCTACTTGTGTAATATCGCAAGCCGTATAATAAGCTGTAACACCAGTATCGTCCGTGAGTTCTTCAACTGCACGACGTAATTTTTCTTCGTTGCGGCTGGCCATCATTGTAACAACACCCTCCATTAAAAAACGTCGGGCCATTGCCTTACCCAGTCCACTACTTGATGCCATGATGAGGGCGACCTTTCCTTTTATACCAAGATCCATTTCTTTTCCCCTCCCTTTCAAAAAACTTTATAATAGTATTCTGTAAATTCTGTTTTTATTCAAGAGGCAAGATTACTTTTTCGGCATTTTATCGGATAAAGGAAGATATTCTTCATGATAAAATTAACTGGATTTATAAATAAAGAATACATTTCTCAAAGGAGAGATTTCTATGTCTAAACATTTATTTTTTCCCGTTCTTGTCGCAAGTTTGGCCGTTGTGATTTTGTTATGGAATGCAGGAAGTGCTTCCGCAGCTTTGCCTCCCCTTGTTTCTCTTGAAGATTTTTTCAAAAATCCTGAAAAAATATCTTTTTCTCTTTCTCCAAATGGAGAATATTTAGCATATATGAAACCATGGCAACGAAGGATGAATGTATATGTTCAAAAAGTAGGTTCCAATGGTGAACCGAAGCGCCTTACAGAGGCTATATCTCGAGATATAGCCGGATATTTCTGGAAGGGAAACAATCAGATTATTTATGTTCAAGATTCAGGAGGAGATGAAAATTACCATCTCTTCTCTGTTGATATAACTGCTCAGACAAGAAAAGAGCTAACGCCTTTTTCTAATGTACGGGTTTCTGTTGTTGATGACTTGGAAGATGTGGAAAACGAGATGCTTATTGCTATGAATCGCCGCGATCCACGTCTTTACGATGTGTATAGAATTAATATTTTGACTGGAGAACTTACTCTTGTTGCTGAAAATCCTGGAGATATTGCAGGATGGCTCACAGATAATGACGGGAAATTAAGGGTTGCCGTTCGGAGCGATGGTGTACAAACGAGTCTTCTATATAGAAAAACCGAAACGGAGCCTTTTAGAACTGTTGTAACGACGAATTTCAAGGACTCTATAGATCCGCTATTTTTTACCTTTGACAATAACTATCTTTACGTGGCGTCGAATCTCCACCGCGATAAGAGCGCTATTTATCGTTATGACCCGGAGACTGGGGCTTTTCTTGATATGATATATGAACATCCTGATGTTGATGTTTACGGGCTTCTTCGCTCAAAAAAACGTAAAGTTATTACAGGTGTTCGATATATAACAGATAAGGGGCACTATCAGTTTTTTGATTCAGAAAGGGAAGAAATACAAAACACAATTGAAAAGAAGCTTCCAGGTTATGATGTTGTTGTGGCAAGTATGACCCGAGATGAAAATCGGATGCTTGTTTATGTAGGTAGTGACAGGACATTAGGAGCTTATTATTTCTACGATCGTAAGACGGGGGACTTTAAAAAACTTGCAGATTTAAGCCCGTGGCTTAAAGAAGAAGAGATGGCTTCCACAAGGCCTATTTCATATACCGCAAGGGATGGCCTTACTATTCATGGATACTTAACTCTTCCAGTGGGAGTTGAGCCTAAAAATCTTCCTGTAATAGTTCATCCTCATGGTGGGCCATGGGTTCGAGATACATGGGGATTTAGTCCCGAAGTACAATTTTTGGCCAATAGAGGATACGCTGTTTTGGAGATGAATTACAGAGGCTCAACTGGTTACGGTAAGAGTTTTTGGGTCGCTGGCTTCAAAGAATGGGGCCGCAAAATGCAAGATGACATTACCGATGGAGTGCAGTGGCTTATCGAAACGGGAGTAGCCGATTCGGAGAAAATAGGCATCTATGGTGCTTCTTATGGAGGATACGCGGTTTTGGCTGGATTGGCATTTACTCCCGATCTTTATGCATGTGGAGTTGATTATGTCGGACCGTCTAACATCTTTACTCTTTTAGAAACTCTCCCCCCCTATTGGGAATTAGGTCGTCAGATGATGTATGAGCAAATAGGCGATCCGGAGAAAGATAAGGAGTTGCTCCGAGCGGCATCCCCTGTTTTCCATGCGGATAAGATCCAATCCCCGCTTTTTGTTGCTCAAGGAGCTAACGATCCTCGTGTAAAAAAGGCCGAATCTGATCAGATAGTAGAAGCGCTACGTAGGCGAGGTGTCGATGTGGAATATATGGTAAAAGAAAATGAAGGACACGGCTTCAGAAATGAGGAAAATCGTTTTGATTTTTATCGGGCAATGGAAAAATTTTTAGCGCGTCATCTTCAGGGACGGGTTAAAGAATAAACGGGAGTAAGAGGAAGTGAACAAAAAGGGGTTTTCAGTTAAGAAAACCCCTTTTTGTATAAAAACAGCACATAGCTGCTGTTGTTGTTTCTGCTAGATTCTCCAAAAGATTGAAATCAACATTGCTTGTCGACCATAATGCAACAAAACCTCGGAATATGTTCCCTTCAGTTAGAGTGACAATAATGTCAGCTCCCTGAATCTCTTCAAAAGCCAGTAATTCGGGAGCGTTTAAAAAATCAAAAAAGGAAGAGGCCATCTCAAAAGAAGAAAAAATAGAAATATTGGGATCAGTGATAGAGAGAGGGCAACTATAAAGACATTTGCCTGAATGAATAACTTTCCCGTCTTGATAAGTTCCATGGAAAACGTAACTTTGTCTTTCAGAATCCCAAGCGACGATTAAACTTTTATGGCTTTGGGTTACTTCGCTGAACATATCAAGAATACTATCTAATAAACTGCGTCTCTCCGTTTGTCGCATGAGATGCAGTGTTGCATTGTGAAGAGCTTGAAGAGCAAATGTTTGACTTGTCAATTGTTTAACAGCACTATCCCTTTCTTCGTGAAGGCAGGAAATCGATAGCGCTTTGGAAGCAATGTTGCCAAGAAGTTCAAGAAAATTCAAATCCTCTTGTTCTAATGCTCTATTCCATTTTAAAAGACAATAAAGTCGCTGCTTTTTACTAAGAACAGGAAGAAAAACGGTCCATTTTTTTGAAAGCTGCGCGTAATGATTTTCTCCGAAGAAATTTTTGTGTTTTTCATCGATAGGAAGAGGCGCAGAAGTGAGAAACCTTTTAGTCAGAACAGCGTCGCGTTCTGGTATGGCATGAAGTTTCCCTTCGAGCAGATGAAGCATGTCTCCGTCATCGTGAAGGATCAACAAATCTTCTGGGAAGAGACTCTCTCGTATAACATCGCCTAAAAAAGCGGCGAAATATTCAAGCGGCATAGGCTCAAAGATAGAAGCAAGAGTACTTTTTGTTGCTAATATCATATAGTCAAGGCGAGAAAGACGATGCTCTATCTTTTCTTTTTCTTTGAAAGATTGCCAGATGTCGATGATTCCTTCAAAAGCGGGCAATGTTTCCAGGAATGAAGAAGATGGTTGTTGATCAAGAAGAAGATAAAATGACCATTTTTCGCCTTTTATGGAAAGCCCCCATTTCCATGTGCAAGAAAATAAATCTACGTTAATTGGGAAAGGGCTTAAAGACATCTGGTTTGAAAAAAGTGAAGCAATATGTTCGTTTTTATCAGAAAGAATAAGGCTGGAAGGAGTGATGCCAACAGCTTCAAGAAGAATAAGTTCATCCTTTCGAGATTCCAAAAGAAGGGCTCGATTTGTATAATTCGAAAGATAGTCGGCAAATCGGTCTAAAATGCCTCCATGGAGGATAAAAGACATCTTTTCGTAGAGGTCATGCACGATGATTTCACTTCCTTTCACCTTTTATTAAAGTTAATTTAAAAACCATAGTACAGGATGGACGTTTATTCGTCCACCGTAAAAATAGTTTGCCTGCTAGAATAATGTTTACATAGTTTAGTTTTTGAAAAGGAGGTTCTCTAAAGGAAAGAATATGGAAGAAAAGCTTTCTGTTTTACTTGTGGATCAAGATCTAATGACGGCTTCGGTTATGAAGCAGTTTATAGTTGCAGTTCCTGGTTTTTATGTAGCAGGTATTTCTACGTCTTTGCCTCATATTTGCGTTACTCTGCAAAAAAATCAGATCGACCTCGTTGTCTTTGAGCCTTTGGGGTTAGCGGAGAATATTGCTGAGGTTGTGGGGCGTATTCATCGTATATCCCCTATGACAGCTTTTATAGTGGTTTCATCAAAAGCAGATCAATTTTCAGTTCGACAGGCTTTAAGCTTGGGAGCTCTCGATTACGTATTAAAACCTTTTTCCTTCGAACGTTTTAGAAGGGCTCTCTATATATGTCAGGACAGGAAAAAACTTCTGAGTACCCTTCCTAAATTTTGTATGCAAAACACGATTGACGAAGTTATTGTAGCTCAGCGAGAGAGACTTTTTTTTAGCTACCTTCCCAATGGAATTCAAAAAGAAACTCTCGAACAAATGGCAGAAACTCTCTCTTCTTTGCAGGAAGCAGCTACTATTGATGAGATAGCTCAATTGACAGGCTTTTCGCGAACGACGACGTGGAGATACCTTCATTATTTGTTGAATATAGGAAGGATTGTTTCAACTCTTGAGTATCAAGTTGCGGGCAGACCGCTGAAGAAGTTTCTATATATTAAATAAAGCCCATTCTATCCCCTTCTTTTTAATTATTTTATATAGGAAAATAAGCTCTCTATCCATGAAATAAAAGGATAAAATATGAAATATTTGGTTTTTTTATTGTCACGTGGCTAAAACCAGATATGATTTTTAATCATATCTTATTGAATATTTTTCAAATTACACAAAGGGGGACATGCCAACGTGACGATTAAAGCCAGACTTTGGGGGATGCTAGCAGTTATTCTTATCGTGATTGCCGTAATGACGGGAATTACGTACTATCGAGGACAATCTATTCTTGTAGATACGATTAATAAGGCCGGTATTGAAACAACGCGAGAAGGGACAGCTCTTATTGATGGTTATTTTGAGCGTTTGACAGGTATTCTCAATACTTCAGCGGAATCTCTACGTCATAGTTGGGTCTACCTGAATCTAACTGATGAAGATAACATTGAAAATTTTGTTACCAATTTGACCAATCGGAACAAAAGAGAAGGAATTATGAACATCTATATGGGAATAGAGAAAAATGGTCGCCTCGCTGACGGAACAGGATGGAAAGAGCCGGAAGGGTACAATGTTCGTGAAAGACCTTGGTATAAACAGGCAGTCAATGCAGGCAAAGTTGTTCTTACCGATCCTTACATAGATATGGTGACCAATGAAGTCGTTTTATCTATTGCTATGCCTATTTATGATAATTCAGGAGCTCTTCTTGGTGTTGTTGCCGAAGATGTAAATTTGTCGAGCCTATCTGAGATCGTTGCGTCTCTAAAAATTTATGAGACGGGAGATTCAATGTTAATCACTCATGATGGACTTATCGTTTCTTCTCCTCATGCTGAAGATGTTATGAAGTCTAATTTATTGAAAGACAGCAAGTTCCCTGAAGCGTTAAGAAATGTAGCCCAAAAAATGCTTGATGGTGAAGAAGGATGGGCAACATATTCATATGGAGGAGTCGACAAAATCGTTTTTTATGCACCTACTAAACATGGGCTTCCTCTAGCAGTCTTTTTCCCTCTCGCTGTCATTACTAAGATTATCCGTTCTCTTACAGGGGTATTGCTTATCGTTTCGGTTATAGCCATTATCGTTATTGCTCTTATAGTCTTTACTATTGCGAGAGGCTTGGCTCGTTCTATTCGGCATATGGAAGAAGCGACAAACAAGATTGCAGATGGTGATCTCACAACAAAATTTGATACAAAGGGTAAAGATGAAATAGCCCGTATCTCAGAACACCTCAATGGTATGGTCGATCGCCTTCGTGATCTTGTCTCTTCTGTTAAGAACGAAGCTGTAGATACATCACAGCGAGCAGAGACTCTAGCCTCGTTATCAGAGGAGACTGTTGCTTCTATGGAAGAGGTTGCCGGTGCTATTAACCAAGTGTTGGAAATGTCTGAAAGCAGTTCCTCAGCTTTGGAAGAAACAAACGCTTCTATTCAGGAAGTGGCTGCTAGTGCTCAATCTGCGGCTAAATCTGCAACTGACGGTGCGGAAGGATCTTCAAAGGCAGTTGAGATCACGGAAACAGCCGTTGAGGATGTAGATTCAGTTATTAATAATATAGCGGAAGCTGTTCAGGGTTCGAAAAAAGGAGTTGAAACGATCCAATCTCTTGGACGTTCAGTTGCGGATATTTCTGGATTCGTTGCAACCATAACTTCTATTGCCGATCAGACTAATTTACTGGCTCTTAACGCTGCTATTGAAGCTGCTCGTGCTGGAGATGCCGGACGAGGTTTTGCCGTTGTTGCCGAAGAGGTAAGAAAGCTGGCAGAAGAGTCAGCCCAGGCAGCTCAAAAAGTAGAAGTCCTTATTGTGGAACTTCAAAAGAGTTCCGAAAGCTCTATTGGAGCCGCCAATGATACTGGTCGGATACTTGAGAAAACCATGAATCAGGCCTCCTCTGCGCAGGAAAAACTTCGCGAGGCTGTTGCTGCAGTTGTTAAAGTTTCTGAGGCTGTTCAGAGTATCGCTGCTGTCTCCGAGGAGCAGGCTGCATCTAGCGAAGAAATGACAAGCGCAGTGCAAACTGTTACAGAATCTACAACGGAAGTTGTTCAGTCAGTTAGTAACATCAAAAATGCTTCTGCCGAAACCACAAAAGCAGCAGAAACAATTGCTCAGGAAGCACAAAACATGTCTCAGGCTGCGGAAACACTTTTAAGTCTGGTCTCTCAGTTCAGAGTTGATTCAGGTCAAGAAAGAACAGGTCTAGTTCCTGTAAAATAAAAGGTTAATGTTATAATCAATAACCTAAAAGTTTAAAGAAGATATATTTCAAATATAAAAAATAAGAGTCCCCATGGGTGAATAGCCTGTGGGGACTCTTATTTTAAATAATAAAAATATTACAACAAGACTTGAGAAATGGGATAACTAGATTAAACTGTATGTACCATGAATTATATTGGCTATTTTTCTGCAAGGGGGATGTGGGATGTATGGGTTTTAACAAACTTGGGACGCGCATTACTGCTATCGTCGTTATTTTGATTCTTGCAGCAATTGGAGGAGTAGGTTTTTTTGCCCTTCAAAAGAGCTCTTCTGCTTTAAGTGAGGCTGCAGTGGCTTATGAAACCTCTGAAGCAGAACGTATTGCTAAAACACTCGATAATACTTTTGGTCGATTTAACGGTTTACTTCTTGCCTTGAACGCTACAGTAAAGACTCGCTTTAAACCTGTTATGGCACGAGCACTTGGAATGGATTCCTATGTTGCACAGTTTGCGGCTACGAACGTCCAATTCGTTTCAGAACTTGGTGCGCAGGTTGATGAAACCCGCGAAATTTTTGTTTGCTTCAACCCTGAGGAGTTTGAAGGCGATAAAGTACATATGGTGAGTTTTTCGAGGGAGAACGAAAATTCCATTTTTAGATATTCTGAAAAAACTCCCTATGTAGTTGCAGATCTTTTAAATCGAGAAAAAGATGAGACCTCTTGGTTTTGGCGTCCTCTGGACACTAAAGAAGCAGTGTGGGGAGATATCGTCGTTCGAGAAGGTGGCGAAGAGATGATTCCCTACTCTATGCCTGTTGTGGTTGAGGGAAAGGTTATTGCCATCATAGGAATGCTTTTTGATTATTCTTTTGTACGGGATACTCTTCAAAATATTCATCTCTACGAAACAGGATACTCCTTTTTGCTCAATAGAGATCTTCAGTTTATGTATCATCCCGAGTTTTCTTTCGAAGGCCCCTCTTTTAAAGAGATAGAAGGCGGACATTTAGCTGAATTTACTAATCAGATGCTTAATGAAAAATCGGGCCTCTTTGTTCATGATATGAACGGTGAACCTGTAGCTGTTGCCTATCAGACTCTTGAAAATGGTTTCATTCTTGGTGCTGTAGCTCCTCAGAATGAGGCTTTGGCAGCTATATCTGCTCTTCGAAAAGCTATTCTTATTGGTGTATTAATTGCTATTGCTATTGCCGTACTCGTTATTTTTGCTTTCTCAAGAAGCTTGTCTGTTCCCCTGAATCACGTCGTTCAAGTGGCTAAAAAGATAAGTTCCACAGGAGATCTTTCTATACAGTTAGAAACATCTTCTTCAGTAACTGAAATTCGTGAGCTTGTAAGTGCTTTTAATACCTTGATTTTGGGGGTAGGCGAAGTTGTTGCGGCTATTCGTGAAAATGCGGAAAAAGTTCTTGAAAGAGCAGAAAATCTCAATACAGCAGCAGAACAAGGAACTGCTTCCGTTCAGCAAGTTGTCGCCTTGACAGAAAAAGTGAGTCAAAATACTCAAGACTCTGCGGCGGCCGTCGAACAAGCTAATGCGGGTGTTCAAGAAGTGGCTGCCAGTGCCCAGTCTGGAGCTAAGACTGCATCGGAGGCTGGGGAGAGCGCATCTCAGATTTCCGAAGCTGCAGAGCGAGGTGGAAAGGCTGTTGATGCTATTGCCAGCCTCGTTGAAGAGGTGGCGGGAGCCGGTAAAAAGGTGGGCTCTGCTATAGATGAACTTGCCGGTTCAGTCGATGGTATTACTGGTTTTGTCAATACAATTACCCAGATTGCAGATCAAACAAATTTGTTAGCTCTTAATGCAGCTATCGAAGCGGCACGAGCTGGAGACGCCGGTCGGGGTTTTGCTGTTGTAGCAGAAGAAGTTCGTAAACTTGCCGAAGAATCAAGCAGAGCTGCTTTGCAGGTAAGCGATGTAATTTCTGAAATTGCGAATCGAACAAAAACAGCGACAAATGACCAAAAGGGCTCAGAGGCAAAGGTTAATGTGCTTGTAGAAAAAGCAGCTGAGACTAAAACTGTTATTGATGATGTCGTCGATAAAATTGCCTTGGTGAACGAAAGTGTTCAGACCATTGCTGCAACAATGGAGGAGCAGTCTGCAAGTGCTCAGGAAATGACGGCAGGAATGGATAATGTTGCTAGAACAAGTCAGGAGATTGCAGATCAAGTGGCACAAATTACTCGCTCTATGGATGAGCAAGGAGAGGTGTCTCAATCTATTGCTGGCGCTGCTGGCGAGCTTGTTCGATTGAGTGAGGATATGCAACAGGCTGTTTCTAAATTTAAACTTAAACAAGAGCAAAAGAAACAAAGCACAGGACTTGTTCCAGCAGAAGCGTAGACTAGATAAGAAAGGGCCGCTCAGTAAAGCGGCCCTTTTTCGTAATAAAATTTACGACGTAAGGTCAAGGCGCTTCCGTGTCTCTTCCGTAGGTACTCCTTCTTCGTCCCAACCTCGTAATTTATAGTATTCGGGAAGCATTTCAGGAACTCGACTGAGCTTTCCCTTTCCAGGTCCTTCTGGTATCGGCTCTTTCAACAATCTAGGTGGAAGTGTATCTTCTTTTGACGGGATAAGTCCTTCCCGCAAGTTGAAAAGTCGCTCAAGATTCCAGATCCTTTCTCCGCACGTCATTATTTCATCTCCAGTATAGTCGAACCCTGTTGCTGCTTTTAAGAACGCTGCATAGTCAGAAGCATCAAGGGCAAAGGATGTGAAAAGACACATGCCTGAAGAATCAATAGTTGCGGTAAGGTCGTGGAATATTTTTGCCCACATTGGTTTTTGTGATATATCATCAGGGTCAAGCTTTTCAGGGGCTCCGAGTATCTCCGGAGAGATAAGATAACCTCTGACATGACATGCTCCTCGATTACTCACTGCATATGTCAAACCTATTCCCTGAATTCCTCTGGCATCGTACGCTGGCATCTCTTGCTTTTTTACGGTCATAGAGAGCTCTGGATGTCCATACATGTTACATAATTGCCAAGAACCTTGAGCTAATTTTTTGCCAAAGCCCTCCCCTTTTCCCATCTTCTCTGTCCAATATACGATAGCTTCCTCATTCCCAAAGGTTAGTTCAGGGCCACCTTCGAGTTCTTCTTTTGCAATGAGTTTTTTTTCATATAGCTCCATTGCTGCGGCAATGGTGACGCCGGCACTGATCGTATCGAGGCCGTACTCGTTACATAGATAATTGGCGCGAATAATAGGTTCAATGGATGCAATGCCACAACATGCGCCAAATGCGAAAATTGTTTCGTATTCAGGCCCTTCTCCTGCTTTGTCTTTTACTTTTGTTATTCGTCCACATCCTATGGGGCATCCAAAACAATGATAGTTATTTGTAAGATATTTTTCTGCTAATATCTCTCCAGATTGTTTGTCGGCGTCATCCATATATGCACCTTGCCAGTTCCTGTATGGATACGCTCCTGTTTGGTTAATAATATTGACTAAAATTGCTGTCCCGTATGTAGGAAGACCTTGGCTTGTGACAGGATGGGCTTTCAGTTTTGCCATTTTTTCTTTCAGCACTGAAGAAAGTTCTTTGGAATTTGATACATAAGGAGAATTTGTTCCTTTCACAACAATGGCTTTTAGATTTTTTGAACCCATTACGGCTCCGACGCCACTTCGTCCTGCCGCTCTGTTTTTGTCGTTCATAATAGAAGCTATACGGGAAAGTTTTTCTCCTCCTGGGCCAATACATAATACTTTTGCTTTCGCATCATTGATTTCTTCAAGGATTTTATCTGTTGTCGCATGCGTATTGAGCCCCCAAAGATGGCTTCCTTCTTTTATTTCCACATGATCATTTTCGATATACATATATACGGGATGATCCGATTTCCCTTCAATAATAAGCATGAACCAACCAGCTTTAGCTAGCTCAGCTCCCCAATATCCGCCGGAATTGCTTGATGCAATATATCCGGTTAAAGGGCTTTTGGTTATGACCATATAACGGCCGGCGGCAGGTGCACTACGGCCTGTTAAGGGACCTGTAGCGAAGATGAGACGATTCTCAGGACTAAAGGGGTCAACATTGACAGGGTTTTCGTCAAAAAGAATTTTAGAACCATATCCACGTCCACCAACATACTTGCGAAGAAGTGAATCATCCACTTCTTCTTTGCTGATTTTGCGAGAAGACAAATCTACCCGCAAAATGGTGCCTAAACGGCTTACCATGGGTGTCTCCTCCTTCTCTCCACTCTTTTATCATTCTATATGTTTCTTCTCTCAACTCTATTTCTCTATACACAAACAATCCTTAAAAGTGTTGGCTTTTTTCTCCGCATATCACCTCCTTAATCTAAAAATTAAAGGATTGAAGGTTCGTATAAGTGGTTAGCCTTCCAATAGCGCTCTAAAATCTCAAGACGAGATGAAACTTTATCGCCAAGCTCCTGGGCTATACTGAGAATAATGCAATTCAATGTACTTATTGGAGCGGCAAAAGAGTCGATGAATGAGATTGGTGTGTATGGTATTGCCACGACATGAAGGGCGTAGGTAGCTAAAGGACTTGTATATTCATCTGTTATAGCAACTGTTTGTAAGTCATTTTCTTTAGCATGACAAAGTACATTAACAGTCCATGTTGAGTATCGAGGAAAACTAATTCCTACAACGACACTTTGCTTTGGCGCATTGACAAGTAGCTCGTATGGAGTATCAAGGGGCATCAATTTTACATCTGGTAATAGCCATGACAGGTAGAATGAGAGATAGTAGGCTAGAGTGTATGAGCTTCTATAACCAGCGATATAGATGGCAGGAGCCTTAACGAAAAGAGAAGCAAGATCTTGAAGAATTTCTTCATCAAGACGAGACCTGGCCAATTGCATAGCGTTAAGATCTTTGCTCATTGCCGTGTCTAAAAGTCCTTTTTCACCTGAAGATCTATATTTTTCCAAGCGTTCGAGAGTCGATAGATGATCAATGAGCATATTCCGAATTGCCTGATGAAGTTCCAGATAGCCAGATAAACCCAATGTATAGGCGAATCGGATAACTGTCGCTTCGCTTACTCCAACATGTGAACCAAGTTGTGATGCTGTTAGAAAAGCGGCCTCTCGTGGTTTCTCTAAAATGAAGCGGGCAACTTTCTTTTGCCCCGGGGATAATTCATTCATTTTTGCTGTAATGAGTTCTTTTAACATAGCTAGTGTCTCCCCTTTTGAGTTTCTTTGTCAATTAAAAGGTCGATATTGCCCTCAAGTTGAAAAAAAATATCCTTTGAGATATCATGAGAATATTCTAACATATTTGCATATTTTAATTTTATTTTTCATGTTTTAACTCTTGTATCTTTAGCTTCACTCTTCACGCAATAGAACAGCGTTGTTGGTGAAAGAAAGGAAAGAATGAGAAGACTTTCTGTGGAGTGAGCAAAAGATGAGAAAAGGAGAATGGGGAGAGAATTTTAAAACCAACCCCCCTAGGCAAATTGCTCTTCCCCTTGAAAATGAATTAGAGTATCTGGAACAACAAGATGACAATATGTTCCAGAACCCTTCTCTTTGGTTTTCTGCCTCTCTCCATCACCCCGATCTTCTTGTATGTTTTATTGATGAAGACGGGCGTCTTCGTTTTTGGAATAAAACAGCGGAACGTGTTACAGGGTATAGTTTTGAATTCCTTTCAGGTTCAAGAAAGTGGCTTTCTTTACTCTATCCAAACGCTGAAAATAGGCAGCGCATGCTTTCTTCCCTTCGGACCTTGGCTTTGATGCAGGGGGCTTCTGCAAGTCTTGAAACAAAGATAAAAAGGAATGATGGCAAACCATGCACAATTCTATGGGCGTGCAATAATGTAATGCTCTCAGATAACTTCCCTTTTTCCGGTGTTGCTTGTTTGGGGATAGATATAACTGCTCGTGTCAATAGAGAAAAACGTTTAACGGAACGCATAACGACGTTATCTGCTCTTTTCGATAATATGGCTGATGCTGTTTTTCTTCACGAGATAGATGAAGATGGAGTGCCGGGAATATTTGTTGAAGTTAATGAGGGAGCCTGTCAAATGTTGGGATATT
>Ga0172378_10000016_pt1 | contig 124040 bp, 169 predicted proteins | sample GrowelOW332metaG_FD_119755 | JGI IMG/M metagenome (GOLD analysis project Ga0172378, IMG submission 119755) | Groundwater microbial communities from an aquifer near a municipal landfill in Southern Ontario, Canada - Pumphouse #3_1 metaG | ecosystem: Environmental > Aquatic > Deep subsurface >... | reverse complement strand
TATAAAGGGACAGTTTATAGAGGAACGAAGTTAGACGAAGCCAGCCTTATTACCATTATGGGGATGAAACCAGGTGACTCAGTTTATATGAAATCTTTTACTTCGACAAGTCTTTTAGAATCTAAAGCATCAGAGTTCAATAGTGACGTTTTGTTTGAAATCGAAAGCCTTACTGGTAGAAACATTTCACATATAAGTGATTATCCTACAGAGAAGGAAGTTCTTTTATCTCCGGATACAAGATATAAAGTGGAATCAATAGAATTTGAACAAAAAAGTATCCGAGTAAGGCTCAAAGAACTTCTTCCCGAAGAAATGAAAACAAGATTGTCCGTCAATCTCAAAAAGAATAAGAAAATGGACCCGAATGAAGTCAGGAAGTTCCTTTTAAGCAACCCAAAGCTTACCCAGAAACAACGTGAAAGGATTATGAGACTTAATCCGGATCAATTGATTAAAATCATTCTGGCAATCTTTTCTAAGAAAGGAAAAGAAGAACCTAACAAGTTTACAGAAATTTTTATTTAACCTTCCGCGACAAGACCTGCTGTTTTGTGATAACCTATAATCCACATTAAGGAAGGAATAACTTATGTGGATTTTTAGTAAGTTCGGGTTTTACAGCATCGTCCAGAAAGACAGCGGATATCAAGCTAGGACGCGTGAGAAGAAAGACCTCTCAAACATTATCAACGCTTGTGGTTTTTTTGACAAAGAAATTAAAGAATCGGTATTGACCGATTATCAATATCGTATTTGTGTCAGCAAGGAAGAAGTCTTTATCATCATGGAAATCCTTTAGGGAATCGGAGTCTAAAGTCATATCATTGTTTTTTTGATAAAGGCATCTTCTTTTTAAGAGAGGGTGTCTTTATGCTTTCAACACAACGTCTTATCAAAATCGCCAAAATAATAATTTCAGATGAAAAATGGATCAAGTTTGAATCCGATTCAGAAAAACAGGGATGGAAGAGGAAAAAATCTGAAGGAGGGTATGAATACCGTTATCAAGAGAAAGACCCTAACGTAGAGACGACTAAAGAAACAACGGAAGGACAGCCCAAAGAAATAGAAGAAATTGAATCTTTAAAAGCGATTCCAAAGTATGTCAGGGATGACTGGTTCAACGACATTAAAAGCGTTGATAAATTAGGTGGCAGCACCGGCGCTGTTAAGGTTGTGACAGAAAACGCCTTCGGAACCGTAAAGGAAATGGTCGTGAAGACATATGAAAACAATGGCGGCATTAATCAGATCAAGAATGAATATCTTGCCAACAGTCTTTATCGTGAGTTAAATATCAGTGTTCCAGAAACATATGTCGGATATTATAAAGGCAAACCCGCTCTAATCACAAAGTTTTTGCATGGTAAAGAAGCGCAAATAGAAAACGACAGAGGCATTCTCGAAGGATTCGTTGCTGACGCCTGGCTTGCCAACTGGGATTCTATAGGACTGTCTGGAGATAACGTGTTGTATTCATTCGACAACACGTATAGAATCGATAATGGCGGTGCGTTGCTGTTTCGGGCACAAGGAGAACCAAAGGGTAAAGCGTTTGGGGATGAAGTAACAGAACTTGATAGCTTTAGAAGTCCAGAAATTAATGTGATGACAGCGAAAGCTTTTGATCAGATAAAAGATTCTGATATCATGAGACAAGCGATGGAACTTGAAGTAAAGATGACAGATGAAAAAATCAGATCCTTGGTAGAATCTGTCTATAATTTCGATCAAGAAGCTGACTTTGCTAAGAAACTTTCTGATAGACTCATCAATCGTAAAAAATACATTATCTCTTACGCTAAAAAGTTGGCGATTAAGGGGATTCAAGACAATGTCTTGAAAAGAAAAGCCCGTTATGTCGTCGGAGAACCGAGTGGGGAAAAGATAACTGTCACTGATAATGAAATAATAAGAAACTATACCTCATTCGGTTTCAGGGGAATAAACAAGTATTTGAGAGGAGAAATAGATGATCCTTCAGATGAACCCAAATTTCGTAAAAAATCCTCTAATCTTGTTACAAGTTTAAAAAAACTACAACCTTATACCGGTAAGGTTTATCGCGGATCTCACTTGGATGACGCAACAAAACTCGTTATGGTGACAATGAAACCTGGTGATTTGATTTACATGAAGGCGTTCACTTCTACTAGCAAATCAGCATCAGAAGCGGAATATTTCACTTCAGATGTAAATTTCGAAATCGAAAGCCTAACGGGAAGAGAAGTCGTTGCTTATAGTAAGTTTCCTACAGAAGAAGAAGTCATTATGTCGCCTGATACCAGATATGAAATCACAGATATCCAAATAAACCCAGATCCGTATTTGGGAAATACGCTAATCAGAATCAAGATGAAGGAATTACTTTCTACACAGAGAGAAACAAAGATTCCTTCTAATATGAGAAAGAGAGAACCTTCCTCTAATGATTTAAAGGATTTTCTTTTGAAGAATCCAAAACTTACGCAGAAACAAAGAGAAAGAATTATGCGCCTTCCTCTTGAAGACTTGAAGAAACTTGTTCTTATGATGTTCACACACGGGAAGAAAAACCGTGTCGTCAACAAGAATGTTCCAGAAGAACAAAATGAAAAGTTTACAGAAATTTTTATTTAAACTTCCATAAGATGGCATGCCTAATAAAATGGGAGAAATTGAACATGGACGCAAAAATTAAAGACGCGATTATCTCACTTCTTAAAGCCCGCAGATTTCGAAACTGGTGTTTGATTATATTGGCATCTGTTGTCGCTTATATCACTGGGAAAAGGATTCTTAAGTATTATGGAGTTCGTCCAAGTAAGAAAGACAAACGAGATTATGGAATCTCCATGTCAGAAAATCCGATGAAGCTACAAGACTCTTTTTCTCTTTCTTTTCCGGTCTTAAAGAATCAGCAAACGGTTTCAAGCTGTGTAGCCCATAGCCTTTCTTATGTTTCAGAATATCTAATCCCCAAAACCGGAAATTACAATCTTGACCGTGTAAGTGTCGGATGGATATATGGATATCGTCCGGAAGGATATTATAAAGGAGAAGGAATGTTTCCTCGTCAGGCGATGTCAACTCTCCAAAAAAAAGGAGTGCTTAGACACAGGGATTTTCCATATAACGAAGAAGTTCCTGAAATTATAAACCGAGTGAACGGTAGTCTTCCGGAGCTCTTGAAGAAGGCGGAACCGAACAAAATACCGGTGTTTTTTCAATTAAAAAACAATGATGAAATCAAACAGTGTCTCACAAAGTACGGACCTGTTACTATCATGTATCCGGTTTACGACAGTTTCAACACCCCTAATGATGATAAAATTGAATCTGTTAAAGGAAAATTTTATGGTTATCATCAAGTCACCCTTTATGGATGGACTGGTAATTATTGGGTTATGGTAAATAGCTGGGGCGACAACTGGGATGAAGACGGTATTGCAAAGATTTCTATGTCTTATCCTTGGCAAGAAGCTTGGGGGCTTTCAAACGATCCTTCGGCCGCGATAGTTCCTCAAAAAAAAACATCTTTTATAAAATGCTTGTTTGGATAAAGAACTGGATTTAACAACGAAAGGCTAAATGAAAGATAAAATAACGGTATTTCTTACCGCATTTCACAGGATGGATAACGTAGAAGTTTTACTTCAGTCGTTAAGCCGACAGACATTCAATGACTTCGATATTGTTATTATAAATAACAATATCAATGAACGTTTTCGAATCAATGAAATGACGTGGGAAAGCGACAATCAGATGAACATAATTGTTGTTCACATGGATTACAATTCCGGAACCATAGCGAGATATTTGGAAGCGAGACAAAGGGATTGTGATTTTGCCATTTTCTTAGATGATGACATCATTTTAAGGAAAGAAAGCATTCAGAGTTTCGTTGATTCCCGACAAAAGGGAAAAGCGGTTTCGTGTCTCGGTTATGAATTCGGAAGTAATCTTTCTGAAAAGAAGAAGGTGTATTCCGGAAATGCAAAGGCTATCGGAACAGGAATGATGATTTTCGACGCAGAGATGATTCGACGGAATGATTTCATTTCTGAATGGAAGCCACAATTCTATGTGTGTGACGACATGTGGTTTTGCCGTTATCTACAGACACACGGATATGAGACTGTGGTTGATAAAAAAGTGAAGGCATTCCTTAAGCCGTCTGAACCTTCTTCAATGATCAAAACGGGGATCATTCAAAAACTTAAACAAGAGTTTGTAGATTCAGAACAATGGTAATTCTTTCATGTATTGGAAATACACACAAGACCCTAATGGTAATTGGATAGACGATTTTGGTAAACGGTATTACATTACTTCTGTTAGTGACGAAGAATATTCTGTTCTACTGAATAAAGAAGGATTCTTTAAACACTGGTCACAGGAACGTTTTATCGAATTGGCAGGACTTAGAGAAGTATGATCCCGAAAACTCTTTTTATGGCTTGGTCGGGAAGTGAAGTCCCAGAATGGGCAAAAAAAGCCTTCAGGGAATACCAGGATTGCTTGGGGAGTAGTTGGACGTATGATTTCATTACCGACTTTAAGATACCCTCTGCACACGTCCTAGCGCAGGAAATAGAAAGACTTCCTAATCTTGTTTATAAAGCCGACATTTATAGGTTATGGCTATTGGAAACTTACGGTGGAGTGTGGGTGGACACAGATACCCGTTCTATCCGAAATCTGGAACCGCTTCTTAATAAGGGTGCCTTTGCAACTTGCCATAGGACTTCGGCAAAAGACGCTTTGGAAAACTTTCATGTTGATAGTTGTATATTGGGTCAAGAAAAGAACGGATATCTTACACATGCCGTTATTCCACAAGCTTTAGCGAGTCAAAACAAAACAAGATATAGATTCGGGATTAAAGATTATCTTACAGAAAAATGTCCTGTGGAAATAACGATTGGCGCATTTGATGAAGCCGCGACGAAACCAGAACTGTTTGACTTTTTACACTGTCGATTCAATCCGATAGTTCCCAAAAGGGAAGATTCTTATATACGGCATTACCTGACGAATCTGCACTTAAACAAAATTTGATATATCACGATATTGACATGGATCGAAACAACAGAGTTTTCATTTTGTGCGGAGATTATGGGATAACCAATTCCTTCAATAAAATCTTTGACAGGATTTGGATGAATGCCATTGGCGGGCACAGTTTCGGAATAGAAAAGAAAGAAAATAATCAAGACAAAGACGGTAAAAATGTCGGCGGGTTTGACGGAGACGGATGGGCGAAAGTGGATTGGCAAATTCTTTTGAGTAATGAGGACGATGTTTTTGAAAGCGGAGATTGGAAAGGGTTAAGTCTTAAGGTTATCGACAAGAAGATAAAAGGGAAAGGAGATCACCTTTTAATCATTAGGGGAAGCCGAGACGGCATTGAAAGCCTACAGAACATTTTTGACAACGCAAGGGAAGAATTGAAAAAAGAAGACAAGGAATTCGGATTTATTAAGCTTTTTAGTGATGATGATGAAAATCTGCATCTTGGAAGCATCTACGCGGATGACGGAGGCGACGGTTTCGGTTTCTATGTCATATTGGAAGATAACAACGTTTTCGACAATCCGATAGAACTGTCAAAAAAAATGGGGATGGAAGTCGAGTTTTACAGGAGATAACAAATGGATTACAAAACAGAATTGATGAAAATCGCGAAATTGATTAAGGCTGAAGAAACCGGAATTGAATATACGGAAAAGAACAGTAAAGATCACAATTTTAAGTATAAGGCAGACACCATTAGGGTTTACGATAACCCTAATCAATTAAAGCGTTTTACCGCTGTTCTTACAGGAAGGGAATGGGATGAACCTGGAAGTACAGACAAGTCTCTAATTCGGTTTGACATGAACGGGAAAGCCGTTTTTGCAACAGGGAAAGAAGATCAGAAGCTTGGTAAACCAGTGGCTTGGAAAAGTATTCCTTCTTCTATACAGAAGAAGGTTTTGAATCAACTGTCAGGTAAATGGGAAGAATAACCTACCGTCAAAATCGGGAGCTTTCAAATGCTGACTAGTCAAAATCTTAACAGAATATCTTTCTTTGAAGAGAAAGATATCGACAGCAATTCGCTAGATGCAGATATCAAGCTTCTTGGATATTTCTTTGAGAGCTTCTTAGATTCCTCATATATCAAAAAGGGAATGAAAAGCTTATGTGAAGACGGAATCTATCACTGCATCCTTGTGTTACGGGATGAAAAAACGAGAATCAAAATAGAAGCGGAATCTAACGGAAAAGATAAATCCATCAAAGTCTACATCAACGAAACGATGAGACGGTTTTCAGATAAAGAAAATCTTATTAATGCTTGTAGGACTTTGGAAAGAGACGCTTCAGATAAAAACCTTATCCCTTTTTCAAAAGAAGGATTGGCTTATCTGTCTTGCAAGGATCATCTATCAGAATTCAGGGAGTAAAAATGGACTACAAAATAGAACTTAAAAGACTGGCAGTTGAGATTCATGGGAAGAAAAGGACCGCTGCAACGACACAAGATGTCGCCTTGGCATTCACAAAGTATCTGATAGGTGACAGAGAAATCGCTATTAGAGATCTTCAGAAGCTGAAGAATATTCCAAATCAGGTTTTGGGATTTGAATACCATGAAGATAACTATAATCAGACTTTTGACAAACTTTATAAAAAATTCTTCAGGCTTTGAAATCTGGATTGATCAAATAAAGGAGATCTCAAGATGAGAATTAATGCGGAAATTTATAAAATTGCTAAAATATTAACCGCTGAATATGATTATATCCATGATCCCGAACATAAGGAAAATCCAGGAAGCGGTTATAGGCGTACAGATAGGGGTTGGTCTAAATCAGAGAATAACAAAACCGTTTCTCAACAGACTCTTAAAGTCACCCCTAAGCACCTAGATGTTCTTAATTGGGCGGCGACTGTTTTACGTGAAAATTATGACACTCTAAAGAAATCTCCTAACTGGGAATCAAATGACGATAAGTTGCTGGAAGTTCTACGCGAATTAAATAGGACAAAACATGACAATATAACACCAGATGTCAGCAAGTCGAAACATGATTTTGCGATGAAGAACATGGCTGAACAATTTATAAAGTCTAAACTTCCTAAGAACATGTCTCTTCTAAATGTAGATCATGAAGGTATTATAATTACAGCACCAGAAGATGTTTCAGATATTGAACTTTCAAATACGCTAAACAATCTTGCAAGCTGGTGGGGATTTAAACACGGAGAGAAGCCCATTTCAATTGAGAAAGGAGATAATTCATTTTTCGAACCTTATAAAAAGGCTACCATTAAATTTTAACTGAAGCATAAAACAGAAAATCTTCATAAAGGAGATAATTTTTTTGATATTCGGATAAAATATTGAAAGCCCGTTCCACAAAGGGGCTGAACGGTAAAGATGGTCTTTATTGTTTGCGGTTTAAGAACTAATGCCGTGAAGTGGGGAAAAAGTTCAAAGGTGAGAATATGTCAGGACAGATTATCATACCTGAAGTTGAAGGCAAATTGACAGGTGGAGTCCGTGGTGTCGCCAATTGCAATTGGTGGCAGTATGCCCGTGATGTGAGGAACATCGCACGTAACAGCCGCGTAACCCTTCCTACAAACGTTCAATTGGCTGCGATCAAGGCTTTCATCGATACTATTTGCAAGTGGGATGATGTCACAGACAAATATATCGGGACAAGGACTTGGTTGGGATACAAGCTCAATCTCAAGGCCATTTCAAAATTGACATACTATGTCGGTGATACTGCGGTTGAACCGGCACCGGTACTTGTCAAAGTTCTTGAACATATAAGCCGTGATTTGAAGAAGATCCCAGTTAATAATGCTGAAAAAACGGCGGTCGATACATTGATTGCCGCTACGGATAACCGTAGACTCGGTACTGGACCTTACTTCGGTGGTGTTATTGGAGAAAAGAAAACCATCTAAAAGGCTGACGGGGAAATATTTCCCCGTATGAATTTCGCTGTTGTTAAACAGTGATAATAAAGTGATAAAGATTTCCTTTATCCCTTTTAAAAGCACATGACTTAACAGTCATGAAAAAATGAGGTAAAAATGAACATTGAAAAGTACGTCGTAACGACAACGTGGAATATCTCTCGTTTCGGAGCAAATCTTACACGAGGACAGATATTGAATTTCGATCCTGAAAAGGGAACTATGGAAGTTAACGGAAAGATTTTTCAAGATGCTTCCAGAGAAGTGGAAGCCGGAAAGAAAATTATTTCTCCTTCCACTAAGACAGCAATCCTTGTTCCCTATACGGACAAGATCGCCAAGAATGTGATTTCCGATATTGAAAAGAGATTGAAGGCAAACTCTTCCAAGGTTGAAGCGCCGAAAATGGTTGTGATCAATTCAGACGCAGATTTGATTGATGTTATCAATCTCGGAATAAAAAATGTAGATCTTCCAGCAAGAGCTAAATTGCCAGAACTTGATCAAAAACTTGAAGTTATTGAAGAAAACAATGTCGTAAAGACCCTTACTGGAATTGAAGAATTACAGGAACAGGTAGAAAATCTCCAGAAACCCATAAAAATGAAAGTCGTGGCTGCAGACGAAAGTGGTGCCGGAAACGTAGCCGGGAAACCTTTGGTAAACGCAGGTCTTAAAATAAGGTCAGTTGCGTTAAAGAATCCTGCTGTTTCTAAGAAGGGGAAAAAGTAATGTTTTACAGTTATGAATGTGGATTTTGCCACACCGTAACGACGATTAACTGTCTGATGAAGGATATGAAGAGGGATATTGTTTGTCCTGAATGTGGAAGAAAGGCTATTAAATTGATTGAAGCCCCGACTCTCATTGGAGTATCTTCTTCAAAAGACAGAATAAATAAAGAACAGAAAAGGAAAAACGTAGAAGCGGGAAAGGTACAGCACGGTAGTCACCTTTCAGCAAGGACGGGGATGAAATAGTTGTTATGGGAGAAGGGATTGATAAAGGAACGCAAAAGACATACAGGACATCTGACTTGTATTTCGGAGCGTTCCTTTGTTCTTCTAGGGCGAATTTTCAAGGTATAGAAAAAAAAGAAGACGGGAAAATAATTTTCATTTTCCTTGTAAAAGAAGACGAAATAGAAAAGAAAAAAGATTTATTCTTCAAAGGATACGGAACAGTGAATGCCTATCGGTTTGTGGATAATATAAGACGTTTGAAAAGCCTTTGTCATAGCTAAATGATTAGTTTTGATAATACCGTCTCATTGTATAAGAGACAGGTGTAAAAAATGGCCAATTATCCTTCAACCTACATACCCATGAATGTACTGTCATCAGAAAGGGCAAATGCTCTTATTGATGATTTCCTTACCCCCAAGCTTCTTCGTTTCCGTCAGATAGAGGTCAATGATGAACCTTTAAAGCTGGACAGCGACAGAAAGACGTGGCTTTTCGCTTTCGGAAACGTTTTAGAAACAGCGCCTTTAAGAATCGTGAGAGCTAATGAAAAGATGATGCCGGATTCTTTCGAAATAGATCCTCAGATGGGGAAATTGACATTTCCGGATGTAAATTCCAGTTTCCAAATAATTTCAGGAAATGATTTGATAGATACTGTGGACGCAATCGGAAACCCTCTGATTGATGTTTCGGCTTCATACAGTTTTGATTATTTCCCGGCGGAAGTTCTTTACGGATTTCTTGTTTCATCGATTAATACAATTAATTCGGCCGGTCAAGACAGTTCTCCGACGTATTATACCATAGAAAACTGTCCGGATTATTGGGCAGGAGTGATTGTTGATTTGGCATTTGCACAATGTATGGAAAGATTGTTGTTAGACTATGATTTATGGAAAGGCCGTTTAATATTCGCGATAGGAGCAGATATGCTTCTAGAAGGACAGGGTGGAGACATTGTTTCACAGCTTTCTACTCTTAAACAAAACGCGGAAGATCGCGCATATAAGACGATTGACAATCCTGTTTTCAAGGCGGGTGGACGTTTGCTGGCATATCCGACAAATTATTATTGGAGAGCCGTATCCGGTGTCGGAACATCCGGAACGATGAATGTCGGCGGAAGACTGAGGGGATGGAGAGTCAACAGACTAGGGAGATAAAAATGAATTTTAAACAAGAACTTCGCGGAATCGGAGAAATCATTAAAGAAGCCGGTTTTTTTGAAAGGTTAAGAGAGGCTGCGACAAGTATTTCCTCGCACGTTGTCGTTGCGAAAAACGACATCTGTAGAGAAAACATACAATATGTCATTAAGTGTGCCAAGATTTCTGATTGCGAAAACATAAGAAAAAGGTTATCTTCGATTGAAGACTTTAAGGTCGAAAAATTATCTCAAGACATTTTGGGAGTCAGTCAGAAGTAAAAGAGGAAGATATGGAACTTTCAGAATTTACAGGAGAACCGTTTTATTCCGGTTCTTGGACAAATATAAAAAAAGTACTCAAAACCCTTAAAGTCGGAGAAGGGAAATGGGACACTTTGAAGAAAGAAGAAGTCAATGAATTTCAAGAACTCGTAGATCGAGAAATCGACGGTATGCTGAATGATTTATACAACGTGCCGTTTAAAACAAAAAAAGTGAAGGGAAGTGACGGAAAATTTAAAGACTTTTTCCCCGGAGAATTAAGACAGGCTGCGATCTATTGGACAGCGGCTCTTTTGGCGGCATCGGAATTTCAGCAGGTATCTACGAACGCGAATGATCAGGTGAATCTTACTGTTGAAAAAGCAAAGGGTATGGTATATGATTTGAGAAGGAATACTCACTGGATACCGGCGACGGAAAGAAAATCACAAATTTCCAGAACGATGCCTCCGACTTGGCAACCGGCATGGACTCTGCAACAAACGTAACACAGGTTAGATATAAATGGAAATCGATCCGAATATAGTTATAGACAGATATATCTTAGTAATGAAAGCAAATTCTGTTTTGCTTAATTCTGTGATTTCCGAATTTGAATCTAGAGAATTATCAGTATTAAAAGGAATCCGTGTCACGCTTCCTGTTTCTTCATTTCCTAGTCTTGAAATAGAAAGCGTGAATTCCGAGTCTTCTTGGTATGCGACGAGAGTACAACGACACATGCAGAATTTCAGATGCGTCCTTACCGTTCTAGCGCCTAGCGTGGAAGATCGAGAAAGTTATCAGAACCGTTTGACATCCGCAGTTACGTCTATCTTTAAGAACCCCCAAAATCTCCAATTCCCGATACCGTGTGTGGAAGGTCAATACAGATATAGCGCCTTCGTCTATGATTCATTCATTTCAAGCGTGCAGTATTCCAGCACTAGAGACGGGTTTTACGGAGTGTCAGAATGGCTATGGACCGTAAATATTCATGAGGCGATTCCAGACATTCTTTTTTCTTGTGTACCGAGCCAAATCCCGAATATATTGAAACCTATTATAAAGGAGATAGGAAATGCTTAATGATTTAGTGAATTTGTTGGAAAAGTCAAGATTCAGAGAATATGCGAAACTTTTTCTGTTTGCGAATAAATCATCCTATGTCTCTTTACGGGTTTATGAATCTTATGCCGATCAGGGCGACGGCTATGAACAATTCAAAAAATCGGCACTCAAAAACTGTTCTGATTTCATAGACAAAAGCATTCGGACTCTTGATGCTATAAAAAGAGAAGCGTCAGGAATGCTTCCGAAAGTATACGCGGCAGCGTTTTTCCCGTCACAAGGACGTAATGAAATCCTTAAAGCAGCACAGTATTTCGTTAGGATTGAAAAAGCTTGGGAAAGCCTTGAAGAACTAATAGAAATGATGAAAAGAGACATTTCTAATATGGAAGAATCCGGTAAAGAAAAAGTCGCGAAGGAAGATGCCATAAATGCGCTTAGGATTATTGTCGGAAATTCCGATGCCGGAATAAAAGTCCTTTCTTCATTAAAATCAAGAATTGAGAGTCTACCATGATACCCACTGGAATCATACAACAAATTGCGGATAAAATAGCAGGTCAATATTCTTTATTAACGTCTCCCGTTATAGAAATCCAAACATCGGAAAGTCCAGAATACTTCCCTCTTATTACAGAAAGCGACGATTACGGATTTGAATCCATTATGAATCCTTTCCTAAAGAATGATGTTTGGACGACAGCTCCCGTTGTTAAAGCGTCTCCTCTAAGTAGCGTTGTTTGGGGCCTTATGACATATTTCAACTCAAATCCTAATTATTGGTCTATAGAATATCCAGGTAGCTTGGATCAATATCTTTATATCAACGGAATGACGGTAAAAAAAGGTTTCGCGGATACCGTTTCCGATGTTACTGGATTTAAAATGTCAGGTGCGGTCGTGGAAAATACAGATGTGATGGTTTTCGCAAGATTCGGAAAAACGGCAGGAGGAATTCCTTTCTTCACGTCAGTTTCAAGCTATCAGACAGATAACGTGAACCTTCCTTATGGAACCTATGATTCATATGTCTTTTTTGCTCCGACAGACAAGGTAGATGCATATGTGGAAACAGGATCAATAAATTTTGATATTCATTTGATATGCAAAGACCAAAACGGAGATACGTTTGTTCATCAGCAGACTTTGACGGGAACAGCAGGAACAAAGATTAGTTTGCAAATATCGGAAAAGATTGTCGGTTTTTCCGGAATGACGACACTTTATAATGGTTCTGACGGAGATTTGATAAGAATCCAAACAGCACCGGAGGTTTAATTATGGGAATGGGATATGCAGGATATGCGGTACTAGGTTCAGGAGAAACGGCAGAACCTATTCTTCTGACGAGTTGTAATATCAATCCGGAACTTAACCCGATTATTTCTCAACCGGCAGTAGGTTTCGGTTGGAAAAACGCGGCCGATCAAAGCCATTATGCAAACGGCATCATCGATTATAGGGGTAGTCTCGGATTTGACCTTCCAGTGTCTCTATGGACGCTTCTTAATGAATGGGCGATTACCAAAAGGATATATGCCAAAAATTTTGAACATAGTCCGGATGGAACTTGTAAATATCAATATTCAGGAGCTGCGGAAACAGATGGAAACCTGAACGGGGCTTGGTGCGACAGTTTGGGAATTTCGACAAGCGCAGATTCTACCCTGCAAGCGACTCTTAATATTTTGGCGTTGACTCGTTCAGTAACAGTAGGACTAGGATATTCAGAAAATGAAACAGGTATTCTCGCGGCATCTTGCGACACCTTCCCGGTAGATCCTTTAAATCCTCTGAATGCGAATAATTCTCCTATACCTTTCTGGAGAACAAAAGCAAGAATCCTTATCGATATAAACGGAACCCCGACGGACCCAGACGCCGACGTTAACACGCTTTCTTGGGGAATTGATTTGGCGAATAACGCTCAAATAATTAAAGCCTGCAATGCAGGGACAGGAACATACGGCACTGCGTCAGCGGTGGTTATGGGCGCAATGTCGGTAACAGGGAACATCGAATTATACAAGCATAGCGGCATTTGGGACCCCGTTCTTGATAATCCGATTATTGCTTCTACTGCATCTCTCGCGATAACGGTCGAAAACGGATTAACAGACAAAACAATCACATTACCTGCGATAAGACTTGATAGCGATGATTACAGCCTTAATATTAATGGGCCTGTTTCAAGAAGGTTCAACTTGAAGGCGATGGGAGGTAAGTGTATTAATTCTGTCATTCCTGCTCCTATCATCATGGCATAATGATTGTCACAAATATTTGCGTTATGAAAAGGGGATGTTTAACAGACATCCCTTTCATTCTTTAGTGAGGTATAAAAATGTTCGGATATGAATCTTGGGTATTGCTAAACGGAATTTTTATACCTGCTTCGGCAGCAGACACCCAGGTTGATCGTGCCAGGATAGACAGTTCAGGAATCTACGGAGGTTCAATAACAGGAGCGAATATTCCTTTCGGCCAAGTTCATTATTATGATTGGCCGAACGTCTCGGCTTCCTTAACAACAGAAGCCACACCGACGTTGATAACGACAGTAAAGGACATGATTTTACAGAGACAGAATCCTGTTTCTTTGATACTTAATTCCGGTCAATCAGGATCACAGGAACTACAACAGGCTTGGTGGAACGAAATTTCCATATCAACAGGGGAGGATGCTCTTGTAACGGTGAACATAAATTTCACGGCATTGGAACGAACGAGATTTGACATAGATGCCTTTTCCGCCTATTGGTCAAATCAGACGGGTGGTTTCGCGAATGAATTTCTTCCTGAATATGACCCGATACCTTTTTGGAAGACGAATATCTCCGAATTCGAATATGTCAAAAATTGGAATCTTACCATCTCACAGGAAATCATAAAGTTCTTTGGGTGTATGAACTATCAAGCGAATGTTCCGATGAATCCATGTGTTCTAGGATGCGGTATTCTTTCCGGAAATCTGACGTTCGCGACTCATGAAAATGATTCGAATTTGATAACCGCGATGCCTTTAGTTTTTTCCGGTGAAGATGTGAATATAAGAAACACAATGACTATTAATATAGATGGGATTGGAATAACCTGCAAAGGAGAACTGAATCTGGTTGATAATCCTTTTTCAGGGACAGAAAATCTAAATGAAGTCGGTTACAACTTTCAAATTTACGGGGTCTCTTAACAATTTTTTAAAAGGAACATCTGTCATCTTAAGATGATAAAACGTCATGAAGATAGAACCAAGAAACAAATCAGTGGAATTGAGCCTTCAGAAACCAGGGAAATATGAAGTAAATCCTGAACAGACTTTTGATATCATTATCAATGTCGTCAATCATAATGGTCGCTGGATCGTTGTCCACCAACCGACAAGGAATAGTGAAGAACACCGTGTTTCTTTCCGGATATGGACATTTGAGGAAATGATCGAAATCAAGAGAAAATCTACTAATATTGATCCGATGTCAAGAAAAACGAATATCGACCTTGACATGATGAACCGAATGAAAGTCCAGAAGCTGTTGACTGAATGGACGTTTTCAAAAGATAATCCAAGATTGTCTATCCAGCATGTGAATGGAATCCTCACGGATGAATCATGGAAAGCATTCACAAGACTAGACCCTACTATCATACAGAAGATTCTAGATGAAATGAACTTTTTTTTGGACTGTGGCGGTTAAAATGGAAGTAGATGATATCATTAACGGAATTTGTAAACACGGCGATTGTGTGGAGATAAAATTCCCTTTCATTATTTATTCAGGGATAGAAATTCCAGCAAAAGAAAGTGAAAAAGAGAAGATATTTCTTTTTAAAGAATTCACCTTGAAAGACAGTATCGAACTTGACAAATTATCTTATTCCATTAAACTGACAAACGGGCTGTATGACGCATCACATACGGACTACAACATTTATCGCTATCTTTTATTACGAAGAACCGTTTTTTCGATGGATGATAAAATATTTGAAAGGGAAAACGGATGGGTTTCTGAAAAAGATTGGGAAATATTAAAATCTTATCCGGCACCAATCATTAATTATGCTCTGTCTCTATACGAAGATTCTTTTTCAATGTCAGAAGAAGAAAGGAAAAAGATGGAAAGAGAAACTGCATTGCTTTTCGGAAGCAAGTCAGGGAAAGTGTTTGACCCGAGTCCAGGGATATCCTCGACATTCACTTTAGAAAGTCTATGGGATAAATTCGGGCTTACCAAAGCAGATATAGAAAAGATGACACTGAAAGAATATTCGAAAATCAAACTCATTCTTACAAAGGAAGCGGAAAAAATGAGGGATGTATGACAGATACCATCACATCAATAAGACTAGGGTACGGTGGACGAGGGTTTATCAACGGCACTGAAGTACTGATGACTTCGGGAAGTTTAGAAAATTCCGTATCACCAGCTTACACATCCGGTTACTTGGCACCGATGGATGAAACAAACAGAAGCAGGGTATTGCATGCGGATGGAACCGTTACCCATTCAGGAAGCATGGGTTTTGATTTGACTCTTAACGGTCTAAGCGTTATTGAAAATTTAATGTCTAGAAATCAGCGCTTCAGCGTGGAAATGTATGACGGAAAATATGGTTTTGAAATTGGTGGGACGGGGGAAGACGGATGCGTATTAGACACGATTACCGTAAACGGAACGCCGAACGGTTTTATTGCAGCGAGTTTGAATTTTTCTTGCAGGAACCCGGCTTCTAAAAAATTTTCAAGTCTTTCCACAAACAATAGAGATTCACACATTTCGGACATTATTCCGTATTGGTGGAGTGGAAATTCATATGTAAGGGATTGGAATCTTACATATTCTCAGACGGTAACTCCTAAATTTTCAAATTTAAATCGATATCAACTCATAACAGAAGGAATCCTCGCAAGTTCTCCGGTATATCTCTTTGTGGGTGAAGTTTCAATAAACCTTGATTTCAACACTTTTTGCCCACTTGTAACGGATACGGTTTATATCGCTACGGATTCCTTTAAGATCGTCGGCCGAACAACGGCGACAGGTTATTCTATCGGCGGCTTAAACGAATTACCTTCTTACCGTTATTCTATACAGAGTTCGGCGATAGGTAAAAACGATCAAAACATACTAACTCTAGGATGACAACATGAATGAAGAAAATAAAGATATCGATAATGACGAATCCAAAAAGGAAGAACAGGAAAATAAAACTTCTGCTTTACTTAAAACCTCTTTCTCCGACAAGGAAGGCTTGGAAAAAGCGGCTTTCAGGTCGGTAACGGAATCCGTAAAAGGAACGCAGAAGGAACCGAAAAAACCGTCTTTCTTTATGGAACCGGATCAGGCTGTGAGGATTGACGTCGATGTTTGGAGCGATCCTGAAACAGGAAGAATCCTTTCTGTCACAAAGAAGGGAGATATAGAATCTCAGGCTATGGAAAAACTAATTCTGAAAACAGAACAATGGTTTGAATTTTCAGTTCCTAATTTTGATGACGTTTGTATTTATAGGCAGAAGTCGAGCCGTTTTATCGGGAAAGAACAGGTAATTGACACGAATCTTTTCCGTAATTTTATTCTTTTAGGTCATTTGAAATCATGGTCTATGCAGGATTCTTCCGGAAACCCTGTAGAAATCATTCGGGAAAAAGAAGGAAGCCTTTCTGTTGAAACTATAGATTGGATTAACAGGCTTCATACCGTCATCTGGGATATAGTGTTTACCTTATTTGAAAGGCAGACACTTATTAGTTAAAGGTGTCCTTAAACCGTAGGTATAGGTGTATAAATGCCGCAAGATATCCTTTCAAATATAAGCCTTAAAGGCCAAGACTTAGCAGGTGCTTCAAAAATTTTAGAAAATGGAGCCGTTCGTGAATTTTGGGCGAAACTATCTGCTTCAGAAAAGAAAGGTGTCCTTAAAGGTTCAAATCTTGGTGTCGGGGAAATCAACAAGCTTGTAAAGGCATTGAATTCCGCCGCCAAAGCGATGGAAGAATATACGGGAAAGATAGACAAGTATGAATCAAGTTTTAAGAAATTGACGAACGCCTACAAGGAAGGCCGTAAGGAAACGAAGCTTTATCTTGAGGAGGCTTTAAAGTCTGGCGGGAAACTCGCGTTAATGGGCGCGTCAGTTTCATTACTCACGAATGAAATAAAAAAGAATATTGACGCGATGCAGGATTATGTTAATTCCGTAAGACGCTATGACATTGAACAAGAAAAATTTTCAAGAGCATCTCTAATCCAAAAGAAAAGTCTAGACAACATGCGTTGGTCTCTATCTTTAACCAAGAATGAAATGGTGTCTTTTTTTGAGGAATTAAAGAGAGGCGAAAGTCTTGGGTTCAGCACCAAACAAATCGAACAGTCATTTTTGAAAATAAAATCAGTATACGGGAATGACGCGATGAAGATGTTCGGAAGTTATCAAGACATTCTTTCTAAGATGCCGAATGTAAGTAATCAGATAAAAGGTAAAGGTTTTCAGGGGTTTGACAAGGCAGATGTTTTTAACCTGTTGGAAAACCGCCAATTCGGAACGATGCTTCAATTGAGGTCTGGAGGAATGTTTGGTGGAGAAGTCGAAAAATCAAAAGCGGCGGATATAGAAAATGTGCAGAAGCTGGTAGACAGTTTCGGAGAATATGCAAAAGATGAGGCAAGCCGTTATTTCATGCCGTCTCTTTCCCTTGCCAGTAAAACGCTGGGAGGAATAAATTCCCTTGTAGATTATACTAGTAAAATCCTTTTGATTGTCGGAATGATAGCCGCAATTAGAGGGACTGGAAGCGTGGGAAATCTCTTAAAAGGTATTGGGGGCGGTAATCTCGCGGCTGGAGCGAAAGCCGTTGGAAAACGAGCGTTAAACATTGGGAAAGGCGCGTTTAGTCTCGGTGGATTAGAATTAGGAGGGGCCGTTCTTACCGGACTAGTCGGAGGACAAGTATTGGGAGCAGGGGTTTCTAAGGCTTTTGGAGGAAATTCATACAATCCGAAAGAACTTTATTCTGCTCTAACTTCCGGACCAGATGCGTTAAAATCTTTCGGGAAAGGTTTGTTTTCAGGGTATGGCCAGTTTTATTCAGAAGATAAAGGGGAAGGGCTTAAAGAACGGATTTCTGGAACCGTAGACCCTTACAGGTATTCTAAAGGGTCAAGCGGAAGAATTACAAGGATGACAAAAGGAGGACAAGAATCCCTACTTACTATCGGTAGAGAAATGGAGGCGATTTACAATCAGACGGAAATAATATCTTCCATGTGGACGGATTATTATGGACATATAAAGAACCTAGCGGACATTGACTCAGAAATCGCGTCTAAGGCCGGGAATATGGTCGAATTCAAAGAAGCTAGTCTTGACAAACAAAAGTCAATGGATGAAGAATATAAGAAGATGGTCGGTCTTTATGAAGAAGAAAGAAAAACTGTTTTGTCAAAGATAGAAGAAATGAAGAAAATCGCCGGATATGAAGGTTCTAAAGAATACATGGCAGCGGAATCAACACTTTCGAAAATAGACAAAAAACTAGCAGAAGCTGACAAAGCTCTTATTGATGGACGTATCAGCATATTGGATCAAATCATACAGGAACAGCTTACACAGGGTGGTGCCGGAACCGTTGGCACCACGAAAATAAAAATGGCAAGGGCCTTAGCAAAGGCGGCTTTTAGCCGTTCTAGGTATCTCGGAGGAGAATTCCAGGCAGCTGGCGGTTTAAGAAAAGAGAATATTTCTGAAGCTCAAAATGAACTTCAAGGCGTAGAAAAGGCTATGACAGAAGCCAGAAAAGTAAGTGTCTCAGGAAAGACGTATGAAGAAAGACTTGCTGCTGAAAAAAGTTTAGTTGATTTGGAAGAAAAACGTACTGATGCCGAAGAAAAATTAAAGGAAGCGATGGTTGATGTTAAAGACCTTGAAATATTATCCAAAGACATAGAAATCTATCTGAAAGGACTTTCAGCACAGCAAAACTATGTCGAATCCATTAATGGAAGTTTTCAGGCACTTAAACCATTTTGGGAGGCTGAAGTTGAAACTAAGAAAAGATTGGCGGAAATAGCAAAATCAGACATGCAGAGGATGGCGTCAAAACATGAAAAAGGAAGTCAGGAATATAAAGAAAAAGAAGCTGAATACGCTATCCGGTCTCTAGATGCTAAAAAAGCGGAACTTGAACTAGCAAAGAAGGTCAGGGATCAGAAGAAAGAAGAAATCAGTTTCGCTTCTGACTGGATGCGTGAGCAGGCGGATTTTCTTGAAGAAATGGGGGGAGGTTTCAGTGAAATCCTGAGCCTTCGTTCTAGGGCGATAGAAAAGGAACGTCAATCCATTTCAGTCCAGCAAGATTTCATAAATACGGGGGTCAAGTCAGGAACACTCGAAGGTTTTGAATTAATTAAAGCCCAGACGGATTTGGAACGTATGAAAATGAAAATGACTAGAGACACGATAGGTATTCAAAAATCAACTTATGAAAAATTCATCGGAATGGCTTTCGGACATCTGTCAGATGTAGGTTTCAAGAAAGGGATAATGGACGATTCCGTTTTGATGGGAAAGGATGCTACCCGTGTCAAAGGAAGAAGCGGTATGTATTTACGAGGAACCCCTAACATGTCTCGCGATCAGGTTATGGCGGTGATGGCCACAGGCGGAAGCGTAGACGGAATCACGGCGGATAAAGACATGAATAAGGCTGATTACTTTACCGGTTCAAGAATTGAAAGCGGCAAATCACAAGAAGAACTTCAAGTTAACGGGAAAGTGCAGCTCGCATTGGATCAGGGATTGATCCTGAAGATGGAAGACTGGTCTTTCAATTTGTGCAAAAACAGGGAATTCGGTGCGGCTATTGTACAGGCGAACCGTATAGTTACGGAGAATAATACAAAAGCTTCTGGAGCGGCGAAATAATGGCAGATACCTACACAAATGTCACAACGAAACAAGTTTATTTTCCATCTCCTTGCAATCCGGAAGTGGTTATAACGAATGATCTCACCATTCCTTCTTTGGGAAGCTTTGAAAGAAAAATCTTTACAAGAATTCAATATGCGGGAGAACCGTTTTTCATTCTTGCTCCGAATACTAGTGATGTGTTTCTTATCGGACAGAATGGATTTTTTTTACAGCCTCTTGGAAACGAATATTCTTCTTCCTCCCAAATGCCCACATTTATGACAAAAGGAAGTTATGAAAATAATTTTAAAAAGACGGCTTCCGCTTTCTTAACGGCTCAAAAAAGTCTTATGCCGAAACTTCTTGTTCCGTCTCAGATGCTGACGGACAACGGAATCGCAGGAGGAATTTCAACCGGCGTGTTTGCTTGGGAATTTAAAGAAGAAGAAAGAAGCCGTTGTAATGTAACAACAGACGATGAACAGTCTTCCGTCGCAATAAAGAAAGGTTTCGGAAATTCTAAAACAGAAGCTAGACTCACGAGAGAGACAGCGTATATTCCGCAATCAATCACAGATATTGACACGACGAACGTCATAGGAGGCGGGGCTTTTCAAATGGTGATATCCGTATTTGATACAGATATCCCTTCCCAAACATTGAGGGAAGAAGGAACTTCTCTCAATCCTGAAAAGGAGGGAAAAGATATCGAAGCATCCACGGAAGAAAAGCTACAACCCAATATCTTGATCCAAATGGGGGATCTTATTCTTTCTATTGAAACAGATGGCAGATGCGTGGCTTCATGGAAACAAGGAGAAAAAAATTCAGAAACAGTGAATCTCGTTAGAGGGCTTGGAGAAGAATGTATTCCACAAGGGAAATCAGCATCCACGGACAAAGGGGAATCTTTCGTTATTACGATCTATCCCCTTTGGGACGGAGTTGTCATTCAAAGCGGTGTTCAGACAGGGAAAAACATTATATCTTCAAGTACCGCGTATCTCCCTGTCGTTAAAAAAGCATCTATTTTTGATTTTGCTGAAATGAGAACAAGGTCGGATGGGACACGAGTACCATTTGACCCGGAAAATCCGGATGAAATCTTTGTAATGACACGTAAGGGTAGCGTATCCGTTATGCCGAATCTAGGAACGGCGGATACTGAACTAATTGTTTCTGCGTCAAACTGCAGTTGCTGCATTGCGTTTTCCCCTATATACTTCGCAAGAAAAATGTCTTATGTTCATACAATCTGTGGAAATATGGCAGTTAATGGATATTCTTATTCATACAAGGGTTTCCCGATATGGACGAAAAACGACACGAATTACAGTACAGACAATGAAATTTTATTTACAGCGACGACATTAAAAGGTCCAGCGGAATATACGAAGGTTTTCAAGTCGAACAATATCGTCTTACAACAAAATACTGGAAAATACCAGCGTCGTGCCGGTGAAATCTTCGGTGAAATCATTCAAATGACAGAAACCGTTCCGGCATCAAGTCAGGGTTCTGCTGTAAATTACAACAACGGAATTTCAGGATGGGAAGATTATATCACAAACGTAACAATAAATTCAACGTTAGATTCTAATACTGGAACACTTTCATGGGATAAATACGGCGCGACAAACGGGAACCAATCTACTGCTATAGCGCAAAGCGTCGGTAAAATAAATATCAATGTAAAAGGAGGGTACAATACTAACGGGGCTCTTTCGCGAGATGACACGACTTATTCTCTATTTCGGGGTTATACCTATGAAAGTAGTGAATCATCAAGCAATTCAGGATGCGATGTTACGGTCAATTTGGTAGGTGTTGAAAAACGGCTTGATGATGTCAATTTAATCAATCCTCCTATTTTCGACGGATGGAAATTCGTGGATGTCGCCGCATATCTCTGTAAATTCGCAGGAGTCGCATACGATCTTTCAAGCGCAGATCAATCCGTAAGGCTACAGATGTCAACAGATCCGTTTGAAACTGTATGTTTTAATTGGACCACAGGGCTGATATGTAGGCAGGCTTTAGATGAAATTTGCAAAGATACGGCCCATGGATACGTGATAAAAGACGGGCTTATCAAGTTTTTTCAAAGGCTTAGTGACGGTAGACCTAATTACACAGGAACAATATGGACAGGGTTTGACGGAACAAACATTCAGAATATCGAAATGAATCCTAATTTTGAAAACTTAAGGAATCAGATCGTTCTTATAGGTATGAGAAAAATAACAGAAGATGCGCAGAAAGATTTTCCTGATAAATTCCCTGTTTTCCCGATGACAGCGCTGAAGAAGAATATTACAACGCCGAGTATCCCTTGGCCAAAACGATTGTGTTATACCGTCCCTGGTTTCCCGACTCAGAACGAATTGGACAATATCGCTAACAAGATAGCGAAAGGAAGCAATTATTATGAAATTATGGGAAGCACGACAATACCAGGAGCAAATATCAAAATATTGGATAAATTTCTCGGATATATTGTGATAGGAGTAACCCATAATATAGATCTCGTCGGAAAAACATGGACGACTAGTCTGCAATTGCAAAAGTAAAGGTGTTAATAATGAGTAATTGGTTAGGAAGCCAAATAAAAGGATATGTGGAATCTCAGATTCCATCTTGGGCGAATCTGCCAAACAACCCGACATCAAAGTTCGGACAGGCAGTTATTACTCAAATTGAACTCCCTGAAATATCTACAAATTACATCTATGTAGGAGAAGGTTGCTTCGTACAACCAGCCGATGAACTTTATCCTTTCGTCGTAAAATCAAAATATGAGGAAATATAAATGTCCGAAAACAACTACTTAAATAAGACGGTTTTCCAGAAATTCCAGACCCTCGGATACGGGGATAGGATATGGCCAGACGTTGAAACGGAAAATTGGCAACGGGTAGAAAATTCGATTCTCGCTATTTCCACAGAAAACCATATAAAACAAATCGGTAGTTTTTCAACAGCTTTTGTAGATATAACGCAGTCAACAGTTACTATCACTATGTCCGGCATAGTCCCGGCATTTGAAGGAGTGATTGATTCTAATTATTTCAACATATCTGACCCTTTGGTTTGGACAATAGACACGACGAATAACGCAACGGCATATCTTTATCTGACGTTGGTAAGCGGACAATATGACCCTACTTCAGTTGACAGCTTGGAAACAGAAGTGTCATTTACGGAATTCCGTACAGATGCGGACTTGAAAACAAGAATTCTTGTAGCCGTAGCGATCACCACAATCGGGCTAGGAGTAACGGCATTGGATACGAACCCGGAAGGGAACGCTATTCTTTCAGAAGAAATCTATGATGTGGAGGTTACGGTAGGGACAGATTTATCATTGGATTTGCGTACGATTCTTGGGACACCGACGTCTGTCCCGGAATTGAAATTCGTAACGATGTGCGTGACTGGCTTTTCAGAACTCCCCGTAAATCCCTATTTTCTGTGGGTTGAATATAACGTTGGAGAAAACCCTTATGCTTTTACGATTAAAAGTACGGGAAGTACTAGCTATGTGTTAACCCTTAAACTGCTCTTGAAGTATAAAAAGACTTTATAATGAACGATCTCAGTAAATTTGATGATAATTTAAACTTTTCCAATTACAGCTATTGTTCCAGAAGGATACAACCTGTCGAATTGCCGAACGGAGATATTTATATTTTCTTCGTTGATATGTCTCCAGATGCTGGAGAAATGGATTTCGATATGAAAAAAACAGTGAACGGGAAGCAAAAGGATATAACGACCAAGAAAATGACAGACGTCTACCTAAAAAAAGGAATGAGGACTCTTGTCGGAGGAAGAACTGGTTTGAGCGGCCTTGCAAGTCCTGGCCTCAAATGGGTAGGATGGAAGTCAGAGGATGATGGAGATGAAAACCTTCCGTGGAAATTTTATCCGTTTTATGAAGTTTATGATTTTTCTGTTTCATATAATAAGGCTCACAACATTATATCTTTGTTTTTTTGGACAAATATTGTAGATACGTCGGACGGAGAAAATTTTGAAGGCTATTCGTATGAGAAGATAGCATTTCAATACGCCCCGAATGAATTTATGTCTCCTTCTACTTATGCCGATTTTTCAACAGTTCAAAAGGTTCTCTGTTACGCGAAGGGAAGATTTATTCAGGGAAGCATCAACGCGACGGTAGAAGCGTCATCAAGTGAAAATGCTCCATTTGTCAAATGTGTGGAATACATACCTATTTTCGAAAAGCCGACAGTAATACACAAATATAAGAATGCCGACGCTCGTATCACGGATTTCGGTTTCAGTGGGGAAGGATACGCTGAAAGCCCTTGGCAAATCAGTTTCGAACAGGACAATGAAGGCGAAAACGGAACTGTCGTCAACTATGCCGTTTTCAAGCATCTCTTTACAAGAAAGGGCGGAGTTTTTGTCATACACGAATCAGAAGGGACAGAACTCCGGGTCGCTCTTCCAATGATTAGTGATTCTTCAGAAAGATTGTATGTCGGTCTGGTAATCGACACGTCGAGTGGAGAATATGAAATCAAGATGGAAAAAACACTTGCCGCTCTCCAAGGAAATATAGAAACCGATCATGCGGATCTTTGGGTGTCTATCCCTCTTTATATCTTAGTTTCTTCTGGGATATCCTTTAGGGTTTTGGTTGATTTACGAAAGACGATAACACAGGATATTTACGAATAATGCCTACAATTACCAAAGAACAAAAGTCGATACCTGTAAAAACTTTTCCAAGACGTTATGGTCTTATTCTGATAACGTCTGCCTTCATGATTCTTGGATATCCGTGGTGGGCGAGGAACAGCAGAAACATTATGGGGGAAGACTTCGTGGATGCCAGAGCGGCATACGTAGAACGTCGTTTTATCCCCAATTTAGTAAATTCTACAGAATATATTTCCACATCTAACGGTTGGAAAGAAATAGTCTATTCACAAGGAATTACGTTCGGTGTCTATTCAACTTCAAATATTATAACCAAAACGAATTATTATGTTAACTTAAATCTGAAAATAGAACCGGAAACAGACAGTATTTTCGCTACGTTTATAAACGGGACGAACACAATCATTATGGATCGTCTTGTGGAAGAACCGAGTACATATATAAGAATTTTCAATAACATGAATTTACCTCCAAGCCAAGGAGAGACGAATAGACTCATCGTTTCCGGATTTGGACTAACTGAAATTGTTATCCCGATACACATTAGGCCATATGGAAACGCGCAACCTTCAATCCTTGAAACCAATGTTACGTACTGGGGACTGGCGAAAGAACATAGTCTGATAAACATGTCTCATTATAGTAAGGTCTTTAATGAAAGGATTTATTTCAAGGCAGGAGACTTCCTGTATCCGGAGACGCATTGGGATCAAGTGTCAAATATTGTCACATCGGTTACAAATCTATTTTGGGTGGCACAAGACGCAGAATATCTTGATTCCGCACATATTGAAAAAGAAAGAATGATAACGTTGTTTGAATCCTTCAGAAACCTAACGACAGTTTATGATTGGGTAGAACCAGAAGAATTTATTCAATCTGCTGTTCCTGTTTTCGGATGGAAGGAACATTCATGGACTTTCACGAACACAGAGGTCTATTCTTCGTCTCCCCTTCCTTTTGATTCACCCACTAACGGAAACGTGTATTCCTTAATTAATACGGAATCTGTTTCTCATGTAACATTTATGACTTCAAAGACAATGCTGCGAAATTCACAAACAGGGAAATACCCTATTTACCCAAATTTATGGTACAATGAACCCCAAAACAGGCCTGTTTTTGGAGATTTCCCTTTCCCAAGTTTTACGAATCTTTCACCAATTGAAATGTGGGTAGAATATTGGGAATCAAATGATATAAGTAATATCATTTGTTTTCAAATTCCGGATATGGGTTCTGATAGAGTCAAATCCGTTCTCACTTCTGAAGTTTCAAAAGTCTTTGAAGGAAAGGGAAATTGGTGGTCAACGATTCCTGGAAGTCTAGGAATGTTCAGCAACTGCTATATTTATCCGAGTCTAGAAAAGCTTACAAACACATTATCATATGATATCGAATTCACGAATGAACCACCTTATTTCGTCACTAACTGGTATACAGAGTATAATATCAAATATAACCCACGTATTACGACAAACACATTTCAAGAACTGATGGAAGTCGCGAAGAAACTAAACGCAACGTTACACGAAGCTTCCCAGATTTCAGATGATCAAACAATACTTTATGAATATTCCTCTATAATGAGTGATGGCACCAATGCTCCTTATGAAAACTCTTCTGACTGGTTCGCTGATGCCCAAGTTGAAGATTCTACGCAGGTTTATACAAATAATACTATTAGTAGTTTCTTTTCTGATAATGTCAGTTTGGAAGGAACTACATCTGCTTGGGAATGGGAAAATACAAGTGAATACAGTAAAGACGGAAGAATAGAAGTATCTTCAGGTAGCGGAGGTTCTTCTGAATTTTCAGGATCTATAGAAAGTCGTAGAGAAAAAATAACTGGTCTTATGCTTAGTTATCCTAGTCTTTTCGCGCTGACGAATGGATATGTCAGCGAAGTATGGATATATGCAGTGGTTAAAACAAGCGTGATAGAGCCATTGGCGACGTGTGCTCCACAGGAATATCATTTGTCGTGGTTGGAAGATAATATGATTGGAGTGCCAATTGAGAAATACACACGTTATGAAGATTATTTCCTTACTCCGACGGGAGACACAACACCCCTGTCTGATTTTACCGTTCCCGGATATGATTGCTGTGAACATGATTTTCCAGAAGGTTTCATAAGGAATCAGACACAAAAAGATGAAATTTATGACAATATTCCTTACTGTAAAATAAAACTAAACCTTGTCAAACATGTGGTTGATCCCAAGGAATTGATAAGATTTGATTTTGGAATAGATTCCGTATCCTTGCCATTTGATAATTTTCAAACAGTTTCCGCTATAGAAGAAAGTCATGACGGGTATTATGATTATCAAACATTAATCCAAGATGAAGAAGGAAGTAACTATGTGACAGAAACTCATAACTATATTTCTATGCAAGAATATACAGTTTCTAGTCTAAATAATTCTGCTTACCCTGAATTTTGGGTAATGGTTAAATGGAATTGGAAACACATGAACCCGGACAACATATATAAACCAGAAGAATACCAACCGGTTTGGTATACGAATTCCTATGATAAGCTTATACATCCATATACGAACAATCCTTCATCTACGAATACACCCTAAATAATCAGGGTTCTTCCGGAAGAGAAGAAACAAAATAAGAAAGTTTCCAACCAGGTTCTAGTATCGTCGCCGTGAAGAAAACATCAATAATTCCAGAACCAGAATAGACAAGATTGGAAATACAGATATTTTCGGATGTTTGTGAAGGTGCCAAGAGTGTCGCGAAAACAACGTCTTGCGGCTGAAGAGACAGACGCAAACTAGCGGAACCTTCCGGTATTTCCACGATATTTAGAGATTCGATACTGGGTTCGATGACAACTGAATATTCGAGGTTGGTATAAAGATTCATATACCCTGTACAGGCAGTGTAGCGTCGTCCGTTAGAAAGGATCAGAACAATCTGAAAATAGTATTGTGTCGGATCTAAGTCCTTTGTGTCAGAAGCTCCAAGAAAGAAAATGACTTCTCCTCGTTCCGGGGTACGGATCACTCCTTCACTATATGAATTCGTTGATTTACGTATGACATAAGTGCTGCTTTTCGAAGATTCGGAAAGATAAAATCTGGCTTCCGCACCGTTTAAATCAAGAATGTCAAGGTTTTCATCCTTCATATAGACTCGGATCATTCGGTCGTCCCCTTTGCTCAATTCAAAATTATTGTTCGGCATTTTATATAATCTCCTTGGTTTCCCCGGGAAACCGTACATCGTCGAGGTTCTGTTTATGATCCCTGTCATTTGGAAAGGATAGCTGTATATGATTTGATAATCCATATTATTAGTATCTCAAAACAAAAAAACATTATATCAAAACCTATTTTTACAAACTTATATAAGGAACCGTCTTAAAATATGTCGAGAATCACAATAGACCCTTTTGACCGAAATCTTGCAGTCACGGACAGTTACGAAGACAAAGAAAGATGCCAGACCGCAGGATGTTTCTGGGACGGAACTTCTAAAACATGGAAAATGTCTTTTACGATAGCCACATTCGAAAGGCTGATTGAGAACCTCCCTCATGCGGATATTGACCCTTCTGTCACCTTGGCATTGGAAGAACAGGCAGAAAAAGAAAAGAAGCTTAAGGAAATCCGAGATCTGACTAAAAAAAATCAAAATATCAATTTCAGGATTCCTGGTCTCAAAGTCACACCGTTCCCGTTCCAGAAACTGGGTATCCTCTATGCCGTTACCAATCAACAAGGGATGCTTTTTGGGGATTCTATGGGTCTCGGCAAAGCGATGCCTGTTGATAGTCAAGTATTTAGCCTAGCCGGTAAGGTTAGAATCGGGGATCTTAAAGTAGGTGATAAGGTAGTCGGAAGGGACGGAGAAGAACATAATGTTATCGGTGTATATCCACAGGGATTAAGGGAAGTTTGTAGAATAACATTCAGTGACGGATTTTCAATCGTTGTGGATACAGACCATCTATGGTATGTCTGTTCCAATTCTCAAAATTCAAAACGAAACAAAGACAAGGATATCGGGGTCGTTCTATCTACCAAACAGTTGTTGGATGTAAACGGGAAAAGCACAAGACATGGGACGGGCCACAACAGCGACAAAGTTTATGAATTCAGCACCTACTACAAAAAGGATAACGGAGACAATTCTTGGTGCATCCCTGTTGTCAAACCCATACGGTTTAACCCGAAAGAAACGAGCATCGACCCTTATACTTTAGGTGTGTTTATCGGAAACGGATGTATACACAAAGACGGATACATTGCGGTCAAGAAGGAATTGGTTGAACTCGGTCTTAACGGTAAACGGTCTTGGGAGAGGTTTATACCAAGCTGTTACAAGTACAATAGCGTTGATGTAAGGCTAGGGGTGTTGCAAGGCCTTATGGATACCGATGGATGTGCCGGAGACTATTCTACGGAGTACTGCACCGTTTCCAAGACCCTCTGCGATGATGTCGCGGAAATCATACAGACATTGGGAGGGATAGCAAGAATCAGTACCAAAACACCGACATACACTTACAAGGGGGTAAAGAAACAGGGAAGGACGGCTTATCGGGTAAATATCAAACTTCCTCCTGAGATGGAACTCTTCCGTTTAAAGAGGAAAAAGGAAGTATATGACAAGTGTAATAAATGCTTACCAGCGCGTTACATTTCAAATATTGAAAAACTGCCCGAGAAGCAAGAAACCGTTTGTATCGCGGTAGACGCGCCTGATCATCTATATGTCACAGAACACTGTATCGTCACCCATAACACTATTCAGGGAATAGCGACGGCGATAGTATTGAAGAATCAGGGTAAGATTAAAAACTGTCTTGTCATTACACCCGCAAGCTTGAAATTCAATTGGCCTCTGGAAATAGAAAAATTCAGCGATGAAAAGAGTATTGTCATTGACAGCAAGAAACCAGAGGACAGAATCAGACAATGGCTTGACGACAGCGCTTTCTTTAAAATAGCTAATTATGAACTGGTAGTGGAAGACCTCGGGGCAGGGCGTGAAATCAAAATCAAGAAATCAATGACGGCAGAGGAACGAGAAAAAGCAATGCTTCGTAAGCTTCACAAACTCGTAAAACAGAAACGTTTGGAAAGTATCAAAGATAGGGTTTGGGATCTTGTGATTATGGACGAGGTACACGCCATAAAGCATAACGGCAGTAAAAGATATCAGGCTTTGAAGAATATCAAAGCAAGGATCAAAATAGGACTTTCAGGGACACCGATGGACGGCAGACTTGAAGAATTGTTCAATGTCTTGAATATCATCTGCCCTGGAGTATTAGGATCAAGGGAAAGTTTCTTTAAAGATCATATGGTTACGGACATTTTCGGGACAGTAAAGGGGTATAAGAAACTTCTGGAAGTACAGGAAAAAATCGCTCCGTTCTTTATTCGAAGATTAAAAAAAGACGTACTTAAGGATTTGCCGGAAAAGCTGTATGAGAACAAGGTCATTTCTTTGTCTGATGAAGAAATGAAAATTTATAAGATGATTAAAGCGGGAAAACATCCTTGTGTCATCGATAACCAGAATGGACAACCGTGTTCTGCTATGGTGAGGGCTATCCGTTGTATGCAATTCATCAACTTCCCGCAAATGCTTGAACCGAATTGTAAGAAAACGACGAAGATTGATGTTTTTCGTGACGTTTTGGAAGAACTCATAAAAGATAACGGACAGAAGATAATCATCTTTACTCAATTCAAAAGACTCTTAGATATTGTTGATAAAATCCTGAAAGAAATGAATTTGAAATTCTTAAGGATTGACGGAGACACAGACAAAAAAAACCGCACTGATTACCAGAAGATATTCAACGAAGATATGAGTGTTGATGCAATTATAGGTACGGATGCGATGTCAACAGGACTTAACCTCATAGGGGGAGATACTGTTTTAAATCTTACACAGAGTTGGCAACCTGCCATTATGTCACAAAGAGAAGATCGGAGTTATAGAATCGGAAGAAAGGGAAATGTCACAGTGTTGAATTTTCTTTGCAAAGATACTATAGAAGAACGGATCAGAAGCACTTTATATTCAAAAGACAAAATAACTTCTGATACTTTAGGAGACGGAACTGATGAAGCTGTTCTTCTGAAGATGAACCCGGAAGAAATAGAGAAACTCATGTAGGGAAGTTTATGAATAAAGGAATCATTAATGTTTAAAAACGACATGGTAGAAGAAAAAAGTTGGGAAGAATTCAAAAATTCAAAAATGCTTTGGTTTGTGAATCGTTTGATTCACATTTTTGGATGGGCGATTGTCATTGAAGCTTCTGAATCTGGAGATTCAAGGGCGTTCCCTGCCAGAGTAAAATTCAGGGGATTTTCGGAAAAGGTTGAAGATGAAGGTTTCATAGGAATTTCACAATTCATGAAAGATAACGCGGAAGAACTTTTAAAGGAATCAAAAGAATGAGACTCATAACAGCAGTAGAACAATATGAAAAGAAAAACGGAGATGTTTCTATTTTTCTTGCAGGAGGGATTCAGAAGACAACGGAATGGCAGAAAGAAGTCATCGCGGGTCTTCAATGTAAATTTGACAATATAGACCGTGTTGTCGTTTTTAATCCAAGACGGGAAAATTTTCCCATTCACGATCCGAATGCCGCACAGGAACAAATCGCTTGGGAATATGAAATGTTGAATATCGCCGATATCTTTTCAATGTATTTCGCGAGCGGCGAAAGTGACCAGCCTATCTGTATGTATGAACTTGGGAAACATCTGGAAAGACGTTTTGCTAACAATGATATTGATAGGGTTATTATTTCTTCTGAACCAGATTATAAACGATTCCAAGACGTTCAAATTCAGACGCGCCTAGTCTGTCCGAATATGATAATCAGTAATTCTCTTGATGAACATATCAAACAGATTATTTCAGTTATACGTTGGCAATTGCTTTTGCAAAATAATAAGGATGGTATTAAGTAATGGGTGTTTTTGACGGTGGAGTAGAACTTGAAAGAATAGTTCTTAAAACTCTTTTGACGGATGAATCTTGTTGTCTTCTAAATTCGACAAAGCTTAAAGAAGATTATTTTAGTTCCGAAGCTAGAAGATTTGTTTTTAATGAAATAAATAAGGAACTGATACAGAACAACTCGGCAATGTCAGAACAGGTTCTTGAAAGCATTATCACTCTCCAACACGGAAACGAATATGTTACCTACATGGGTGAAAAGAATCTTATCTTGAATGCAAAGACTACGAAAAATATAAATTCTGTTATCAGGCTTTTACATGAGATGTGGGTCGGGAGAGAAACTAATGCTTGTTTAGAATCCGTGGCTGAATTAATAGGAAGTGGTCATTTTGTCGATGCCGCTAAGTTGTTCAGACAAAAAGCTTTTACGATCCAGATTGAACAGAATGTTAAAAAGACTAAGGAATTTTTTTCATCGATAAAAGAACGAATTTCAAGGGTCAGAGACAAGAGAGATAATCCGGAAAAATATAGGGGGCTCAAAACTGGCTTGGCCACATTCGACCTACAGACTGGAGGTCTTTTCCCAGGAGAAATGACTTTGCTTGCGGGCGTAACCGGATTGGGAAAATCTACGATTTTAAAACAGATGGAATATGGATTACTCCTCAACAATCCCGGCAAGAATGTTCTTCATATCGCGAATGAAGAGTATGAGGATCAAGTTGATTCTAAGTTTGACTCCGTATTTACCGGGATCGATTACCACTCTTTTAAGTTCGCAAGGAAAGAAGATGTTCCGGAAGAAGTCCTTAAAAACTGGGAAATACACATAGAAAAAATCGCAAAGGAATGTAAGGGAAAATTATTCACAAAAGAAGTGCCTGCATTTTCTGATGTCAGCTTGATAAGGAGGGCAGTACATGAACTCAAAGCACAGGGTATCGATATTCATGCTATCTTCATTGATCATTTACCCAACATGAAACCGGTACAACCGGCATACGGAGAAAATAATGAAAGAGAGAAGTGCGCGGCAGAATGTAAGGAATTGGCAAGGGAATTGCAAGTCCCTGTGGTAGTCCCCACTCAGGCGGCGACAGTCGTTGAAGAAAAACAGAACAAAGGCAAGAGGGCAAGCAAATTGGACGTTTACGGTTCAAAAGCACAGATTCACCATGCTAATACGTTTTTCATTATTACGTTTCTCGGAAAGGATGCGAAAACGATAAGAAGTGATGGAAGTCCTGAAACACTAGAATATCTCCGTGATGTATTTATTCTCTGTGACGTTAAGAAAAATCGTGATGGAGCTTGTTTCTCCTTTAAACTCAGGCACCACGTAAGAAACGGAAGGATGGAAGAAATAGAAATCAGCCCTGAAATCAAGAAACGCTTTGAAGAAGAAATGGCGGCAGCACTAAAATCAGGAGATTTTTCTACTTCTATCATTGATGAAGAAGCGCCGAAAAAGGATTCCGCAAAGGGAATTACGGTGTTGGAACAAGATGAATCAGAGCATGGTGAAGGATTCTAAACCAGAATCTATTAGTGGCTGATGTAAAACAGAAAACAGAAAGGGAATAAAATGTCAGAACACAAATTATTGACGCAACAGCAAACAGGAACGCAATTCACGGGGATATACTTCGTATCAGCAGTTTCTATTAAGAAGACAGTAACAAAGAAGGATTATACAGAATTCGCGCTTAGGGATAAAAGCGGTTCGGTTTTCGCTAAACAGTGGGAAAATAATCAGAATGTAAAGAAGGGTGATTTCGTAGAAACCACAATCAGCGTTGAAGACTATAAGGGAGCTCCGTCTTATATCATCAACAAAATCATAACAACGAATCCTCCGTTGGACATGGCGAACTATTTGCCTTGTGTCGAAAACATAGAGGAAGAGATGAAAGAATTCAATGTCAACATCGCGTCGGTAAACCTCATCGCGGAAGATTTGAAATCCGGTATTGAAACTGTTATTTCATCTGTTTTGTCTAATTCCATTATCAAAGCGTTAGGTAATTCACCTTCTGGTCTTGGTGTTTATTACGGGAAACAAGGTAGTGCTGTTCAAAATGCTAACCGTATTTTCAAGCTTGCGAAAAACGTTAGTTTGGCATATGGTCTTAAAAAGGATGAAGAACTTGTCCTATTGACTTCTTGTCTTTTTTCAACCCTTCCTTGCATAGATTGTTATGCCATGAATGAATGCGCTCCGGAAGAAACAAAGAGTGGAAGACTTCTTGGTTTCAAGTCTCTGATGCAGATGCGTCTTTTCGGGGCGTGGAAGGCCCTTAAGACGGCCCCCAACAGGGAATGGCTGTTCCGTATCCTTCACGTTCTCGGATGTGATGAAAGCAGTCTAAAGCCTTGTACGAAGGAGGCTATTATCTTTGCAAAGATTCGTCAAATCGACACGTTAATTAGTGAAAGTTTTGATTATATCGAACGAGAGGAATGTTGGGAAGATGGATTTTCAACATTTGATGTTAAAAACGGGCGTCGTTATTACGTTAGTCCAATAGCTGGAGAATAAGGGGACACCCTTATGTCACAACAAGAAGACCGTTCAGAAGTATGGGAAAGATACAGAGACATAAAATGGTTGATGGAAATCATTGATTTGCCTCTGTGTCTTGACCGACTTAATATCGAAATGTCTAAGACAACCGGTCTGAACTGGGAAGGTTTTTGTCCAGATCACATGTTGTTTAAGGGTTGTCTCCCTTCTGACCCGAGATGGTATATAAACACAGATACGGGGGAAACCTGTTGTCAGACGGAAGGACGTGGCAGCAATATTTTATTTATTGCAGCTAGGCTTCTCAAGATTCCGAACAGTCAACGAGTTTCAGAAGAAGATTGTGAAAAGGCTATCTCTTTTTTAGCAGGAAGAGATATCAGTGAAAATGATATTTCCTTCCTTAGAACACAAAGCCTTTTAAAGAGAATATCCTGTCCAAAGAAAGTCTCCGTGACTCCGGGAAAAAGATACGTTGATGAAATTGAAAAAGGAATGAAGACAGGGTATCTTTCTTCTCAGGCAATCAACTATTTTCTTTCTCCTGTCGGCAAGCCACAAACGAACATTAATATTGACACACTCAAACATTTTCATGTGTTTGAAAGGACAACCGGGAAATATGTCAATAGAGCTACGATTCCGATAATAATGATGGGAAAGGTGGAAGGGTTTGTTGCGATAGATATTCTCGGTAAACAAGAATGGATAAAACTTCATCCGACATTAGAAGAAAAGGATTATAGAAAGACCGTTTATCCGGGTCTTTATGCTGGTTTTTCTAAAAAAGATATTGTTTACGGATATGATGAATGTGAAAAAAACGCAGATTTCATTATCCTTACTGAAGGTGCAAGAGAAGTAATGAAACTGTGGCAGGAGGGGTTTAAAAACAGTTTGGCGATACTAGGCGCATACATGAATGATGAACAAATCCTTTTGCTTACCAAACTTGCACCTAAAAAAGTAGTATTGATGTTTGACGGTGATGGGCCAGGAAGGAAAATTTCCCAAAAAGTTAAAGAACGGCTTGAAAAACTATTTACGGTAGAAGTCGTTGAATTACCAGACGGCGTTGACCCTAAGCAGTTAGACAGAAATCAAATTCATTTTTTTTTGGAGAAAGCGAAATGATCGGATATATTAAAGAATGAGAACAGAAGATTTTACTTATTTTAAGTTCCCGTTTTATGAATTCAATCCTATCCAATCGAAGGTTATTCCTCTAGTTGAAAAAGAAGGTAATCTTATTGTTTCTTTTAAGCCCGGAACGGGAAAAACAGCGATAGCAGAAGCTTGTTTTGCTTACCATCTGAAGTCAAGTTCACAAAGAGTCGCATACATATGTCCTTTCAGAGCCTTGGCGAATCAGAAAGCGGAATCATGGAAAGAAAAGTTCCACGGATATGGTGTTAAAGTAATTTCCGGTGATTCTAGCACTTCTCTAAGCGACCTCGTAGAAAAAGACAGGATTATCATTTTCACGACAGAAAGCTTTGATATGCATATTAAAAATTGCAACGAATATTCCTGCATTTGCTTCGATGAAGCGCATCTTGTCGGGGACTCCGAAAGAGGGAAGACATATGAAAGCGCAGTAATAAAAGCCGCCGAAACATCAAGAATAATATTCCTTTCAGGAACATTGACAAACGCTAAAGATTTGGCGAAATGGATTAAAATTATTTCAGGAAAGACTACTTACTGTTGTGAAAGCCAATGGACTCCCAATAAGTTTGATATCAGATACCATTATGTGGAAAGGTACAAAGAAATTGAAACCGCTGTCAAACTTGTCAAGGAATACCAAAACACAAAGACGATAATTTTCGTCCATTCAAAGTTGGTCGGAAAATCCATTATGAATGAATTGAAAAAGAATAAAATTAGAGCCGTTTTCCATAATTCCACACTCCCCGAAGGTAAACGGAAGAGGTATGAGGATTTGTTCGAAAATATCTATAGCGGGATAGACGTGATTGTCGCGACATCAACTCTCGCGGCAGGCGTCAATTTGTGAATTTAAGCTACCCCGGAAATGGTTTCTCGGGTTTCTAAAACGTGTAAAACACGATATCGAAAGGAAGAAAGAAATGTTTTCTAAATACGAATTGGTCTGTTTCAATGAACAAGGAAAGGAAAATTTCCCTGACATCGCTGATTCCGTTTTTTTGTTTGTCGCGAATATCCCCAACAATGAAAGCTACTGTATTGTAAAGGGATTCAGAGGAAAGTATACTCTTGGAAATGAATTCGTTGAACTTTCTTCAGATTTGAGAAAGCTGACTTTAGAAGAAATTGAAAATTGGTTTTCTGAATAACGGGGATTGTTTGGTTGTCCTTCGGGTGGTCAAATTCATATCAGCAATGACCGCTTTTTATAGGAAGTCTTGGAAAGCAAAAAATGGCAGAACACGTAATTATTACAGGGGTAAGACGAGCCAGGGAACTTGTCGGTATTCAAGAGCTTAAGCAAATGTGCGGACGCGGAGGCCGCACACAGGACGGCAGAACCTATTGTGCAGATATCATCCTGACATATGATGATATGGTCATAGAAGATTCCTTACAGAAGGAAAAATCTATGCCTGTTATATCGACGCTTTCAGACATGAAGAACCTTTGTTTTTATCTTCTCCCAAGACTTTCTATAATAGGCAGATTCACCGAATCTGATATTCAGCATTTGTATTCTAAGACGTTCGCATTTTTCCAAGGTAAAGAAATAGAAATTTCAAAGGTGATTTCTTATCTTGAAGAAAACGAAGCGATTGTAGAGGTGACGGGGATGGAAAAAACCAGAAGTTGGACTGTTGATAGTCTAGGGACTATCGCCAGCCGACTTTTTCTCCCGGTGAAAGACGTAAAGCTTCTTTATGATAACTTTTTGTCTTTAAAGAAGAATGGAGATATTGAAAAGGATGCTTGTTTGGCTTGGGCATTGGGGAATCTTGATAGCATACGTATAACCGGGGATTATGGAGAATATCATCGGGAAGAAATATCCAACTTTAAAGGAGACCTCCCCGTTGATTATTCTTGTGAAGACGGGGCAATACTTACGGCTTCCCTTTGGTGGTGCATCCTTGGGAACGGAATTCCTGGGAAGAATATGTCAACGAATGTAAGAAAATTGAAAAAGACTTGGCACAGGCTGAGACAGGCATTGTCTTGGTTTCCAGAATTTGAAGGGAATATCAAAGTCTTGGATATCAGAATAACAAGAAGCGTAAGAATGGAATTAGTTCCATTCTTTGAAAATTGCCCCTTTCAAATGTCTAAAAACAGAGCGATATCTCTGTATGAAATCGGATATAGATCTTGGGAAGGGACAGAATCAGTTGAAACAGATGACTAAAAAAAACAAATCGATAAACTATTTTGACATGACTAGAAAGTGAAAATGTATGTCTGCTTTAGAAATAGATCCGAACACACCTGAGATTGTGTTTATGTCGAGCCTCAGAACGATGCTTAGAAGCGTTGGCATCACTCAGAATCAAGAAGCGATGGATTACTTTAAACTGATGGAAGAAGCGATTATACGTGATGTATTCCATCGTCAAAACCCTGACAATACTGAACGCTATAAAGAGCACAGAAGCCGCCAGATTTTCATTAAGATTTTTCAGAACAGGTACAAACTCACTTATGACATTGATTATGAAATTCCGGTAGGTGACAAAAGCGCGAAGATGATTGGTAATCTTTTGTCAAAATTAGAAAAAGATGAAATCCCGATTGACTATTACCTCGAATGGTTTTTTGAATCCTATATTCAGGAAAAGAAATTCACGGTTGAAAGCATTATGAATCCTTGCCAGTCTTGGGTTTTACAATCCTTCAAACTCCAAAACCGTGATTCGATGGAAGAAATTAAAGAAAAGAAAAAAGAAGAAATCGAAATTGTTTCATTGCTTGATAAGGCAAGGGAACTTGTAAGGATAGCAAGGGTGTTGAATGAAAGTTTATTGGAAGAAGAAATTGTACAGACATCCAAGTCTTTCAAGGCGAAAGGAATCAATCTGGAAACCTATAGGGAGATGGTAAAATCATTCTCACGAAGAATTAAAACCATTAAAGAACAGAAGATGCTAGAACGACAGGGAAAACAGAAGGAAGGAGAAAAAGAAAATGGATGTGGAATTATTTCAGAATCTAAATAACGGTATTGAAAAACTTAAGTCATTTGATATTTCAGGAGTAAGACTGGAATGCCCCGAACCAGGAATTCTTGTCCTTGATCAGGATGACTTTGAAACTCATGTGTTAATCCAAGCGCCAGCCATTACGTTTTATGGATGGCATCTTTGTCGTGCTGAAGCTTGCGTCAAGCAGTTGAAAGAAGATTATGATAAATGGATGAAGATTAAAAAGTCTGAAGCGCAGGCACAGATTATGGGCGATGATCCAGATGCATACAAACCAAGTGAATCCGCCAAGGAAGCAAGAGTCTTTGTCAATTCGAGAGACCTTGCGAAAAAGACAGAAAACGGCATTGATGAAGATGAAGACTGGAGAAATAAAATCCGTTTGGCAGAGGAATATCGGGATACGATTAAAGCATGGTATGATGGTTTCGTCGCAAAGAACTGGTTGATTAAAGTTTATGGAAATGTCCTTGAAAGCGACGGACGAGGTTTGCGGAAAATAGATGATAAAGATGCTGTTTTCGGTAAAACTTCAATCAAGTCAAGGGTTCAAAAAAGCTTTAATAAAATTTGATAAAACAATCTATTATGGGATATGCAGGGATGACAGTCATCTTTGCGTCCTGTAAAATAAAAAGAGGCCGGTTTACGGCAAAGTGAGGTAAAATGAATAACACAGAAAGATTAAACAAACGTGAAGGAAAGTCTTCCGACAACGGAAGCAAAATCGGTGGTACCGGAGAAAAGAAGGGCTACGTGAAAATGGGCACGGTTCATGAAAAATGGGAACCGGGTACAACTACAGTCCGAGCGGTCGGAGATTTCTACGAAACTCACATGCATGGACTTTCTCCAAATGATTTCGGAAGCGTGGGTGTTATGCCCAAATCCGCCTTCGGAGGGAAAGGGAGTGATTTTATCCCTTGGGAAGTGTGTTGCTTGGATTGGGATATGATTTATGATGAATACAGAAAGGAGAGGTCTTGTCCGTTCTGTAAGCTCAATTTTCGCGCTTCATGTATGTTGAAGAATGAAGATTTGTCAAAAGAAGATATCGCGAAATATACACGGATTAAAAACGCTTGTCATGCTACTTCAAAAATCCGTTGGAATATCATTGATAGAAACGATCCGACTTATACTTTCGTCAATCCGGACGGCACAGAATCTAATGTTAAAGGATACAAGATCGGTGGTTTCGGTATGTCCGTCTTTAAGACAGGAATTAAAGGTCTTTTCACGATGGCCGGTGGAGATATCGCTGACGTTGAAAGCGGTATTGATTTTAATCTCAAGCGCGGCAAGGATGAAAAAGGGAAAACGGTTTATGAAGCCATTCCAGTGATGGAAAAGGGAGCCATGAAGTTTACACCGCTTACTGATGAACAGAAGTCATGGAAGCTTTGGAATATCCCGGAGATTTTCGGGAAAGACTGGAATTTTGAAAAAATTTATCCTCTTATGCACGAAGAATTTCGTGAATTGTTGGACATGACGGATGAAGAATTTCGTGAATTCAGCGGCTACACCGGAAAGAAGACAGAAGAACATACAGAAGAAAAAGAAGATAAGAAAGATGTAAAAAAAAACAAGAAGGTAAGGACGATTCCGGTGCAGGAACCGCAGGACGAAGACCTTCCGTTCTAAAAGAAAATTCTGTAGAGACCTCGAATGAAGCTTCTGATTCTTTGGGCTTGTCTGTCGCCAAAAGTTTTCCTTGTTGGGGATATTTTGATCCCAAAGAATCAGAATGCCAATCCTGTAAATTTCAGTCCGATTGCGTAAAGAATATGAAGTAAAGGTATAAAACAAATGGCTAAAGAAATAAAAGCAAAGCCTACGCGCTTTGAGAACATGCAGAAATTGGCTGACCTTATAAATAAGAGTCAGTGGGGTGGCGAGAACCATGATATCGCTGGTGTGCTAGGAGGAACCGTCGTTTCAAATGTCGAACGTATTTCGACTACAAATCGAGATATCGACTGGGCGTGGGGAGGTGGGTTACCGATAGGTAAAATTATTGAGCTCTTCGGTGGTGAATCTTGTCTTGATAAAGATACTTTTATTAAGTTTCAAACGTGGAAGGACGGTAGACAGATTAATGAGAAAGGAGGAACAATAGAGCGTCTTTATGAACGTTTTACCGGGGATATTACAGTAGGTCGAAAACAAGGAAGGCATCTTCAAGAAAAAGATTGTGATTTTTTTGTTATTTCTTGCGACCACGAAGGGAAAATGATTCATAATAAGGTTGTCGGAGTCGTTAAAACAGGAAAGAAACCATGTTTTGAAGTCGTTACAGAGGATGGCCAAAAAATTACGTCAACTCTTGAACACAAATTTATGGTAGATTCTGGGTTTAAGCCTCTTTCTGATCTTAAAATAGGCGATCTAGTCTATGTTCACAATAACACAAGAACACATGGTCAAAAAGATCATGAATATTATCCTGAAATTTTGGTTAAGTACCATCCTCATGCGAAAACAAAAATTATTAATGGTTACACATATTACCGCGTAAAAATATCACACGCCGTTCTTGAAGCAGATAGAAACCAAATGTCGTTTGATGAATACCGAGACTTTCTAAACGTAGCGTCAAAAGAAGAAATCGACAAAATTAAAACCATCCCAGAAGGCCTACACGTTCATCACATTGATGAAAACGTGAACAATAACACCGCATCTAATCTTTTGGTGATTAATTCAAAAGATCATGGTGTTTATCATTCAAAAATGAAGCTTAAAAATCTGAGTTTCATTGCTGCCAAGACAAAAATAACTTCAATTATTAATGTCGGAGAACGAGAAACTTATGATATTAAGTGTGATTTCCCTAACAATAACTTTGTAGCCAATAACTTTATCGTTCATAACAGCGGGAAATCGACGCTTGCTTATCATATCATCGCGAGTTTCCAGGAAAATTATCCTGAAAAGGGTATCTTGCTTTTGGACACGGAACATAGTTATGATCCTCTCTATGCAGAAGCGTTAGGAGTTAAGGCGCAGGGAATCATCCATACAGAAGCGGAAACCGGAACAGACGCGCTAAACATCGCCAAACTCGCGGCGGAATCAGACTGCGGCATCGGCTTAATCATCATAGATAGCATCGCGGCTCTTACTACCAAAAGTGATGACAACGGCGATATCGGAGATCAAACGATGGCAGAACAGGCGAGAATGGTTTCTCAGGCTATGCGTGTTTTGAATAGTCTGATTACTAAGCATAACATCACATTGCTTTGTACAAACCAAGTTCGTGAAGCCGTTGGACAGTGTTTTGATTATAGCACTCCGATTACGCTTAAAGATGGCACTATCATGGAAATCGGAAAACTTGTTAATCAAAAGATTAACTGCGAAGTTCTTTCATATGATCCTGTTTCAAACAAAATAGAACCGAAGACGGTTACTAATTGGTTCGACAATGGACCAATGGCAGATGGCGAACATTTCTTACAGTTTAAGCTTTCAACTCTATGTGGCTTTGGTAAGGGAGGAATTCGTAAAATAAACGTTACCCCTAATCATATTATTTTCGTTCCTCATGGAGAAAAGATGGCTAGTGAAATTAAACCAGGAGAATCAGTATTGATTCCAGAATGGAGTTATTATTCTAAAGACCAGCATGAAATTATTCTTGGAAGTATGTTTGGAGACGGAAACCTTAGATATGACAAGGGTTCTCCTCGTGGAACGTTAAGGTTTATTCATTGTCAAGAACAGACCGATTATTGTTCTTGGAAAGCGGAATCTTTCGGCGAAGAAGTGCGTTTTGATATAAGAGGCCGTCCTCAATTTGAGACAAAATCATCTTCAGAGTTTGACCAGTATAAAGATTTCGGGAAGAAGCAGTTTCCGCGAGAAATTAGTCAAGAACACATAGACAATCTTTCTCCTAAATCTTTTGCGATTTGGTATATGGATGATGGCAACTTTAGCGGAAGTCATGAAAAAATAGGTTTTGGGAAGTGTAGAATCGGTTCTTCCTCAATTATTGGTAGAGACTTGGAAAAAATTGCCATAAAATCAGAGGAACTTGGTCTTGGACTTCCAATGTTTAAAGAAGGTGTTGGTCTTGTTTGGTATGGAGAACAAAGCGGGATGTTCCAGCGTGGAATTTCAAAATATGTCCATCCGAACATGAGATATAAAATAAAGAAAGGGATGCCTGATTTTGATTGGACCGTAGAACGGAAAGAGAAAGAACTTGTCCCTGTCGCTAGGACCGTTCAGTCAGTTTCTGTTTATGTCCCTCCCAAAAGACAAAGGAACAAATTCGATATAGAGGTTGACGGAAACCATTCTTATATCGCAGGAGGAATGATTGTTCATAACAGCTATGGAGATAAGACCACGACTCCTGCTGGTAAAGCATTGCGCCACTATGCCCACATCCGCGCAAAACTTTCACGTATCGGTCAAATCAAGGTAGGTGAAGCCGTTGTCGGCGTAAAGGTTAAAATGAGCTGCATCAAGAACAAAGTTGCTCCTCCGTTCCGTAATGCTGAATATACGATTACTTTCGGAATCGGAATTGATTCTGTCATCGGATGCGTGGAAAAGGCAATTTCACTCGGGATCATCGTAAAGAAGGGCGGATGGTTTAGTTTTAACGGGAAAACATGGCAAGGGCAGCAGACGGTTGTCGATGAAGTCAGAGGAAATGCTGACTTACGGAAAGAAATCAACGCCGCAATTGACAGTATTTCCGATTCTCCCGACAAACGAGAAGGCACGGAAATGACAGAAGAAGAAAAGAAGGAAATCGTTTCTGAAGAAGAAAAAGATGATGCTAATATTTCAGTTGTCTAAAAAAGATGACGGATATTAAGTGAAGAGGGTGGTATGAAAATTATCACCCTCTTTTCCTATTTTAAAAAAGGAATTTAGACATGAAAAATCTTATACTTATCGACGCTCACAATTTGGCCTATAGAATGCTTTTCGGATTTAAGGCCGGAAAACAAGGACTATCAAGTTCGGGTAAGGAAATAAGCATTATCTATGGGTTTTTACGTCAAATTTTGTCTTTGATGAAAGAATACGCGAATTCTGATGTCATCATCGTTTGGGATTGTAAATCTAAAAGAAGGGTAGCATTGACCGATAAAGCCAAAGCTGCAGGTTTAATAAAGACAGGGTATAAAGAAGAAAGGAAATCTCTTTCAAAAGCAGATGAAGAAACCCTTGGAGTGCAGATAGCCTATCTTAAAACGGAAATCCTTCCAAAACTAGCGGTAAGTCAAATAAGCGTGGAAGGATATGAAGCGGATGATGTTATTTTCAGTTATGTCAACAAATATAAAGATCATGCTTGTTACATTATAAGCAGTGACAGGGATTTTTATCAAGCACTATCTTTGCCGAATGTTCAGGTTGTAGACTGTATAAATCATAGGGTATGGACAAAAGAAAAGTTTATGGGAGAATATGGATTTGATCCTGAACTATATGTGGATTACGGAGCCTTTGTGGGAGAAGGGAAAGGAGGCGACAATATTCCGGGTGTCCCGTCTTGTGGAGATAAGACAACACGCAAATTTATCAAAGAATACGGTGATGTGGAATCGATCATAAGCGCGTTGTCTAAAAAAGAATCCCGTACGTTAAAAGAAGAATCTGTTTTGAAAAATCTAACTTTGCTTGGTTTGTCCTATGATCTGAAAAAAATGGATAATATTGAACTTCCAGATTATTCGATACAAGAAACAAATGTTGAAGAAACTAAAAAGATGCTGATTTCATGGGGATTCATAAGTTTCCTCAAAAATTTGGATGTTCTTTGTGGAGAGGGTCGTGTTTCTCATGACTAAAATTATACTATTCAAAAGGCGGTTAAGATGAAAATAGCATTAGCAGGCCCGGCGGGAACAGGGAAATCAAAGGTTGCGGAATCAATCAGTAATAAAAAAGGAATACTCTTCTTGCGTGCGAAGGACATAACAAATCCAATCCTAAAGAGAGACGGATATGATTATTCAAGTGGAATGAAAGTAGAAAAATTCTTACAGACGATACCAAGACAAATGGAACTTCTGAAGAAGACGAAAGAAGCACAGTCACTGTCTATGTTTATTACCGATAGATGTTTTGTTGATCTGGCCGCATATGCTTTGTCAAGCACAGAAACTTTGGACACAGAAACGATAGACAAGATTGTTTCTGATTCAAAAACCTATTGTTCAAGATATTCCCACATCTACCTTTTCAAACTAGGGAAGTTGTTAGACAACAACAAGAGAACGCTATGCTGGAACTATCAGGAAATGATATACATGCTAGAATTGGGTCTTCTTACAGATTGGAAAATACCGTTTACGATTATAGAAAACAATGACATGGACCCGTTCCCTAAAGTGGAAAGGATAATCGGTGACGCATGGAATTCGGTAAAACAAGATGCGCATTAAACTATTCTGTCTATATCATTAAAAACGGAAAGATTTCCGTTTCATGGTGCCGGAATTGCCCCAAAGCCAAGAAGTTAAAATATGCATTCTGTTTGTTAAGCAAAAAGATAGACAGAAGAGACGGGACAATAAAGATACCAAAGAAATCAAAACACAAGATACGATTCAATTTCAATATTTTTGATGACTGTCGGATATTTTCAGTAGGATTATCATTTAGAATAAAGGGTAAAACAAATGGCTAGATTCGGTTTCTTTACGGACGCTCATTTAACGGAAAACCGTCCCGTTCACAGGATAGATGATTATATTAATACCATACCTGAAAAGATAGAAATGATATATGATTTCGCTGCACAGAATGAATTTGATTTTATGACATTCGGTGGTGATTTGTGTGACAGATTCCAAATATTTTCCTATCCGTTGATTAACAGAGTTATTAAAGCTATAAATCTTACCACTTATTCCTGCGTCGGAGAACATGATTTATGCGCACACGCTCCAGAAACATTCGGAGGTTCAGCACTGTCTTTTATATGTACGTATTGCCCCGATTTTAAAATACTTTGGAAACCAGTTCATTTGGAAAACGGAATATCCATCTACGCAAAGCACGAATGGGAAACAATGGAATCTGCTGAAAAGACCGAAGTAGATAAATCGAGATTTAACGTTTTGCTTTGTCACGAATTGCTCTATGACAAGAAAATGCCGTTCAAGACGACCTTTACTAAAGATCTTGATTTACCGTTTGACTTGGTTTGTTCTGGAGATCTTCATTGCGGGTTCTCCCCCCATAAGGTTAGAAACACATGGTATTGTAATCCTGGGAGCTTGGCAAGAAAAACGACAGCAGACGAAAAAAGAATGCCCAAAATGCTGATGATAGATGCCGTCAAAGGAAAAGAACCAGGAATTAGAGAAATTATTATTCCGAGATCAAGACCTGGTAGTGAGGTCTTTTCTGTTGGCATTTCGGAAACGGTAAAAAAACTCGTTTCTGGAATGGATGTTAGCGGAGTCGTCAATTCCATTAATGAAACTATGAAATTAGGGAATAATGAACATAGTGATATCTTCATGCTTTTTGATGAACATTCCAGACAGGTGAAAATCAATGAAAATGTTCTTGCTTATTATCATGAAGTTTGCGAAAAGATCAAGAAAACAAAGGTTTCGAAATGAAGACTTATTATGATATGGCTTCTTGTTATAGCATTACTGTAGATAAAGGTAAAATCATAAAAATAGGGAAGAAGAAGCTTTTTAAGTTTGATATCCTTCTAACCTATACAGATGAAGAAAAAATGAGGTATGGGAGTTTCGGAACAGCAATGTTTTCGGGGAAGAGCGGGAAACAATGCGTAGAGTATGGCAATACTTTTTTAGTAGATAGCAGTGGTGGGCGTCAGAAGGTGGATATATTGTCTGGACTTGCTTTTTGCAGGGAATCTATGCCGGATTTGTCTGGATTTACGGGGTTAAAAATACCAGTATTCTGGACCAATCTAACAGACTTCATGCCACTGTTCGGATATGTTTGTTTCCAAGAAAAACTGACGCCGATACATTCATATTTTGAACAGAAGTCAACTCCTTTAGATTCTGAAAGACATAAGGAGATTGTAGAAATCGCTGATTTCCTTCCTGGTGATGACATCGGTCAATTAGTCCAATATCTTGTTCATGGTGGCGTTGCATATAATGAGATAATGGAATCTTCTCTTCCAAATCCTTTTTACGGAAGGACGCTTTCTCTCCTCCCGTTTCGCGATTGTAAGAATAAAATGATTGTTCTTCTTACAAAGGAAATGTTTATAGAACACGTTTCAGGAAATTATCCTGATTGTCCTGTCCTTGATTTTGCTACTTATTGTCCTACGACGATAAGACTCACAGATAAACAGAAGAAAATATTCGGTGATTTTGAAAGTCTTGATTTTTATTGTGGCGTGTTCCCTGAAAAACTTTCATCTTTTTGGGGTTTAATGAATAAATTTTCTGATTCAAAAGTCAACTACTTATTTTCATATGACATGAAATATGACATCGTTGCAGGAACAAACATGATCGGATTTAAACAATCCTAACAGAATATCTATGATTTTTAAAAGGTAACAATTAAACATGAATGATGGAGTTTATACAGAAGAGTGTACAGACAGATTAACAGATTGTAAAAAAATTCTTATCGTAAAACCAGACATAAACTATGACGCATCAAGAGACCTGAAAGAAATGTGTCTTGACACAAGAGAAGTCAGCTTTACATATCCCAAATCAGGTGTTGATTTAGTTTCAGAAGTATATGCTAGCGGAGCCTCTTTTGTCCTTCAAATTGGCAAAAGACTAACAAGGAAAATCGGATTTTATGAAGGAATGACAGAAGAACTGGAAAAGGACATTTTTACAAATGTCGAGGATAAATTTTTCAACTACCATCATCATGACGAATATAGTTGGAGAGATGCCCTCGAAACTGTCGGTCGTTATGAAAAAGATACTAAAAAATGGAAGGGATTAGCTGGTCTTCTATTGGCTCAAAACCGAAAATTTATGTCCGTCACAAATCACGGCGGAATCGCGGGATGGATCAAACAAAGTCAGGTCTGTGAAGAAACAGGGATCAAACCGATTTTCGGAATGGAAGCCTATTATAACAATTACAGAGGCGACGACCCGGAAAAGAAAAAACTTAACCGCAGTGCCAACCATCTTATTCTACTTGCTAAGAACATCGAAGGCTATTACAATATCATCAAGATACACAATGACGCACAGCTAAACGGGTTCTACTACAGTCCAAGGACATGTGACGAAGCTTTGAAGAAATTCGGGAAAGGAATTTTCGCGACGAGTGCCTGTTTCGCTGGTGAACTTCCAGAATTGCTTATGCAGGACAGGGTTGAAGAAGCAAAGGCAAGATATGAATTTTACAAGTCTTGTTTTGATGAATTCTTTATCGAAATCCAGTTGATTGAAATGAAGGAACAGAAGGAACTCAACAGGAAACTGATTAAGTTCGCGCAGGAAATGGGGGCAAGAATATCTATAGGTATTGACAGCCATTATCTCTACCCAGAACAAAGTGAGACGCACGAACTTATGATGTGTATTCGTCAGGGAAGGACGATTCAAGACCTTCAAAAGGAAGATGACGATACTTGGAAATTCACGGTAAAAAATCTGTATTATCGCAACTATGATCAACTTCTTGAACTCTTCAAATCTGGCTATGTCGATTCTGATGGAAATCAACAAGATGCCTATGAAGATGATGTTTTTACATTTGATATTTTCCAACAAGCTTGTCAAAACACCCGATGGATAGCTGTAAATTGCGAAGACTATAAAGTCGATAAATCAATCAAGCTTCCGAAGCTGTATGAAAACAGCGAAGAAGTCCTTTCAGAAATGGCATGGAAAGGATTTAGAGAACACGGGTTTGATAAATGTCAGGATTCGAACACCTATACGGAACGACTAGAATATGAATTGGATGTTATTTGCCTTGCCGGTTGGGCGGATTATTTCCTTATCACGGAAATGATCGTAGACAAGGCGATTGAATTGAGAGGTGAATGGGGAACCGGAATAGGGCGCGGGTGTTTTGTTTCATGGAACAGGGTAATTACAGAGAACAAAATACCAGTATTTATATCTGATGTTAAAATCGGTGAATTTGTGTATTCGCATGACGGAACACTTAATGAAGTAATTGACAAATTTATTTATGATGTAAAAGAAGAATTAATAGAAATTGAAACTGAAGATGGAAGAAAAATCAATTGTACTTTAAACCATAGAATTCTTGTAACAAGGAACCAAAAAGAAGAATGGGTAGAAGCTCAAAACCTACTAGAAGGAGATGATATCGTAGATCTTTTTTGATTTTGGCCTCTATGCTTAGATAGTGGTAGTATTTAAAAGGAGGCTTTACATGGGGAACGTTTATCACAGAATAGAAGATGTGCCAGAATGGATTCGTCCTTTCATTGAAGAACGTACAATAAAAAGCATAGATATCAGAACGAACAAGAATGTAGAATACAAATATTTCGGGAAACTACCGATTCCTATAAACGAAATGCTAATTCATGAAAATGAATTGAATAAACATTTGAAGTGGGATGTGTCTGGTACGTGTTATAGTTGTGGAAATCATTTTGTTACGACTTGGAATTCACTTTTAGCAAGAAAAAACATGCAAAAGAAGAATTCTGTGGTAAATGTCTTCGAAAGGAACAATTTACTGAAGAATGGCGGCGGCATAATTCAGAAGCTCAGAAAAAAGTGCAAGGCACACCAGAAGCTAGACGTAAAATGTCTGAAATTTTGAAAGAAGTACATCGAAAAGACCCAGAAATAAGAAAAAGGATTGGAGAATCTTTACGTCGTGGATACAAAGAACATCCAGAAAGAAGAGAAAAAGTTTCTGAAGACTTAAGAAAACGCTGGAAGGATGCCGAAGGTCAGCAGAAGTTTATGGGACGTGGATTTTATTATGGGTGGGTATTTACAAGGTGTGGAAGAATCTTTTTTGCTAGTTCTTGGGAATTGATGTTTCTTTTATGGTGTGACAATAACATAGAAGTTTGTTCTTTCAAAAGGTGTACGGATCATGTTCCTTACAAAACGATATTAGGGAAACCCTCAAACTATTATCCAGATTTCGAAATGGAAATTGGTGGAACTCAATATGTCGTGGAAATCAAAGGAAATCTTTCTGAATTTGAAACAGTTCAACGTAAAAAAGAGGCAGCAGAATCTTTTTATTTTGGCAATAAAAGATATATTATTCTTTACAAGGCTGACTTGGAAAGAATGGGAATTCTAAAGTATAACAAAAAAGTAGAACTTTGGATTTCTGAACTTTGTGATTCTAATAAAATCGAATGTTGTGGTTTCGGCAAGTTTAAGAACACCAAAAGCTTCGAAAATTATCTCGCGAATAAATTATCCGAAAGGAAAGAAAAGCAGCGGATAAAAGAAGAGAAAAAACACAAAATGCGTCTTGATGTTAAGTGCCCTGAGTTACTCTTACAGTGGAACTACAACAAGAATGATAAAGGTCCAGACTTTTATCCATATTGGTCTTCGGAAAAGGCATGGTGGATTTGTTCAGACTGCGGGAATGAATGGAAACAAACAATTTCTAGCAGGACATGCACGCCCATAAGAAATTCTTGTCCAGTTTGTGCCAAAAAGAGGTTACGGAAGGAAATGTCAGAAAGATCCAAAAGGATGTCTTTAATACGTTTCGGTCAGAAAAATCTTGAAGAAGAAAGACTAAAGTACATTAACGAAATTAAGCGTCAAATTTCTGAGACAGGAATCGTTCCGACAAGGGAAGAATTTTTAATGAAATCAAAAATGTCGTTTGTTTATTTGTATAAAATTTTCGGGGCTTATAACTTATTAGTAGAAGAATCAGGATTTACTCCAAGAAAAAGAAAGAGAGAATAGATGTCTAAAATTAAATCGTTAAAAAAGATGGAATATAATGGGAAAGTATATGATTTGTGTGTTAGGAATACGCACACATACAATATAGAAGGATTAGCGGTACATAATTCAGCCGGTGGGTCATTAGTTTCATTTTGTACGGGGATTACAGACATTGACCCTATCAAGTACGATCTTCTGTTCGAACGTTTTCTTGATTTTAGCAGAAGTGAAATCAAGGTCAATGGATTTGAAGCCTAATACTTGACAATAGCGGACGAAAATGATAAAGTGGTTGTCAATTCGAAAGGCGTAAAAGAATGAATATTTTGTCTCTTTTTGACGGTATGAGTTGTGGTCAACTAGCTCTTAAACGTATCGGGATCATTCCTGACAACTATTTCGCAAGTGAAATCAAGACTGATGGAATTTCGGTCACGATGTCGAACTTCCCGAATACTAAACAAGTAGGAGATGTCACCAAGCTTGACGGTAAAAGTCTTGGTAAGATTGACCTTCTTATTGGAGGAAGTCCGTGTCAGGATCTATCAATTGCGATGTATAACAGAACGGGTCTGGCAGGAATTAAGTCGAAGCTTTTTTACGAATATGTCAGGCTTCTTAAAGAAACGAATCCCACATATTTCCTTCTTGAAAACGTTGGATTGATGTCCGAAGCGGATAAAGCAGTCATCACCGAAATCATGGGTGTAGAACCAATTGCTATTAATTCCCTTCTTATCAGTGCGCAATTACGAAACCGCTTGTATTGGACAAACCTAAAAGTGGAACAGCCGAAGGACAAGGGAATTCTTCTAAACCAAGTTTTGACAAGCGGATGGTCAGACAGAGACAAGGCACGTTGTCTTTTGGAATCAGATAGCCGTCCGCAGAGCAATCGGATGAAGATGTTTTATCGTTACTTCAAAACTGGCTTCACAACGATTGTCTTTGAAAGCGAACAACACTACCTAGCATGTATGGAAAATTTCACTTCGAATTTCAATTTAAAGACGGTAACAGCAAAAGACTTGGATAAATATCATGGAGATGTCAGTGTTTATCAGAATATCCGGTTTTTGAATCAGACGGAATTAGAACGCCTACAGACGGTTGATGAAGGCTATACAAAGATTCTTACAAGAGATAAGGCCGCAGGAATCCTTGGAGATGGCTGGACTGTAGACGTGATCGCCCATATTCTAAAAGGAATCAAGTAATGAATTCATTTGAAGGAATTAACGTCCTAAGCTTATTTGACGGAATGAGTTGCGGGCAGTTGGCATTGCAAAGAGCCGGATTAAAATGCAAGAACTATTTCGCAAGTGAAATTGATAAAAATGCGATTAAAGTATGCATGAAAAACTTTCCCAATACTATTCAGGTAGGAAATGTTCTTGATGTAAAATCGGACAGCCTTCCACAGATTGATCTCATTATAGGAGGAAGCCCGTGTCAGGGTTTTAGCTTCGCTGGGAAACAACTCAATTTCGAAGACCCACGAAGTAAACTATTCTTCGAATTTGTTAGGCTTTTAAAAGAATGTAAGCCAAAATATTTCCTTTTGGAAAATGTTTGTATGAAGAAAGAATATGAAGATGTAATTTCTGGACTTTTGGGCGTAAATCCGATTATGATTAATTCCAGTTTGGTCAGCGCACAAAATAGAAAGCGTTTATATTGGACAAACATTCCACACGTAACGCAACCAGAAGATAAAGGAACCACTTGGGGAGATGTTAAGGAAAAAGGAGTAAATTCACACTCTTATTATTATACTGAAAAAGCCTTGTTTTGGTTGGCACAATCATCAAGAAAACACAATAGGGTTTTGACCGTCCATCAAGATTCTGATAAAATGCAGATGATTGAAGCATACCACTGTAAGAAATATTCAAATCAGAGATTTTTTGGAATCGTGGATTTACCGAATGACCTACAGGCTGTAGCCGCAATACGTGGAAGGTGTTTGTTTAACGGTAAACGCGTAGACGGGAAAATGAAAACGGAAGGGATGACAACGCAATATATTGAATTCAGATATGACAAAAAGACCAACTGTATTTCCACCGTGTCGAAAGATAATATTGTCGTTCCGTTCACTTTGCCAAACCGTGTCCCAGTCGGAGAATTCTTCTTCAGATATATCACGCCACTTGAATGCGAAAGGCTTCAAACAGTTCCGGACAATTATACAGATTGTGTTTCAGACACTCAGAGATACAAAATGCTTGGAAACGGCTGGACAGTAGATGTCATTGCACATATCTTGAAGGGGATCAATGAATAAAACCGAGTATCTATTAGCATGCCTTTCTGAAGAGTGTGCCGAAGTGCAGAAAAATGTTGGCAAAGCCTTACGTTTCGGGTTAGATGACATAGACCCTAATACCAAATTGGGAACCAACGGTGAACTTATCTTAGAAGAATTCTATCATATCTGCGCTGTGGTTGAACTCTTACAAGAAGATGGAATCATTAGGAAGCCAAGCGGATATTGGAAGCGTGAAATGGAAAATGATAAGAAAAAGAGGGTAACAAAGTTTATGGAATATTCAAAACAGAAGGGAACCCTGAAATGAAGGAATATAAAGACGGCATAACAGTACTTAGTCTTTTTGATGGAATCAGTTGCGGAAGACTTGCGTTGGAACGTGCTGGGATCAAGGTAAAGAAGTATTTTTCTAGTGAAATCGACCCTTGGGCGATGATGGTTTCTAAAACACATTTCCCGGACATTATCAGAATCGGAGATGTAAACAAGGTAAGATACATGGATGGCATCCTGTATACAGAAAACGGAAACTTTGATATCGGGAAAATCGATTTGCTTATCGGAGGAAGTCCGTGCCAAAGTTTTAGTCTGAACGGTAAGATGGAAGGGTTCGATGGGAAATCCGGTCTGTTTTTCCAATATGCAAGGCTTAAGAACGAATGCGATCCGACATACTTTCTTCTTGAAAATGTCGTGATGAAACCACTGTGGATTAAAACTATCAGTCTTTACTTACAGACAGGAGAACCTCGTCGGGTTAATTCGTCGCTTCTGAGCGCTCAGAAGCGACAAAGACTTTATTGGACTAATCTCGTTCCTTCTGAAATTAAAGACAAGGGAATTTTCCTTAAAGACATTCTTACGGACTTTCCTAAACGTAGCTACCGTTGGTTAAGCAAAGAACAGATGCGTAAGCTTGAAATCAAAGAATACCGTTATCAAAGTATGTACAGGGTGTTGACGCCGGAAGACAAAGCGGGATGCGTAAGCGCAAGCGGATTCTGCAATAGTCAGGACAACAAGGTAAGGATTGGCGACGGTATTCGCTATCTGACAAATGAAGAGAACGAAAGGCTTCAGACTCTGCCATATGGATATACCAGCGGCATTCCAGAATCAAAGAGGAAACACTGCATCGGTAATGGATGGACGGTTGACGTTATCTCAGAATTCTTCAAAAAATCGGAACGGAAGTCTATCAACAGACGGAAATGTTCACGCCAGAAGAAATCATATAAGAACTATACCTAAGTTCTTTAAAAGTAGGAATTGAAATAATGATCAAAACAAAACCTTTATATTCTTTTTCTGATATCGTTATGCTACCAGCCTCTGTTTCTTATATCGATAGCAGAAGTCAGTGCAATGTTTACTCAAGGTCTGACGGAATGTTGCCGCTCATTACCGCACCGATGTTTAGTGTTATCGACGTCAATAGTTTCCAGCAGTTTATAAATAATTCCATCAATGTCTGTCTTCCGCGAACCGGAAGGGACAAGTGGGTGAAAAAGACAGAATCTTTTCTTATTCAAAGCTATGGTCTTGACGAATTTAAGAGTTTGGTAGAAGAATGGTCAAAAGAGGACAATACTGTCAGACACTATGCCCTTATTGATATCGCAAACGGTCATATGAACAAACTTCTTCAGGTCATAAAAGATTCCAAAAAAAGGTTTGGAGACAGATTATGGATTATGGTCGGAAACGTGGCGTTACCAGAGACTTTCGTCAATCTTGCGGAGGCAGGAGCCGATGCTGTGCGTTTAGGGATCGGCACTGGAAATGCGTGTTTTGTTGATGGAACGAAAATCACGCTCCATGATGGGAAAACAGAAAAAATAGAAAACATCAAAACAGGAGAAATGGTTAAAACACATATTGGACAAAATGAGGTTGTTTGTAAAGCAAGATTTAAAAACAAAAAGAAGATTCTTACAATTAATAAAGAGATCACCTGCACCGAAGAACATAAATTTTGGGTAGTAGAGAAAGAAGATGCACAATTTGTTACTGACGAGAACATAGAAAAATATGCAAAATGGGTGGAAGCGAAAGACTTAGACGAAAGTAAACATTTTTTGATAAAAACGGCATAGGAGCTGGATGTATATGTTTTTCGCCAAGCAAGGAGTAAAATGAAAGAGATTAAATGTCTTGTTTGCAATAAAGTAATCAAAGGAGAAAAAGAACAATATGTATTAAGAGATTTTTATAAACATCTTAGAGTTTCACACAGAATGAAAAGGGGTGATTATTTTATCCTGTATGAATTAGATGGTAAAACGCCACTCTGTCATTGTGGGTGTAGTACCCCTGTTACGACAAAGAAAGGGTGGAATATTTGGCACAAATATTATGGGGATCACAAAAATAGAATGCCCCCGTCTCAAGAGACAATTGACAAATTAAAGATGAGTGCGGCACAAAGAAAAAGTGATTTGTTGTATTATAAAGATGTTGACAAGAATCTTCTCAAAGCTTCGTTCGATGATTTTAAAAATTCAAGAATGAACTTGTCTTCTCTTTCTGAAAAATATGATTATGACAAAAGGACTTTAAGGGACATGTGGATAGCTTTTGGATTTTGCACTACACAGGAATATAAAAGAATTGGTGCAAAAAACAATTCAATCTTGGGAACAAAAGCCAAAAGAGAAAAAATTGAAAAAGAGAAATCATTTTATCGTGAAGTTTATGACTTTATACATAGCAATCCATACTTATTTACAATGAGAGAAGTGAATAGGAAATTCGGATTCAAGTACACAGACACAACTATGCTGAAAAATCTTATGTTTTTGTTCGGGGAAGAAAATGTCGTACCATTTTTGAAATGCGGATATGCGTCGAAAGAAGAAGATTTTTTCTTCAAAATTTTGCGGTTTTATCTTGGCGGCGCAAATGTTAAACAAGGATTTAGGTTAGAAAACAAACTATACGATGGCCTTATTTATGGTAAAATCTTAATAGAATATGACGGAGAAGGTTTTTTTCATTCTTCAAAAGAAGAACAAGAAAACGACAGAACTAAAGATCAAATTGCAGAAGACCGAGGATATGTTTTGATTCGCTTTAGTCTAAAGATGATGAAAGATATATCCTTTATTAAGGAATTAGAAAAATGGAAAAGTTTAAGCTAGTTGAAATTTCTTCAATAGTCGAAGAACAAATTCGAGAAGTTATGGTTAATGACATGACGGTTTTTAAAGACCATTCTTATGTGGCAAACGGATATGTAGTTCACAACTGTACGACATCAGCGAATTCAAGCGTTCACTACCCGTTAGCTTCTCTAATCGACAATTGTTATCAAGAAAAGATGCGTTCTAATTTAAAAACAGAAATCATCGCCGATGGCGGTTTTAGTAACTTTGATCAAATTATCAAGGCAATTGGATTGGGAGCCGACAAGGTAATGTGCGGAAGTCTTTTCAACAAGGCACTTCAGAGCGCGGGAAAGACGACAGTCAGGGGAACCAACTGTATTGTTGATCAGTATTCTGAAGAAATTAAAGCCGCTTTCAAAAACGGTTTGGAGCTTGAAAAGGAATATTACGGCATGTCTACAAAACGCGCCCAACGCGAAATGGGGCATGAAGTCCTAAAGACAAGTGAAGGGATCATTAAGAAGAACCGCGTAGAATATACCCTCGGACAATGGACAGATAATTTCAAGCATTATCTTTCGACAGCAATGTCGTATACCGGGAAAACAAACCTTGAAGTATTTCGCGGCAATGTGGATTTTAACGTCATTACGCCACAGGCGTTTCAGGCATTTATCAAATAAGATGGGGATGATATGAAAGTGGATATTTATAAACAGGGAAATTTGTTTGCAGATATTGAAAAACTTCTACCAGAAGCGCGTCTTCTCGTCGGAAGGAAGCGTCCTGATAAGGTCTTTGTCGAATTTTCACTATACCCAAACGGATCTAAATTAAAGATTCCAGGCCGTGAAGATACCATTTTTGATCAAAGGATGTATTACAGAGAAGAAGATTGTTTTTATTCCGTATTCTCTTGGTTGGCTGACATGTTACATACACGAATTTTGGAAATTCATAATGATTTCACGATGCAACAGATGGAAGAATTTCTTCTAAAATACGGTATGGATGAAAAAGACATATGATTTGTAGTAATTGCAATGCGGAAATTCCTAGTGAAAAAGAAAGATACATTGAAAAAGGGAAGGTACTGTGTCCAAAATGCCGAATACTGTATTCAGAAAAAATACAAAGTCTTTTGAATTCTGTCAGTGATGGAAAATGCGATTTTTATTCAGCCTTACAAGAAATCGATTTAATAATCCGAATGAACGAAAGTCTTATATGAAATACAAACTGACAGCTAAAGAATTTGCTTTAAGAAGGATAGATAACCTCTTTGTCTATCTTGGAATCGACAAAGAAAACTTCTTGAAAGAAAACGGGTTTAAAACTATAGAAAGTAAAACGGGTTTTGATTTTGTGAAAATGATGTGTTTGGTATCAGAAAAGCTTGATATCGATGTGGATTATTTTTTCGACAGATTCAGACTTGAAAAAGGAGAAGCAAAATGGACATTCAAAAAGTAAGTTGGGAAAGATTCAAAGAAATAGTCAAATCGGCAGATCAAATCCTTGTAACTTCAGACAAATTCGTATGTGAAGAAGAAGAATATCGATTCTGGACTTTCCTCAACCATTTTAGCGATGATACAGAACTTCAATTCATGGCGACTGACAATGATGAGTTTTTCATCGTTGAAAAACAAGAACTCAGTTGGGACGGAACTTATTTTTCATGTAAATGTGGTGATTCTATTTTCAAAATGAAATTCAACAGGGTAATGACGACTTCGATAATTCCCTGAGGCCTTAAAATGTCCAATCAAAAACAGATAACCATCGCTGATTTAATCAAACACCTTCAGAAAATGCCTCAAGATCAACTTCTGTGGTGGTATCATGATGAAAGCGGAACATACGGGCAGTATTCTGAAATGCCAGGGAAAATAGAAGACATCCAATGGTCAGAAAAATGGAAGACATGGAGATATTTTTCTAAAACAGGATCGGGTGAAAAAAAGAAAGTTTTTGTTATATGAAGGATATCGGGATATGAGACCCAAATGGACAGCACAACAGATAGAAATAGCCGTTATCAAACATTTCAATCCTAGACAGAACATAATCGTTCCGAATGTCAGTTTTGGACTTTTCGCTTATCACGAAGCCGATCTGATTGTCCTTTCTCCGTATAACTGTGGAACCGAAGTCGAAATAAAGGTTACCGCTGCTGATATAAAGGCAGACCTTAAGAAAAAACACGGGCATAAAGAAGAAATAATCCGTGATGTCTGGTTCGCAGTCCCGGAAGAATTAGCTGATGATCCTAATATACCATCTTATGCCGGTATTCTTTCGGTAACGAAATTAAAAACCAGAAGAGGGGGACAAAGATATCGCTGTGTCAGGAAACGGTTGCCGGTTAAGAATAAAGATTCCCGCAAGTTTTTCGACGTTGAAAGGAATAAACTTCTTAGACTCGGTTGTTTAAGGATTGTCGGGCTGAAAGAAAAGCTTGATGATAAGTCAAATAAGATAGACGAATTGAAGTCACGTATAAAAGAACTTGAATCAAGGAAGGATACCAAACACTTTGAAGATTGATAGAGACAGGATGTTTCAAGTAGATTCGAAAATTAGACAAAGGAAACTTGATGATAAGACTCGAAGAGAAAACAGAAACCGTAAAGTAAGTTATCTTTTGACAGACAAGGTTGATTGCAGGATAGAAGTCTTAGACGGAATTTGTGAAGACGGGAAAGACGAAACAAGAATCTGGGGAAGTCGAATCGTTCTGGAAACGGATGAAGGGACGATTACAACCGTTGTCCGTGGAAAGACGAGAAATATGGCAGAAGTTCTTACCCGTACTTTCTTAGATAAAATGGGCGTAAGGTACAAAATCACGAGAGGAAGTTAGGATATGTCAAAAGGTTTGTTTGTTTCATTTGAAGGGCCGGAAGGTGGCGGAAAATCCACCATGTTGAAGAGAACAGCAGAATGGCTAATTGAAAATGGTAAGGAAGTCCTTTGCACCAGAGAACCAGGAGGGACAAAACTCGGGGATTATATCCGCGACATGCTGAAACATGACAGTTGCGGGGAAAGCCCTACAAATGCCGCTGAAGTGCTTCTTTTCCTTGCAAGCAGAGCTCAGCATGTAGAAAAGGTTATAGAACCAGCTTTGAAAGCAGGTAAGATTGTCCTGTGCGACAGGTTTGAAGATAGCACTTTCGCGTATCAGAGTTACGGAAGGGGATATGATTTAAATATCTTGCTGAATTTAAATAAATTCGCGACAAGCGGTTATTCCCCAAGCATCGTATTCGTTCTTGATATCGGACTAGAAGATTCTCTTAATCGCATGAATAAAAGGCAGATTCAGACAAACACATCGGCAGACAGGATAGAACTTGCTGGCAAGGAATTTCATCATAGAGTCAGGGATGGTTTTCTTGACTTACAGAAGAAGGAGCCAAACCGTAAATTTTTGATTGATGCAAGCCAAGAGGAAAACATGGTTTGGGAACAAGTAAAAAGCATCCTTATAAACAAGATGTAATTCTAACTGAAAGGAATAAACATGGTCTTAAAACTTGATATAAAAAGAAATTCGGATGGAGTGATAGCTACCGACATTTGGCCAAACTGGACGTGGCATGAATTTTGGTGGCGGTTTGGAAGCGCATCTTGCGACTGTAATCGTGAATTATTCTTTTTGCGCGCTCGCGGAGAAGAAGAAGAACCGAAAAAATTAGAATGCGGTGAATCTAAATATTATGTACGATGTTATGATAATGAAACCGGAGAAGTTTTATATAAAGAATTCTAACAACGTTTTCTGTCTGAAGAATGTGGGTGTTAGAAACGAAACAGGAGAAACAATCATGGAAATAGTAACCAAAAACGGACATAAACTAGAGATTGATGATAGCCAAGAAGCAAAAGAATTTTCGTTTAAGATTTTAATAGAATGGATTAAGGAACATGATGCTTTTAGCTGGGAAAAAATGGAACAAGATGACGAATGTCAGCTATATGCAATTAATTGTCTCGGACCTATTGTAGACAAAATTTCCAAAATGGAAGAATAATACTGGTATTTAAAAATAGAAAGACTGAACTGTGTAAAAATCTATCAGTCTTTCTATTTTAGACTGACAAGGAAATATTATGAAATACCCGAGTATCGATATTATTAAACAGGTTTGCGATCCGTTGGTTTCAAAATTAGGAAATGACTATAGGCAAAGATATAATGATGAAATTAGAGACTTGAAAAAGTGGGTTTTGTTTGTTCAGACAGATAAAGCCAAAGAAATCCTCGAAAGGAGGGGTAACCAACCTTCGGAAAATAACAAGTCTGGAAGTGTCATCCTCTGGCTTTTAGGAATCAGCGGTTTAGACCCGGTAAAAAACGGGATAACTCCTGACTTTAAAAAATTCGGGAAAGCAGATCCTCCTGATATAGACATGGACTTGATGCCGGATGTCAGGAATGAAGTCAAAGCTTTCCTTGTGGAAAAATTCGGGCAGGAACGCGTCTGTAGTGTCGGCACCGTAGGCACCTACAAGACGAAGAACGTTATCCTGGACGTTGCTAGGGCGCTTGGATTGGACGTTAAAGAAGCGATGGAAGTCACGAAGAATCTTGATGCGGAAATCGGAGGAGAAGAAGACGGTGACGAAGACACGAAGCTTGACAAAGCAGGGTTTGAGGAAATCTGCAAGGCACAGCCGGAACTTGCCAATTACTTTGAAAAATATCCTGAAGTGAAGGAACACGCGGAAATTTTAAGGAATCAGGCTAAGAATTTCGGGACACATGCCGGTGGCGTCATTATTTCCAATCTTAACCTTACTGAAAAGATACCGGTGTACAAAGATAAAGAAGGCCGTGTCGTGAGTTCTTGGTCAGAAAGTGGAGAAAAGCAGGAATTGTCCAGCCAGGGATATATAAAATTTGACATTTTATCGTTGAATAATTTGCCTATTATCGATAAATGTATCAAGCTAGTTAAGGAAAATAGGGGTATTGAACTGCATAGGAAAGATATTCCTGTGGACGATCACGAATCTATCAAAATGGGAACACGCGGGGAACTTCTGGGAATATTCCAATTTGAAAACCCGTATACCAAGAAAATTGCGGATAAGGTCGGTTGCGACTGTCTAGGAGATATCGCAGCAATCACTTCTCTTATTCGCCCTGGACCTAAAGATGTGGGTCTTGATGTGGAATATGCGGAACGTAAGAACGGCAAGAAATATGAGAAAAACCAGATTCTGGAAAATGTTCTGGGAGATACATACGGAATCCTAGCCTATCAGGAAGGTTTAATGAAACTTGCCGTAGAAATGGCAGGAATGTCACCGCTTGAAGGAAATCGTCTCCGTAAGGGAGCTAGCAAGAAGAAAAAAGACATCATGGATGAAATGAAACCAAAATTCATCAACGGTTCAATTGAAAAATGCGTCAAAAAAGGTTTAATGACAGAAGCGCAAGTAAACGAAATCTGGAATCAGATAGAATCTACAGCGTCTTACAGCTTCAATAAATGTTTATCTCCCGATACAAAGGTAAAAAAAGAAAATGGATCTGTTGTCAAGATGTCTTCTCTTAAAATCGGAGACATGATTTTAGGTTTTGATAAAACTTCAGGAGAAAAATACGTCAAGGTAACGGACATTATCAAGACAGGAAGGAAGTCTTGCGTTAAGCTTTCGTTGGAAGGGAAAGATGGATTGCATAAAATCGTTTGTACGCTAAACCACAAGTTTATGTGCCACACTGATTACGGTTATAATGTATGTAGTTTGGATGCTATCTTTAGAAATGGTTACAGAATCTGCATGGAAAACGGAGAAAGTCTAGAAGTTATTTCTCTTCTCGGTATGGGAGAAATGGAAACAATGGATATTACAGTAGACTCTCCAGAACACCTTTTTTTCGCTAACGGATATGTAACTTCTAATAGTCACGCAATTTGTTATTCAGCAATTACGACTACAGAACTATGGCTAAGGTATCATTACTTCTATGAATACATGACAGCTTTGCTTCAGAACAGTGACCCGAAGAAGGAAAAATTCGGCACCACGATCTTTGACAAGTATGTTAAATTCGCGATAGACAAGGGGATGATTGTCCACAAGCCAAGCATTAATGAATCCCGTGTTGAATTCCGTCTTGAAGGGAATGATCTTTGGTATGCCCTTGGACATGTAAAAAATGTCAGCAACAGCGCTGGGGCCATTGTGAAAAATCAACCTTATGCAAGTCTGGAAGACTTCTATGATCGCTGTACGGTTGAAATCGGGACGGAAGGTAAAACAAGAAGACCGAATACAAGAGTTGTAGAAAGTCTGATTTATGCAGGAGCCTTTGATTGTTTCGGAGACAGAGAAGTCGTTTTCAAGCACTTCTATGAATTAACTGACAGGGTGGAAAAATGGAAATTACCGAAAGCCCATCCTTATCTCAAGTCCGGTATCGAACATATGGAATCGATTCAAGACGGCATGGAAATCAGTTCTTCCAATTTGTCAAAAAATCTTTGTAAAATCCGCAAAGCGAAATCAGTTGTTATCGGCCAAGAGATAGAAAGTGTCAGAGTGTTGAATTTTGACAGTAAACCTAAATATATCGATCTTCCTGCATTAGATCAGAAGACATTAGATGATATGGAAAAGGAGATGCTTAGCGTCAGGTTTTCAGACAATATCTATGCTCGATACCGTCAACAGACAAGGGAAGTTAAGGGGCTATGCAGTTATACGACAGCCAAACTAGAAACAGAAAAAACCAGAATTAAAGTTCTGGGAGAAATCATGGGAATCAAAGAAATTAATTTTAAATCAGGGAATCAGGGTTTGAGGGTCTATATCAGTGACGGGAACAAAGAAATGAATTTTCTTGTATTCTCAAGTGCCGTCATGCTTTTCAAAGACCGTTTCATAGAAGGTGATATCGCCGTCCTTCCGTTGCGTAATTTCGGACAGGATTCCGAAGATAAAACATTTAGATTCTATGACGACAGAGAAGGTGGATTTGTATTAAAAAGGAAAGAAGATGCCAAAGACTAGGATTTATATTGTAGAAATAGAAATAGAAAATTTTGAAAGTCACGAACATACTTTCCTCCGTGATTTTTCTCCAGGATTCAATTGTATAGCAGGGCTTTCAGATGTCGGTAAGTCAAGCGTCATAAGGGCAGTGAAGCTATGTGCGTATAATCAATTTGATCAGAAAATGGTTAGGACAGGCGCTTCGTTTTGTCGGGTCAAAATAACAACGAATATAGGTTCAGTTGAAGTCCGGAAGGGTCCGGATGTCAATTTATGGATTATAAAGAGAAATGATACACTAGGTGAAATCAAGCTTGATAAAGTCGGGAAGGCGGAAGTTAAACAAGCTTGCGAAGTGCTTGGAATGAAGGTTATCACGTTGGGAGAAACAGAAGTACCTATCAATATAATGGATCAATTGGAAAGACATTTTTTTATTGACGGCATAGGAGACAAGAAAACCACCGGATCAAGCAGAGCAGAAATTATTGATGAAATCTGCGGACTTAACGGGGCGGAAGAAATGATAAGAGTGATAAGCCTTGATCAATATCGTTTGACGAGAGAAATCACAGAAGCAGAAAACAGAATTAAAGAACTCGAAGGGAAGATGTATAGTGAAGCAGATATCTATCGGGATCAGATCCTTCTTTCCCGTGTAAAAAAAACAGAAGATGAAATTAAGACGTGTGAATCAAACATTTCTTTCATGAATCAATTATTTGCTTCTCATGAAGAAAAACTGAAAGAAATATCAACGATATCAATGGATATTAATAATATTCCTATAATTGAAGATCTTGAATTTTTGTCGTCAAAGGCAATAGAAGACATATCTGTCTATCAGAAAATGGAATCTTTATGGGACAGATATCTGCAATCCACATACAAAATAGAAAAATTGAATGCGTCTGTTTTAAGTTTGCAAAAAACAGATGATATTTCCTTAGAAGGTCTTAAAGATTTGACGCTTCAGCGAATACTGTTTTCTTCTATTTGGGAAAAATATACAGAAGTCAATGAAAAAGTAAAGACAGTTTCTTATAAGCTGTTAGATATCCCTGATTTACAAAAAATGGAAGACTGGACAATTAAGGAGGATGTTCTTTCTTCTGTTAAACTAGTTGAATATTTTCGAAAACATGAAGCCTTATTATTAAAACTAGATGACGTAAATACAAGACTTCTTTCGTTAGATATCATTGAAGAAGCAGAAGAAAATATCCATTGTCTGAATATTATCAGTGACAGACAAAAGATTTATTCTTATTTTGATTCATGGCGGGTTATCACAGACAAACTAGAATCAGTCATTGAAAATTTATCCAAAACGAAAGAAGATTTGGATAATACGGAAAACAAACTTCATGAAATCTATCTCAATATTGAGATATGTCCAGTAACTAAAATACCAATAGGGAATACGTGCAGTTTAGTCAGGAAATGAAACTTAAGGAATAAAAAATGGATGCACAAGCAATACTCAAAGAAATCGAATCGTTTCAAAAACAATTTGACGCTTTAAAACAACTGAAAAGCAGAATGGAAGGAGAAAAGGAAAGTCTGCTCAAGCAACAGCATGATTTGGAAAAACAAGCTCTTGAAGAAACTGGGAATCAAATAACAGATTTTCCGAAAATGATTAAAGAATATGATGAAAAGATTCAGGAACGTTTAGAAATTCTAAGGAAATTGTTCAACAAATGAAGCTTACTAAAATATCGGCTTCTTGTATCAAGACTTACGAAACATGCCCGAAAAAGTGCTATACTGAATATGTCTTGAAAATTAAGCCTCCGACCCATCCTTCCGCCTTAATGGGCCGCATTGCATAAATTTTGATATTCGTACTTAAAGTATGAATACAGAAAACCCCAAATGGCATAGAACCCCAAAAACAGAACTGATTTCTAAAACGTTCCCTCACTTGGTCTCGGAATGGTCTTCTAAAAATGCTTTACCAATTGATGCCTTTTTCTGTGGAAGTGCGAAAAAGGTATGGTGGGAATGTAATAAGTGTGGTTTCCTTTGGGAAACAGAAGTTCGGGTGAGAACTAGATCTGGGTGTGGATGTCCTGAATGTAGCAAGGGCCGTCGCGTTTCTAAAATGGAATTAAGAGTTTTTGCGGAAATGAAGTCGCATTTCGAAGATACTAAATCTTGTGATAAAAGTTTAGGATATGAAATTGATGTTTTTGTCCCATCATTGAAATTAGGCATAGAAGTTGATGGGTCTTTTTGGCACAAGGACCGAGCAAAAGATGTTAAGAAAAACAACAAGGCAATTCTAAGTGGAATCAGAATGATACGTCTGAGACAAAACCTTGAAAGAATCGGGGATGAAGATGTTTGTTATGATAAAAAAGAATCACAAGAAGATGTGATAAAAACTTTACTAGGCAAAATCGGACTTACTGAAATAAAGGGCCGACAGCTTTATAAAGAACTGTTGATTAAATATCGCAGAGTAAATCCAGAAAACAATCTTAGAAATAACTTTCCTGAACTTTGTTTAGAATGGAGTGAAAAGAATTACCCATTATTACCAGAAAACTTTTCTCGTGGTTCGGAATATTCTGCCTTTTGGAAATGTAAAAGAGGACATGAATGGTCCGCAAGGATTGACTCTAGGGCATGTGGAGGGAATGGATGTCCTGTTTGTGCCGGAAAGATAAACGAAAAAGTTTCAGATATGGAATATGCTAAAGAATGGAGTTTAAATAATCTACAAAATCCTGAAATGATTTCTTCGACTTCACATGTTAAATATTTATGGTATTGTTTAAAACATAATTTTGAATTTAAGGCCTCTCCAAACAGCAGAAAGTTTAATAAAGGTGGATGTCCATATTGTAGTGGGGTTTTACCCGAATTCAAAGACTCTGTGGCTTCAATTCGTAGATTTATCGAACTTTGGGATTTTACAAAAAACACTTTAAAGCCTGAAAATTTAAAGGCTGGGAGTATATTAAAGGTATGGATTTTGAATAAATTCGGGAAAACAGAACAGGTTGTTGTAAGAGATTTTATTAAAAGGATAAAAAATGGATATTAAGTCGGTTTCTGCAAGCGGGATAAAAACTTTCGAAGTGTGTAAACATAAATTTTATACAGAATATATATTAAAAATACGTCCTGATGCGAATCCATCAGCAAGACTAGGGAAAGCATTTCATTCGATGTTTGAACTTGCATGTAAAGCAAAAACACAAGGAAAGGAATTGGAGAAACAAGATCCGTTTTATTATAGGGAACAGGCTATTTCTGAAAACAAGGTGCTGGAGGAAGACTTGCCGATCCTAGATCAATTAACTCGGAACTGTTTGGAATGGGGCTATATGAACATTTCTGATGCCGTAGGTTTTGAAAAGGAAATTAAATTCAACCTGCCTTGCGGCATCCCTGTTATCGGTTATATTGACAGACTTGACATAGACAGGAACTGGAAAGCCGATATCATTGATTTGAAGACGCAGAAGAATGTCTTTACCAAAGAAGAACTGGGAAACAATTGGCAAGCTAAAATATATTTTCTCGGTGCCGTTAATGACAATCCATTTATTGATGGCGACGTTAATGTCAATTTCTGGATTGTCAGACATAAGATACAGAACACCAAAATAAATGTCATGGCGTTTGATTCCGTCTTGGATTCGTTGGATAAAAAGACTGTGGAAATTCTTAATAGCGATGGTCAGGAATGTCGTCCTAGCGGCTTATGCAGGTTTTGTGCTTCGCCAGATTGTAAGAATCGTTCAGTTATAAAGATTAACAGTTTTCAGAAGAAAGAGGAATCTTCTTCCGTAAAGGATATCAAGGCTATGCTTAAACGTATTAAAGGGCAGATGGATAAAGAAACAAAAACGACTCTTCAAGACGATGATATATCGATGTTTTAAAACGGAGGAATAATGATGAAATACTTTACTTGTAAATGCGGTGAAAAGAAGTTTTGGGGAAGCGGGGAATCGCCTAAGCCTTGCCAAGTCTGTCAGATCTGCGGGACAACCATGCTAAAGCTTTCAGACGAAAGTTATGTGGAACCGAAACCTCATACTTGGACAACGGAAGAAACATATAGAGACGGAAAATTAGTAGAATCACATTGCTATTGTAAAATGTGCTATGACACAAAACCAAAAGAGAATAAATAGATGAAAATTCAAGAGATCAGAATCAACACGAGCATGGACGGGCAGAAACGTTTTTATTACTTCATGTCTGCCATAATGCTAAAAGAAGGAATTTCGGATATCGAAATCAAAGGAGATTCCTTGACAGTCGGAAATTATCTTTTCCGTGTCATCAATACGAATAAAGATTCAGAAGAAATATTTGTTGGTTCAGAAGGAGACCTTCTGAAAATAAAACAACTTTTTTCATTTACTGAAAAGGAAGAAGACTGGCAGATTCACGTCATTCCATATGAAGATATTTTGGAAGGTAAAAAAGGTTGTGTCGTGTGGTATGAAGATGAAATAAAAAAACAGGAAAGCAACATTCAATTTGTGTTTCAGAAATACGGAAGGATTCAGAATGTAAAGAATTCAACGGATACAGCAGAACTACTTGAATGTATCAATGACAAGTCTTGGCACAATCTCTGTGATAATCCTAAAACCAGACAATTCGGATTCGTTAATCGGGAAAAAAGTGAAATCCGCATGTTCGGTCTGATGTTCATGAAGTCGATTGAAGATGAAGGCCTACGTAATCTATTCATGGAATTACATGATAGACTGATGAAAGAACAAATGGAAAACGTATGGAAATAAAAACACATAATTTAAAGGCAGTCTTTCCAGACGGGGAAGAAGGAAAGATAGATTTTGAAGAAATGTTTGACGGTTTGGGCAATCTGTTAAAGAAGACGGAAAATAAAATTCTTGCGATTGATGCAGGAACTGTAGAAACAGGATATTGTATTGTCGGTTTCGACACTCTGAAACCATATAAGTTCGGAAAGATAGGGAATGAAGAAGTTCTAGACATAATCAATACCCTTTCAGATAAAGACGTTGTGGTATTGGAACAGTTTAAAAGCTATGGCATGGCGATAGGACAATCTACCATTGACAGCATCCAGTGGAATGGACGTTTCATTCAACGGGCCTTGGACAATGGTCTAAGAGTTGATATGGTGGCACGCATGGAAGAGAAAATGTGTCTCTGTAATACAAGCAAGGCCAAAGACGGGAATATCAGGCAGGCTCTTATCGACAGATTCGGTGAAGTCGGAACAAAGAAAAATCCCGGTTTCTTCTATGGGTTCGCAAAAGACGCGTGGAGCGCAATGGCGATTGCCGTTACTTGGAAGGAAAGAGAAAACAAGAAAATCGGGGACCAACAATGAATATCTTAGATATCCGTAGGTTCGGGAATACAATACTTCTTGAAAAGCATCTAAATTGTACTTGTAGCTATTGTGGTGGATTCAAGGGGAAATTCAAAGGATGGTGCGGTTATGAATTTCCTGAAATTAAAGCATGGAACTCATGGCGTGTTCTGTGGATACGTATACTTGGAACCAGATTCTATTTGCGTTGGACTTTAAGAAAAACGAAAGGATAAAAATGTGGTATTTAGCAGAACCAAGAGACGTTAGTTATTTAGAAAACAGTATTGAAGTGTTTCGGGAAGGACGTTACAGTGTAAAGAAACAGGGTAGACATTATTTGATTGTTGACAATAAGTATTTAATTGCAGAAAAGTGTTCCAGTAGAATCACAGAACCTGAAATCCGGAAATGGATTAATGCTGTAAGAATTAAAGATATTAAGAAGGTGGAGAAGACAAGAAAAATGATGGAAGAAATGGAATCGGCATGCCGATTAATTGAAGGTTTTTGGAAATAATGAACTTGTACTTGGGAAATAGCAATGAAACCATTAAAGAACTTGCTGATAATAGCGTAAATTCCATCGTGATATATCCCCCTAGAACTTCCGTTATTATTCGTTCAATGCGATCCTAGATTTTACCCAAATGGTTCAATTTCTCTTGCACAAAAGAAAACTTTAATTGCATACAACAAAAAGGTTTCTCTACTTAAGTCTTTAAACATTAAACTTATTGAGCTTTGGGAATATGATATAAATCTAAACTTATCAGAAACTATCAGTAGTTTAATGGAGAATATAAAAAATGGATAAAATTTGGAAGGATTCGTTTGAAACAGATAGGTTTGAAATTGTTTGTGGAGATAGCTTACAAAAACTCAAAAATATTCCTTCTAGTTCTGTCTCGTCAATATGTTGCGATCCCCCGTACGGGCTAGGTAAACAACCAGACCCGATTGAAGTCATGAAAGATTGGGTGGAAAAGGGTTATCATGAAATCACTGGAAAGGGTTTCATGGGTAAAGAATGGGATGCTTTTGTTCCTCAGCCAAACCTTTGGAAGGGATGTCTACGCGTGTTGAAACCGGGCGGGCATCTGCTTTCTTTTTGCAGGAACCCGCACACAAGATTGGATGGCGATGTCTTTGCGATTTGCCGGATTCGAAATCAGAGATACAGTGGCATGGGTGTATGCTCAGGGTTTCCCGAAAAGCATGGATGTAAGCAAAGCTCTTGATAAAGCAGCAGGGAAAGAAAGAACCGAAGGGGCTAGGGTGTGGAGCGGAGGGGAAAGAGTCGGAGGGATAATAAAAGACGACGAAAATGAAAAGACGAAACAGAGAATTATTTATGATGTTCCGGCAACAGAAGAGGCTAAGAAGTGGCAGGGCTGGGGAACAGGTTTAAAACCAGCGCTAGAGCCCATTATTTTAGCTCGGAAGCCTTTTGAAGGTACAGTTGCTCAAAACGGATTGGAACACGGCACAGGGGCTATAAACATTGAAGGGTGCAGGGTTGTGACGGAAGACAAACTTGGAGGAGGGCACTCAAGCGCTGGTCAACAAATGAACGGTGGATGGAAGCGCCCTTGGATGAACAACCCTGAATCGGTTGCGGCAAATGTAGAGCGTTCGCGCCAGTCCGTGGCTCGTAGCGAAAAACTTGGTCGTTGGCCAGCTAATTTAATTCACGACGGGAGCGAAGAAGTTCTTGAATTGTTTCCAGATGCTAAAAGTGGAAAATCAAACGGCAATGCGGAAATCGGAAAAGAAGGTAAAAATATTCCTCTAAGAAGAGGGAAACTAATTCCTAGAAATGATTCTGGTTCTTCGGCTCGATTCTTCTACTGTGCGAAGGCTTCAGTCAGAGAACGGAACGAAGACTTACCCAAAGAAGGGCAAAAGAATATCCATCCTACAGTTAAGCCGTTGACATTGATGCGCTATTTATGCCGACTTGTAACACCTGAAAATGGAACAGTTCTAGATCCATTTATGGGAAGCGGAACTACAGGTAAAGCCGCCTTACTTGAAGGATTCGATTTTATTGGAATTGAAAAGGAAGATGAATATTTCCAGATAGCCAAAGCTAGAATAGAAAACCAAACCAAAGGACAGGAATGAACAAAACAACGATTGCAGAAGCGTTTCAAATGTTTCAGGATATCGACGAAAAGGAAGAATTGATTCAGCAGATCGTCTCAGAAACTGGAGCGACAAGAAAGGCGGTGGTTCGCAAGCTCGGTCAACTTATGACTGAAGACGGAAAATGGAAACCAATAAAAGGAATTCCGAAAACCTGGGAAAACGATTTCAGCGATGTAAATTCAGAAACAGTTCCGGAAGCGCCGGATGGATGGGAACCAGAGGTCCCAGATGAAATTGAAGATCCGGTTAAACACGCCTTAATTTCTGAAAATTCCAAGCTTAAAAGGCAGTTAAAAAGACTTCTACAAAACAAGGGTAATGAAGAACTCAACCTGGAAAGACTTACTGGAGACATCAATACCATCAAGCCTTTCCCGATACTCTATCGCCCACAGAAGCAGTCAGATAAAAAACAGGCGACACTTGTATCCCTCTTGGCGGACTTTCACATCGGAGCAAAGGAATACATCCCCGGTTTCAATAAGTTTGATTATTGCATTGCTTGCAGAAGGGTAGAAATATATTTAAAGAAAGTTCTTGATTGGTGTGAACTTCATCGGAACAGCTATGTCATAGATGAAATATGCATTTGTTGCCTCGGAGATATGATAAGCGGAGATATCCATGATGAACTGATAAGATCAAATGAATTCAGTTGCCCGGAACAGGTCAAGAAGGCTTCAGAATTACTGTCTAGCCTATTCGCAAGCCTAGCCCCTCATTTCAAGAAAGTCAGGATAGAATTTATCGTCCCGGATAATCATAGCCGTGTTACTCAAAAGATAGAATTCGCAGACGGAACCAACAGTTACAATTACTTGGTCGGACACCTTACAAAAGCGTTGGTTTCGAAACACGATAATATTGAATTTAACATTTATCCTCAACTACAGCAGATTATCAGGATTCATGACAGACGTTATCTTATCATGCACGGGAACTGCGTAAGGGGCGGTGGAGGTGCTTTGTTCCCGATGACGGGTATTACAAGAAAGCTTTGGCGTGAAAGCCACCTCAGAATGAATATGTCAGAAGACATGCATTTTGACAAGATTCTAATGGGTCATTACCACGCGCCTTGCAATACGCCTGATTTGGGAATTGCCGGTTGCTTGGTATCCAGCACGGGATTCGATATGTCAGCCGCCCGTCACACACCGGCATGCATAACATCATTCTTCGTCAGCGGAAAGTATGAATTTGACTATACCGAATTCTGGCTTAACGAAGGTGAAACATACTAAAGTCAATAAGTAGATATTAAAATAAAGAGGGAACTAGAATAAAATCAGGTTCCCTTCTTTTTTTGATACCCGCAACATTAGCATGAAAAAAGAACTACAAGCTTTGGCTAAAATTTTAGCGAGTGGCTTTCAACAACCGTTAAGAAGCCAGCCAGACTACGGAGCGGGAGAATCATTGCTTGACAAATTAGCAGAAAGGGCAGGCACGGACATAGAAAGTCTTTATGAAAGGCACGATCCTTTCCCTAGAACAGCAATGGAATTTGATACAGAAGAAGAAATGCAGGAATACCTAAAGATCCATCCGAATGCCGATAGAACGAATCATCACGTCAGGCACAAGTTCAATGAAGAACTGACTGGGTATAGCGGTGGGCAGAAGGATCTTACTTTGAGTCTTCATAGGGATCATGTCCCAGTAGGCAAAATTGACTATTCAGAATATGCAGGCAAGCCAAAGGTTAAATTCCTAAACGTCAACCCAGAAGAAAGAAGGAAGGGGTACGGAACGCTTCTTTTGAAAAAGCTACAGCAGAATTATCCAGATCAGGAAATCGACTTAGGGATGCTGACAGAAGAAGGGTCAAAACTTATTGATTCCCTTCGTTTCCAAGAACATCCGACGCAACACGCAGATTCGTTTAAGCGACTAGAAGGGCTTAAGAATCAGTTATCCGCCTTAGAAAAGAAAATAGACGAAGATTCTGATAAGGGGATTCTTGTTAAAGAAGACTGGGAAAAGAGGGATGACTTGGACAGGGAAGTTTACACACTTGAATCTGAATTGGCTTTTAAAAGACCGACTAAAAGGATTCTTTCATGAAAGAGACTATGAACGAAATTCATAGGAGAGAAAGCAAACATAAAGATTGCCGGTTCTATGAACACTTCAGCATGGTAACAAGGACTTGCTGTGGTGGAAAACACATAAAGGAAATCTATGAAGTAATACGATGTGACGGCATTAAGAAAGATTGTAGTTGTTGCGAAAGTTGCTATCGTTTTAAAAAGAAGGACACAAACCAATGAATATATTAATATTAGAAAAAGGATGTCTAGATTGTTCTACTGTTAAAGTTAATTTAGACCTCAACAAAGCGGAAAACGATGAATTTCAAGGATCAAACGGAGAAAAAATTTGTGTATTTTTTACTCTTTCCAGCGCAGGTACGAAAGAACTGACACAAAGGCTTGGAATAGAAAATGTTGCGCCGATATTATTAACATCAGATGGCATTCAAATAAAAGACGTAAATGAAATCTTGAAGAAAATCGGTCTGTTAGGATATCGGAAATAAGATGTTTTTTTGATACAGAAAACATCTGTACAAAAACAAAAAACCACATCCGCACGAAGGCAAAACTTCGGCGGATTTTGCATCTAATTCAACATGCCGACTTACGACTATCAATGTAAAAAATGCGCGTCTTTATTTGAAGTTTTCCATCGTTTCGGAGAAATTCCTTCAGAAGGATGTCCGGTTTGCGGAAGTCTGGAGATAAAGAAAAGCGTTTCTGGCTTTTATCTAGGTAACAGAGGACATACCCTTTCTTCAAATTCCGCCACTGTTGACATGATGGCAGATCTTCGTGAAAATTACGGAATAGAATCTGTTCAGATGAAAACAGGAAATTTCCATGAATGGTATAATGGCGTAAAGAAGGACGGGTCAAAAGTAAAAGAACAGATGTTGTCTGGTGAAGAAAGACAGAATGCCAGAATCGCAAAGAAGAACCGAGACTTCTTTTCTAAACCCTTAAATTCAAAAGCGATACAAAAATTATCACAAACAGGAAGACCGTCAAATAAGAAATGATGGTCTTTTTTAGGAGAATATATTAAATGGAAGTTTTTAAACCGGTTATCAACGTTGTCTTAAGCGAATGTCCAGGAGAAATAAGTCTAGGAATAATGGTCGCTGGATGTCCTTACGGATGTAAGGGTTGCAGCTACAAAAGCTTAGAAAAATTCGGCAGAGTTGAATTAACCTTATCTATGTTTGAAGAAGAGCTCAGGAAATATCATAATCAAGCGACAGCCGTCGTGTTTATGGGTGGCTGTTGGTTAGGTAACGAATTAACCGTATATCTGGAAAGATCCAAATCAAACGGATATAAGACCTGCCTCTATACCGGACTTAAGAATATCGGAGAAATAGAACCTTCCATTATTAAAAATCTAGACTACTGCAAATATGGGAGATGGGAAGGAATCCCGTTGGCAGAGAAGAACAGCAATCAACGGTTTTGGGATATTAAAAATAATACGGATTTGACTTATAAGTTTCAAATCGGAAAATAGGAGAAGATTAGATGTTTGTAAAATTGACGGAAAAACAGATTGAAGAAAAAATAAATTTTATAGGAAATTACATTAAGGCTGAAAACGCGGCAACGGCCTCGGTGGTAGACTCAAATGCCAACGTAAGCAGTAAGAACATTTGCACATTGATGGGAGAACTGCATAAGGATTTCAATATCCAGCTTAAGCGAAAATTGGTGACAGACAACATTACAAAGCTTTTCGGAAAGGAATTGTCAGAAGAATATCTTCGTCAGCTTAAAGACCACGAGATTTATTGTCACGATGAATCTGGGCTCGCCCCCTACTGTTGTAGTGCAAGCCTTTATCCTTTCTTACTTAATGGTATGAAGGGACTCGGAGGAGAAGCCGGAGCTCCAAAACACTTGTCGAGTTTTTGCGGGAATTACGTCAACCTGATGTTTGCCCTTTCCTCTCAGCTTCTCGGGGCGGTAGGTGCGCCAGAGACACTGATGTGCTTTGATTACTTTGCGAGAAAGGATTACGGAGAAGATTATGCAGATTGGTTTACGGTTCCGAAAACAGAACAGCAGAAGAATGATGCAAAGGAAATTGAAAACCATCTTCAGAGTGTAGTCTATGCTATCAATCAGCCTGCGGCGGCAAGAGGATACCAATCTATTTTTTGCAACTGGTCAGTTTTCGACAAATATTACTTCAAAGCTATTTTTGAAGATTTTGTATTTCCTGATTTTACTCCTACGAATTGGGAAAGCCTAGAAAAACTTCAGAGATTCTTTCTTAAATGGATTAACAAAGAACGTACCAAAGCCCTTCTTACCTTCCCTGTTATCACGGCAAGCGTATTGACATCTGACGGTAAACCGAAGGATGAAGAATTCGCTAGGTTTCTTGCCAAAGAACTTAGTGAAGGGAATTCCTTTTTCATGTTTATGTCAAAGAATCCACAAGCGATTTCCTCATGTTGCCGGCTTTCCAATGAAATGACAGACACGACTTTTTCAAACAGTAGCGGGGCAGGTGGCGTCAGTACTGGATCAATGAACGTCATTACTATCAATATAAACCGCTTGGTTCAGAATGCCGTTAAAGACAATCAGGGTTGCCTTGTTGATAAATTGAATTCCATTAAGAATGTTCTTAGTGAACAGGTTCTTAAACTTCATAAATATCAAGTCGCCACAAAGACAATATTCGATGATTTGAAGACCGCCAAAATGCTCCCCCTTTATGATGCCGGTTTCGTGACAATGAAGAAACAGTATTTAACTGTCGGTGTCAACGGCGTTTTGGAAGGAGCAGAAAGTCTAGGTATTGAACCTTCCTATAACGAAGATTATAAGAAATATCTCAAAGCTATTTTTGAAACGATTTCTTCATTTAACAAGCAGGCTAAAGAAACATGGAAAGACCGTGAATTGATGTTCAATCTTGAAATGGTTCCGGCTGAAAATCTTGGAGTTAAATTCGCCGGTTGGGATAAAAAGGACGGATATGTTGTTAAACGTGAAGCCTATAATTCTTATTTGTATCGCGTTGAAGACCAAGACATAAACATCATCGACAAGTTTAGACTTTATGAAGAAGATATATCTAAAACGATGGACGGTGGTTCTGCTGTACATCTCAATCTTTTGGAGTATCCAGACAAGGAAGCTTATTACAAGCTGATGTGTTTAGCCGCGAGTCTCGGCGTACCATATTGGTGTACGAACATAGCAATTACCTGTTGTGAAGAAGAAGATTGTAAGCATATCAACAAATTCACTTCCAATCATTGCGTCAAATGTGGAAGTCCCAACGTAAGCCACGCGACAAGGATAATCGGCTACTTGCGTAAGAATACTAGTTTTTCAAAAGCCCGTCAAAATGAGAATATCCTCCGCTTCTACCACAAGATTTTCAAGAATGAAGAATTCGTTTCTTGAAAGATTTTTTAATATCTGAAACAGCTTTCAAAGCACAGGGAGAAAAAATATGCCAGTACGAACAGAAGAAAAAGGCGGGAAGTGGAGAGTGGTTGAAACTGACGGAAGCATTGCCAAAAACAACGCAGGAACGGCAATTGACGGAGGGGGGCACGATACCGAGGCGGAGGCGGTTGCACAGGTTCAGGCAGTCAATATAAACATGATGAAAAAGTCAAGTTATGATATGGTGGCTGCTGTTGAAAAACTTTCCGGATATTATGAAAGACATGCGGCAAGTCTTAGAGATGCGGAAAGAATGATGCGTCCTGTTATGCAGAAGACGATAGCAAGCCTTCAGAAGCGGTTTCAGAATGACGGAGTAGACAGCGTAAAGCTGATCAAGGAACTGCCTGCCCAGCAAGCCGTAAATTCAAACAGCTACTACCAGATCGCATGGTACGGGTTGATGACGAAACAAAGTCCATATGGACGTTGCGGGACTATTCAGATCACAACGACATACAATAACGAAAGTGACGAACAAGATATCACTGTAAGTCTTAGAGTAAAACTCGGCGGCGACAAATCGGTTGTGTTCCCGTCTTCAAGTCCAGTTGGAGTCGTTACAAAAGCATTAAACTATGTTTCTCAGATCGAACGACAGAACAAAGGATTTGATTATTGGGTTAAGACCTATAAGCCTACGAATCCCAAAGAATAACACGTTACGCTGAAAATGATTTTGTTAGGAAGTTTCTTATTCAACGTCAACAACACGTTTTGAAACAAGAAGAGGGAAAAATGAATTTTGAATGGAAACACAAAATCGAAGAGGCAAAAGATTTAGTTAAGAAAATAGATGATTCTGAACAGTTGGTTTTCAACTGTTCAGAATTCGCTTTTGAAAAATTTTGGAAAGATATTGTTCAAACAATTGTCACAAAATCAAATTCTAACCATGAAGAAATGGTCTCTCTTGTTTGCGCGACATGTTATTTAATCAATGAAAAATGGACACAAGACAAAACAATTCTTCATGAAGATGTGTCTCCGGGAGAAGGTATTGCTTCCTGTATGATTGAAAGGTTAGGGCTTTCTCGGGAAGATTTTCTATCTATAGGAAGAGAACTAAGATTTTACTAAAGTTTACAGAAAGGACTTCCTGTCATTAGACATTCATCAGGACAGATATCGGAACCTTCGGATCGATCCTATATATCTTGAATTTATTCTGTCCGGGACGATCTTCTTTAATCCATTTGGTTTCAGATCTTCCGTTTTCCACCAGCGTCAGGCTCTGGCAGTATTTCTGATTTGACATAATTATCGATCTGATATCTTGTGGCATGTCATCCCACATTTTTTTCGAGTTGTTATGTAACTCATTAATCTGTTTCTGTGTCATATTATCCTCCCGTTCCTAATATAGATAATTAGCGAGTTATCTATTATAAACATGAAACAGTTTTTGATATCTTCACGAAAAGAAAGGAGTTCGATGTTATGGATTTTTGCGTTAATGTAGAAAGAATGAAGCTAAAGGATTTAAAACCGGCGATGTACAATCCTCGTACGATTTCAGAAGATGCGTTTTCTGGATTGGGGAAAAGCCTAGAAAGGTTCGGAATCCTTGCGAATATCGTTTGGAACCGTAGAACGGGGAATATTGTCGGCGGGCATCAGCGCTACAAGCAATTACGGGAAAGAGGAATCGACGAGACAGACGTGATTGTCGTGGATTTGGACGATACAGAAGAAGTAACTTTAAACATCGCTTTGAACAGCCCCGAGATACAAGGCGATTTTACGCAAGGAGCAATTGCCGCATTACGTATGACTGAAGCGAGAATCGGACAGGCGTTTCAGGAAATTAAACTCGACGGATTACTTTCAATCCTTGAAAAGAAAAGTAAAAAAAAGGAAAAGAAGCCGAAGAAAGACGGAGATGTATACCAAGAAGCAGATCCCATAGATTTACAGGTGGAATTGACAGAACCGATTATCAATTGCCCCAATTGCGGAAGTAAATGGGAAATGAATTCCAAGAAGGTTATACTTGACACTTCTTCTGTTACCGAAGAGAATAAAGATGCAGAGGATAAAGATTCTATTGATAATTAGTGTCATCTTTGGGTCAATCAATATGTCTGATATATTAAATTTCGGATATATTGCTTATCTAGAAGAACGTGATTTGTGGAGTATAGGTTTGTATTTAAAATTTTAGAGGAGCACGGATATGAATAACGCAGTTTTTGAGAAAGAATATGATAGTAAAATTTCAGGATTCCGCAGGCAAGCGAATCAAGATGTTTCCGTATTTAAGACGGTTATTTTAAAATGCTTGCAATCTGGTGTCGTTGAAGGGAAAGAAGCGATAATTCTTAAAAGGGTCAGTCAGAATCTACCTTCATATCCGTCAAATAAGTATTCAATCCTTGCCGATATTTCTAAGGTTATCAAGATTCTTGATATGAGAACAGGACAGGAATTATCAGAAACGAATTCACGACTTCAGGGTGTTATTTTAGACCTTTCAGAACTCTATGACAGACTAAGCGGTATCAAAACGAAAATCGCGGAAATAGCCAAAATTCTTCAAGACAAAAGAGCTATATAAGGAAAACAGAAATGGACAAAGAAATCAAAGAATGGAATGTCGAATCTATATGCGTTGATGAAGTAATCCCGATGCCTAATAACGAAAGGTTTATAGAAGGGAAAAACATGGAAGGATTGAAACGCAGCATCAGAAGATTCGGATTGGTAGAATTGCCGATTTACAACAGACGCACGAAACATCTGATTGGCGGGCATCAGCGCTTTTATTCGATGAAAGAAATGGGAGCAGACGCCATAGATATGCTTGTCGTGGATATGGATGAAGAAGAAGAACTTGCCGCTAATTTAACTATGAACAACCCTGAAATACAAGGCGATTTTACCGCAGGAACAATAGATCTTCTCAATGAACTTGAGATTAAAGATAAAGATATGTTTCAAAGCCTGAACATGGATGTTCTTAAAAAAGAGGTTGAAAAGCTTGTTCCGAAAGTTCCTATTATTCCTCCCGCAGATTTATCTCTTCCAAATCCCGATTTTGACAGCGTATGCCCATGTTGTGGGTATAAATGGACTGTCGGAATGAAGAATATTTCAATAGAAAACGTCCCATGTCTTGAAAAAAGAACAGAGAGAGAAGGTAATTGAATAAGTTACGAAATAGTATCGTTTCCGTTTATCGAATCCTAATTGCTGCTGAAGGCTGGGAAAGTCCGACAGAGAAACGGCAAAGTTGGAGAAGGAAACTTAATGATGGCGGTTATGAATACAGATACAGAGACCCGAACGAAGAATCAGGAGACCCGATTTACACTACGAATCAAACTCCTAAAGAACATGTTTCTACAAGGATACCACCCAAATTAACCCCGGTTATTTCCGTAAAAGAAGACTTGATAAGGTATAAAGATTTCGAAACTCTTGTGTGCTATGACAACGACGGAAACAAAATTTTTGATTTGACTGGAAATGAAGATTCTGTACCTATATCCGAAGACTATAAAGACAAGATTAAAGGTCATTGGCTAACACACAACCATCCAAGGTCAAGTTCTTTTTCAAGACAAGATATTGTCGTGTTGAAAAAGTTTGAAGGAAGAGGAATGAGAGTCGTTAGCAAAAAGTATGATTATGAATTTTGTTTCCTTGATTCCTATAATCTTAGCGCCGAACAGACTGAGGAAAAGCTGCTCAAGATAAATTCAGAAATAAGAAAGAAATATGAAGGTCTAATATTTGAAGGTAGACTCACGATAGAAGACGCGAATGCCAATCATCAACACGCATTAATGACTGTCTTTGCCAAAACCACACCAGGAGTATTTTATGTCAGAAAACAACATGTTGGATGATTTTTCAGATCGCTTTCCGCCTTATGGGGATGAAACTGCATACCAGTCCCTTAAAAACGAATTTGAAAAGAGATTCGGGAAGCAGGATTTTTCCAAATGGGGGCTGAAAGAATATAGCATTCAGAACTACGGAAAGCTTTATGAAGCCATTGAAAAAAACTTGTCCAAAACCACGCCTTCGAGAATCGCAAGTACAATAATTTCTAAGTCAGAAGAAGATGTCCTGAAGGCTTCAAAATTCATTTCTAGTGATAAGATTGCATCCGCTTTCATGGATAAAGGATTCTTAAAGAACTGGAAGGCGATGATTCAAGAAGATGATCGGGGTTTTTATATGGCGAATTGCAAGATAGGGAAAATCTCTATGGAATGGAACGAAATCGTTAAAACCTTATCAGAAATAAAGGAATTTAGAGAACTTGGTAACACAGATAAGGAGCGTGCATTTTTGAAAACCTTTCCTCAAAAAACCGGAACGTTTTCTTTTAAAATCCCTGTTGAGGGATCAAAGAACTGGTCTCGGAATCACCGGCCTTTCTTACAGGGAAATGGTTTCTTGCAAAGAAGAGGCATGGACCTTTATTTCAAACACGAACCGATAGATGGGCTTCTAAAAGAGAAAACGTGATGACGATAAGAATCTCCTCAATTAAAAATTTGGCAAAAATCCTTTTATCTTCTGACAACAAGAAGGTAGCGGGCTTTAAGCACTTCTTTATCAACGCAGAAACAGGCAAGACAATTCAGGTATCTTCTCACATAGACTATATCAGAAGTCTAAAAGTCGGAAAAACAAATTCTTTGGGACTAAACATTAAGGAAGATCCAAACGTGTCTCAAAGTCCGATTCTGACGAAACAAAATTTTGTAAGAGAATATCCATGTATCATTATTTCATGGTATTATCCTGACATAGGTATCATGTTTTCGTCTAAGAGAGTAAATCCACACAAGTGTTTCATTCTTATAGAAAAATTCGAACTTTCCAATAATTTTGAAAGAGAAGAAGTCACTTTTGACAACACTTATTCGGGGAAATTTGCAACCCTGTTGTGGACAAGGTGGCTTTCAAATTCGGAAACAGAAAATCAGAAATTCATCAGCCGATTTGCTTCATCGCGACAGGCATCCGATTTTCAGGATGTGAGCGATCTTCAATTCGAATTCAGGAAAAGCCTGTTTGATTTGTATTCACAGAACAAAGACGATAAGACTGACGAATACTTCAAGAATTTAAAGAATCTTGAAAAAGAACAGAAAAACGAAATTCAAAAGATGGCGAAATCAATATATGATGAAGTGAAAGAATCTATCGGCCACAGCAAGAAGATTGGGGGAAAGGAAGTTGAAAACAAATATAATTTCTGGCTTTATAAAGGAAACACAGGAATGAAAATCACCGTACTTCAAGGTGGCAAAAAAATCATGACGCTGAAATGCGGACGTGATATCAATCATGAAACTAGTGGCGCAGAAGAAAAAGTGTTGACTATTCTCGGAAATGAAGACGAATTGAACAAGAAGAAAGACAAAGATAAATTTGTCATCAAGAAAGCGAAAACGGCGAAAGATATAATTAAGATTTATGATGATGCTCTAAAGCAGGTTGTCTGAAAATTTTGATATCTTTATAATCAAAATTGATAAGTCTTTTATAGATATGTAACAAAGGATTTGTCAGATATGAAAATATTGTCTTTAGACGGTGGCGGGGTTTTCGGTGTCGGACAGGCACTCATTCTTTCACAGATCGATAATTCCAATTGGGACTTGGTATGCGGGACAAGTATCGGATCAGCAATTGCGGCATTTATTGCGACAGGAAAAAAAATAGATGTTAATTTTTTCAGAGAACACATGCCGGAAATCTTCAAACCTTCAGTATTCCGAAACCCATTATGGACATCGAAATATAGTGATGCATATCTTAATAAGATACTATCTGAAATCTTCAAGGGAGAAAGACTTAAAGATGCGCAGATTCCTATCTATATCACGGCATCATCTATTAATGGTCATTCGCCAAAGGTCTTTTCGAGTCTAAGCATAGAAGACGGAACTATGCTCATCAATGATTGTGTAAGAGCTAGCTGTGCGGCACAAACCTATTTTAAGCCTTGGCAGGGATACGGAGACGGTGGAATTTTTACGAACAATCCGAGTATGGTCGCAGTTACTTGGGCGATGCGTGAATTCGGTATTGGCCTAGACGGAATAGAACTGTGTAGTATAGGAACAGGGACTTTCTCCCGTAGTTGTTTAGAAAACGGGGAAAGTCTTCTATACTGGGGAAACTGGATGGTCCGTTCTTTGTTTGAGGGAGGCGCGGATAAGCTTTTCGACGAAATGGCATCTTCTCTACCGTTAAAAAGATATGATCGGTATCAGTTTGTCAAACGTCCTTATTGGAAAATTGATAATGTAGAACATATGATGGAAGCGATAGGAGACTGGATGCATCCCGCATTGGATCACAGTCTTGAAATCAAACACGGGATTCTTGCATCGGACGAATATAGTGGAGAAATGGTTACTCTAAACACAGAAGAAGCCAACAATTTTAATAAAGCAATGAAATTATAAAGGGGAAATGGAAATGGATTACGGTGAAGCACTCGCTTATTTCAAATCGATGAAACAGACTGACAAGATTATCGCCTTGTTCAACAATCAAGTACTTATCGAAGCTTTGCTTGCATGGAAAGCAATACCTATCCGATTCAAGTCAAGCGGGTTGCAATTCGACGGTCTTTCAGATCAAGAACTTTGGGAACGTCTGTGGGAAAATATCGAATTCCCTATGGACCGCTGGGCGGTTATAAGTGGTTTAAAACCACAGCTTGCGGACAATATTTTTGAAAGGCTAAAAGGATATCATCTCATCTTCCCAGATGGTTCGGTTGATGTCATGGCGACACAGTATGTCAATTCAATCATCATAGAAAAGCTCGGCCTCAAATCATCAGAACCACGCGTTCCATCAGGACAGCACAGTTCAAAAAAAGGAAGACAGACCTCTTCCGATAAAAAATAAGTAGAAGATATCTATTTGATGATGTGTCTTAACACAACGGAAACAATGACTGTTTCTTAATGATGAAAAGGAAGGAATAAAAAAATGGACAGAAATAGGTTTCAAGTGAAGTTCACCGGGAAGAATGACCGTCAGAAATTTAACATGATTCGTAATTTGTGGACAGAAATCACAGATGATAAAGGTAGGTTTTCACGAGTTCAGTTTGTTTCGATGCGGGAACAAAATGAAATAATTAGCTTTGGTCTTAAATACATTTCTTCCAACGGGAAAAAATCAGGAATGGTAAGAATCAATGAAATTCTGCCGATTGAAATCATCGCAAAAACAACTCTTGCTTCCGTTCAGACTTTGCATGAATTATCTACTTTATAGATGTATTTATGAATAAAGAAGACCTACCGGATATTCCGGAACATCTTTTTAAGGACGTGTCTTGGGATAAGGATTCTGTCCTGTTGATTGGAAAGTTCTCTCCATTCATCTGCCCTCAAGGCAAAATGGTTGTCAAATGGATAGATTATGATGAAAAAAAGCAAGAAGCGACGTTTATCGTTCATTCAGGCCCTGATGCTTATAAGGGGAAAATGGCAGCATCAACCGTTATTCCCCCTTTAACTTTTGTGGCCGGAACAGAAAGAATCTTGCCATTCCTCTTATCTCTCTAAGAACAAAAAAAGAAGACTTTCAGGTCTTCTTTTTTTTATAGTATTCACATCTAAGAGGTACACATGTCATATTTAGGTAATATCGAAAACTTTGACGCGGCGGCAACAACTCCTTGCGACGAACGGATACTGAAGAAAATCATTCCTTTTTTTACGGATCAGTTTACGAACGTAGATTCATCAAACGGTAAATCTCGGAAGCTCCGTTCTTTAATCAATCAATCCGCAGAAAAAATAGCCGGCACTTCTTCTCTACAATGTCTTCCGGAAGAAGTCGTTTTTACTAGCGGGGGTACAGAAGCTAACAACACGATTATCCTGGGTTTCCCTTATAATGAAAAAACGATTGCCGTGTCTGCCACAGAACATCAATCTATTTTGAAGCCAGCGGCGAAAATACCGGGAAATGTTATTATTCCTGTTTTAGAAAACGGACAGATAGATATTGTTGCTTTAGAAGATTCCCTAAAGACAGAACAAATCAGATTGGTAAGCGTTCATGCGGTAAACAATGAAACAGGGGCAATACAGCCGATATCTGCAATTTATAAACTCTGCAAACAATACGGGGCGTTCCTCCATACCGACGCGAGCCAATATTGGGGAAAAGAAAAGAATCTTCTCGACGCTGATTACGTCACCATTTCCGGACATAAGGTTCACGCTCCAAAAGGAATAGGATCTTTGATAATAAAATCAGGATCACCAGAAATTTCCCCTTTGCTTTTGGGTGGGGGTCATCAAAAGGGAAGAAGAGCAGGGACTCTCCCTACTCCGCTTGTTGTCGGGATGGGTATGTCTACAGATTATTTCAAGGAAAGCTATGGGTTCTGTGAAAAAATAAAGAATATACGCGATAATATGATCGATGACTTAAAAATGTATGGAAATGTGGTTATGAATACAGATTCATCTTGTCAGGCGTTATTCTTTAACTTTTCTCTAACGGATATCCCTGCTTCAGACGTAATCGCGCATATGGAGAAACAACACGGGATAATCATTAGTAGGGGAAGCGCATGTATGGAAGGGAAGGAAAGTCACGTCATTGCGGGAATGAAAGGGAAAACAACGGAAAATGCATGTAACAGCATCAGAATATCTTGGTCTAAGTTTAATAAGACGTGTAATTTTACATCTTTACCGCACATGATAGAAAATTCAATCGTTGAAATGAAAAAAGAATCCTTTATTTGATTTTTTTGATATTCAAGCCAATAAATATGAACGTTCCAAGATATGCTTTAGATAAAAATGTGCCGAAGATTCCTTCTTCTACAAACGAGATGAAGAAAACAGAGGAACTAGATTACGTCTGGGACCCCGAACACAAAAAACGACCGGAAGGATCAAACTGGAAGCAAACAGATAAGGGATGGTCTAAAACCAAGAAACCGCAAAAGCAAAAAGAATCTCCAAAACCGAAACGTGATAATGTAAAGGAAAATGTTCGCACAGAAGTTGAAGACAAGACGAAAGAAGCGGCCAAAACAGTCGAAGAATATTACGGTAAAATAGATGATGGAGAAAAGAAAAAGATCGATGAAGAAACGCAACTCTTGTTGCGTGATTATATCGAAAAGGCGGCGAAAGGTTTACCGGCTACACTCCCCGAACTAAGCCATGAATCAAAAATCAAATTCCTTCAGGCCCTGTTTATTACAGTTAGGGCAAAACAGATAGAATCTATACCCGTACAGGATAAGACTTTAAAAGAAAACCAGACCAAAATTGTTAATGATTTGTATAACCATGCAAATAGAGCTTTAGAAGAAGTTGTTTCTGATATAAACACAAGATCAATTATTCAGAAGAACATCAGGCCGAATACTGTTCAAGGTATGCTCCCGAAATCTTCTAAAAAAGACATTTCCAAACAATCTGATACTGAATTTTCTGATACATTAGCTCTTTCAAATGAAAAAGATTATATTTCAGCCTTTCGTCGTAAACCTTCGATGCGGGCTTTAGTCTTCAAAGACCTACCACAAAGCGAGCAAGAAAAAGCTGACAGGCTTGCGTATGACAATAAACTCTACGGAGAAAATTTTTCCAGACTGAATTGGAGCATAAAGGATATTGTCAAGTATCATCCTAACAAAAACCGCAATTCTTTTATCATTGACGGATATGTAAAAAACCCCGATTCCGTTGTTTCTGACATTTCAATCCCTATTTCTGAAGCAAGTTCTGATAAAATGGTCAAGTCGATGAACAGCTTAATGAAGAAACTGGTAGGACTTGGGTTTAAGGGAATCGTGGAAACCGGGAAGAACGCGGAAGATATCGCGATGAACAAGGGGATGTTAACGGTAACGACGGACAATCCGAAACATGCCTTGGCGGTAAATGACATCATTAAAGAAACTTTCGCCGAAAACGGAATACAGGCGTCTTCATCTATCCATAAAAAACAATTCGGAATGGATGAAGAAAACCTTTTTGACTATTCAACCCGCTTGAAAAAGGTTATTCCGAAAGACGGTTCAGGATTTAAATTACCGCTAAATGATTTGCCTAAGTATATGGCGGCGGCACGGTATAACGGTGTTGATCTTATTGTTGAAAAGGGAGGAAATTTCAATCTTGTGCCTCATAACCCGTTGAGTGAAGTCGGAAAGATGAAACTTGATGGCATGTCAAAACAACATCCGAAGGAATTAATTGCAGAACTTTACTTCGCGAATAAAAAAGATAAACTTCCGAAGGAAGAACTTCCTTCAATCAATATTGAAGACCCTTTCAAAGATATTCGCGAAAAGTTACCTAAAACAGAAGAAGAACCTGATTATTCGATATTGGACGAACGAAAGACAGAACCAGAAACGGTTTCTGAAAAAAAGACGGAACCGACTCCGTCTTTTAACGGTGAAGAAATCGAAGACAACGTGAAATCCATAGGAGACAAGGCGGTACAGAAAGATTTGACGGTTTTCAACGACATTAAGAAAACATTACAGGGGATGTTAGAAGACATTTCTTCTTCAAGGAATGTAAGACTTTATCCACAATATAAAAAAGCTATAGGGAGAATAGCGCTCGGCCTCCTTAAAGGAGAAATCAACGATAAAACACCGCCAGAAGTAACAGATCTTTTCAAAAAAGTAGAAGATTCCATAAAGGAATATCAGGCTCCCGCTCCACCGAAGACGACTAAGGCGTTTAACTTCGAAGCGATGCCGAATTACAAGAAAATAGCAGAGGATGTAGATTCAGAAGAAATTTCAGACATTTCTAGCAGAAACACCGGTTGGAGATATACGGAACAATCAGGCAAACCCATGATTGTTTCAAAGACGGCAAACGGGACTCACGGTCTTGAATTCGACACGAAAGAAGAAGCAAAAGCCTGGGCGAGAAAAAATCCTTATGTCGGTGATAAATTCAGAGTTGACAGTGTGGAAGATTATGATTCTGAATTCGAAAAAGATACGGATATGAATTCCGGTAAAAGACTTAGCAAATCATTAAATCCTGATGCTTCAAAAGTCAGGGAAGTCCTTAACCATTACAATATAAAAGAAGGGGATGATAGGCTTAAATATATACTTGGATATAAAAGATACCTTTTACATAAAGCTTCTGATGAAGAAAAGAATGAAATATATTCTGAAGGTCTTAAAAACTGGCTCGGGAAAAAATCAGCGACAGAACTTAAGTCGGACTTTTTAAATCACCTGTCAACATCAGACCCTGAAAGAAGTGACGGTCTTAAAACATCCATGAACGAAATCAATCCGGAAGACTTCGTCAAACTTGTTAATGGAATCGCGGTTCTTTCTCCCGAAACGAAAAAATCAAGCATACAGGAACGTTTTATGCGTATTTCTGATATCGTCTTCAATACCTATGAATCCCCAGACGGACTTAAGCCGATCCAGAAACTTCCTGTTATTGTTGAAGGAATGAAAGTAGATGAACCTTTTCGGGTTAAGAGCCTTGAAGGTGATTATGCCCAAGGTAAACCCGGTGATTTTCTCATCCACGGAATAGAAGGAGAAAACTACATCTGCGACAAAGAAATCTTCCATAAAACATATAAAGAAATTTCCGAATCCGCAGAAACGTCAAGAAGGGCATAATTTTTTATACTGCCTTCCTATTTATAAGAATACAGTAAAGGAAGGAGTTTCTAAAGAATGCTTTTAAAAAAGATTTCGCCTGCGTGTCTCGCTCCGATCAGGAAGAAATTCAACCTTACACATATCGTTATGTGGGCAAAATCAGAACAAGGTCAATATATCATCTCGAATGGTGACAATCCCGATTCATGCGTGCAAGCGGCTTTGGTCGCTGGAAGATTCCGTAAGTTTCTTGGATGGCCGAATATGAGTTTTGAAGTCGCTCCGAAACTTACGGAAGTGTTGGTTGAAAATGAAAAGCTTAAAAATGAAAATAAAGTTCTTAAAGAAAGACTAAAGGTGGCTGGATATGAAGAATAGAGGTATGAGAAATAAAGCTTCTCCTCAAAAAAAAGCATTCGCGAAGTATCTTCGACGTAATCAGACACATCCTGAAATGGATCTAGGGAAAGCATTGGATCATACTTTCCCTAATGTGCCGATTTACAGACAAAGCCTTAGTTATGGATATATTCTTGATTTTTATGTCGCCGCGAATAAAGAAGGATCTCCGTATCGCGGAATCGCGATAGAAGTTGATGGGCCTTATCATTTGGCGAGGAAAGAATATGACAAACATAGGGATGCCGTACTTTGGAGCAAGGGAATACGCACCCTCAGATTTGATATCGCGGCAATCCGAAACAATATGAAAGTCGTCCTATCAATTATCTATTGTGAATTGACAAAGATCAGAAAATAGTGTATATTGTTTGAGAAAAGAAAGGCTTATCAGATCATGCCATATATGTTGAATAAAAATTGGCAAGTTATTAAAAAAATCACCGTTTCAAAAGCCATTAAAAAGGTTTTGAATGGCCGTGCCATGTTCTTGAATAAAGAAACAGGTGAACTTTTTGAATATAACGATTGGATAAAAAACGGAGTCTCTACCAAAACCGTAAGATTCGGAACCGGTCAAATCCCAAAGCCGGAATTTATCGTCCTGATGTTTTATGCGGGAATCGGTATGCGTCCCATCCCAGAAGATCCAAGAATCAGCAGATACAATATCTTTGTCCGTGATGAAGGTTGTTGTATGTATTGCGGATGCAAACTCAATTGGGGCAAGGGAAGCTTCACTTATGACCACGTACATCCGCGTAGCAGAGGCGGTAAAACCGATTGGGACAACATCGTCTTGTCTTGCCACGCCTGTAATCACAAGAAGGGCGACAAGCACCTTCATGAATCCGGTATGAAGTTGCGCGGTCTTCCGCACAAACCAGATGCGCAGGAATTGCGTGCCAAATCTATTAAAATGCGTCAGCAGATTTGGAAACAAGAAGACAGGGAAATCGCAAAATTCTTTTAAAAAGAAAGGGAAATCATGTATAGCGAACTACACACCTATGTTGATGAAGAAGGAAGAACAATAACTTCTCGAAAATTTCAAGAAGCAACCCTGTTTACAGGGAAACAAAAGGTCAAGACGCAAGATATGCGCGAATGGGATTGGGAATTCGGGTTTCCACTCGAAATTCAGACAATTGAAAGTGCCTTTGAACGGTTTGATGAAATCTGTAAACGCAGACTTGACGAACACAACGCAAGGTTTAAAAAGTAAAGACGGAAAGGGAATAAATTGCTATGAATTCGATGACAATCAAGAAGCTGGATAACGGAGACATCTCCGTGGATTTTAACTTTGTCCTGAATGAAAACAACCAATTGGCTTTCCAACAGGTAGAACAAATGAAACAGAACATTTCTTCAATGTTTAAGCCAAATGTCTTTATCCGTTTTGAAAGCCAAGACGTTGTTATGAAGAATCCCATTACAGCAACATTTTCTGATACGACGGTTGAGGAAATCAAAACGGCTTTGTTTAAAGACTTCCCGTTTGTATTCGTAAAGGCATAAAAATATGGACTTGAAATTTTTAGGAGCAGGAAGTTGTTTCAACACGACACTGGGGAACACGTCAGCATGTCTTCCCGTTGGTAATTCCGCATTTCTGTTGGATTGCGGAGAATCCGTTTTTCACCAAATTCAGGTCGGAGACCTTTTGAACGGATTCAAGAATATCAACATTTTTGTCTCACATAGCCACAGTGATCATTGCGGAAGTCTTTCAAGTCTCCTTTTTTATTGCTTTTATGTCTTGAAAGTTCATCCGAAGGTCTATGCCCCGAAGGCTGTTTTTCAAATTCTTGACCTTCAGGGGACGCTAGATGAGATATATGAGAAGAACGTGTTGGAAGCTTGTAAAAAGAAAGTCTTTCAAACAGATATGCTCAGCCCTTCTGGACTCGTGAATATTTCTGTTTTCCCCATAAAAGAAAGTCATGCGGAAAAACTGGAATCTTTTGGTTTTTTGTTTGCCGACAGCTTAGGAGATTGTTTTTATTACAGCGGGGATTCTAAAGGATTTAACACAAACATCCTTTCTCTTTTCCGTTTAAATCAGGTAAAGAAAATCTATCATGATTGCAGTTGGCTTGACTATCCTGATAACATTCATCTTTCATACAAAAAACTTTGTCAAATCATAACCGATCCAGAAGAAAGAAAACGAGTTGTTTTGATGCATTTTGATAAAGGTTTCAATTTTGAACAGGCCAAACATGACGGATGGTCTTTCCCGACAGCATAGAACATCTATAAAGGACTTATAAATAATGGCAAAACGCAAGAATATAAAAGAAGAACAAGCACAGACAAGAATCAAAAAAGTAATCGGACAGGACTTATTTAAGTTGATGACCGAAATGCTCGGGAGAGAATTAACGGATGAAGAAACAGAAATCATTATAGAATCCGCAAAGATTTTCGTCGCGGATACCTTTCTTCCTAATTTCGTTTATGATAAGGAAGTTCTTAAAGAAACGGCATTGTCGAATGAAATCGTGACGAAAGATGATTTTGAAGATTTTGAAGACTTTAACGAAGAAGATGGTTTTGAAGACAAACAATATAGTCGATATGACGACTTAAATCAAGAAAACGGATATGAATACTAAAAAGAATCTTAACCTGCACAATGTGTTGACAATGCTTTTCTTTTTCCTTCCTGAAAACATCGCTTTCAGAAATCTGGAAAAAATGGCCGACTTGATGAAATCAGAAGTGTTAAAATCAAAATACAACAAGATCATTTCACCTGATGAAATCAGCGCAACGGAAATCCTTGCAGTTATCAAAGACCTTGGAAATAATTTAGTGTCTTGTAAAACGTCGAAAGATAGAGTGTTGATAAGAATCACTCCCGAATTCAAAGCAATCGTAAACGGACTTATCCTCAAAGCAAGCCCTACAAATGTCAATCGAATTAAGGAATTGTCTAGAATCTTGTTTAGGAACGCAGACTTCTCGTCAAACTTTATCCTCAGAAAAAAAGCCAAAGAAAGCGACAGGGTGCTTGAAGTGATGAATTCTTTGGCCGATAAGAAGGGAGAAGTTTATTCCCTAATTAATCGTCTATATGGAATCCTGAAAGAAAACGGATTATGAAGGAAGTGAAAGATATCATATATTGGTTTCTGACACGATCTATATTCGTCCTGTTAATGTTCTCATTTCTTAAGTCGGGGAATAAGGTTTCTGGGTTCTTTTTTATACCTATGCTCTTATATTGCTGGTTAGGGATGCTAATGAGGATGGCTTGCCTCAGAAACATAAAAATGCGGTTCTCAGACATGGCGATGTTTCTTCTTGATGCTATACCGTCAATCTCGCTAATAGCGTTTGTAAATCCACAATATAGAACCGTTACGAATATCTTTATAATTTCTTACTATATCGTGATTTTCTCCAAACTGTTTTTTAAAAAAATATCGGTAGGGGGTTAACATGAAGAGACATGTGATAGGAGATACTCATTTCTACCATGAAAGAATAATTGCCCTTTGTGACAGACACCCGAAAAACAGGAAAGAAAGGTTCTTTGATTCTGAAGAAATGAACGAATATATGATATCTTGTTGGAATCAGCATGTCGGGGAAAACGATGAAGTTATACATGTCGGAGACTTCGCCCTATGTCGTTATTACGATCAGTTGCAAGCCGTTTTCAAACGCTTAAACGGAAGAATTTCCCTGATATTGGGGAATCATGATTGTCATTCCAAACTTACCAAAGAAAGACTTTACAGACTCGGATTCGAAAGAATAGAAAAAAAAGAAATTATCCTGCCCGATATAAAAATCATCTTCACCCATAAACCGATTCAAAACCCGGATACTGATTGGTTTAATATCCACGGGCATATACACGAAAAGAAATCTTTGTTTCCTAATCAGTTTAACGTGTCTGTGGAACGAAATGATTATTGCCCGTTCCTATTACAGGATATAATAGACTCCGTCGTCAAACCTTATTTTATGAAAGGAATCACCCATGCCTAAAGAAGAAGAGGAAGAAGAAATCATTATGCCTCAGTTCGTTTTGCCCCAATCAGATTATTTAACAAGATCCAGAATTATCTATTTCAACACAGAATTCAATCAGACAAGCGCAAGATCTTGTATCGAAAGGCTTTTAATTATGGATGCCGAAAGCATTCACGACGACATAACATTGCTTATCGACAGCAACGGTGGAGATGTCTACTCTTTTTTCGCCATTTATGATTCCATCACCAAGCTTATCCATTGCGATGTCGCTACCGTATGCCTTGGCCGAGCGATGTCTTGCGGTCAAATGCTCCTGATGTCCGGAACCAAAGGTAAACGCTTTATCACCGAAAATTCAAACGTCATGATGCATCAGATAAGTTCCGGAACCATCGGTAAAATTTCAGAAATGGAAAACCATGTCCAAATGGTACAGAATCTAATGAAAAGGTTCGAAAAAATCATTTTGAAACATTCAAAAATAAAGAAAAACGAACTCTCAAGATTGATGTCCAGGGACGCTTATATGTCCCCGGAAGAAGTCATTAAATACGGAATTTGCGACCATCTCATCACCAAACCGTCAGACCTTTATTCTCGTCTTGTTTCTAAAAATATCAAAACACGTAATGTTATCGATAAAATGGTAAACGAATCAAAAATAAAAAGAGCGTAAATACAAGGAATACAAGGAATAAAATGAATACAACTTATATCTTTTATCACAAATCAGACCATGACGGATGTTTAAGCGCTTTCCTTTTAAGGAATTGGCTTGATAAACAAAATAGAAAATATCTCCTTTTACCCTGCGACTACGGAAGCGAACCGTATGACAGACTTGATGAAATTAACGGTAACCCTGTTTTTCTCCTTGACTTTTGTTTCGAAAAAGAAGGGGTAATGAAAAAAATAAAAGACAATTCCTCTTCCTTTACATGGATAGACCATCATCAAAAGTCTATCCAACTGTTTCAGGATTTGAATTTGCAGGGATTGCGTACAAAAGAAGAAAGCGCTTGCATGCTGACTTTCAAATATCTGTATCCGTCAACCCCTTTGCCCAAAACCGTGGAAAGAATAGGATTGTTCGATTGTTGGAAACATGGAGATAGAAAAGAAATCATAGGGTTGGAATACTATCTGCAAAGTCGAGAACTTCCTCCGGAAAGTCAAGAATGGGAATATTGGGTATCTTTATCCGACGAAGACGAACTCCTGAAATATGCGGATATGGGGTGGGTGGCATATAAAAGAAACTTGATTCAAAATAAGGAAATACTCAAAACCCAAGGATTCGAAACAGAACTCTTCGGATATCGCGTCTTGGCTGTTAATTCTCAGGAAAAAGGAAGTATGGTTTTCGGCGAACAACTTAAAGATTATGACTTCTGCATAAGCTTTAAATTTACCCCCCAATGCTGGATATACGGCGTCTATAGCCTCACTAACGATTGCGCGGAATTCTGCCACCGTTTCTACGGAGGCGGAGGCCACAGCGCAGCCGCAGGTTTTCAAACACGCGAATCCGTCTTTAAACTAATGTCTTAATTTCAAAAAAAAAGAAAAACAAAGGTAAATAAAATGGGAAATAAAATATTATTGCCAGACGGCACACCCCTTACTTTGACAACAGGAGAGGCGAAAGACGTGGAAGACGGCAACCATAGTTTTGGAGAACTGTATGAACACCGTATCCTCCTCTATATGGCTTTCATTAAATCTCTCCCTCAAGATACGGCCTGGAAAAGCCTTCGTCACAGCCCCTTAAACGGGAAAGAAGAACCGATGTATAAAGATTCCTTTATCTCCGGCCTGAATGTGCCTGGAACCAATCAGCAAATAAGCTACCATATCCCTTTGAGATACTTCGATATCTGCCCGGCAAAGGAATTGGAACACGCTCCCCTATGGGATTCTCATTCCAGCTTCGATGTCTTGGATAGACTCCTCGAATATATCACCCGACCCAAAAAGAATTTCGATTCAGACTTCAGTTGGGACGGAAATCCTAAAACTTGGATCGGATTCGATTTTGACGGAACTCTCGCTTTTTATGACAGAATAATGACGATTGACCCTCTCACAGGAAAATCCGACCCCCTTTATATAGGAAACCCTATACCTAAAACTGTCGAATTGGCCAAAGACTGGATCAATATGGGCGTCGAAATCCGCATTATTACCGCCAGAGTGTCAAGCCTCCCTTTCTTGGAAAAATCACCTCAAGAACAAAAAGTCATCCTCTTAATACAGGATTGGTGCCTGAAACACTTGGGTAAAAAATTGCCCGTCAGTTGCGAAAAAGATAAAAATATGTTCTGCCTCTATGACGACCGAACCATTCAGCTTATTAAAAATAAAGGCACAAGATAATGTTTAACCGTGTCTAACTGCCTAATACAAACTACCCTAAGCCTATAGAACTTAAAACCTAAAAGTAAAAATACTTCTCTCTTCTAACCCCCCTTTCCTCAATAGATAAATTCCTACAGATTCCTACAACCATTAAATCCCCTATAAATCCCCTATAAACCCTACAAACCCTACAAATCTGCCCATAAATCCTATAAATCAGCCCTCTGTCAAGAAAAATTTCTGTCAAGAAAAATTTTCAGAATTTGAATGTCGGAAATACGCGACTTATAAAATTCTCTTAAAACCAGACAGTTAAAACCAGACAGTTAAAACCAGACAGTTAAAACCAGACAGTTAAAACTTGACAGTTAGGCTTAAATATGGTATGTCGGGGAAATCCTATCTATATAAAAAGATTACTTCTATTTTATTCATTGTCCTTAAATATGATTTTTATCCCTTATCGGAATCCCTGTAGAGATATATAAATATATATTAAATGATGTTATAACAATGAAAGATAATTTCAGAAGCGAAATTATCTGTTGACAAGACAGGTATAAAGACATAAAAAATAGGACGGCTAAATTTTAAAAAGCTTGACAAGTGATAAAAAGGGTCAGATATATGTAGCTGAAAATCCGTAAAAAACAAAAGTCAGGTTTTTTTATTTCGGAAGGATTATTTTCTGATAATCAGACAGAGGGACACAGAAGGAAAGGGTTAAAAGGAATAGGACGGCTAAAGCCAGGTTTTGTTTGACAGTGATTAAATTTCTCTGATACCTGTAGCTGAAAATCCGGGATTTTAGACAATTAATTTTTTTTAAGGATTTCTATCCGGAACAGTTGACAAATTACAAGGCATATGGTATTTTATAGTTGTTTTCAAATCTTAGAGGTGTTTGTTCGGTGTTTTTATTACAGATTAAACGAAGGGAAGAAAAATGAAGCGACCGGTTGAAAAAATTCTTGAAGATGTTCTCAAATTGATGGATTCTTTCAAATATGAAAGAAACGAGAATAGCACATCTAATTCATTTTTTGAAGCAGAATTGAATGAAGACGGATTTTTTATTCTGCGCAATGAAATTGAAGGTTTTATCGAAGGTGCCAAAAACGCCGAACAACAGCTTCAACCTGACAATAGATAGGAGAATGTTATGGGATACGATGCGATTGCCTACCGGGTTAAAAGAAACGGGAATCTTGGAGATTGTGTCAGTCGGGAGACGATGACAAGGGCAGAGAAGAACTGGTTTACGCGGGCTTCGAATAAAGTTCAGAAGATTTGTGGAAGTGTGGATTTCGGATTGGACAAAGGGTATCTGGAATGCCGTATCTGCGGGGTTCTTATGAACAGATGGTTAGGAACCGACATCAACGATACGGAAACTCCGATTACTACGGAACGGATAAAGCACAATCCGATTTGTTTAGAAAATTTAGAAACCGACTGGGAACGGCACAGTGTCAAGATGTTCTTGGAAGGTTGTCAGAAATTCGGGTATGCTGTCAAAAACGTATGGTAACGGGAGGTTTTTATGTCAGGGATTTTAACGAATTCTTATCGGATACTTACGAACCCGAATAACGTTAGGGAAGAAGATTTGGGTATTTTCAGGTACGTTATTTTTGAGAACGGAGATGTGGGTTTTGCGTCGGATATGGATTTTTACGGATTTCGGGAAATCGTAAAATCCGTAGAGACGATCAAGGCGGGATTAAAAGCCATCGGTGCCGGAACCATTTTCATAAAAGGAGAAGACGGTGTATTGACATGGCGTTTTGATTCCTACGGAAGCACTTCTTTAAATCTTCCCAAAGGAGAAAGGGATAGGGATGAAGACGTGCTTAAGTCTGTTCTTACGGATATTCTTTACGATTCCGGAAAAGAAGAAGGTTGAAAATGCTATATCCATGTTTCGTCGCGAAAGCTATTTCCCGTTACACGAGATGGAAAGAACAGATTATCGACGCCGACAAGCGTAAACGGGAGATCGACGCAAGTTGCTTAAGACTTCTTGAAAAGGAGATTTTTCGTTCTGTTGAAGCGGGCGAAACCGGGAAGTCAAGCGCAGGTTATATCGGGAGGACTGTCAAATATATTGTGCCGAGGATTCGGAGACTCGGATACAGTGTTTCCGTTTTTGACGATTCCTTATCTGTTACAGATATTGAAAAGGTGCAAGAAACAGGATATTATTCTATTCTGGTTATGTGGGGAAAGGAAGAATATGTTCAAAAACATTAAAGTCGGAGACGTTGTCGTTAGCAGAAATGGGGATTGTCTTAGGACAACAGAAGTTGATTGGGAAGGGTTTAAAACGGATGACGGCAATTGGCATTGGAAGAGTGATGGAAGACTTAATACTCTTTTCCAGACTGACAATGATGCCGTAATGTATCTGAATAACACCTCCTACTACAGAATTCGGGAATCTGTCGTCAGGTGGATTGGGGACTGGTTTAAACTAAACGGTGACGGATGTAAGGCTATTATCGGGATCAGCGGAGGGAAAGATAGCAGTGTTGTAGCTGCCCTGTGTGTGGAAGCCTTGGGTCGGGATCGGGTTATTGGGGTTTTGATGCCGAACTGTAAACAGGATGATATTGAGTACAGTTACAAGCTTGTAGAACATTTGGGTATCCAGCATATACTCGTGGATATCGGAAGTGCCTATAAGGAATTGACTAAAAAAATCGATGCCGGGTTTGACGGCATGGTGTGTGAAAACGGCGGAGTTAGACAGTATTTCAATTCAGTGTATTGGAACAACACCCCGGCTAGGCTTCGGATGACAACTCTTTACGGAATTGCCGCCTGTGTTAACGGACGGGTTGCGAACACCTGTAATTTGAGTGAAAACTTCATTTCATATAGCACTAAATTTGGAGATGCGGCCGGAGATTTTTCTCCTCTAGGAAATCTGACTGTTACCGAAGTCAAGGCTTTGGGATACGAGTTGGGATTGCCAGAGGCGTTGGTTGTAAAAGTTCCTACGGATGGAATGTGCGGGAAAACAGATGAAGATAATTTTGGTTTTACCTATGATGTTCTTGACAAATATATTCGTACTGGTATTTGTGAAGACGAGGTTGTTGTACAGAAAATTGAAGGTATGCGAATGGCAGGATTGCATAAACACAAATTAATTGATACGTTTAAATCATTAAAAAATGTCTAACAGAACAGACTTAACTGGGCGGCATTTCGGGAACCTAACGGTTTTAGGAAAAGAGAAAAGTAGGAATCGGCATACTTACTGGAAATGTTTTTGTTCTTGTGGTCGGTTTAAAACAGTAAGGACAGAGGCTTTAGTAACTGATAGAACCAAAAGTTGTGGCTGTTTGAGACGAAAGGATCTAACAGGAAGAAGCTTTGGTAAACTTTACGTTATCGGTCTGTTTTCTACTACAAACCATAAACAACTATATTCTTGTATGTGTGAATGCGGAATCGAATTTATTGCAGAGGCTGGTAATATTCGAAGTGGACATACAACTTCTTGCGGTTCTTGTTCAAAAGTATTAGACATAACAGGAGAAAGATTCGGCAAACTGGTTGCAATCGAAAGTGTGGGGAAAAGGAAAAACAAATCTTTATGGAAATGCCTATGTGATTGTGGATGCACGACATATGGTGAAGTTTCTCTATTAAGAAGCGGTCACAAGCTTTCTTGTGGATGTTTGGTTTCTAGGGCAGAAATGGAATTTAAGATTTTCTTAGAAAGAAATGGTTATTCATTTCAAACACAATTCAGCTTTCCAGATTGCCTCTATGTTCGTAGATTGAAATTTGATTTCGCTATTTTTAAAGGTTCTAATCTTTTGTGTCTTGTAGAATTACAAGGAGAGCAACATTTTTCTCCAATTACTTTCAAAAAGGGGAAAACTCTTTCTGCTGACGAATTTCAGACACTTCAGATAAGGGACAAAATTAAAACTGAATATTGTAAGAAAAACAACATTCCTTTGTTGCTTATAGACTATCGTGACTTTAAGCATAAAGAATCTATTTTTTTGTCATGGATAAAAACTCTTTGTGGACTTGACAAATTAGGGGATATCTGTTAAAGTATCTTCAAATCTTAAAAGGAAAGAAGAGGTGGGTTGTCGGTTATTTACACATTCTTAATCTACAAGATTTAATAAATATCCTATTTGTATAAGTGGAGGGATTTATGCAAACGCAAATATGTAAAGAATGTGGTAAGGAAAAGCCTTTATCAGAATTTTGGGAAACCATTTCTGGTTATGAAAAGATGTGTAAAGCGTGTAGAATGCTTCGTCGTTATGAACAGCGTCTAAAGAAAAGAAAAGAAAATGGACAAAGAACAAGAACTTTGACAACAAGAGAAGTAAACAAGTTGCGTGAAAATGGTTTGAGGTACTGTCCTAGATGTAAAAGGGTTCTTCCTTTAGAAGAATTTTCACACACCAAAGGCAAAAAGAACAATTCTCCACACTGTCATGAATGTTGTAGTGACCTTTTGCTAGAACTAAGGGAAAAAGAAGAATACAAAAATTCTCACAAAGAATACTATAAACAAAGGAAAGAACAGGCAAAAAACAGAAATTTGTTAATTAAGTATGGTATTTCTTTAGAAATGTATAATGAAATGCTTGAAAAGCAAGATGGAAAATGTGCTGTGTGTGGTAAAACCACTACGGAAAATGGAAAGTGTCTCGCGGTAGATCACGATCATAAAACGGGTAAAATTAGAGGATTGCTTTGTAATAACTGTAATGTATCAGTAGGTTTTTTACAAGATAATCCGGAACTAGCTTTGGTTATTCACGAGTATTTAAAAAATGGAGGTTGATATTTCTTATTTACACATTCTCAATCTTTACAAGGACCAGACGGTTCTTGAATTCAAAGAAGTCTTCGCGATGGAGAAGGCACACGGAACATCTTCACACGTTGCTTGGAACGGGAAAGAAGTCAGTTTCTTTGCGGGTGGAGAAAGCCATGTGAACTTCGTCAATCTTTTCAACAAGGAAACTTTGACGGCTGCTTTTCAAAAGGTTTTCGGGGAAACGCCTGCCATCATTTACGGAGAGGCATATGGCGGCAGTCAGCAGAAGATGTCAAAGACATATGGGTCAAATTTGCGTTTCATTGCCTTTGATGTGTTTTCATCTGATCGGTTCTGGGATTTGCCGGATGCCTGCCGTTTGGTTACGGAAGAATTTGGCTTAGACTTCGTTCCCTTTAAGCGGGTTCCTGCTACTGTTGAAGCTTTGGATATTGAAAGGGATAGTCCTTCTGAAATCGCGGCGAGGAACGGGTGTCAGGGTAATACCGATAGGTTTGGTTTCAATCCTCCGGTTCGGGAAGGTATTGTTATCCGTCCCATCCATGAATTCACCAACAAATGGGGAAAGCGTGTGATTTGCAAGCATAAGCGTGCGGAATTCCAGGAACGGCAAAACACCCCGGATGTCAAGGATTTCGACCCTGAGAAGGCCAAACTGATTGAAAATGCTGATTCTATCGCCGAAGAATGGGTTGTAGCGGAAAGGCTTAATCACGTCTTGGATAAGCTTGGGAATCCAAGAGATTTGAAAGATACAGGTAAGGTCGTCAAGGCGATGGTGGAAGACGTTTTTCGAGAAGCAGAAGGCGAAATCGACATGACGGATAAGTCAAGAATCTCCAAGTCCATCGGGAACAAGACGGTGAAACTTTACAAACAACTTTGCACAAAGATTTAAGCATGAAACTTTACTGTTATCATTGTTGTATTGAATTTGAAATCAAGTGTAACATCGTGCATTTGGACAATTTTTTTCGTATACCTTATAGGATTGATACGGATGAAAAATATAGTCGTTTCATCGGCACGCAGAGGGACCTTTGCGTCAGAAACGTTAATCAAAAAAAACACTTTTCATACGTGGTTTCTCTTTCAGACATAGCCAATTACAAAGTTTTGTCCTTAAATTTCCTTCACGAAATCGAAGAGGAAACACCCATGCTGTCACAACAGGGTTAAACCATGTTAATGCACGTATCGACATAAGGAGTAAAAAATGTTTAATGATGGGTTTGATGCTAAAACCATGAACTTTCTTGCGAAACAATCAAGGGAAAAAGATGCGGAGCAAAAGGCTTCTAATTTCATCCTTACAATTGAAGAACGAGTAAGAAATGATGCTTCCAACGGCCTGATTTCTTCTTACCTCCTTTCAACACAGCAAGGAGTCCTTCCACGTTATTTCGCCGACAGTCTTGTGATGTCTAAGGTTAAAACCTATTTTGAAGCCAGAGGTTTCAGCATCGTGATTAATTGTGTGCGGGAAACTGTTTTTATAGAATGGAAATTTTAAAAAATGGCGACAAACAGGAAAACGTTATCTTTTGAAGATTATGAAACGCTTCTGAAATCGCAGGAACGCGCACATTTTTATAAGATCATGGAACTCGCCCAAGCTGGTCTTGATAATTGCGGCATCTGTATTTTCTGTCAAGATTGCCCGAGACTTTCCACCTGTATCATTAAAAAGACGTGTGATGAAGTTGAAGGAAAACTTAAAAGCGGAGAACTTGAAAGGGATTAATCTGTGACTATTGACAAAAACCAAAGAAGTATGATATAGTTACACCATCAAAAGAAACAATAGGGATAATCCCTAGAAAGGTTTGGAACTATGAATGAACTTGGTTTGTTGAATGTCTGGTGGATGGTTCGTGAAGATATCAATATCGGGGTTACGAAAATGCATGATATCTTACAGAAGTATAATCTTGATCCTGATATGATGCGAGTCCCTAGCGACCGTGAATGTGTGCGTCGCGGAATCGACAGTTTTCATAACCGTAGGGGTTATAAGCGCCGTGTCGTTGAAAAGATCAGCGAGACCCAGAATAAGGCTGTTTTCGGAATCCTCGGCATCAGTCTTGACAAAGAACATGAAAATTCCAGTTACATTCAGAATACAAAAGTCGTTCTTGACAAGAATTCCGGAACTATCAGTGCGGAAGGAACGATGGCGGATGAGGTTCTTAACAAGGTTGACAATTGTCGCGGCACCTATAATAGTGAAGACATTCGCACTCTTTGTAAGAATGTCGTGCGGAAATGCTTCGGTGTAAGCAAGAGGCCAACTGGTGGAGTCTATATGATCCCGTTCGTTTTCAAGAATAAGATCGATGCTTTAAATTCCGTTCTTGGAGAAGTCGCCGGCAAACGTGAAGCATGTGTCTATGTCGAGCGGATTTTCGGAGGAGAAGAAGAAAAAGATACTGCCGCCGTCAGTGTCTTTGACGATCTTACTAAGAGAATTTCATATCTGATGAACAGCGTTAAGAATGTCACGAAACAGGTTTGTCGCCTCAAGGGCAAGACTGTTCAGATGGAAGAAATCAAGTATATCGCTGATGTCTATCAAAAGATTCTCGGAGATCGTGACAGCATCTTGGAATTCGGAAACGTCTTTAGCCGTGCTTCCGAAAAGATTGAAGAAGTTATCGCAGACTTAACGGTTTGCCCGGAGAAAGTATAAAAAGAACAATAAAATAATATATATAGCCATAAAAAAGACAGGGTGTCGGAATTCCGACACCCTGTCTTCACACAACCTGTTCTTTTACCGCCATTGCGAGTTCATACATTAAAGGAGGACAGACGCTATTCCCGATTATCTGTCTTGCCTGATTCTGAATTTAAGTCATAAGGTGAACAAATGAAAAAAATAAGTTTCAAAGGTATTCCCGTAAAATGTTTTGAAACTCCAAAACCCATGAACGAAACCGTTAATCGAAGTCTCTGGGTTTTGGAACAGTTCAAGGCAAGACACGGAAGACTTCCAAGACCCGACGATAAGGCTTTCCAAAAGCTTACAGAAGTCCAGCAGGTATTTGCCAACGGTTTGCGTAAGACCGTAACGGAAAGGCTGTATAAGCGCTTCTTGGAGATTTCTAAACATGTCTAAGAAAAATTTTGATTACTGTCCGAAAAAGGCCGCATTCAGAAAAGAATGTGTTGCCAATCCGATTATTGAAATCTTCGGAGGTCCTTTACCTGAAGACAAAATCATTGTGGATACAGCGGGTGAATATTCGAAGAACGTCAAGGCGACGGCATGCTATCAGCTTCTTAAAACAGGGGCGATCACTTCAACTACCCAATTCGTAGGCGTTGACAATGAATCGAAATCCGGAAGCAACGGTATTGTCAAGACGAACGCTTTACATTATGGACCGGATTGCCGTTGGCATATTCCTTGTGTCTGTGATGAAATTCAAAATTTTTGTCTAAAGAATAGGGACAGGATCGGATTTATCAGTCTTGATCTTCAGGCATTGGCTCCGAATTGTTTCTATGTCTTTGAAAGCACGTTGCAAGCGATGCAGGGATCCAGTCATAAATTCGGGATATGCTTCAATTCTATTTTTAGCTTACCTTGGAACATGAAAGAGAACCTTATCAAAAACGGACTTGTGGAAGAGGCGATGGAAACAGAATTTCAACGCTATCAGGAAGATAATTATTCTTTCGTTAACCTGCTTCAGAATTACAATCCGATGTCTTGGTTCTGGTATGAAGGGTGTGGAAAATCTCAAACAATTTTGGGAAGTCTGGTTTTTGAAAGGAAACTCCCTTTATGACCATCAAAAGAAGGATCTCGTTGGTAAAGTCATGAAAAGGTTTCTCAAGTATCTGTTTACTCATTTAACCTTTAAATCAAGTCATCCCGAAGAGTCAGATCCGGGATGGGAAATCCGTTGGACTTTCTTTAAAATTTCATTCCTAAAAAGAAATGTAAAAAAACAAAAAGACCCCATTGACAAGAATGACGGCATTTGATACATTGTTTGCATTCAAAAGACACAAGTCTTTAAAACAAGAAAACCAGAAAGGTATAAGGAAGTATGAACATCAATCCGAAGAATCGTTTCATTATGCAGTATATCAAGGAAAAGGATCAGAATGGCCGAATGGCCCCTGTCGGAATCTTAGCTTCAGGTCTTAACAATGAAGGAAAGATCATCTATTCCTATTCCCTCGCCAACACCCATCCTACCGGTGCGCAGAAGGCTTCCGGTATTAATCCTGACAAGTTCGATATGAAGACCGCCGTTGAACTTGTAATGAAACGTCTCGATGACGGTGGAATGGATACGACTAAGTTTCCGTCTTCGGTTTCTGCTCTCATGAAGGTCAAGAATCTTCAGGTCAAGATCAGCCAAGTCAAGACCCGTAAGGATGGAATCCTTCCAGCAAACTTCATTCGCTATTCCGGCACCAATCGCGGTTACGTGAAAATTCGAGGTTTCAAGGAGCGTTCCGAGGCTTATTTTAAGGATGCCATCAAGTAATAAGGTATTGAAAATTAACCTAAAACAATCTATTTAGGAACATCTTCTTTTGGCAGAAGGAATAACAAAAAAAAGAACAGAGTAACGGGGCTGCCACTCCTTTCTCAAAACAGAAAGACAAAACAATGAAGACTACCAAGACTCAGATTCCTGACATCACAACATCCAAGACCGTTGGCTTTGCCGAAGCGCGCAAGATCGTCCGCAAGGCCGGCTTCCGGAATCATCAGGCGTATTCATGGGCGAAGATCGAGGGTCGCCTTCCCGACGGCCTGCCGCAGAGCCCCAAGACCGTGTATTCTCGCTATTGGAAGGGTTGGGATCAGTTCCTTGGCTTGACCAAGTAATTTGGGAATAACCAAGTGGTTTCTAAAAAAGGGCGGAATATTCCGCCCTTTTTTTTATATCTTGAAGCCAAATCCGACACAGTGGAAAGGAAGACATTTGGATTCGATTATTTCTATTGATTGATCTTTAAATTCAGGACAGGAAAAAGGATCAATCATTATTCTGCTATATAAACAGGAAAGGCAGGAATGGAAAATCAGTTTTTGATTAGAAGAATCATCCATTCTTGAAATTGAAATTACGACCGGTTTCTTTTTGCAGACACCAAGTTTAGTTATGAATTGTTTCATTTAGTTCGATATCCTTTCTATCTGATATAGATTTCAATGATTAAATAATCAATAGAAAGGAGCGTGTTATGAGCAGAAGAGTACGCTATAATTCGATTTTGGTGAAAGATAAAGAAACTGACGGTTTTCTGCTTATCCCCATCATTAACGGGAGAATCAAATCACAGGGTATTCTCCTTGATATTTCTACAGATATTATTTCCGGCTGGTTAGAAAACGGTTCTTTACCTGAAAACAGAATTCTTTTGGCTGAAGCCAAAATAGAAGGCGAAAACCAATATTTTATTACCAAAGCAAGCATAGATATGGTTTTGGACGGCAAAGAAGTTAACTTTTGGAATATTATAGACAATCCGGACTATATTTCCTATTTTCTTCAAAAAGTTAAGATTTAATTCCCTAAAGGCATTGACAATCAGGGAAGGAAATGTTACCTTTTGAATATTGAAAGGACGGAAATATGTTCAAAGCAATTGTCAGAGTCACGGAAGGCACTGGATCCAGTTATGGAATGCCTGCACATCTTTATGTCAGCGGGAATGGCATTGCTATGTCCAAGTCTCCGAAGAAAGCACTTACCGAAGCCAGGCGTCTCGCAGAAGCTAACAGGTCAGAAGATTGCGTTCAACAAGGATTGCCCAAGGGCATCGGCCTGATTCCTGTCTGGGACGAAACTATCCTATTCAAGGACGAAAAGATTGTGATGGTGAAGTTATGAAAATTGAAGTTTACAAAGTAACTGTCAAGCTAACCAAATCAATTGTTAATCAGTTGCAAAAAGCTACGCTTGAAGTCCTAAGACATGGAAAAGTCTTGGGGTATGTTGTTAATGTCCGAAAGGATATTCGGAAAGCTTTTTTGATTTCCTACAACGATGGACTTTTTTACATTTCTGATGATTGGCACACTTCGAAGAACTCGACGAGATTATTTCGCAGAATTGGGAAATGGAGTGTTGAATGGGATTTCGGAACCATTGAAAACAAGGAAGAATTTCTGAAAGAATATGAAATCGTTCTTAAGACCACAGTTCCTCAAATTTTCGTTTAAAGGACTTATGAAAAAAGAAAAATTTCACCCCTTCTTTTCTTATTCTAAGGGATGTCGGAAAACGGCTTGGGAAACTCCGGAATATCTGACAGAAGAAGATTGGGTATTCCTCGCAGGCTTGATTCCTTTCCTCGAATCTGATGATATCGGAGGGGCTAGAAATTATTTATTTCCTTTAGGAGAAAACTGGAATCTTACTGAGGATTTCTTTAATCATACAATCGGTTGGCCAGAAGGATATTCATATTGCCCGAAAATTGAAAGATGGTGCAAAGACATTGAAAAAACTTATTTCTATCAGTTAGGATTTCTAGTAATTAATAAATACTATTGTAAGATGAAAGAATCTCTTGAAAAGCATTTGTCTACTTGACAACCAAGATTAATCTGTGATATATTGACGGCATTGAAAGAAAGAACTTACAACATGAAAATTGACAGATTCCCAACAGCAGAAGAAGGTTTTAAACTTACCCCTTGTGTTTTTGCAGGGGTTGATTGCGTTCTTGTCGGGCCATTGGATATCAAGACCAAGTTCAACGAAGGAAACAAAATCTTCCGTTCCAGTATTTGGACTCTTGACGGAGATCCCGTTAGCTTGGGTTTCCGCAAGTTCACGAATTACGGAGAAGCACCTGCTTTCGAACCGTTTGATATTAACGATCCTAGCATGACGGCTGTCCAGAAAATCGACGGTTCCTGTCTTCTCGTCAGCAAGTTCCGTGGTCAACTGATTGTCAGAACACGAGGAACCATTGATGCCCGTCAAATGAAAAACGGCCAAGAAATTGATGAGCTTATCGCCAAGTATCCTGATGCCTTCGACAACGCTTGGCTGGATAACGGATATAGTATTTGCTATGAGTGGACAACTCCTAGCAATATCATTGTCCTTTCAGAAACGGAGACTCCCCAGCTTTGGTTGACGGCTATCATCAATCATGAGGATTATAGTTACCTGCCACAAATGATTTTGGATATTGAGGCTAAGAGGTTTGGTGTCAACCGTCCAAAAACCTACCGCTTCGAAAGCTTTTCGGATTTGGTGAACGCCGTTGAAGCTTTCAGAGGTATTGAAGGTGTAGTCGTTTATACCCGTGAAGGTCAAATCTTGAAGAAGGTCAAAAGCATCAGCTATTTGGCTCTCCACAGGATGAAAAGCCATCTAGGAAGTACTGAAAACGTCGTTGACTATTTCATCGCGAATGGTTGTAAAACCGCCGAGGATCTAATCAAGAAAGTTACCGAAGATAGCGATTATGAAATCGCGAAGGTTGTTTCTTTGTCCGCTTCGATGGTTGAGGAAGCCTATCGCCGCACGGTGGAACAGCTAGATGCGGCTTATTCATTTGTTGAACAAAACGTCAAATGTCTGACCAACCGTAAAGAAATGGCGAAGGAAATCCTTGGTCACAATAAGAAATTGTCGGGCTTTATGTTTCAAATGCTCGACGGTAAAATCAAACAACCTTGGAATGACATCGTTTTGAAAAAAATCATGATGGAAAATGTAAAGTAAAAGTTTTGATATTTTATTTAGGATGGGAGAAATAAACTATGAATGATGGATTTTGGATTAATTACGCGAATGGGAAAACAGTAAGAATTCATGAACACGAAACAGACATCAGGAATCCTGCCATTTTTAAGAAACTCGGTTTTAATATTAGAGAGATGGAAGCATTCAAGCCGTTTAAACTTGGTGTAGATCGTGAAAAGTTCATGTTGTGGCTGATGCACAAATATCCCCTTATGCGGGTACGCGGGCATGGTATTTCTACGACTTTCGAATTTGATTCCAGGTCACGTCAATCCCCTTTGGATGCTGTTTTTGAATTCGCTGAAAACAATCTCGGTCCATTTTCGATGTTAACGATCAACAACTTCGCAACAAAAGAATCTGTTGATATTTCTTTTGGATCTTTTAAGGATTTGATGGATAGTGACGGAGCCGAAGGTGTTTTGAGATACGGGTCAACTATTCGTATGAATACCAATGTTCTAAAAGAACTTCGTAAAATTTCACGGGTGTTAAAAAACACTGATATGTTAAAAAAGTAAAGGATGGCAAAAAAGTAATTGGATCTGATTATGTCTGTGCGGAGAATGATGAGAATGTTGCTGAACAATTCCTTTATCTTTTTTTTTTAAAATAGCCATTTACAAACCAGAAAGCTTTTGATACTATATCAATACAAAACCACAAATGGTTTTATTGAAGAAAGGAATTCTACATGAAAATTCAAACGTTGAAACAGGTGGTTCAGGGATGCGGGAAAGTCACTGTCCGACTGACGGATAAGCTTTTGGATGAATCTTGGGGACAGAAAGGCATGCTTGCGGATGTCATCCAATGTATTGACAAAAAAGACGGTTGCAGATTTGTTTTCGATTACCAACGCTATTTAGATAATGATCTCCCGCTCCAACCGCGAAATTATTACATTGCAAATGGTCTCGGAACCGCTTTTGAAGCGAGTCTGATGTCGATGAATCGGGTTCAAGAAGAAATCTATTTGGAAAAAGACGGTGAGATTTCTTGTGAACTCGTTGACGGACTTCTTGATAAATATCTTTCAAGCGGTAGTAAACTTTCATTCGTAGAGTGGATGGGGGCCAGACTTAATGTTACAAGTTCGGAAGACTTAGTCGTCTCTGAAATTAAAGCATTGGACGGAATGAAGATAGACGAACTTCATCAAAAGGCAGATGAATATTGTTAAACTGATAAGGAAAAGGAAAAAAGAAAATGAATGAAGGATTGAAGAATCCGATTTATGTTGAATATTATTCCCACTTGGGAGAAGATTGTTATAAGATTGACATCCCTTGGATTAATTACCACAAATATACGTTGGTCCTTTGTCCGGTAAATGAAGGAATTGAAAAAGCGAAGCTGGTCGCCGAAAAGGCGATTAAAGATGCGCTGTCCTTAGCCTTTGAAAACCCAATTGAAAAGAAGTAAAACAATGAATCCCGTAGAAATTATCAAGTATCTTGAAAAGGCTGATCTGAAAAGCATTTGTTCAGAACTTTCTTGCCTCCATATTAACGGAACCCTTCCTTTGGAAGGTCTTGTTGCAACCATGATGCGGAGTTTTAATTTGACGGTACTCGAAGCCGAATATAAAATTGTGAATTATGTTATTTCTGCTGTTTCCTGTGGTTTGTTGCGTGATATCAGAACGGATATTAATTAGAAGGAAAGGAATAAAATAATGACAGAGAGAGTTTATGACGGATATGTGAAGGTTGATCGTGTTGACGTTGATTTGGGCGACGGGAAACTCATTAAGAGGGAAGTTGTCAGAGTTAGGGATGCAGTAGCCGTTCTTTGTTATTGCCCCGCAACTGATAAGTTTTTGTTTACCAAACAATTCCGTATCGGATCCAATGCAGAAACGCTTGAAGTCCCGGCAGGGTGCATTGATGGTAATGAAGAACCGATGAAAGCCGCCGTTCGGGAAGTCGAAGAAGAAACCGGACGAAAGGTTGTGATGATTCGAAAGGTTGGGGAATTTTTCCTGAGTCCGGGTTATACGACGGAGAAGATGCACCTTTTCTGTGCGGCTGTCGGAGAAACCGATTTGGGTCAACATCTTGATGGCGATGAATTTCTTGTCATTGTCCCTATGAGTCCGAAGGACATTACTGAGTATCCATTTAATGACATGAAGACAAAGTTCCTTGTTGATAACTTTATTTCACAATTCCCTTCTTGGTTTTCTTAACAAAAGTCAGTCGGGATATTGACAGATTATGTTCTCTGTGGTATATTGTCTTCATTCAAAGCAATCAAAGGAAAAGACTATGAACCATGAAGACAAAGAGTGTACGTTGATGCGGCATCAGATTATGATCGCGATTCGCGCCAACGGTGTTCCTGTCACAGGCGACATGTGGTTTTCCTTAGTGTTCAAGTCTAAGAACCAGCTAAAGGCAATGTGTAATGAACTTCACATCATCACGAAAGGTATCTGAAAATGATTAAAGAGGAAAATATGTTCAACAAAAAAGAAGATCAAAAAGAATATAAAAAGACCTGCATGTCGCCTACTCACAATCCGCCGACACATATCTATTTGACTCCAGGTGAACACGAATGGATTTGTGAAGCGTGTGGAACTGTTCAAATTATCGTTGTCCCCTGTGTGATGTATTAAAGAAAGGAAAATTGTTTTATGGAATACCTTCGACCTAAGACTCGCGGAGAATTGCGGGATGCCCTTAAGAAAGGCATTACTTGTGAAATCGATATCAGTAATCAGGAAATTACTGATATCTGCCTGAAATGGTGGATCAATTTCAGCGACTATAAAATAATGGAATCTGGAAATGAAGGCTGGTGTCTTTATGTTCCTAGTCTGTAACGGGTGATGACAAATGTCTAGAATTATTGTTAAACTAAAAGACTATTACTTTGAATATTCTACAATAGTAGATGCTCCAGTCACTTATGGAATGAAAAGGGATGAATTCGAAGCATACTATAGAAATGAATATGGAAAATCCGGTATGGAAAACTTCTCCAGCAGGATGAAACGTGTTGACCAAAAAGGAACGTCATCTCTTTATCACAATTGTGCGGAAGAAACTTTAAAAACGAATCTAGCTGGACATAATGGGGAAAATTTAACAGTAGAAGAAGTTTATAAATTTTACTGTTTAAGGGATATCATCTAAAAGGAAAATATGAATAAACACATCACTGGAAAGATTCCAGAAGACATTACGATATATCTTAAAGTGAAAGAAGAAGTTTCCCAAGCCGTAAGTGAAGACGAAGTTCAAATGGTTTTTTCTATGCCTGGTTTCGTTTTTGAAACGGGGAATAAAAAGACCGAAGGGACGGCAAGAAGCTGGGCTTTCGGATGGTCTTTCGATAACGAGGAATATCAGAAGGCATTGAATGAAAATCGGATACTGAACCAGAAGAATGTCCCGACTTGCGGATATCGTCTTGTCGGTCTTGAAAAGCGTTGTGAAGGTGGACGGGCTTGGAAAGTCTTAGATTCCAGAGGCAATCTATTCGATCTCCGAGAGGATGTTTTGCTGGATATCCTTCAAAATGCCGGTGTTGAAAACGGAATTATCAAGGCGGATCTTCTTTGGGCAACTGTCGGTTCTCAAATGAAGCTTATTCGCAAAGGTTCAAGTCTTCACCAAAGAATCTTAGACTATACATCCGATATGAAAGTGCCCAAGGTAAAGGAATTTGAAGTCGGACATGTATATACAGACGCGAAAGGTGAAATCAATCAGGTCTTTGTCGGATACTACGATGCAGTGAATTTTAATAAAGGGAAAACCGTTCGCTATAAGAATGGTTTGGTTTTTTATCGCCTTTATTACTGTCGTGAAGATAAAGACCGTCAACAAGACTTGAACCTTTGTGATTGGTGGAGACTTTCTATTAAAAAATCTTCTGCTCTTACAAAAGATTTGGGAATTCTAAAGATTCCTGAAATTTTCTTGACGAAATGCCGTAAAAATATCTGGACGTGTAGTTCTTTAACTCTTTCTTCTTATGAAGAGAGAAGAAATCAATATTCCTATGGAAGACACCCCTATGGATACTCCTATGAACACCATTTGGGTGAAAGTTCTTTCTTATTTAATATGGAAGATTTTGCAGATACAATTGTAGATAATATTGACAAATGGGAATCCTGTTGGTATGATGTTGTCAAAACGGTTAAGTAAGGAAGTTTGTTTGTGAATTTACTTGAAGAAGTTAAGACCAGCGGGCAGGATTTTGAGTGGTATCCTACAACGGATGAAATGATTTCGGTCGTGGCTAAAAAGCTGTGTGAAATTTATGACCACAGCAAATTTTCATGCCTTGATGTCGGGGCTGGCGATGGACGTGTATTGTCTAAAATACATGAAGAATTTATTCGGGATTATGAAGAGTATTCAAAAGGGTATTACGGAATCAGCCAGAAATTCGCGATTGAAAAGTCATCCGTTCTGCTTCAGAACCTACCGGAAGACGTGATTATATTGGGAACTGAATTTAATAATCAGACGCTGATCGACAAAAATGTTGATGTCATTTTTTCGAATCCTCCGTATAGCGAATTTGAGTCATGGGCGAGCCGTATCATTCTAGAATCAAATTGTAACAATATCTTTCTTATTATTCCCCAGAGATGGAAAGACAGTGTTAAAATTAAGTTGGCTCTTGAAAAGAGAAATTCAGAAGCGGAAATTCTTTTTAGCGGAGATTTTCAGGACGCAGAAAGAAAGGCTCGCGCAAATATCGATATTCTTTACATTAACCTGAACGGGGGAAAATCTAGGGATCATGTTGACCCTTTTGATCTTTGGTTTAACGAAACATTTAAATTTTCTACCCCCGAAGTCATCAAAGAAGAAAAGAAAAAAGACAAGAAAGACGAACTCGTAGGAGGTAGGAATCAAATCGAAGTTCTGGTTGAACTCTATCTGAATGGGTTGTCAAAGCTTATTGAAAATTATCAGAATGTCAGCAAGATCGATCCTGAAATTCTTCGAGAAATCGGAGTTAATGTTTCCAATGTCAAAATAGCACTGAAAGAAAAAGTTAACGGTTTGAAGAAACATTACTGGGAGGAACTTTTTTCCCGTTTGGAATCTGTCACAAAGCGTTTGACTTCCAAGACCCGCAATGAAATGCTCTATAAAATGAATCAGTATACCGGCATCGATTTCACGACAGAAAACGTTTATGCTATTGTCATGTGGGCTCTTAAAAACGCCAACAAGTATATTGATTCTCAGCTTCTCGATGTTTATAAGGATATGACACGGGAAGAGAATGCACAGGCTTATAAAAGCAATGTTCATATGACCAAAGACACTTGGCGTTATTGCCGCAGTGGCGACGAAAGGGCGTCTCATTATAGTCTTGATTACCGCATTGTTCTTTGTCATTGGAGCGCACTTGAAAGTTATAGCCATCAGAGGCGTCTTTCCACTCGTACCGCCGGTATGATCAATGACATCTTCACGATTGCAAATAATCTTGGTTTCGATGTTATCAACGATAGTTACGAACGGGATTGGGAATATGGGCAGCTTGAAACCTTTTATTTCAAAACAGAAAAAAAAGACAAAGACTTCAAACAAGAAGTTTTCTGCACCATCCGAATTTATAAGAACGGAAATATTCATTTGAAATTCAATCAGAAGTTCATGAAAGCTATGAATATTGAGGCCGGTAGGCTTTTGGGCTGGTTGAAATCTTCGAAACAAGCAAGTGAAGAAATGAGAATTGACGAAGAAGAAGCAGAATCCCTGTTCTTGACAAATATCCAAATCAAGACCCTTCCTCTCCTAACTGCATAAAGGACAGTATGACAAAAGAAAAACTTCAAGAGGTTCTCCGAAGCGTCGAGGCACAAAAAAAGACGAGGAATTGCTAAAGACAGATTCCATCTATTGTTGTCAGAAACTTATGGAACATTATCAAGAAGCCTTAAGCTTTTTTGAAATCATGAAGGAATGTGGAAAATTTTCAGAAAAGGAAATTGAAGAAGAGAAGAAAATCCTTTCTGAAGTAGAAGATGCTATCATGTTCTATGGGTTCCGTTTTTTGCCTAAAGGGGATGGACAATGACGGAGTAGTTAGGTATATTGGAAACATGAAAACAAGCTACCAAGTCATCAGGACACTTACAGCAACGCTTGATTTGCCTCTTGGTCATTATGCCAAAAAAGAAGCAGAAGAACGTGTTTCCGAGATTTATTCCAAAGCGAGAGAAAATGAAAAGATTATTCGTCGGAAAATGAAGAAAGAACGGATTCCTCTTTATTTCGAAAAGCCTGAATATTTTGACATCTGCCAATATGTCTGTAAAACACTGTTTGTCAGAGGTATTAAGAAACTTGTTTTTAGAAGCCCGGATGTAGACCAGAGTGCAAGTGCCCATTATTTTAGGGGTGAAATCCATGTCAAGGATTGTAACGCCTGTCTGACGACAATTATTCATGAACTTACCCACCATATTGAAAGGTGTGAACATGCAAGGGGAGATCATGGCGATGCTTTTGTTGAATTCGAAAATCTTGTCTTTGAATCTTTTCTGTCTTGGTATTATTCCAACTCTCTTGACAAGATTCAAAAATTTTGGTAATGTATCAGTATTGAAAGCAACGAAAGGAATTTTTGACATGGACTATTATGAGAAGGTTGTAAACGCCATCCAAGAAATTAAAAAAATAGGGATGCAAACCATTTGCAAAGAAGTCATCTCCTTTAAGACTGGCGGTTCTACGGTTCAGGAAATGAATATTGTGAAAGTCTCTAAAAAATACGGATTGTCGATTTCAGCAATCGTTGACATTGTTCAGGATCTCGCGGTTTCTGGTTTGTCCTGTGGTTTATATGAAGAAAAGAATAACTAACAGTATAATACACTTTGATGGATAAAAATATGAACGTTTCAGATATTGACATTGGAGATTATTTTATTACTTCCGCCCTTCCTGCAAAACGGGCGTTTCGATACGGAATCCTTTGTAAAGAAAAGGAAGACCTTAAGATCATTTTTGAACGCTACACTAGCGGAGAAGAATTTGCACTGTTTATCAAAGACGGGCAAGTCGATACTGGAAACTGGGTAAAGACAAGCCTTAATGGTGAAGAGAAAGTAAAGGCGGTAATTTTTCGTCTTGATCACGCTCAAGAGACAGAAGAGCGTCTTCAGTGGGAAATTGATTCCGTGACTAATGACATCCACGATAATAAGAAAACCACAAATGATATTTTAAAGTCATTTATTGAAAGGGAATTGTAAAAATCCGATTCATATTCACAATGGCGGAAATCACGAATAAAAGGAATAATAATGCTAAATATTAAATTCGATAAAGTAGTAGAAACTCGTCTAGTTAAAACTGTTAATCGGTTTCCTTGTCTTGGACAAAATATTATTACAGGAGCTATTGTCGCTTTTTTTAGCGAAAGCAATGGAATTGTTGTTCAATTAGGCAATGATTTAATTTTCCATGTCGGAGATGTTCGTACTGATTGGCTTCCAGGATATTTTAGATACATGAATTCTGGAACATCATTAAATCTTACTATTACAAACGAATAAGGAGAATGAAAATGATTAGTGTTAAGACGAATGTTCAAGATGATGAGAATATTACTGTTGAAGATAAAAACAAATTTCCATGTATAGGTGTACTTATAAGTAATAGTGGTAAACGTATAGTAATGTTTATTACTGACACCGTAGGAATTGTTATAAAAGCTGATACTAATGTTTTAAAAGAAGGAGAGGTAAGAACAGATTGGCGTTCATCAGCATTCACATATATGCCAACAAATACTTCTGCAACAATCACTGTTACTAATGAGTAACAATCGAATTCGAATACAAGGAACAAAATGAATCCAATTCTCGTTAAGCTCGCAAAAATAAGCCCTAAAACATATGCAAAGCAAATTTTAGGGCGAAATTCTGAACTTCTTAAAAAGCTTATGCTTCTTAAGCCATATGTTGGAAATGGCAAAGAGATTCCTGATGATATTGCAAAGAAGGTTATCATGGAATCTAATTATGGTTGTCCTCACTGTGATCCTCGTGGTTGTACAGAGGTATGTCTTTGGAGAAAAGTTTCAGATGATATGTTCAGTGAATGTTTTCATATTCATTTTTCTTATGGAAAGCGAAAGGGAATTACACTTAGGGAAGTAGAAAGACTTGAATCAATATGTGTCAAATATTGGGATACTTTTGAAGAAATTGAACTTCATTCTGAGCACATCTCTCGCGAAGATTTCAATAAATGTGTTGATTTTGTAAAAGCACATATTGAATGGGCAAAGCTTCCAATTTGGGGTAGTGAATACAAAAAGGAATACGATGTGGAAAAAGTTCAAACTGTTATTAAATAACAGGAATAAAGAAACAACATCAGAAGAACAAATTAAGAAAGCACTTCGACAAGCAATATTATCGACGACAAGAATCAAAGCGGAATGCACAGAATTTGATTCTTCAGGTTCAACATTCGAAATAGATTGGTTGCCAGAAGTAAAAGAATGGGCAAAATTGTCTGACCTCGATTTGTCAAAATATGATCCGGAATCATATGTCCGTTTATAAGCTGTTGATGCAGGTATTCGGTCCTAAATATATGAAGCGTCAGATATAAGGACAGAAGAACTTTGGTTAATCTTTTGGAGAATAAAATGAAAGTTGATGAAGTAAAGAAATTGGATAATGATGTTTTAATCGGTCGTATCATTGAACTTGAATGTGCTGTCAAATGGCTGGTTAATGAAAAACTTAAGCTTTTCGGAGACCTGCAATATGGCAAAGGACAGATGCGCAATATTCTCGAAAAGGGTAGTCTTCCTGTAATCGAGACTTAGGAAAAATCGTAAATGAAAAATTTCTATTTGTTGTTCCTTGCCTGTGTGGCGATGGTATTTATCGTGGTTTTCGGGATAGGAATTGCTACGACTTATAATTCCCTTAAAGATCATGACCGTGTTTCTTCTTCAACACTTTCACAAACGCTTAAAACATTGGAACAAAACAGCAATGGGAAAACCAGTTGCGATGTCAAATGGGAAGACAAAAAGATGATTATCATATTCCATTTCGACGATATTACTAATTCCTTTTTTCGGGACTAAAGAGCCGACAATGAAAGTGAAATATTTTTGTGGATGTTACACCGATTCTTTTCCCCTATTTGGAGAACCAGATGAATGTTTTTCAGAAGGGGAAATAGAAGTAGATGAAGAAGAGTGGAAAGACGGATCTGTTACATTTAGATGTCCGTCTTGCGGACATCTGCTTTGTCAATTCGAAGGTCATTTCTATAAAGGTTAAAGGTTCTTTTCAAATAAATGAAAGCTTACAAACTCATAAGAATCAGGAAAGATGGAAGTTTTGGTCCTCTGTTCATCAATAGGAAACAGATAATTCAATTTGGAAAGTGGATGCCTTCGCAATGTATCCCAACAAAAGGATTTGCAGTAAGACCCGGTTGGCATTGCACATATAAACCCTATGCCCCGCATCTTAAAATGGTTTTAAAGACCGGTGAACGACGCGTTTGGTGTAGGGTTGAAATCAAAGGCATGACGGAAATCAAAAGGCCTATCGGCGAAGGAGGGACTTGGTATCTTGCTAAAAAGATCAAGTTCTTGAATTTGCTATAAGGTTTCCTGAAAAATTAAAAACGGTTGTCTATATCAGGACTGTACGTAAGTATAAGGTTAGGCTATTACCTTGATAACATAATGGCTAGTGTACCCTCTGGACATCGTAAACCCCTCTTAAACAGGGTCTAGGCGAGCCACAGGCGAAGGTCCGGAGCAAGACAGTGGATAACACCCCCTTGCTTAAAGATTGACAGAAACGCATTTTTGAAGCAATGTGGTTCATATGATAAAACATGTGAAACTAAAAAGGTTTGAAAAATACGGCATTGCCCGCGATGATAGATTTGAGACACTTCTATTGTGGGGATCTGTCAGGACTATTTCCAGGCCACTTTAGTCAGCCAAGTCTAGGCGCGAACGGGGTTTCGCCGGAGGACGAGGGAAATAGGGAATGTTGTGAAATTCAACATTCAGCTTGTGACACGACGGAACTGAGTAGACCTCTGCATCCCTGCTTTATTTTCGGGATAAATACCTGAACTAGCATAGGACATTGTTGAAAACCTTCCCCTAAGCTTATACGAATTAAGTATCTAAGCATGTGTCATATTCTGTTTTTTCAGAATATAGGAAAATAGGGTTTCATTCTTTATCTTTGCTTTAGATAAGGGGTGGAACCGTGTTCTCCAACTTCTCCTTGCTTGCCGAATGTCAATATCAGACTGGGAAATGATGATTCTCTTCCTTTTTTTTCTTTCGGCAATATATTTCTTATTCTTTTTTGGGGATATCGGTTTTAAAGCTTCTTTCTTATTGTCTTCTGATTTAGGTATTCCTTAAATACAGTAGGAAAGGATTAAAAAATAAGAAATGGAAAAGATATAAAACATATATACAGGAAGGAGAAAAGATAATGATCGAAGAATATGTCATCGCAAAAATATTAGAAATCAGAGAGAAAGAAGGAAACACATCTAGAAGCATTGTCAATCTTTGTGTAGAAGGAAGAACAGAAACTTCGGAACATTTCAAGAAATATGCAGATATGTTCAAGTCCGGGGATGAAGTAATTTGTGTTTGGAGACCTGAATTTAAGAAGATAACCCAAATGTGGTTTCCGAATTTATGGGTAAAGATAGCCAAACAGATAGAACCATATCCAACGGTTTTGTTAAAGACAACAAGTAAAAAAGGAAAAACATATTGGAGAAAAGCAAGGAAAGATTTGTTAGAAAAGAAGGAACAGAAGAAGATAAAAGTCAGTAATCTTATCATGTATTGATTTTTCATACGGACTTGACAAAACAAATTGGAAGCATTAAGCTTTATCTATGTTTCAAAAAAGGGAAGAAATGACAACAGAAAATGAACTTAAGATTTTAAGACACAGTTTAGGAACGGATTGGGAAGGAAATCTTACTTGGCATAGGAATTTTTATGATCCGGCGGGAGAAGATATCTCAATTTGTGAAAGTTTGCTTGCCAAAGGGTATATGACAAAGGAGAAGACCCCAACGGCGTTTATCGGGAACAACTTGTTTTATGTGACCGAAAAGGGTAAACAGTTTGTCAGAGAGAACGAACCCGTAAAAAAAGTTCTTACCAGAAGTCAGGAGCGGTATCGGAAATTTATAAGGGAAAACAGTTGTTTGGATTTCGGAGAATGGTTAAAGAAAGGTTGGTATAAATGAATTTTTTCATCTACGGTGGAACGATTGACGGAAAAAACAGCAGGGTTTCTGGCATTGTCGATAAAATCAAAACCGAATTATTGAATTACGGTAGCGGAATATCGATGAATGGACATTCTTTGAATACACCATCATTCATACAGGATTTATACAATTCAAATAAATGGATAGACACCATGATTTGGATGCCGGATATCAGAAATGAAGAACCCAAACATTATCCTGTCAAGAAGATTGGGGATGTTTTGATTTGTTCCAAGGTCATGCGGGAAGACTATACGCGATTTGATGCCGTAAGTCGCATTTTCAAAATGCAAGGGAATGCCGTTATCTGTATTTACAAAGACAAAAACCCTTTTAAATTTGAATTGATTGATGCCTTGGGAAACATTTGGTGCAATACCTCCGAAATCAGCGTTCTGTGCAAGGCTATCAATGACCTATATAAACAGACAAGGGAAAGCGTAAGACTCGGCTCAACGCATCTAAACGGCCTTGACGGCTATACCAGAGATAAAGAAAGCATCCGATATCTTATAAAAGCAAACAATATGATTAAAGAAAAGATTATGGAAAGCTGTGGAAACCGTTTTTTCGGAAATATAAGCACAAGGTGTCAGAATCTTTTCCCAAGCTGTTCGGGTACCGGTGTTGTTTTTGTCAGTCCGAGAAATTGTGATAAAACAGGTTTAACGGCTGAAGATATGGTTCCCTGTTATCTTGAAAACGATTTGGTTTATTATGGAGGGCAGATGAAACCAAGTGTTGATGCGCCGATACAGATTTCCCTTTATGTTCATTTGACGAAGATCAAATATATGATTCACGGACATGCATTTCTAAAACCGGGAAGTTATTCTTTTGATGTTTCTGAAACCAATGAATATCGGTTTTGCGGAGACTATAGGGAAAAAGATTTGATTTTGAAAGCAATACCGGAAGGATCGGAATACGGTGTTGTAAATCTTAAAAATCACGGATTCCTAATCTATTCTTCGACACAAGAACAACTGAATGAAATCTTGATTTCATCAGATTGGGAAATGAAAAAATGGTAGAATAAAAACAAGAATAAATTGTTAACATCATACGTGGATTACCGAAGGATGCAGTCAATCAGTGGGATAATTGAATGAATATACATCTATTTTGTCCTTCTGACGGTTACATGTTCAAAAAGGAGAAAGAAAATGAGTGAACAAAATATGGGATGGATATGTCCTAAGTGCGGAAGAGTAAACGCACCTTGGGTGAGCAGTTGTCCTTGCTATTGCGAAAAAACGAATGAACAAGAAACAAATTTTCCTGCTTATCCTAATAAAACTCCTTATCCCGTTCCAAGTTATCCATATGTAACTTTTTAGGAACGGGATCAAGAAAATATACAGGGACGAGATTTTCAGAATTGCGTCACAACCTTTGAAAAGGAGAATAATGATGGAAAACAGAGTCCTGACTTGCGTGTACTGCGGCCATGAATATCCGCAAGAAACTTCAGCGTGGGGAAGCGATGTCCTTACTGAACATATTAAAGTGTGCCAGAAACACCCGATGAGAAAAGCGGAAAATGATATTGCGCTTTTAAGAAAAGCTCTTATCGGTTTGGTTGGTGTGAATAAAAAGGAAGAACTTGAACAGATGGATGTCGCTATGCGTCTAATTCCAGCACCTGATGCTGATAAGATTGCCAGTTTGAATGCAATTCATGCATTGCTTGAAACGATGTAAAAGACATGACACTCGAAACTTACTTGGCAATCGCACTATTCAACATGGGGAAAGACGCCATGCAGACGTACGAGTCGGGGATTCCGTATCGTGCATGGGCTAGTCTCTTCTGGTCGCCGATTTGGCCTCTTACTGCGGTAATAATGATTATTGGAGTAATCTATCGACAACGCAAGTAGAATATCGGAAATGAGGCGCGGTGAACCGTTGGCTGGCGCGGTTAGCAATTGTTTTTAAAAAACGAAAGGAACGAGAAAATGGAAATAAGAACCGTGAAGGTATTGGAGATTATGGATAAGGATGTCAAAACGTTACGTAAAGATGAAAGCCCGTTGAGAGCTGTTCCCGCTGAACTTGAAATGCGGGCACACTTGATCGTTTATAAAGGGCGTGTGTTAAAGAACTCTCTAGGGGACGTGTTTTCTTCGTAGGACGGGATTCAGGTTTTTTGTGATGGAAGCCACCGGCCGAGTGAAATAAAGGTTCAGTGGGATGATTTATTGGTTCACATTTTAAAGGAGAAAGATCATGGTAACAGACAAACAGATAGGACAAGAGCTCACACATCGTAGCCCAGCAAATAAGCTTGGCGTGCTTTGTTATCATACAAATAAGAACAGGACAATCGACAACGGCAAGTTGACTAACTTCTTCGAAAAAATCTTGCAGCCTGTGCATGACAGTATAGTCGCTGACTACGAGAGGGAGTTAGCGGGTTGTCGCAGTTGATTTTTCAAGAGAGTAAATTATCATAACCGCTTCAACGCTAATTTCTACGTTGGCAGTTAAGAAAAATAGCATTTATGATTCCATAAGAGGAATAGATAGAACATGATAAAAAAAATTAAACGATTGATAAAACAGTGGACTAAAAGACTATACGCCGGTATTCCCTCAGAATTGTTGAGGTGTCCTTTTTGTGGTTTCAGCCGGCCCTTGGAACACGATGAACCATATCGTAGTTATGTTGAATGTGGTTGGTGCGGTGCAAGGACTGACGAATATTACAACCTTGAAGAGGCTCTCTGCGCATGGAACAGGAGATGTTCAACACCAACCAATGCTCTTTCAGAAATAAAAGAAGGTGAATAGAATGAGTGAAAAGAACGTAACGGGTTGTCAGGCTTCTGCCTTGGTTCGTTCAATGTCTCATAAAGATGTTGAAAGCGTGATTCTGCTTGTTTCAAGGATTTGTCAAGATGCTTCCTACGGTAGAGATCCATCGCTGTGTAAAGCTTCAAATCTTGTTTTACGTAAACTACGTGAATGTCTAAATCATAAAGACGATGAGAGGGAATCACCGTTGACAAAATCAATCCGTTGGAAAAATTTTTGGAAGTTAAAATGAAACGAATTTGTATTGGTGGAACTTTGAGTTGACAGAAAATTATTTACAGAATATTTAAAGATAGGATGAATTTATTTTGATATTTGTAAAATGTTTGCGTGAAGAATCTATAATGTGTTAGGAGAAGGAATGAAAGAAACGACAAATAGGATAAAATTGCTTCCAGGGCGAAAATCATATAGTCGTTTTTTGTCTAATGGAGGTAAGAAAAACTAACCGTTAAGAAAAAGTTTAAGATTTTTAAGGGAAGGGCACTTGACGGGAGGTAAAAAAACTGTTAAAGTGTCTTTTGTTTTCTACGAGAAGAAGTTGGTTTTGGAGAGTTGGTAGAATTGGTAAATGCGCGGGCCTGGAAAGCCTGCGGGAATCAAAAACCCACGAGGGTTCGAACCCCTCACTCTCCTCCAGTTTTTGAAATTTGATATTAAGGAGGGTTGGGGGAATTGGTTGAACCCGGATGTCTCGAAAACATCTGAATCGGCTAACACCCGGTTCTGTCAGTTCGAATCTGACACCCTCTTGCTGTATCATATTGGAGTACCTTCTCGTGGTTTATGGTGTAGAGTCATAAGTGACTCTCGAAAGCTTCAATAATAGAATATCTTGTATTATCTTCAAGTAAGGTCTACAAGTTTGTTCTTTGAAATACTTCTGTTTAGAAGTATAGTAGAATAGGCCAAATTGGTAGGGCAGTTGACTGTTACTCAACCCAAGACAATCTTAACCGATTGTGTGTGCAGGTTCGAATCCTGCTTCTACTGCCATTTTTAAACAGCGCGTGGGTCAACTTGGTAGACCGCTTGATTCGGGTTCAAGAATTTGCTGGTTCAAATCCAGTCGCGCTGACCATTTTTGAACGGGTTAAAAGAAAATGAAAAATTCTTTGAAGACCCTATTGACAACATGCAATGTATTTAGTAAGATGTGCGGCGTTGAAAGGATAAGTAGGGAAACCCCAAAAATCCTGACGATAAATGTTCTTTGAGAAATGAATTGATTTTTCTGAATAGGTCAGAAGGAAGCGATGCTATGAAGGTGGCAACCTCATGGCTAAAACGCGACCAGACACGGTTCGATTCCGTGATTTAGAAAAAATCAGAAAAAATTTCTATAGGCACTTGACAGACGGCGGCGATTTTGCTAAAGTCTACGGTGTTGAAGAAAAAAGGCGAAAGCGGTTTGACACCGCGCCCTGCTGAAAAGTTCAGAAATGAGCTGGGGTATAATTGAAAACTGAATACGATTTGTAAAAGTCTCTACGAGACCGGCCTGAATGAAAAGCTCAGGAAATGGATAGGTTTAAAATCCGCCCGGAATTAAGTGAGACTTATCGCCCTGTCTTAAAAAACAGGGACTGGTTGATGGATACATGGTTCCAGCCCTATACGGGAACAGGAATCGTTTGAAGTCAATCAAAAAGTTTCTTAAAAACAGGTGGTGTCTACCTGACCGTATTTAATAGTACGGTGAAAGGACTCGGGCGTTAGTTTTGTGTTCAATCTGGATTGCGCTTCCACATTGGAGTGTACTGAAGGTTTGAAAGGTGTTAGTCTAAGAAACCGGATTCCACAAGGTCCGATGGAGATGAAAACAGTTTACTGAAACACCGCTGAACGCCAAATCTTGAGGGTATGGAGTAATTGGTTAACTCGCCAGGTTTTCATCCTGGAAACGCACTGCGCTTGTGCGGGTTCGAATCCCGCTACCCTTGCCATCTTTCGATGCGAATATCGGACAGACAATTTTGTCTTTGGGTCTATGGAAAATGGTTAGGTTCTCGGGTTTTCATCCCAGAATTAGAATTGATTCTGATAATGTCAGTTCGAATCTTGTCAGAACCGCCATTTTATTCAATATCCACATCCTGTATAGGAGGATTCAAAAAATGATTCCACTTTACACGGAAGAAGAATTCAATAAAGCAAAATCAAGAGATTTGTTGCCGCTGAAATGTAAAAATTGCGGAAAGACCTTCTACAAAAAGAAACATTACATTCTCATTGATGTTAAAGACGGTGGAGGGAATTTTTGTTCAAAGAAATGTCCTTTCGAATATAAAAATCCAATGATTGAAACTACTTGCTTTGTCTGTGGTAAAATTTTTCCCAAAAGGAAATTAAGTTCTGAAAAATCAGACAAAAATTTTTGTTGTAGAACCTGTGCTAATAAATACAGCTCAAATGTAAACAAAGAACAAAAGACAACGAATCAAAAGAAATGGGCAAGTTCAGAAGAAGGACAAAAAACTTTGTCAGAAAATTCAAAAACCGTAAATTTGAGGAAATATGGCATTTTGAATCTTAAAAAGAATGGAAAATGTCCTCTTTGCGGTTCAGAATTCACATACTATCCTTCTAGACATAAAACATACTGTTGTCGGGAATGCTATTTTAAAGACAATGAACACAAATTTAGGAGAAGTGCACGTGGCGGATATAGACGAGGTTCTGGTTATGGTAAATCAGGATGGTATCATGGATTTCATTGTGATAGTAGTTGGGAATTAGCTTGGATCATTTATAATGAAGATCATAATATCCGCTTTTCGAAAGACGTTGAACCACTATCTTATATCTTCGATGGAAAAGAACACAAGTACTATCCAGACTTCAAAATGGAAGATGGAACAATAATTGAAATAAAAGGGCGTAAATGTGAAATGGATTGTGATGAAAAAACAAAGGCAAAAATGATAGCATTTCCAAACATCAAGGTTCTTTATAAAGAAGACCTTTGTCCTGTAATTTCTTATGTAATAGGAAAATATGGAACTGATTTTATAAAGATGTATGATGGGAAACCATACAATAAAAGACTTAATAAATGTGAAATTTGTGGTAAACCAGCGATTTCCCGTTATTGTTCAAGGATATGTTCGGGCAAGGGACTCTCAAGGT